>Ga0070731_10000738_pt1 | contig 39458 bp, 38 predicted proteins | sample Coa_R1_2_FD_66448 | JGI IMG/M metagenome (GOLD analysis project Ga0070731, IMG submission 66448) | Surface soil microbial communities from Centralia Pennsylvania, which are recovering from an underground coalmine fire - Coalmine... | ecosystem: Environmental > Terrestrial > Soil > Unclassified ...
ATCGTTATGGTGTTCGGCTGCCATCACATTACCTGTTTATATGTACGTTGTAGCAGGCGCGCAAGTTCCGCGCGACCGCGGTTTATTCGTGATTTGACGGTTCCCTCCGGCACCTTCAGTACCGTGGCAATTTCTTTGTAATCCATGTCTTGCAAGTCCCTTAGAATCACTGCCTCACGAAGATCTGGCGAAAGCTTCTGCAGCGCCAGGTGGACAGTTTCACGAACTTGCCTGCTTTGCGCCCTCGCATCGGGTGCGGCAGCATTATCCGGCAGTTGTTCGCTTAATGGCATGGCATCTTCGTGCTCAGAAGGCGCCGCGTCAAGTGAATCCGTAATCCGGTCCTGCTTTGTCTTGCGAAAATGATCGACTAGCAGGTTGCGAGTGAGTGTGGTAACCCATGTCATGAATGCGCCACGCTCCACATCATATGTGTTGAGCGTGCGGTACATTTTGATGAAGACATCCTGCGTGAGGTCCTGGGCATCCGCCGCGCCTGCGAAGCGGTAGCAGATATTGTAGATACGCCGGTGATAACGCTGAACGAGCTCTTCCCAAGCGACCGCGTCGCCGGCTACGCAGCGACGGACGAGCAAGATGGCCACTTGGGGATCTTCCAACCGGCGCCCCCGGAGGATTTCTGTTTCAACTGCTTTGCGGGGCCGCAGACTGCCCGAACCAGCCCTTAACAGCACAAGACAGTACGCCAGCACCGCAAGAAATGTTCTGAATTGTCTTTGAAACAGAGCATTGTAGCAGGAGAAAATCTAAGGCGAATAAATAGGGAAGCCGGCCAAGTCGAGGGATCCGCGGTTTGGTTTACTATTCAGCAAGAGGACTTGTATGACGATCCAGGCCTCAACGATCCAGCCCTCAACTTACGACATCTGGCCCGAGTTACCTCTCGAAACCTGGCAGGACACCTACGCGACCCTACACATGTGGACGCAAATCGTGGGGAAGGTACGTCTCACGCTGAGTCCACGGCTCAATCAGTGGTGGGAAGTGCCGCTATACGTGAACTCTCGCGGGCTCACGACCTCGCCCATCCCTTACCGAGACAGCATTTTTGAAGTCCAGTTCGATTTCATCCAGCACAAGCTCTTTGTCGACACCAGCCACTCCACCCAGCGCGTGATTGCCCTAAAACCAAAGAGTGTGGCTGAGTTCTACCGCGAATTTATAGACGCTTTGCGGTCACTGGGAATTGAGGTGAAGATCTGGCACATGCCGGTTGAAATTTCCAACCCCATCCCCTTCGACCAGGACACCCAGCACGCGTCTTACGATCGAGAGTACGCCAACCGGTTCTGGCGTATTCTTCTCGCATGCGATTCGATCTTTAAAGAATTCCGCAGCGGTTTTATCGGAAAGAACAGTCCAGTGCATTTTTTCTGGGGGAGTTTTGATCTGGCGGTGACGCGGTTTTCCGGCCGCCGGGCACCCGAGCGCCCGGGAGCAGATTTGATTACGAAAGAAGCGTATTCCCACGAAGTGATCAGCGCCGGTTTTTGGCCGGGCGGCGGAGAAGTAAAAGGCCCGGCATTCTACGCGTACGCTGTGCCAGAGCCGAGAGGTTTTGCGGAAGCTTCCGTGCGCCCGTCACAAGCCTTTTACCATTCCGGGATGCACGAGTTCCTGCTCATGTACGACGACGTACGACTGGCCGGTTCGCCGAGAACCGCGTTGCTTGATTTTCTTCAGAGTACCTATGATGTCGGTGCCGACCTCGGGAAGTGGAACCGAGGGGAGCTCGAGAAGCGTGCAGCCTAACGCATCCCGTTTAACGCCATGTCATCCTGAGCGTAGTCGAAGGACCTCGTTTTTGCGTCCGTCTACGACCCGCGTTCAGGGGAATTCCGGTCACGGCTTTGTGCGGGGAATTCCTCGCGGGGCCGTTGCTGGTATCAACGAGCACGGGATCCCTCGACATCGCAGGATGATTCGCAAGCGAATCGCCCTACTGCGCTCGGGATGACAGGCGTTTACCGTTATTCGCTGGTGAAATAGTCGACGGTCACGGGATTCTCGAACAGCGAGTAATCTCTGGTGACAACCGTGATCCCGGTATCGGTAACGAAATAGCGCTGGCGGTCAGCTTCGGCATCATAGCCAATGGTGGTGCCCTCGGGAATATGAACGTCGCGGTCAATGATGGCCTTGCGGATCCGGCAGTGACGTCCGACGTTCACGTGAGAGAAAAGAATGCTGGCATCAATTTCGCTATAAGAGTTCACCCGCACATCGGGCGAGAGCAGGCTATTTTTCACCGTACTGCCGGAAACGATGCATCCCGGTGAAACGATGGAGTCGAGCGCCGTTCCGGTTCGCCCGGGCTCTGCGAATACGAATTTTGCGGGAGGATACTGCCGCTGGTGGGTACGAATCGGCCAGCCTTCGTCGTAAAGGTTGAACACCGGCGACACCGAGACAATGTCCATATTAGCGTCGTAATAAGCTTCCAGCGTTCCCACGTCGCGCCAGTACAGGGCTTCTTTCTTATTCTCGTCGACGAAATCGAACGAATATACACGGTAATCGTCGATCATCTTGGGGAGGATATCTTTCCCGAAATCATGACTGGATTGCGGGTCTTCAGCGTCCTTCAGCAACACGGGAATGAGCACGTCCGTGTTGAAAATGTATACACCCATGGAGGCCGAAACCTTCTCCGGATTGTAGGGAGAACGCAACTCCGTCTGCTTGGGTTTTTCCTGAAATCCGTTCACCCGGCTATCGCGATCCACGTCCACGACGCCGAAGCGGAAAGTTTCGGATAAATCAACCTGAATGGTGGCCAGAGTCACGTCTGCTGCAGAGTCGCGGTGCTGCCTGAGCATCAGGCCATAGTTCATCTTGTAAATGTGATCGCCGGAGAGGATCAGCACGTGCTGCGGCTGCTCTGAACCGATAGAGTAGATGTTTTGGTAAACCGCGTCAGCAGTACCCTGGTACCACTCTTCGCTGACCCGCTTCATCGGCGGCAGCACTTCAACGAACTCGCCCATCTCGCGCGCCACGATATTCCAGCCCTCGCGGATGTGCCGGTTAAGAGAAAGAGCCTTGTACTGAGTGAGGATGTAAACGCGTCGCAGGTCGGAGTTAACACAATTGGAGAGAGTCACATCGATGATGCGGTAATTCCCGCCGAAGGTGACAGCCGGCTTAGCTCGGTCGCGGGTAAGCGGGTAGAGACGCTCACCTGCTCCGCCTGCCAGCAAAACTCCGAGGGTATCTTTCATGACTTCCGCGTGGGTCGAATGATACGAACTACCGGGAGCAAAACCTGGAATTCCCGAATAGAGCAGAAACGCTAAATACTAGCATAATCAAGATTTGCGTGGTTTATGTTCCGCTGATCTTGCGAAGCGGGAAGTATGCGAAGCGGGAAGTATAGGATTACGCGGCGTCGTCCTCGATCTTAATCCGCAGTGATTTTAGGAATTTGACGTCTTGATCGCTGATTTTAAATTCGGGGTTGCTGGTAAGCGTGGTCACCAGAGAAGTTTTATCATTGGCCTTTTCGCCCGGCTTGCTGACCCCGATCGTGGCTTCCAGAACAAGAAAAATGTCGTAGCCCCCATCTTTGATCTTGGAAACAACTTCAGCGATCTGATCGGAGTCGGCCAGCGACTCGTTGATCGCTTCTCCCAATTCCTTCATCAGTTGCTTCAGTTGCTGGTCCACGAATCCCCCTCTAACAAGCCCTTACCACCTTAGATGCGGCTTCCGTCACAACGGTTCGTGAGCGACCTCACCGCACCGGGTATTGTAACCTGCAAGCTTGGTAAAATCGATGCTAAATGGTGAGAGTGTCCACCGCGCGGAAACTGGGGATTGTCACCCGAATCGCAGGGCAGCAAATGCGCCGAACCCGTACCTTCGGTGCTGTCGTAAAGGCCGCACGCACAACAGCATCGCACCTGGGCCGAGCCCTTGGCCAGCTTTGGCTGGAGGTTACCGGTTTTGTTTTTCTAGCTTTAGCCACAATAGGTTTCCTGGCGTTTTTGCGGGAGTACAACAAGTATCATGCTGGCCGGACGAGCTCCGGCCGGGTGCTGCTGGCGGTCTGCTTCACCCTGCTATTTGGCTGGTTCGGAGCGAGTTCCTTCTGGCGGGTACGAAGACGATGATTAGCAGACCCAGTGTCCTCGGCGTCCTCTGCGGTTCATGATTTTTTGCTATGTCTGACAAGACCAAAACTGCCGTTGCAGCATCGGATCCGCAAACTTCTTCTCATATCCCGATCCACCCGCTCTATACTCCCGCTGATCTCGACGGCTGGAACTATGATCACCAGCTTGGCTATCCCGGCGAATATCCATTTACTCGAGCCATTCACGCTACTGGTTATCGAGGGCGGTTATGGACCATGCGCCAGTACGCAGGGTTCGGAGACGCGGAAGAGTCGAATCGACGTTACAAGTATTTGCTGGCAAGCGGGACGACTGGGTTGTCGGTGGCATTTGATCTGCCGACGCAAATCGGTCTTGATTCGGACAATTCGCTGGCGCTGGGAGAAGTTGGCAAGGTTGGCGTGGCTATCGATTCGATCGAAGACATGCAGCGTCTATTCGACGGCATCGATCTGACGAAAAACTCCACATCGATGACCATTAACGCCACCGCTTCGATTCTGCTGGCGTTGTATGTAGCTGTGGCCAGACGGCAAGGCGCGGACATCCGCCATCTCTCCGGCACGGTGCAGAACGACGTGCTGAAAGAATACGTCGCGAGGGGAACGTATATCTATCCGATCGGCCCGGCAATGCGGATCATTACCGACATGTTTGCGTGGACCAATGAGCACGTTCCCGACTGGAACACAATTTCAATTTCCGGGTATCACATGCGCGAGGCGGGATCGACCGCTGTGCAGGAAGTGGCGTTCACCTTGGCAAATGGAATCGCCTACGTTCAGGCGGCGCTGAATGCAGGGCTCGATGTAGACAGATTCGGTCCGCGCCTCTCTTTTTTCTTCAATGCGCACAGTAATTTTCTGGAAGAAGTGGCGAAGTTCCGCGCGGCGCGCCGGTTGTGGGCGCACATTATGCGCGACCGGTTCAAAGCTCAGAACCCGCGCTCGTGGATGCTGCGCTTCCATACGCAGACTGCGGGTTCAACGCTCACTGCGCAGCAACCAGAGAACAATATCGCCCGAACGGCGATTCAGGCGTTGGCGGCCGTCCTCGGCGGAACTCAGTCGCTACATACGAATTCCTATGATGAAGCACTGGCTCTGCCGACGGAGCAAGCTGCGCGCATCGCTTTGCGCACGCAACAGATCGTCGCTTATGAATCGGGCGCGCCGCAAACCATCGATCCGCTCGCCGGATCGTATTACATCGAGTCTTTGACCAACGAGATCGAAAAGCACGCCACCGGATATCTCGAGAAAATCGACGCGCTTGGCGGAATGCTGAAAGCGATCGAACGCGGATTCGTGCAGCAAGAAATCCAGAATGCCGCGTATGAATACCAGCAGCAGGTCGACCAAGGCGATGCTACGGTAGTCGGAGTGAACCGGTTCACGGTCGACGAAGAAAAGCCCGTTCCGATTTTGCACATTGATGAGTCGCTTGAGCGCAAGCAAGTCGAACGCGTTCGTGCCCTTCGCGCCCGTCGTGATCGTCAGTCGTGGCAGGACTCGTTGAAAAAGATCGAAGAAGCCGCCCGCTCCGACGCCAATCTCATGCCTCACATCGTCAGCGCTGTCGAAGCTTTTGCGACTGTCGGCGAAATCTCGGACACGATGCGGAGAGTCTTCGGCGAGTACAAAGAAGCGGTGGTGATCTGAAACGTCTCGACATGTGCATCCCAGATCGGTTGGCGCCCAGCTCTGCAGAATGGCAACGATTAGACGGCTTGTCGGCGGTTTTAGGAAAGCAGGTCCCTCGACTACGTCTGATCTGGCGCCACCGCCAGATTGAACTCCGCTCGGGATGACAAAAGTTGAGAGATAAGTGATGGATATTTGCCAGAGCCTTACCTTTTGGGGCGGTATACGTGCGTGCTGGTGCCGAAGAAAATCTCAGCCGATTCCATGATCGTCTCCGAGAGCGTCGGATGGGGATGGATGCTCAGCGCCACATCGGTGGCAGTAGCGGCCATTTCGATGGCGAGAACGCCTTCGGCAATCATCTCCCCCGCGCCGACTCCCACGATGCCGACGCCTAAAACGCGCTCGCTCTGAGGATCAAAGATCAGTTTGGTCATTCCCTCGGTTCGGTCGAGAGTCATGGCTCGACCCGATGCCGCCCAGGGGAACTTTGCGATCTTAATTTCGCGGCCGTCCTTCTGAGCTTGCGTTTCGGTTAAACCGCACCAGGCAATCTCGGGATCGGTGAACACGACAGCAGGAATCGCGTTCGGCTCAAATGCGACTTTGTGCCCGGCAATTGCTTCAACAGCGGTACGCCCCTCGTGCGAAGCCTTATGAGCCAGCATGGGCTCGCCGACAACATCACCGATGGCGTAGATGCTCGGGTCTTCAGTTTGCAGTTGGTTGTTTACCTGGATGAATCCGCGCTGACCCACTTTGACTTGCGTCTCCTCCAGCCCGGGAATTTCGGAGTTCGGTTTGCGCCCGACGGACACGAGCACTTTGTCAAAAATCCTTTCACGTTCCCTAATGTCCGGGCCCTCAAATGCCACGCGAATCCCGCTCGAATCCGCTTTGATGGATGCCACGGTCGTGTTCACCAGGATCGACCCGAAGATCTTCTCCATGCGCTTGTGTAATGGCAGGACCAAATCGCGATCTGCGCCAGGCAACAGACCCGGAAGCATTTCGACCACCGATACTTTTGAGCCAAGAGCGGCATATACGGTGCCTAATTCAAGGCCGATGTACCCGCCACCGATGACCAACAGCGTGCCGGGAACATCGCCGACGTCCAGCGCAGACGTCGAGTCCATGATGCGCGGCGAATCTAACTTGAACATGGGAATGACGGCGGGACGCGAACCGGTAGCGATAACGATACGATCGAAACCTAGAGTTTCTTCGCTTCCATTGTTGCGGCGGATGCGTAACGTGTTGGAATTCTCAAACGCTGCGCGGCCTTGGATGTACTCGACTTTTCGCTGCTTTGAGAGTTGGCCTAAACCCCCGGTAAGTTTCTTGACGACGTTGTCTTTCCACGATCGCAGGCGGGCCACATTGATTTTCGGAGCGTCATATTCAATGCCCCAATTCTTCGCATGCTGAGCTTCGTCGATCAGCTTGGCCACATGCAGCAGAGACTTGGACGGAATACAGCCGCGATAGAGGCAAACACCGCCGGGGTTTTGTTCCTGGTCGATTAATGTGACCTTCATCCCGAGATCAGCAGCGAGGAATGCAGCCGCATATCCGCCAGGGCCGGCGCCGATTATCGCAACGTGCAAGTTCAAATTTTCAGGCATGAGGCAATTTGCAATTGTAAAGCGAAGTCGATTTTGCTGCTTTTGAGGGCGCGCTGCCGTTGCTTACCTGCTATCCGAAAATGCGACGTAGGCACCCAAGCCGACCAATACCAAACCGGTTGCGCGGCGTTGTCTTCGCCGCAAAGCTGCAGAAGCACGCAAGCGTGCACCGATAGGGGCGGCCAACAGAATCACTATCAGATCCGCGCACGTGTTGAGTGTCACGGAAATGGTCCCCAGCAACACAAATTGATGGAAACTGCCGCTGCTTCGATTCACAAATTGGGGGATGAAGGCGAGAAAGAAAATCGCGGTCTTCGGGTTGAGAACTTCAGTGGCCACACCTTGCCAGAGCGGGTTTCGCCGAGACGGCAATGGCAAGCCTGGAAGGTCGGCATCCATTCGAGCGGTCAGGATCATTCGAATTCCGAGATATACCAGGTAACCTGCACCCGCATATTTCACGAATGCAAAGGCAGTCGCGGATGTGGCCAGAATAATTGACAGCCCGGTAGCGGCAGCGATGACGTGAACCAGCCCTCCCAGGAATGTTCCGGCTGCAGAAAGTACGCCTTCGCGGCGCCCACCGGCGAGACTGCGCGCAAGCACGTAGAGCATGCCGGGTCCGGGTGCGACAGCCAGTAGCGTAGCGGCACCAAGAAACAACAAAAATTGATGTTGGTCGATCATGGATGATAATTCTATCGCGGCGGTGATTTTCGACCGCAGCAAAGTCTGAACGAATGAGACGAATCGGTTTGGCGCGTGTACTTTCGAAGCGGGGCTATTGCTCGCGGTCACGAGCGTGCGATCTGATTCGCTCTGGGCTTGTAACTTTGAACGGCCGAGTCCGTCGCGATCCGGAAACGCCCGTCCAGCTTGGGAAAGACTGCATCGAGGTGGATGGCCGGCCGCTTACGGCGGAAAAAAGGCTCTACGTCATGCTGAACAAACCTCGTGGCGTGGTTACAAGCGCGGCGGACGAACAAGGCCGACAAACTGTCTACGCCTTCCTGGAACCTGGACTCCCATGGCTTGCGCCAGTTGGTCGCTTGGACAAAGCAAGCGAAGGGCTTCTCCTATTCACAAATGACTCCGACTGGGCGGCGGCTGTTTCTGCCCCTGAAACGCATCTCGAAAAGACTTATCACGTAAAGGTTAATTGCGTGGGTGATCAGACTCTCATTGACACAATTACCGCGGTCGTAACGACTCCAAATGGTGAAAGACTCCACACCAAGCATGCGCGCATTCTGAGACACGGGAAAAAGAACACCTGGCTGGAAGTTGTGCTGGACGAGGGCAAGAACCGGCAACTCCGTCGTATTTTCGCCACACTTGGAGTTGAGGTTTTGCGGCTGGTGCGCGTTGCCATCGGGCCACTGCCCTTGGGCGAACTGGCGAAGGGGGCATCACGCCCACTTACGATTGAGGAAAAACAAAGCCTGGATCGAGCGATGCGGGAAACTACAGCTGCATGAACGGCTTCGTGGCAGCGACTTTAGCGGCGAGTTCCAGTTGTTGGAGATCTTCCGGGGTAAAGTCCGGGCCTGCCGAACTCGCATCGAACGCTTTGCGGGAAATTTGAATTACACCGAGCACCTTACGCTCTGGGCTAAGCACAGGCACTGACATTAACTTCTGGATCGAGGCTTGCTCGGATTGGTCTTCGACACCGGCGAGTTTGATCGTCTCAAAAACTCTTGCGTGCTTGACCTTCGTAAACGCATTCGAGAGATAGGTCTTCTTTGTCGATGCCGTTTGCGCTGCAATTGAAGATGAACTAGAAACTGGAATCGAGCCAGCAGTCTTCAATTGTGGCGGAAGAACGAACTTCAACAATCCTTGTTCTAAACGCAGCAGTGCGACTTCGCCGCCCCGCACGGCAAACATCTTGGCCAAAGCGCCACAGAACTTTTCTGCGGTCTCAGCATGGCCAAGAACGAACTCCACTGAATTATCAGGCGCCATAGCGGGCGCGGCGGCATTACCCTTAACGAAGTCAGATTTATTGGCCATGCTGCGTAACCGGAACTGGAATGGCTCAAATTCAGCCCGCCTACTATGGTGATGGGTCGCGCAAATTCCCTCAAGTTACCGAGGTTACTGCACGAGTTGTCAATTTTTAACCAGAGGGTAGTTCTTCTCGCGCCATTCGCGAATCCCTCCGTCCATCGAAATCACATTGGTGTAACCCATCTTCTGCAAATTATCCGCTGCCAATGCAGAGCGGAAGCCGCCACCGCAGTACAGGATCATTTCCGTGTCCAGTTCCGGTACTCGCTGTTCGATGTCGCGTTCGATGATGCCTTTTCCTAGATGAATGGCGTTTGGCAGATGATCTTTAGCGTACTCGCTTTCTTCACGTACATCGATCAGCAGAAATTTGTCTCCACGATCCAGGCGGGTCTTGATCTCTCGGACGGTGATTTCGGGAATTCTCTTTTTTGCGTCATTGACGATGCGGAGAAAGCCGGGTGAGTGCTGGTGAACCATGGTTCCCTTAAAGTACTATCGAATCGATTCTAAAGCGAGGAGAAGCTTTGGCTGGATGGGCAAGATTTCGATACGAACATGCCTAAGCTTCGATTTTGAGCGAAGTGGTCGGGGAGGACTGCAAAAGGTCTCGCAAACTCACTTCCAGCCTTCGCAAGTCATCTTTTGACAGCTCGTCAAACTCGAACGGCTGGAGACATCCCTGCGTCGCCCAGAGCGGAAACAAGATCCGTGCCTTCCCGCGGACTGTGCCCTTGCCGACACGAAAAGCAAGTTCGACCTTTATCCCTTCGTCGAGCGGTTGATCGAGGTGAAGCAGGCCACCAGTCGTGGAGAGTTGGTGCAAATTGGCTCGCAGCTGCCGCCCATTTTCAAGCAATAGCAGGGTCAAAACCGTGCCTGCGAGCTTCACGCGAGGAGCACGGGTGACCGTATGTGGCTGGGCAAACCGGGCCATTTTCATTCTTAACACTATCCTCTTTGCCGAATGGCATGGCAGGTTACGAAAGCACCATCCCAGCCGACAGAAATTTGTAAATTAGTCAGCCGGGCTACCATATCGGGAGTAACATCCGGAGTGGCTGAAGCATCTACATAGTTGGATCGCCAGCTTGGGGGACATATGAAAACCACGTTTCTACTGCTGTTTGTTCTGTCTATTGCAGCGGCTGCGCAAACTGATTCAGCACCGGCAAGTACCAACCATTCCAATAAGAGTAAAGGCGATGTCACAGTTCAAGGCTGTGTGAGCAAGCTGAGCACGGATTACGTTCTGGTGCAGTCCGATCCCGGAAACACGTTTGAACTACAGGCAACTGGAAAGATGCACCTGCGACAGTACTTGGGCCAACAAGTCGAGGTCACTGGGGCCAAGGTTTCGACGATGGGTACCAGTTCTGATTTCATAGCCAGAACGGGGGTTGCGAGCCCGGTCACCATCATTGTGAACTCGATCAAAACCGTGCAAAAGAAGTGCTCCAGCGAGTGAGGCACAAGGTATTCTGGCCAACCCCGCTTAGTCACTTGCCATCCCATCCTCGTCCGCATGGAGGATTCTTATGAAGATGGCAATGTCATTAGCAGTGCTACTGGCAGCCAGCCTGATGTGGGCCCAATCGAACCAGAACCCACCTACCAACCAGCCGCCAAGTAACAACAATAACGCCAGCGTTACTGTTCGCGGTTGCGTCACCATGGAGAACGGCGATTACGTGCTGACCAAGCAGGATCCTGGGAATACTTACCAACTTCAGCAGGCCGATAAGGTGAAGCTAAGGCACTACCTTGGGCAACGCGTGGAAATTACGGGCACAAAGTCAACCACTCTCCCCACCAGCGAGGATGAGATCAACGCCAGAACGGGTAGCGCGAGCCCAGTCACGATTAGCGTCAAATCGATTAAGACTATCTCGAAGGAATGCCGGAGCGAGCGGTAAGCAGGTACCGGATGTTAGTCGCAATCCGGCGGCATCGCCATGATCTCTGCATTCGAATCGCAGGCCGGCTTCTGTTTTGCCGGTTCCAGGAACGACGGCCGGTTGTAGCGAAGAACCCATAGTCCTTCGTTGTTGGTGAGATAAATCAGCCCGTGCCCACCGTCGGGCAAAAGGCTGGTGACGCCGGTAAATTCCTGCAACGTTTTCGGATTTCGCGGATCGCTGAGATCCAAAATTCGCACCGTCTCACTCGGATGAGTGCTGCTGGTGAGTGTTGTCGGCTTCTTCTCAGGTGCTTCAGCGATTGCAACATCCGGGCTGACCATTTGCAAGTTGCCAGCAGTGGATTGGTTGGATCCTGCGGCGCGTTTCAGAAGGTTGGGTTTGTCGGGTTTGCTGACATCGACGACCATGAACCCCTGTTTTGAGGCTTGCTGCACATACAGATAGTTCTTGCCGTTTTCCTTCTGCAGCAACATCTGGGTGCCAGTCGCTTGGGGAAGAGGCAAATGGGCAATCACGGTTGCTGGAACATCCGTGGGCTTGGGCGGTTGGTCTTTTGCGGCGACGGGACAAATTGAACCAAACAGCGCTGCAACGAAAAAGAATGAGCCCCGCCCCAGACCGCGCACGACTCGCATGTTTACCCCGCACCTAACAGATTGACGTTCCCCCGAACTATACCACGCTTTCGAGTGGCCATCCTGAGCTGCATTTCAGGCCGCGAAGGATCTATGCAATCTAAGTTTGAGAATACATAGATCCTTCGCCTGAGCCCTACTGCTGGGCGTACACGCCGATGCAACCGTTGCTGCTCTGGGTGGTGCATTGACCGCCAGCTTGCAGTGGAACGAACGCATGATTATTGCTCGAATCGACCGCGACGCTATGCGAGTTCGACCCCGTGGACACATTCTCGAGCCACTCATGCGTTTTGGCGTCGATCACGCCCAAAACCGGGCCATTTGGCATATCGCGGGCCGCGAGGTAGTAGCGGTTGTCTCCGGGGTTGTACCAAGTCTCGTCCACTCCGCCTACTTTGTCGATCGTGGCGATGATAGCGCCCGAAGTGCCGTCGATAATGTATTCGTTCGGCGGGAAGGCCTCGCCATCGTGATCGGCGCAACCCACAAGGAACTCGTTGCCCGGGCCTTGGGCAATGCTGGTCGGCATGCAATTCTGTAATACGAACGTATTCACCACGACTGGACCGTTTGGGTTGCCCAAACGAGGATCGATTACGTCGACGCAGCCGATATTCGTGGCGGTGGCGATGCAGTTTTCGTTCGCCTGCAGCAACATCCCAGTGTTTGAATTCCAAACCATGCCGCCCAACCCAGCCGGCGCAATCGCTCCAGCGCAACCGGTGGCGGGATTTGTCTGACTACAGAACGAGCCGAGGGGTGTGCTTGTAGAACTATAGTTGATGATCGGCCCATGATGGCAGGGAATCGTGTAAGCCGTACCAGCGGGCGTTATGCCGGAAAGACCGGGAAGACCCGCGACGCCATTGGCTGCTCCTCCGGAAACACCGCTGAACACGTGCGGATTCGATGGGTCCGGGCAGGGGAACCCGCCTCCGTTGATATCCACCGGAACGCCGGAATTAAGACCGGCACCGGGGCCACCGGCACCGTCGTAATAAATCTGCCCAATAATGCAGCTCGGCGGATTGAAGGTTGTGCCGGCTACGCCAGGATCCAAATTCGGCGATGGGACCGGGATTGCCGTCCCTGATCCCTGGAATGGGTACGCTCCGCTGGTGTACTGAGCCATGGTGAAGCCGGCTTGATATGGGCCATATGCCAGGGTCGGTGCTAGAGGCAGGCAATGGCTTGTTCTCGCGACCACGCCGGACATGTCGATAAACGTTACAAACGGGAAACCAGGGTCGCCGTTAATGACCGCTAGGACTTGGTGAACGGGATCGTAAGCCATTTCATCCGCACGGTCATCTCCACAGGTGGCAGCAGAACCGGCCTCTCCGTTCCAGGATGAGATACAAGGCGCGATGCCGAGTGGTCCGTCATAGTCGGCAGATGTACCAGTTGGTATCGTCGCAATCACGGTTGGCGCCGGCGTGGTGGTCAAATCGAAAACCGCTACGCCCGCGTTTCCGATGGCCGTGAACAGCGTCTTGCCGTCAGGAGTGACTTCTTCGCCGTCCGGGCCTGACATCGGATTCACCCCATTGGAGCGCGACGCACAGCATTGGGCGCCGGGGAAGCCGCCAAACAAGCCATTGGCTCCGAATCCTGAGACCAAGTGAAACGGCGCATTCCTGCAACCGAAGCGGGTGAAGTTCCCAACAACGTCGACTGTCGGTGGAATGGTCGGGTCGCACGGGCTCGCGTTATCGCCGGCATTGGTCACTGCATTGACGCCCTGAATCGCATTGATGGCGATATCGTTTGTGGTGTCGACGACCACGACGGCCAAGCCGATGCGATCCGAGACGTAATCCCGGTGCGTGGCGTTGTTAATCCAGCTTATGTCGAAGGAGTTGAAGGGACCGCCGGGTTCGCCGGTGGGATTGTGCTCCGGCACAGGAATGACATCGATGTTGGCATAGCCATCTGCCGTGGTGGTGCCGCACACCGGGCAGCCTTTCACGTTACCGCAGCCACTGGCGATGATAAACAAACCAGTGAGAAGAACAGTAAGCAGAATCCTCGATCTCATCGAATCTCCTCCTGAAATTTCCCCTTCAGGACCAAAGCCGTAATCAGTCCGTCTTGCTTAAACCTTGCTGCAACACCTGCACGCTGCACTAGAACCTGAACTGCAACTCCTGCATCAGCACAAAGAAATTTTGTGGCTCCTGCCCGGTCACGCTGGGCTGCTTGAGTTGGTCGATGTTGACGTTGAACTGGTACTTGATCCAGTAATTCATGTACCAATTGATTCCGAACGAAATCTGGTCGGTGTGATAGTCGTATTGCGGGACAAATTCCGGTGTGTAGAAGTTCAAGAAGTTTGCCGCCGGGGCATTGGCCTGAATTCCGGAGTAGCGAACACCCAGCTCGAATGCACCCCAGCCACGTCCGGTGCCACCCGGCGTGTCAGGACCAAACAGCGGATGCTTTACTCGCGGCGTGCCGTTTTCCGGCCGCTTCTCGCCCGTGAGCAGATAAGTTGTGGCGATATTCCAGGCCTTGGCGCCAATTCCCGGAAGCGTCAGGAAGCCCAGTCCTCCGACTTGTTCCGAGCCGGTCCCGTAACGCTGCTGCTGGAGTTGATCGTACTCGCCGCGCAGCGCCCAGGGCCCCTTGATGTAGGTGACCTCACCGTTATAACGCTCGATCGGGCCGTTGATATGTAAGTACGGGAAGAACGCATAGGTGGCATCGGGAAGTGTGCCGTTGAAGCTCTGGTCACCCGAAAGCCCCCGCGAACGGCTATGGCCGATCGATCCACCAAAGGCAAACTCTCGCATAAAGCTCTTGGTGTTACGGAAGGGGTAGAAACGGATGCGCCCGACAAATTCGGGCTCGTTTGTAGCGTTCAGAGCCACGCCGTTCCGGCCATTGAAGGCTCCTGCCCAGTACTGAATTACTCCATGGTCGATGTCACCGTGAATCGTCATTCCAGGACAGCGATAAGCAGTCCCGGCGCAGGGATAAAGCATCGCTTGCAGACCGCGTTCAACGAAATCCAAATTGGTAGCGCCGATACCGGTTTCTTGTGCAAAGGGCTCCTTAAACTGACCGGCCTGGAACTGGAACTCGGGTCTGATTCTGACGTTGAGATACACGTCCCGGACAATCGCTCCCGAAGTTGCGTTGGCATCCGTTAAGAGCGCGAAATCGAAGTGCGATCCATAGTTGCCCTGGAAGCCGAAGCGGGCTCGCCGCAGGACGAAAGTATCTGGCGGAGCGCCGTCGCCCTTATATGCGCGGTAGTCGGTATCGACGTAGCCATAAGGGCTGATGCTGAACTGACCGTCAGGACTGCGGATGAAAAAATGCTCTCCATTCCAGCCTGCTGTAAGAGGAGGGCCGGCATCTTTCTTGGTTGCGGGCGGTTTAGCTTGGTCCAGCATCAGAATCGCGCTCGCGGGATCAGGTTCGACCAGAACCGTATTCAGCAGGTGGGCGCCATTCCCGTCGCCTGCGGCCGCAGGCGCGATGGCCGGAGAGCTTACTTCGGCCACGGGCTTGATCTCTGATATCGGGGCGGTGGTGGCCTCTTGCGCTTTGCCGTCCGCGAGCTTTTGAACGACTTCTTTCAGCTGCTCGATGAGCTTTCGCTGTTCGGCAACTTCCTTCCGCAGTTCGTTGACTTCTTCCTTGCTTGCCCCGGACGAAGCGGAGGCGGATGAGTCCGCAGCTTGCTGAGCTTGAGCCAATGAACCGGCGACGAGAAGCGTTCCCAGCACCACATAGCTTGTTAGCGAGCGCATGATTCCTCTCCCGAGGTAAGTTGAAAGCCAACCTCCTGCCGAGACGAACACATGTTGTCCAGGCAAGTAAAACGTACGACGTACGCGACGACCGACGGAGCGGAGAGGCGCCGCCTTCCGGTATGAAAAGCGGACCAGTCCGTAGGGCTGCGGTTTACCATGACTGTGTAGGCGTTGTCAAGTAAGTTTTCAACGGGAACTGACGGTTACTCTTTGACCCGAACTGCGATTGTCATGATCTTGCCGTTATCAAAGCGAGCCATCGTGCCTTGCGCTTCCGTCTTGACACTGTCTTAGCGAAAAAATGCTTCGCGTACTTCGACAGTTAACAGCAGAAAGACGAGGCATCCTAAAAGCGCTTGCATCGCTTGTGCAGTGATGTTTGTCACACATGTACGCGGCATGCGAACCTGGGTCTGGAAGCAGGGTCGAGAGAAGCATCGATTTTCGGCTTTTGATAACAATTTTTTATCAGGCAGATCAGAAGAATGAGCTTGGCCTGCGAGCCGAGTTCCGCTACTTTGCTGCTGGGGGTTCGGCAATTCGTCCTGTCCCCTATGCGCCTAGAACCCGCCTTTGGTCGTGTGTTCCTGTGCAGGCAACAGGCATCCTGGTTCACTCATCGAACGAACCCCAATGTAGGTTAAGATCAAATGCCCATGACCCTGAAAGCAGTGGAAACGCTGCTGGACGTTCTCCATTTCGCGGACAGCCATACCGCGTTTGTGCTACCCGACCTCCAAATCCAACTGACGTACGATGATCTCCGGGCGCAAGTGTTGAGAATGGCTGATGCGTTAGCCTCGGCCGGAATTCAACGTGGTGACCGCGTGGCCATTGCGCTGCCGAATGGGTTGCCCGCGCTTGTCAGCTTTCTCGCAGCTTCGATTGCGGGCACCGCCGCGCCGCTGAATCCGGCTTACCCATATGAAGAATTTCTTTTCTTCTTGCGGGATACGAGTGCGCGTTTATTGATCTGTCCACCTGCCGAAGCTGAGTATGCCCGCAGCGCCGCAGCCGATCTGGGGATTCCGGTTTATCCTGCTGAGATGAGTAATCAAGGGGAAGTTCGATTAAAAGATGCACCTACGGGTGCCTCGGCGAAGCCCCCGAATCCGGATGACATTGCGTTAATCCTGCACACGAGCGGAAGTACCGGCCGGCCGAAGCGGGTGCCGCTCCGGCACTACAACCTGGCGGTTTCCGCGGCAAATATTGCCAATACATACACCCTTTCAGAAGAAGACGTCTCCTTGTGCATCATGCCGCTATATCACATTCACGGCATCATGGCTTCGACCATGGCGACGCTGCTGTCGGGGGGGACCGTGGTTTTACCCTCCAAGTTCAATCCGCTTTCGTTTTGGCGACTGGTGCGCGAGCACGGTGTGACCTGGTACTCGGGAGTGCCAACGATGCACAAGATGATCCTGTCGCGTACTCGTGACCAGGTCAGCGACTCGGGTTCTCTGCGGTTTATCCGTTCGTGCAGCGCGCCATTTTCGGCAGAGACCATTCACCAAATGGAAGAAATCTTCGGCGTACCGTTCGTTGAAGCGTATGGCATGACCGAAGCGGCGCATCAGATGACCTCGAATCCTTTGCCTCCACGCGGCCGCAAGCCGGGTTCTGTGGGAGTGGGTACTGGAATCCGTATCAGCGTCATGGATGCTCTTGGAAACCACCTCGGCACCGGCCAACGCGGCGAAATTGTTATTCAGGGAGCCAATGTTTTTCGCGGATATGAGAATAACCCCGAAGCCAACGCCAAAGCTTTTGTGAGTGGGTGGTTCCGAACGGGCGACCAGGGCTACCTGGATGACGACTGCTATTTGCATTTAACTGGTCGAATCAAAGACATCATCATCCGTGGCGGAGAAAATATTGCTCCCCATGAAGTTGACGAAGTGTTAACGAGACATCCTGGTATCGCGAGCGCCGTCACATTCGGATTCATGCATCCGACCCTGGGGGAAGAAGTAGCAGCAGCAGTCGTTTTGCACGAGCCGGGTAGCTTGACGGAATCGGCCCTGCTGAAGTATTGCTGTGAACACATGGCCGAGTATAAGGCTCCGAAGAAAATCTATTTCGTAGAGAGCATCCCAACGACGGGAACGGGCAAGATTCGTCGACGCGCGGTGGCGACGGCGGTCTTGGAAGAGCAAGGATGAGATTCCTGATTGCGGGAGCCGGCGCCATCGGAGCTTACCTTGGCGCATTGATGGCTCGCGCGGGTTTCGACGTAACTCTTTTTGCCCGCGGCGCACATCTTGAGGCCATGCAGCAACATGGCGTGCGGGTGAAGAACTCCACGGGGGAATTTGAATCGCGCCCCAAGATTTCCGGCACACTCACAGGAATCGGCACTTTTGATGTTGTCTTTCTCGGGGTCAAAGCACATAGCTTGACACAACTTGCTCCCGACTTAGGGCCGGTCCTCGGGCCTGAGACCACCGTCGTCAGCACGCAAAACGGCATTCCTTGGTGGTTTTTCCAGGGTTTCGGCGGCGAATGGGAGGGGCTCCGACTGGAGCGTATCGATCCTGGTGGCGCCATCTCTGTAGCGATTGATGCGCGGAGAGTGCTTGGCTCAATCGTTTACTTTTCAACTGAAATCACGGCTCCGGGAGTCATACAGCATACCGAAGGCAATCGCATCTCCTTGGGGGAGCCCGCTGGGGATCGCTCAGAACGTATCCGACAAATCGCCGAGATGCTGATCGCGTCCGGGTTACGTGCACCGATCACAACCCGCATTCGCAATGAAATCTGGGTCAAGCTTCTTGGCAATCTGGCATTTAATCCGGTTAGCGCCCTCACGCGGGCTACCTTGGGGCAAATGACAAGAGACCCCGACGTTTCCGACGTGGTACGGCAAATCATGTGCGAGGCGTCCGCCGTGGCTTCGAAATTAGGGCTGGAGTTGCCGGTCACGATTGATCAGCGCATCGCGGGCGCAGCTAAGGTTGGCGAACACAAGACTTCTATGCTGCAGGATCTGGAAGCTGGACGTCCGATGGAGCTGGAAGCGATCGTGGGAGCAATCGTCGAACTCGGTCAAAAAGTCGGCGTGCCTATGCCGCACACGCAAACCGTCTATGCATGCGCGAAGCTGCTGTCCAACTGCCGAGTACCGGGATAAGTCAAATCGGGCGGCGCCGTGCCGGACAGTCGAGGGCGGCTGTTCCTACCTCTTGCCATTTTTGACGAGCGTCCGACCTGGCACTCAGTGGCTGTGGCGATGCTCTGCGGCCTCGCTGACCGGGATCACACAACCGTGAGCGATCTCGCACTTTGCATGCTCGAACTGGATCGTTGTGTGGTCGATCCGAAACTCCTCATGCAAGCGTTCCTTCACGTCCCGGAGAATACGTTCGCTGATGGAGGGCGGAATATCAGCGATTGAAATGTGGCAAGATAGAGCGCGAGTTTCCGATCCGATGCTCCACACATGCAGGTCATGAACATCGTTTACGCCCTCAACGGCACGAATCGCACTTTCCACGAGATGTAGCTTGAGCCCGCGGGGCGTGCCTTCGAGCAGAATATTCAGAGTCTCTCGCACAATGCCAAAGCCGGACCAGAGGATCAGGACACCGATTCCGAACGAAAGGGCCGAGTCAATCCAGTACTGGCCGGTGGCAAGAATGGCCCAACCGCCCAGAATCACGGCCGCAGTTGACGCCGTATCGCCAATCTCGTGCAGAAACGCGCTACGGATGTTGACGTCATTGTCGGATCGGTAGAGCAGGAGGGCGATCACACCATTCATGATCACTCCTGCTGCCGCCACCCACATCATCACACTGGCGCGAACGTACTCCGGATGCTGCACCCGTTTGAAAGCCTCGTAAAAGATCAAGAACGAAACCAGCACCAAGGATCCGGCGTTAATAAGTGCCGCTAACACTCCCGCTCTGTGCCATCCATAGGTTTTCGTGGCGCTTGGCGGCCGCGCATGTAAGTAGACGGCGACCAGAGAAAGCAATAGTGCTAATAAATCAGTCAGGTTATGCCCAGCTTCTGATAACAGGGCAAGAGAGTGGGCCCGAACTCCTGCAATCAGTAGCAGCACGATATAAGCCAAGGTCACGACGAGGGAAATCTTCAATACCTTGGAAGTCTCTTCACCTGAATGGCCGAGATGCACATGCATTGCCTTCAGTTTAAGGGGAGGAAGAGCGGGGTTCAAGACAGCGAAGGTGATTCAAAGCAACACATGCGAAAATGCCTCAATCCCAGGCGTGAAACCTCATACCCAAAGTAACCTTTCACTCGAAACTTAGGAAGATGCCACCAACAAGCCCAAGGTATCCTAGGCGTAGGAGTCGCGGCGAACCACTACGTTCAAGCAGAAGTGTGAGATGTGAGCCGATCGACCATGGCTCGCTTGAGTCTCACGCGGCGCACCAATCACGTCATGGAAAAGCTCTCTTTTGTTGTTTCTTTGCCAACGCTGGAGAATGACTACCAACAACAGCAGGCCAAGGAGGCTGAACTGGTTGCGTCGCATTTGGACGTCGACGTCAGAGTGATCGACTCGAAAAACGATTCAATTACTCAGAGTCTTGAATTACTGCGCATTATCCAGTCCAAGCCGGAGACTCGACCTGATGCGATCATTGTTGAACCCGCGGGTGGAACTGCGTTCCCGCAAGTCGCACGTGCGGCCATCTCCGCCGGACTCGGCTGGGTGGTGCTCAATCGGGATGCCGATTACATTGCCGAGCTTCGAGAGGCGAAGCCAGTGCCAGTGTTTGGTTTAGGGCCGGATCACGAAGAGATCGGCCGGATCCAAGGAAGGCAACTTGCTGCTTTGCTTCCGGATGGCGGATCTGTTCTTTACATAGAAGGGCCTGCGACCAGTTCATCTGCAAAGAAGAGGCGGGCAGGAACTTTGGAGACGATGCCTGCGAGCATACAACTTTTTCGTATGAGCGCCCACTGGACGAATGAAAGTTCCCGCATCGCAGTGTCCCGGTGGCTCAAACTCTCAACCTCACGGGAAACTCGTATCCAAGTGATCGCAGCTCAGGATGATTCCATGGCGATGGGTGCCAGAAAGGCCATCGAGAATGAGTTGAGTGGCGCTGACCGCGAACGCTGGCTCAAGTTGCCTTTTCTCGGCTGTGACGGTGTACCCGAAACCGGGCAAGTCTGGGTTCGCAACGGGTTACTAACCGCCACAGTCATATCTCCAGCCAACACGAAGCTAGGGATCGAGATGCTTGTAGGTTGGTTACGCGGCGGGAGTGTCCAGCCTCCCTACTCATTGACCAAACCTGTGTCGTATCCTCCAGCAGAGACGCTGATACCGATATCGAGGGTGAAGGCGCACGCTCGCTGAGTTGTTTGCGTTCTATAAATTGCGTCATTTGAAAATCCCGGCCCTATCAACTTGACTTCCATCTGCCCGCTAGCCGATAGTGGGGGCCAAGATGAAACTATTCGCAATCGAAAGAAATGATCCGCAACATATTGGGGGGAATTCAGCACTGCGGAGGTTGGCATTCTTAAGCGCAGCATGTGTGCTCGCCTTTTCATGCATGGCGACAGCTCAATCACCAACGCCGATTGCACAAATCGAAGGAAAAGGCCTAAAGATCGAATTTGATCGCAATCTGCAGAGCCGGATCATCGCAAATACTGAAACCACACCGATAACTCTGGGACCTTTTGCCGCCAGCGAAACCGTCAAAACAGCCACAGTTGTGTGGAAGGACTTCCGCTTTGTCTCGCAGCAAAGTGAGCACGTCAGGGACACAATTGGCGCTGCGGAGGTGCTTACCGTAAATGGGAAAGCGGCCGGGCTCGTCAAGACGGTTAACGTCAGGATCTACGATGACTACCCGACGATGGCGATTTTCGATGTTCAGTACACGAATTCCGGCACAACGCCGCTGGCGATCACGAAATGGATAAATAACGCATATACGGTCGCTATCCAGGGGAATGCTGGTAAACCCGCCTTCTGGTCTTATCAGACCGGGTCATACGAAAAAAGGCCCAACTGGGTTGTGCCGCTAATGCCCAACTTTAAGCAAAAGAACTACCTTGGCATGAACGCCAGCGATTACGGTGGCGGGACTCCGATTGTCGACATTTGGCGCCGAGACGTAGGCATTGCCGTGGGACACGTGGAGTTGCGGCCCAAGCTGGTTTCCTTACCTGTCTCAATGCCAGATGACAGTCATGCACGGATCGCAGTGGAGTCGCAGAGCACCGTCGTACTGAAGCCCGCTGACAGCTTCCACACTTTGCGCACATTCGTCAGCGTTCACCGGGGAGATTATTTCCGCACCTTAGAAGACTATCGGCGTTTCATGATGGCCCAAGGTCTGCAACCGGCCATACCTCCCACTGATGCGCAAGGCGCGATCTGGTGTGCCTGGGGTTACGGTCGCACAGTTCGACCTCAGCAAGTCTACGATACGTTGCCCACGGTGAAGCAGTTGGGATTCAAGTGGGTGACACTCGATGACGGCTGGCAAAACAACGTCGGAGATTGGGCTCTCGATCCTAAGAAGTTTCCCAATGGTGATGCAGACATGAAGGCGTTGGTGGATCGCATTCACCAGGAGGGTTTCCGTGCGCAACTGTGGTGGTCTCCGCTCAGTGCGGTGTTGAATTCGGAGTTGTTGAAGCAGCATCCCGATTACCTTCTGCTCAACCGGGATGGTTCCAAACGGAAGATTTCCTGGTGGAATTCATACTACTTGTGTCCCGCTGATCGGCGCGTGATTGAGTACCACAACGCGCTGGTCCGAAAAATCCTGTTGGATTGGGGCTTCGACGGTCTCAAGCTGGACGGCCAGCACATGAATGGGGCCCCAGCTTGTTACAACCCCGCACACCATCATGCCAAACCAGAAGACTCCGTGGAGGCGATGCCAGATTTTTTCCGTGAACTCTACGAGACCGCAATCTCCGTAAAGCCAGGGGCGCTGGTTGAGTTCTGTCCCTGCGGGACCAGCTACTCGTTCTTCACAATGCCGTACTTCAACATGTCAGTGGCGTCCGATCCGGAGAGTTCGTTCCAGGTTCGCTCAAAAGCAAAAACCTTGAAGGCGCTGATGGGAGATGATCTGCCGTTTTTTGGAGATCATGTGGAGTTAAGTGACGGAGGGAACGACTTTGCGTCGACATTGGGAGTAGGAGGGGTACTGGGAACTCAGTTCGTACTCCCGTCGCTGGTGCAGAAGAGAAGCAAGTCCGATCTGACAGCGGCACGATCCGATCTCACGGCCGCGCGCAAGGCGGACTTTGAGAAATGGCTGGGGATCTATCGCGAGAAAATGCTTTCCCGCGGCCAGTACCTTGGAGAACTCTACGACATCGGCTTTGATGTGCCAGAAACGCACGTGATTCGCCGCGATCAAATGATGTATTACGCCTTTTTCGCTCGGCGCTGGAAAGGACCGGTGGAATTGCGCGGACTAGATGATCGCAACTATAGCGTTTACGACTACGTTAACGATAAGAGTTATGGAACGGTTCGCGGCCGCATTGCACAATTGCCGGTCGAGTTCAGCGGTCATCTGCTACTGGAGGTTCGGCCAGAGTAAACAGCACATGATGGGCAAAGCATTGCTCCTGATATTTTTGGCCAGCCCAGTGGTCATGGCGGCCAATCCCGCTCGGATCGAAAGTATGAGATCGGAGCAAGATGTTGCTGCCAGCACTGATCCCGGCGTTCCATTCTGGAAAGATGCGGGATCCGTTGCCGCCGAACGAGGACCCTTTGGTGACCCCCTGCCCCGCTATCGCACCGAGATACGCTCGCGCTGGACCGACAAGAATCTGTATTTCTTATTTATCTGCCCGTACGAGAAACTGAATCTCAAGCCGTTGCCAAGTAGGTCGACGGAAACATACCGATTATGGGACTGGGACGTAGCCGAAGTCTTCATTGGTTCTGACTTCGAGAACATCCAACGGTACAAAGAGTTCGAAATTTCTCCCCAGGGAGAATGGGTTGATCTTGACATCGATCTGACGAAGCCGCACCACGAAGACGGCTGGAAGTGGAACTCGGGCTTCCTCGTTTCCGCAAGGGTCGATTCTGTTGCGAAGATCTGGTATGGAGCAATGCGGATTCCGCTTTCGTCACTGCAAGATCGAGTTCCCTCAACGGGAGAAGAGTTTCGGGTTAATTTTTTTCGCAGTCAAGGTCCGCCAACCAAAAGGGTTCAGATCGTGTGGCAGCCCACGATGCAAAAAACATTTCATGTACCGGAGAAATTTGGTCTTCTGCGACTAGTCGCAATAACAAAGTAGGCCGGAGATATTGCCAGGAGGTGGGCCCGTCAATGCAGCGAAGAAATTTTCTCAAAGCTAGTGTGACGTTGGCGGCAGCCGCTAAGCTAACAACCGGCACAGCGCTGGGATTTGTTCCCGCTCACAATTGGGGGCAATACGATTTTGGTTCCGGCCCGCCCGTTGCCGATCGGCTCGATCAGGGACCTTTCCCCCAGTACCCGCCTGAAGCTCTGATTCCGAGTGATGATGTCGTAATGACCACGACTCCTTCGGAGGATGTGGTTCCGAACTACGGCAAAGGGCTGATCACTTACATCACCGCGGATATGGGTATCGATGAAATCAAGGCGGACAATATTTTTCAAGCGATCGAGGATCTGGTTCACTTGCCCCTCGGGCAGCAGCTCTACATTCGTCCGACTTGGCGCGAGGTTCAACCGCGGCCGGGACGGCTAGAGTTACCTGATTATTTGAAAGTAGTTTTCGACTTGGCAAAGAAAAATAACAAGCGGGTTGGTTTACGAATTCAAATGAGCGCGCCAGACTACACGCGTGAACCAGCACTTCCAGATTTCGTCCTGGAGAGAGTACCCAAAGTCGACCTGATCCTCAGCGACAAGGAAAGCCAAAAAGCTGCAGAACGGTATTTGAAGAATCCGCACGCACGTTATCAGCCAAGGTTTGATAACCCATATTTTCAGCAGGAGTTCAAAGAGCTAGTTGGGCTTCTCGCCGCGGAATTCAACGGCAGTCCTTCCATCGAGTTCATCGATACTTTCATGTACGGATTCTGGGGCGAAGGCCACACTTGGCCGTTTGCCAACAATCCATTTCCTGACTACCAGACTGCGGAACGAACCTGGATCAACATGCTTCAGGTCCAATTGGAGAACTTCACGAAAACGCCTTTGTTAACCAATACCCAACCGGATTACAGCCGAGTTGGAAATTCTGAATTGCTCGATCGGACGGTTCGCAGCAATAACTGGATTCGCAGTGACACCATCTTCATTGAGAACGAGCAGATTGAGGCGCTGAGCAACCGCCCTCCTTGGATCGCGGCAGTTCTCGAACAGCCGCTTCCGGGCAAACCTCCCGACCCCGGCGCCGCGCAGGAGGGGATTTCGCCGGCGGAAAACATGATTGCCCATGTCATCGATGTGGGCGCGAATTACTGGTCGCTCTGGAACTTCCACCAGATCAGTCCAAAGACTCTGATGAGCTATTACGACGCTTACCCAACATGGTTTGATCGAATAAATCGCCGAATTGGCTACCGTGTGCGGCCATCCATGATCTGGAGCTACGAAGATAACGGTGATACCGGACTGATCATCGGATTCGCCAATGATGGCATTGCGGGAGTCCCGGGAAGTCTGCGAGTGAGCGTTGAAGGTAATGATGGAAAGGTGCTCGGGAGCGGCTGTCTGGATCCTGGGTATCCGCTGCCAGGGAAAATCCGCCAGGCTCAATTCGTTCTGCCGCAACGAACACAGTGGAGCGGGTTGAAACTAAAAGCAGCCATTGAAGTGAAAGGCATGTGCTATCCAGTGCGCTGGGCCTGTCAGCAGAAATTGAATGACGACGGATCGCTCACGCTGCGGCCTAACCTGCGCCAGGAGGTTTAGATTAAGGCTTTCCGAATGAGTCACCTCCGTAACGGGTTCGCCAGTCATCCTACATAGTAGAATCGCTGTGATGTCGCCCGACGCCGCCAGTGCCGCCGTTTCTCGTCGCGCCACGCGCCTTGAGAATGCATTGCGCGAGATCATCCGCGGGAAGGATGACATTATCCGGCTCGCCATGGTTTCCTTGCTGGCACGTGGCCACCTTTTAATCGAGGGCGTGCCGGGAGTGGGCAAGACCACTCTGGGCCAGGCGTTGGCTCGGGCCCTGGATTGCAGCTTTCAGCGGGTGCAGTTCACCAGCGACATGCTGCCGTCAGACGTTTTGGGCATTTCCATATATTCTGCGGTGGAACAGCAATTTGAATTCAAGCGTGGCCCCGTTTTCACGAACGTGTTATTGGCAGACGAAATCAATCGGACTACTCCGAAGACCCAGTCGGCCCTCCTGGAAGCCATGAACGAGGGACAAGTGACGGTGGATGCTCGCTCATATGCGCTTCCCCAGCCATTTCTTGTAATTGCTACACAGAACCCGGTGGAGCATCATGGCACGTATCCTCTACCGGAGTCTCAGTTGGATCGCTTTCTGATTCGCGCCCGCATGGGTTATCCCGACAATGACGCGGAGCGCGAGATTCTACGTTCGGAAGCCGGCAGCGCGAAACTCGAAGACATGCAGCCCGTTATTTCCGGCGCCGAAGTGCTCGAACTGCAACAGGAAGTAACTACGGTCCGGGTGGATGAATCGCTGGTTGAATATGCGCTATTGATTGTTGGCAAGACCCGCGACTCAGGAAGTCTCTCTTTGGGAGTTTCGCCTCGTGGCTCGCAGATGCTTTATCGTGCGGCACAAGCCCGGGCATTCTTGGCAGGTCGAAATTTCTGTACGCCGGAAGATTTCAAAAGCCTGGTTGTTCCAGTATTCGCACACCGAGTTGTCGTGAACGGAACGTTCGCTTCTACTCTAAAGAAATCGGAGCAGGCGGAACAGGTCATCACGGACATTCTGGAAGGCACTCCCGTGCCAATGTGATGATTCGGAGCTTGAGTCGCTGCCCGCTGAGTCTGGTGGAATATAATCTCCAGCCATGTCGTTACTTCGTTATCTCATGCTGTTGTCATTAATCTTTTGGCTGGGCGGGCTGATCTTCTTTGCGTTTGTGGTCGCTCCTGCCGCGTTCTCGGTCCTGCCGACACGTCATTTGGCAGGAAACGTTGTTGCCCGATCTATTACCGGTCTGCACTGGATCGGCATTGTCGTGGCACTGGTGTATCTGATCAGCTCTGTGCTTTACACCAAAATGATGAGTGGCAGCTTTCAGTTCGTAACCGCGCGAAACGTAATCATCGTTCTGATGCTTGCCCTCACGCTGGTTTCTCAATTCGGCATCATTCCACGCATGGATAGCTTGCGTGCTTCGATGGGCGAAATTGATTCGGTTCCACCCGATAATCCGGCTCGCATGCAGTTTGATGCCCTACACGTCTGGTCAACCCGGGTAGAAGGCGGAGTGTTATTGCTGGGATTTGTCGCCGCTTACCTCACAGCTAATGCGTTTGCAAAACAGTAAGGGAGATGAAGTCACCTGGCATTGGGCGTTTACTTCAGTACTAGAAGAATGAGTTGTTTACGTGCTACGTGGAAAACTTGTATTCCATCATTGGCAATATGAGAAAATGAAGAGGGCTGGGTTGAGGAGGTTTGGTTGAGAAAGCCGACCAAAGTCGCGAGGAAAAGTAGAGTCCGCAAATCCATGAGCGCAGTTGCGGCAGCCGGCGAGCGCCTGTATCGGAAATTGGCTCCGTCCTACGAACAAGAATACGGAAAGTATCTCGCGATCGATGTGGATACAGGGAAGGCTTACCTTGCCGGCTCTCCACAAGACGCTCTCAGACTTGCTGAGAGTGCGGATCCCTCGGGATCCTTTCATCTGGTCAGAATAGGTTTTCAGGGGCTATATCGCGTCGCCAGCTATGGCCAACGCCTCGCTCGATAAAAACTCCCGCCCTATTACGACCATAATTGTGGTCGGACCCAAAGGTGAAAAAACACTCACAGCGATAATCGATACCGGCTTCGATGGTTTCCTCTCAGTTCCCTCCACTGAATTGCAGGAAGTTGGCTTACCTGGCGACATCACCATCACCGGCACCGCAGTACTGGCAGACAATCGCGCCATCTCAGTGCAGCTGTGTTTAGCGACGATTCGACTGGACCGGGAAGAACAGGTCGGGATGTGCATAATTTCGTCACCAATCGGGGATGCATTTGTGGGTATGAACTTCTTGTTAGCATTTCACAAGAAACTCATCGTAGATGCGACCAACGGCTATGCCGATCTCGTGCGTAGCGATTACATGACGCGGAGCGAAGAAACCGCATAGATACATAAGCAAGCTGTTTTTTCCCATCGACTTTCAAAAAAGTGCGTCAATTAAATCTCACCGGGCATCCTATCGTTAGCGGTTAGAGCGCGAGGTCTATACTTACTTTTAGGAGCAAACGTATGGCAACTACCGGGATTATTGCCAGCGATTACACACCTCTTCATTTACTCAGTCCCGAACGAGTCGACGATCTCCTGAAACTGCAAAAGGCTGCGCAGCGAATCACTTCGATTCTCGATCTGGATGAACTGATCGACACCGTGGTGCACGAAGTTGCGCGTTCCTTTGGATGCGTGGAAGCGAACATTTATCTTCACGATGAGCAGCGTGCCTTGTTGATACTTGCGGGAGTTTGTGGCTGCACGCAATTTTGCAAAGGTCACAGCCTGAAGATCGGCGAAGAAGGCATGGCCGGGCACGTTGCCGCTACTCTGCAGCCGCATTACGCGCCCGATGTCAGCAAGGACCCTTATTACATTCGTTGTGAAGAATCCACGCGTTCTGAAGTAGCGATACCACTGCATGTTCAAGGCAAGCTTGTTGGCGTTTTCAGCACTGCCCATCCCGAACTGGATGCATTTCCTCCTGAGCAACGGAGACTGTTACAGGCACTGTGCTCGCATATTGCAGTCGCGGTTCAGAACGCGCGTGTGTTTCAGAAAGAACGGAGTCAGAGAGAGGCGATGAGCCGAGAAGCGAATGAAGCGCGCACCATCCAGCAGGCTCTGCTTCCAAAGAGTTCTCCCTACGTTCCCGGGTTCAATATCTCGGGGCTATCGCTTCCTGTAGGCGCGGTTGGCGGCGACTGGTACGACTTTATTCCCCTCGACAACGGTCGCTGGGGACTCGTGCTGGCCGACGTTTCGGGGAAAGGAACGGCAGCTGCTCTGCTGATGTCGGCTACGCGAGGAATGTTGCGATCATTAGCCGAGGCTAGCTGCACTCCGGGCGAAGTGCTGAACAAATTAAATCGCTTGCTGGTTGAAGATTTTCCCGCAGGAAGATTTGTGACTATGGTTTACGCTGTGCTTGATCCGGGGAAGCGGACCGTAACGTTCGCCAATGCCGGGCACCTGCCACCGTTGCTGATAAGTAACGACGAATCGCGCTTCTTAAACACAGAGCGGGGCTTACCCCTTGGTTTGGCGTACGGCGATTTCTCGGAATGTGAAATAGCGTTTCCCAAAGGCTCGAAATTACTGTTGTACAGCGACGGGATTACGGAAGCTGGCGAAGACCAGGAATACGGAGCAGAGCGACTACAAGCCTATGCCGGAAAGGCTGATGCTTCCCCCGAGAGCCTGCTTGAAGATGTACGCTCATTTTCGGACGGTGCCGGGTTAAAGGATGACGCTACGGTGATTTTCGTTAAGGGCTAGACGTCAACCTAGCCGCGCGCGGTGCTCTTTGAGGATGCAGCGATCCATGACGACAAGAATCCCGTTTTTCCGCGCCCTCTCTGCCGCAGGCTGATTGATCACATCTTCTTGCATCCAGATTGCCGGAATCTTTAGCTGAATGGCCTGATCGACTATTTCACCAACGAATTCGGACCTGCGGAAGATGTTAACGACGTCGATTCGTTCAGGGACGTCGAGGAGGGAAGCGTAGGCCGGTTCGCCCAGTGCCTCTTTGATGTTGGGGTTCACCGGAATAATGCGATAGCCATGGCTCTGCATATAAGCGGAGACACCATGACTGGGACGCATGGGGCTATCTGAGAGCCCAACCACGGCGACGGTCTTCGCACGCTCAAGGAGTTCGGTAACAGGATCGGGCTGTGCCATGGCGCCAACTGAGCATTGTAGTCGATTATCTTTGCGCTATGCCTCTCCGAGCTTTGCTCGGCTGCGGGGCGAGGGTGCATGCCTCTATGAGAATTTCGAGCGAGGACGCAGAGGAATTTACAATAGATGAGATGCCTGAAACGAAGCCATTCCGGCTGACAGAATCTGTCAAAGCCGCGGGTTGAGCTTCCAAGCTGAGTCCGGCGGCGCTGGACAAGGTGCTTGGGAAATTAGCCCGGCAACACGATCCGAATGTTCTAGTCGGTTTCGATCACGCCGACGACGCCGGAGTGTATCGAATCGCGCCGGACAGCGCTTTGGTGCAGACCGTCGATTTCTTCACGCCCATTGTCGACGATCCATTCACGTTTGGGCAGATCGCCGCGACGAATTCTTTAAGCGATGTTTATGCCATGGGAGGCAGGCCACTCACGGCATTGGCGATGGTCTGCTTCCCAGACAAAGGCGATCTCGAGATTCTGGCGCGAATTCTTGCTGGCGGTTTATCCAAGATGGTTGAAGCGGGATGCACCGTCATTGGGGGACACAGCATACGCGATGATGAGACAAAATTTGGGTACTCGGTCACGGGGCTGATCGATCCCGAAAGAGTATTGACAAACTCTGGGGCAAAACCAGGAGACCGATTGCTGCTGACCAAGGCACTAGGTACGGGAGTCATCTCCACGGCTATTAAGAAGGGCGTTGCCAAACAGGAATGGATTGATGCGGCGGTCAATTCGATGACTATGCTGAACAAGGCTGCGGCGGAAGTCATAACCGGCAACAACGGAAGTGTCGGGACGGGCGACTCGTCTGGAGGCGAAAGCTTCGGCGTACATGCCATGACCGACATCACAGGCTTCGGCGTAATCGGCCATGCACGGGAAATGGCGATAGGCTCAAACGTGTCGTTGCGTCTCTATGCGAATCGAATTCCGCTTCTGGAGGGCGCGATTGATTGTGTAAGAGCAGGACACATTCCCGGCGGATTGAAAGCCAATCGTGATTTCGCGGAATGCGTGGTCGAGTATGAAGGTGGTCTTGTTGAAGACAAGAAGGCCGTGCTCTATGATCCCCAGACTGCCGGAGGATTGTTGATCTCTGTGGCCAACGAAGATACGTTGGTGCTGCTGCAGGCACTTGGTCAGGCCGGGATTTCTACGGTCGAAATTGGTGAAGTGCATGCGGCTGGCAAGCCGATCATAAACATCGTTGCTGATTGAGCCGTCGGGCTTGCCTGCAAAAGGAAACCACTCCGATTACGGCGTCGCTCGTTTTATTGTTTCATGCCTGGGTTCACCATAAATGCATCTATGAATGGGCCGGACGTGCATTCTTCCATCTTGGCCTAATTCCTTCTGCAAGGAGCACTCATGAAAACTCGTAATCTCGGACGGTCGGGGCTGACGGTCTCGGCGATCGGCCTTGGTTGTATGGGAATGTCAGAATTCTACAGCGGGCGGGATGACAATGAATCGATTGCGACCATCCATCGTGCGTTCGAACTGGGACTCAATTTCCTTGATACCGCGGACGTGTATGGGCCATACAAAAACGAAGAGCTTGTCGGACGAGCCATCAAGGGCAAACGGGACAAGATTGTTCTGGCGACGAAGTTCGGCATCGTGCGCGATCCGGCTGATCCGAACGTTCGCGAGGTGAACGGCAAGCCGGACTATGTTCGAAAAGCATGCGAGGCCAGTTTGCGGCGACTTGGTGTCGATTACATTGATCTCTACTATCAACACCGCGTCGATCCGCATACTCCGATCGAAGAAACTGTGGGTGCAATGGCAGAACTGGTAAGGGAAGGCAAGATTCGCCACATTGGTTTGTCAGAGGCGAGCCCGAAGACACTTCGGCGGGCGATGAAAGTCCATCCTATTAGCGCGTTGCAAACTGAGTATTCCCTTTGGACTCGTGATCCCGAGGATGAAATCCTGCATACATGCCGTGAACAGGGGATTGGGTTTGTGGCCTACAGTCCCCTCGGACGCGGTTTTCTTACCGGGCAGTTCCGGCGTTTCGAAGATCTTCCAGCGGACGATTACCGGCGCAACTCGCCTCGATTTCAGAGCGACAATTTTCAGAAGAATCTCGACCTCGTGCATGCGGTTGAGGAATTGGCAAGCGAGAAGGGCTGCAAGCCCTCTCAACTGGCATTGGCGTGGGTACTGGCGCAGAGCGAGGACATCGTTCCAATCCCCGGTACGAAACGGCGTAAATATTTGGAAGAAAACGTGGCTGCAGTCAATATCAAGCTGAACCCCGAAGATCTGCAGCGTGTGGAAGAAATCTTCCCCAAGGGAGCGGCGGCTGGCCAGCGCTATCCCGAACACATGATGGCTATTGTGAACGGGTAACTGTTACCCGCCGCCAAGGTAGTACGACCATTCAGGTCCGTGGGCATGTCCGGCGGACATCTAGTCCCCACGAAAGCGGCGGCATACGCTTATGCAATTCCAGCCTTACCCCGTTGAGCTGGGCGGGCCTCCCTCACTTGGAATCTGGAGGTTTTAATGGGCACAGGTTTGAGTGTGGCGTTTGCGCAATCCAGCGAACGCATCGCTCATGTAAATGAGCGTATCGCCGTGTCGAAGATGATGGCCGCCGCCCGGGCCCGTGCCGGGGCAAAGTGGTTCTACTGGATCGCGGGATTGTCAATGGTCAACTCGCTGGTCGTCCTTAAGGGGGGAAACCTCCATTTCGTGATCGGGCTGGGGATTACCTCTCTGGTGGACGGGCTGGCCAAGCGCGTTAGTGAGGCAGGCCCCGTTCTCGATCTGGTAATCAGCGGCTCAATTGCGACGATATTCATGGTGTTTGGCAGATTCGCGGTCAAACCCCGCAAGTGGGCGTTTGTCGGCGGAATGGCGCTGTACGCAATGGATGGGGTACTGCTGCTGACGGCCAGAAGTTTTCTGGCAGTTGGATTCCACACGTTCGCGCTCTATGCGATTTATCGCGGGTATATAGCGGCGAAACTGGTGCAAGTATCGGTAATCTAGGCAAGCGGCAAAATGAAAGGCGGCCGTTATGGCCGCCTTTTTTTTGTTGAAAAATTGCTGCTTAAGCTCTTGCCGGACTCTCGCCGCCTTTGGCGATTCCAGGGCGTCCCGGTTCCGGTTTCAGCACCTGCTGAACTCCATCATCCGACTTGGCCGGAGGCACGACCTTCGGCAAGTCCTTGCCTTCGATAATCATCTTGATTTCGTTGGCATCAAGTACTTCGCGCTCAAGCAATGCCAAGGCGATCTTGACCAAAGTGTCGTGATTCTCCGCCAGGACATTCTTGGCGACCTTATAACCCTGATCGACGATGCGCTTCACTTCCTCGTCGATTTTGATCGCTGTAGCTTCGCTGTAATCACGATGCTGCGCGATCTCACGGCCGAGGAATATCTGCTCTTCTTTCTTGCCGAAGGTTAGTGGCCCGAGTTCGCTCATGCCAAATTCGCAAACCATCTTGCGCGCCATTTCGGTGGCACGTTCAATGTCGTTGCCAGCGCCAGTGCTCATCTGATTCAGGAACATCTCTTCCGCGAGACGGCCCCCCATCATGATGGCGATTTCGGTCTCGAGATAATCCTTGGTGTAGTTGTGCTTGTCGTCGATGGGCAACTGCATGGTCACGCCCAGTGCCATACCACGGGGAATAATCGTGACCTTGTGCAAAGGATCGGAGTTAGGCAGCTTAGTCGCTACCAATGCGTGCCCCGCCTCGTGATAGGCGGTGACTTTCTTTTCTTCCTCTGACAGGAGGAGCGACTTGCGCTCGACGCCCATGAGGACCTTGTCTTTGGCGATTTCGAAGTCGTACATCAAAACAGCTTTACGGTTCTGCCGGGCCGCGCCCAAGGCAGCCTCATTGACCATGTTGGCCAGGTCCGCTCCGGAGAAACCGGGTGTGCCGCGCGCTAGAACTGAGAGATCGACATCGTCAGCCAACGGAATCTTGCGGGTGTGGACGCGCAGAATTTCCTCGCGTCCACGAACATCTGGACGGTTGACCACGACGCGGCGATCGAAACGTCCCGGTCTCAGCAATGCGGGATCGAGCACGTCAGGCCGGTTAGTAGCGGCCATCAGAATAACGCCTTCGTTGGATTCGAAGCCGTCCATCTCGACCAGCAATTGGTTAAGTGTCTGCTCGCGCTCATCGTGACCACCGCCTAGACCAGCACCGCGATGGCGGCCAACGGCATCGATTTCGTCGATGAAGATGATGCAGGGAGCATTTTTCTTGCCTTGCTCGAACAGGTCGCGAACGCGGCTTGCGCCGACACCGACGAACATCTCTACGAAGTCAGATCCCGAGATGGAGAAGAATGGAACATTCGCTTCGCCAGCGACCGCTCTGGCCAGGAGGGTCTTGCCGGTTCCCGGGGGGCCAACCAGTAGCACGCCCTTGGGAATCCGGCCACCCAATTTCTGAAATTTTTGAGCTTCGCGCAGGAACTCGATAATCTCTCGCAGTTCTTCCTTGGCTTCGTCGACCCCTGCGACGTCCTTAAATGTCACCTTCTTCTGCTGCATGGAAAGCAGGCGGGCCCGGCTTTTGCCAAAGGACAACGCCTTATTTCCGCCAGTCTGCATCTGGCGGATCATGAAGAACCACAATGCTGCCAAAAGGATAAGAGGAGCCAGATTCAGCAGCCAGCTTGGCCAGCTTCCGCTATTAACATCGCGGAAATTCATCACTACACCCTTTTCGCGGAGTGTTTTGATCATGTCCGGATAGTTCTGGGGGGAGGTTGTGTGGAAGGGTGTGTTGTCGTTCTGAAATTTCCCCCGAACCTCCACGCCGGTAATCGTGACTTCTTTTACATTTCCCTGGTCGACATCGTTCAAAAATTGGGAGAAGTTGATTTCCTTCTCCTTCTGTCCTGCTCCGCCAGCTTTTACCACCTGCCACAGCAGGAACGCCGAAAGGACGATTACCAGCCAAAAAACCACGGTCTTAACTGTTGAATTCACCTAAAGAGGCTCCTGAGAAGCCGGCCGCCTATCCAACACGTGTGCACGGCCCAGCACTAATTAGATGCCGGCAACGGTGTTTGGATAGAAGGAATTGCCAGCAGGGTCATTCTAACCCGAATTGTGGAAAAACGCGCAGCTTACTTGGCCATAACTTAAGTCACAGGTGCAGACTACGATGCGGACGCTATATGGGACAGGTTGCGGTTGGTCTGCTCGGGCGAGCCTAAACCATAACCAGTCAAAAAAGCGTCATCCACCAGAAAGCCAAAATAATCTGGCTGTAGTTGTACCCGACGGGCGGCCTGACGATCGAGTAAAGTGGCAACCTTAACCGAGGCTGCGCCCCGACTGCGCAGATCACTCATAAGAAACTCTGTAGTGACACCGGAGTGAATGAGACCCTCAATAAGAAGAACGTGCTGATCGTGGATGTCGCCGTCATGACTGAAGAAGATCTCGATAAATCCCTCGGGCTTGCCTTCCAACTCCCTGCGGTACCTGGGCTTGATGAACTGACAGACAACTGGCACATCCATCGCCCGGACCAGATCAGCCATGAAGATGAAGGCATTCTCCAAGAGAGCAAGAACGTGCACGGTCCGGCCGCGGTAGTCGTCTGAGATTTGGCGAGCTAATTCCCTTATCCGTTTCTGGATCTGCTCCTCGGAGAGAACGACTCGCAAAGGGCTTGATTTCATCGAAGTATCCATAATGTAAGGGATGTTTGCTTCCGCGTCTTTTCACTCTTGAAGCGAGAGTACCTTGCCTTACTCATTGTTCATTTTGCCCATTCAGAGGGATCTCTTGTAGAAGCACAGCTTCAGCTGCCCTGTCCCGCGACTGGAACTGTGCTGGTAAGGGAAATCCTCGCAGCCAGATTACGTCGGCCCCGCTTAGTATTACCGGCCACAATTTCTTCTCTGAGCCGGCGAGATGGCGCTCCTGCAGCAACTCCTTGATTTTCTTCGGCTCCTTGCGGTGTGCTGGCCAGTATCGGTCTCCGGGACGCCAATTTCTTACAAGCAGCTCATGTCGCAAAGAAGCACGATCCAACAAGTGCTCGCGATTATAACCTTCCCAAGAAGCTCTTGGCATTAGTACTGCCTGGAAACGCGACCTGATTTGCGGTATCTCAACCGTGCCTGGCATCGGCAGTTGATACTCATATTCGGTACCATGGCCCCCCGGACGCGGACGCGCAAAGTGCAATCCTCCTCGATGTGATGAGACACACCATCCCTTTGCAAGTACGGCTGTGCCGGACGGCTTCGACGTCAACGCGAGAATCTCTACGACCTGGTGGAATTCCAGGTGTAATCCCAAGGATTCGGCAGAGGCGCGAAGCAGCCGCCTTTGCAACGCCAACGGCAACTTTGAGAGTGCAATAAGCGAAAGTGTTCCAACAGCGCCACCAGAGCTCAACTTCCAAGCATCAGCCAGAAGCGGGCGAACTGCGTCGGTCCAATAGTCCTCCTCCGCGCGAGCGATGTCAGCGGTTTCAGCCAGTACCGACCTGACCCCAGGATTCAGTTCGCGTTCTAGGCTCGGGAGTATTGTGTGTCGCACGCGGTTTCGAGCATGGCGCAGATCACGATTACTCTGGTCGTCCCGCCAGACCTGATGGATCTGGCCAAGATAGGCTTCGAGTTCTTTTCGCGTGGTGGAGAGCAGCGGCCGAACAATAGCGGAATGTCTTTGCTCCCGAACGTCTGAGAGCTCGGGATTTTCAACTACGAGCTCTGGATAGATTCCTGCAAAGCCTCGAGTTCCCGCGCCGCGGGCAAGGCGGAGGATTACCGTTTCAGCTTGATCGTCGAGCGTGTGCGCGGTGCTGATGCGGTTCAGAGCGCTGCCTTGCAGAAGGTGGCGAAACCACTTATAACGCAGTTCCCGCGCGGCAGTTTCCAAGCTAAGATGATTGGCGACCGCATGATCAGCCGCGTTGCTGCTTCCACAGAGAAACTCAATTCCATGCCGCTGTGCGAGAGTAGCGACAAATGTTTCGTCTTCGTCCGATTCTGCCCCACGAAGCTGATGATTGAAATGAACAACCCACAGAACAAGTCCGAGTTTCCCACGTAAGTCTAACAGCGAGCGGAACAGTGCGACGGAATCGGCGCCGCCCGAAACCGCAACACCGACGCGATCGCCGGGTCCGAGCAAATCGTGTTCGCGAATGTAGGCTAAAACAGCTTGCGGCAGCGAATGCACGCGTACATGTTACATCTGAAGGCTGAATGGAGGATGCATGTCGAGCATCAGCGCAACATTGCGTTCACTTCTTCGTACGATGGTGCGCCTTCGGTTGCCGAATATGTTCCTGAGGTTTTCAGTTCTTCTGCCAGGCGTCGCAATAATCCAAGAGTAGCTCGCATCGGTGCCGCGCCTAGGCTAACCCGTGCGACGCCAAGTTTCTCCAGTTCTGGGATGGAAGGCGATCCTGGACCAGCCAGGATATTTACCGGGCATTGTAGATCTCGCACTAATTGGGCAATGACTTGGGAATCGCGCACCCCCGGAACGAAAACGCAATCCGCTCCTGCATCCCGATAGGCTCGGGCACGGCTAACCGTTTCGAAATATCGCGTTTCAGGAGGGCCCACTTGGTCGAGGTATACATCAGTTCTGGCGTTCAACACGAGCAGGACACCGGCATTCAGAGCCGTTTCGCGAATTGCGCGAATTTTGTCCAGTTGCATGGAAAGCTCGAGCAGTGGATTATGAGGATCGCCCGTTCCATCTTCAAAATTCATTCCTACAGCTCCCGCCTCGATAACGCCGAGAGCGGTTTGGGCTGCATCTTCGGGCCGGTTTCCATATCCGGCCTCCACGTCAGCGGTGACGGGCACTTTCACCGCCCGAGCGATTCGTCCCACACGCGCCAGCATCTCCTCACGCGAGATCTTCTGGCCATCGGGGTAGCCGAGAGAGAAAGCAATGCCAGCGCTCGTTGTAGCGATGGCCGGGAAACCAGCTTCTTCGATCACGCGGGCGCTGGCCACGTCCCAAACATTCGGTAATAGCAGTGGTTTTGGTCCGCGGTGCATCTGCCGAAAATTTATGGCTTTAAGTTTTTGCTCGTCAGAGGCTGGCATGATCTTTACCCTTCAAGTTCTGTAAAAACTTGCCCATGCTCACGACCGCTCGGCTAACCGTGCCGCGACCAATTTCCTGGTTCTCGTCCCAGGCGCTCACTCTTAATGTATAAAAGCGACCGTCGAAAGCTTCTAATAAGGCCTCGGCCCGGATTCTTGCACCAATACCGCTGGCGGCGCGGTGTTGGATGTTGATCGCGGTTCCCACCGTGATCTCATCACCTTCGCAATATGGTTGCAAGGCAAGGAATGCCGCAATCTCCATCAGACGAATCATATCTGGCGTGGAGAAGACGGGAGGCAACTCGGGGCGATGGGACGTGAGTGTATGTTTAAATTCTACGGTTTGTTCGGTCGCGCCCTGGGCTCCGATAGGAATTTCTTTGGCCATAACTGAAAAAATAAATCGTCGAAGATCTGAAAAGAATTATTGATTGTATCGAATTCATGGCTCGAGTGCCCTTCTTATGCGTGTCAAGCGCAGCAACGGGACGCCCATTTGCGCGCGATGTTATTTTGGGAATTCGGGCCTCTCCTTGCGATTTTCTTCGTCTATTGTTTCCGCAGGCTGGCAAATAATGTTATGTGAGAATTGCAGCAGTGCTGTTGTTTGGATGTGCCGTGCTCGGCTTTGCCTTTGCAGTCGCTGGTCACGAACCGCCTGAAATCGTGCGCATTTCTCCGACGAGTGGTCCCGAAGGCACACGTGTCGAAATCATCGGACGAAACTTGCAGCAGGCTGCCAATGTTCTTTTTGGTACAAGCAGATCGGCTTTTAAGTCGATCTCGCCCGAAGAGATCATTGCCATAGTTCCCCATCGCACGACGACATCCGTAATTACCGTGCTGACGCCCGTCGCGCGCGTAACCAGCCCTTTTGCATTTGCAGTTGTGAACGATCCTCGCATTCCGGAAGAAGTGAGTTACAAAGCCGGTTACGCTAATCCCGAACCCGCTCCCCCGGGCTTCACTTCCGTAATGCTTTGGGGGATTGCACTAGCGGACACTCGCGTCGCCGGTTTCGAGTCGGCGAAGGTCGAAGTGGCACGAGTACAGCTTTCGTGTCAAATCGATGGTCGCGAGATTGTTCTGATTGATGACCGTGGTAGCTTGCACGGCGGACTGTACAGAAGGAATCCATGGTTCGCTGGAAATCAATCAGAACCGATGCCGACGGCTCACGATGAGGTAAATCCAGCCGTTATCCTGCAGATCGGCCAGCGCTCTGATGTTGTATGGCATTTCTGGAGCGCGTCGCCCCGGCCTGCGCTACCAAAGGGCAAATTGGAAGGTTGCACGGTGAAGGCGTTAGCGAAGATCTCCAAGGGTGCTTTGCTTCAGGTAGGAATGGACTACTGGCGGGATTCCACGATCCCCTACGCGCCCGGAAACAACCATGAAGCTGGCGTGAGCAACTGGTACTTTCCCTCGGACCGGTGGCAGGAAGCACTTTTCACTGACATCGGCGCCCCCACTTTCTGAATCCAATCTCCTTTACAGTTTAAATTCGGTCCATCCGCTCTGCCGTTCCGAGCGAAAAGGAACATGGCGCGCCTATGAGCAAGTTAACTGATCCG
>Ga0070731_10000739_pt1 | contig 39452 bp, 36 predicted proteins | sample Coa_R1_2_FD_66448 | JGI IMG/M metagenome (GOLD analysis project Ga0070731, IMG submission 66448) | Surface soil microbial communities from Centralia Pennsylvania, which are recovering from an underground coalmine fire - Coalmine... | ecosystem: Environmental > Terrestrial > Soil > Unclassified ...
CCGCCTGCGCCGGAACGAGCCTATACGCCACCAGCCGGCCAACCGCAACACGCACAGGCTCCGCAACGCTCTTCCACGCCTCCGGCCGCGCCGCAGGCGCGCCAGCCGGAACCAGCCCGTGAGGCACCGCCCATGCGTGGCGAAGCTGACCGCGCCACACCGAAACAAGCGGCTCCTCCGGCGGCGAGACAAGCCGCTCCGCCGCCACCGAGGGAGACGGCCCCGCCGACGAGACAAGCCGCTCCGCCGCCGAGACAAGCGGCTCCGCTGCCGAGACAAGCGGCTCCGCCACCGCGGCCCGCAGCTCCGCCGGCACACGCAACACCACCGCCGGAGAAGAAGAAGACGTAAGGCCCCTTAAAGCAGAGCGCTCGTTTGGGGAACCAGCCCGATTTTCAATCGCGATAGATTGGAAGCAGGACGTTCCCCAAACTTGCGCTGTCTACCCGCCCGCTGTCAGCCGGCCGCTGCGATCAAGATAGACAATGGATCTTCCGACCGCTAGGTTTCCTTGCTGACCATCACTTCGGTGGATTTGATAACTACCGTGACAGCATCGCCAATCTTCAATTGCATTTCGTCGGCGCTACGACGCGTGATGACACTGTCAATCTGGTTATCGCCTATCTGAACCACAACGTGGGCCATGATGGTGTCGAGCTTCAAGTCGACAATCTGCCCCTTTAATTGGTTGCGCGCGGAAAGACTCATGCGAGTAAATCTAGCACGCTTCGGCAAGATATCGTTTCATTGCTCCGGGCTCTCGCTGGTCGATGGGTCTTGCCCACAACGTGTGCGCATGCCCTGCCGTAGCTGCTCGCGCTCCTCCGGCGACATGGCCTCCATGCGGCCGGTCACGCGATCGGCCATGCGCGCACCCATATGGCGGCGGGATTTGGACTGATCGGAGTTGTTGAAGCCGAAGCCGCCAAAAAGGATCCGGCACAGCACCAGCATCCCAAGCGCTTGCCAGAAGGTGAGCTCGCGCCAGCCGAACAGCGGCGGCAGCAGCCGGTTCCACAGTTGCTGCACGATCTCGCCGCCAAGGGCGATAAACGCCATCAGTGCCAGAATAGCCAAGGGAGCCAGGAGAATCCATCTTTTCCTTATTTTCATTTCCTCTTCCTCATGCTTTCGTAAATTCGTCGTAGACCTTTTGCAGGCGCGCGCGCAGATGCAGGACCGCATATCGTTTACGCGAGAGCAGCGTATTCACGCTTACGCCGGTATCGGCCGCGATCTCCTTGAAGCTGCGCCCTTCCAACTCATGCGCCACAAATACCTCGCGCTGCTCCGCCGGGAGGTCGGCGACTGCCGACGCCAGTGCCTCGAGAAGCACGTGGCGCGCGTAGAGCGCCGCCGGCCCCGCATCGGGCGAAGGCAGCAGGTCCTCCAGGCGCAGCAGTTCGTCCTCATCGTTGGCAACGGCCATATCGCTGAAACTCTCCGGCTTCTTTTTCCGGAACAGGTCCGTGATGCGATTGCGCGCCACGCGAAACAGCCAGCCCGTGACGTGATCGATCGGCATCAGCAGACGGTTGGCTTCCACCAGCTCGTAGAAGACGTCCTGCAAAATGTCTTCGGCGTCGCGCGGGTCGGGCACGCGCCGCCGGATGAAGTGGCGCAGCCGGGACTGCTCCCGCGTAAGTACTTCGGTGATCCGCTGGTCCTGTTCGAATGCCATCCGTTCCAGGCTCGCCGCTTCCTTCACCTAAGGTAATAGACGAATCGGGGGCTGCGGATATTGTACGGAACGCTATCTTGGCCGGGTTACCACAACAGTTTCACTCCGAACTGAATCTGTCGTGCTGTTGTGGATGTGCTCGTAATGACGCCAGCCGTGGGAGAGACACCGGTGGGGGTAGAAGTAATAGCATTGGGCGCACTGAAGTTCGCGCGGTTCAATGCGTTGAAGAACTCCGCGCGGAACTGCAGGTTGCGCCGCTCTTGTATGCGGGTGTCTTTTGTCAGCGACGCGTCCAGGGTGGCCAGATCGGGGCCGGGCAGCATATCACGCCCCAGATTGCCGGCGAAGCCGCTGTTGTTGGGCGGCGCCAGGAAGGCCGCTGGATGGAACCATTGGTTCGGGTGGCCGATAATGACGGGACCGGTGAACGCCGGGTTCACGAAAGGGCGGACCGGGTTCCGAGTATCACCGCTGCGGGTGGGATTGTAGCTGAGCTGAGGCGTGAAGGGAAAGCCGCCTTGCAGCGCCAGGATGCCGTTTACAGTCCAACCGCCATAGCGCCTGCCGCGTCCGAACGGCAGATGATACGACCCGTTCACGGCGGCCACGTTGCGCACATCGAAGTTGGCAAGTCCGCGGTCGGCGCGCAGATTGAACGGATTGGAAACCAGCGCCGGCTCACCGGCTGAAGTAGTAGCGTTGAGCGAGTCGCCGTCGTCGATGGCCTTGGACCAGGTGTAGACTCCGCGCAGAAACAGGCCCGTGGCAAAGCGCCGCCGCACATCGATCTGGAGCGCATGGTACGAGCTGTCGCCCCAGGAGAAATAGGTCCAGGTGTTTGCCAGTGCCGGATTGGCTTTAGTGGACGTGGGGTAATAATATGTCCCGGCCGGAACCGCCGTTCCGGCAATGCCTGCCGGGAAGCTGCTCGGATAATTAGCGGGGCAGGGTGAAGCCGGACAGACTACTGGAAACGGCTCGTTGGAATCGACGCCGATGATTTCGTGATAGCCGTGCGACCCTATGTAGCCGGCCGTCAAAACCGTGTTTGCGGTTAGTTCCCGCTCAATCCGCAGCGACCAAGAGACCAGCGTGGGAGTTCGCAGTTCCGGCTGCACGCCGCCCGGCACCAGTTTGGCCGCGGAAGGAATGGCGGCACCGGCGGCCAGCGGTAGCGATTTCACCAAAACGTTCGGCAGGCTGTACGTTGGGTTGTAGGGCGCGTTCTGATCGGTGCGGTATCCCAGGGCGTCCTGCAAATCGTTATACATGCCGAAGCCGGCGCGCACCACGGTCCGGCTGGGGTAGCCGAAAGGACTCCAGGCCAGCCCGGCGCGCGGCTGCGGCAGGAACCGGGCGTGGTTCACGGTGAAGACAGAGCTTCCCACGTACGGCTGCGTGTTGATCACGGGGCCGCTGTATGCATAGTTGGAGGCACGGCCAAATACTTCGTTCCAACCGTTGCTGAACTCGTCTCGAAAGCCCAAGGTTAGAGTCAGGCGCGGACTTAGCCGCATGGTGTCTTGGGCGTACCACGCGCCGAACCACGACCGCCAGCCCAGGGGTGTGGGCGCAGGGTCGAAGAGCAGGGTGCCGACGGTTCCCGACAGTAGGGTCTGAAGGCTGGTAAAGGTGGCCTGGCCATACTGGCTGAGGGCCAGAAGTTCGTTCGACCGCAAGCGCTGGAACCACGCGCCCCATTCGAACTGGTGGCGCCCGCGGGTAAGCGAAACGCGATCTTCGTAGGTGAACAGACTGCGCGCCATGCGCAGGTTGCTGCCGTTGTTGCTGCCCGCCAGGCTTAACTGCGCGGTCGGATTGGATGCCGCACTGCCGCCCACCACGGCGGCGCCGATAGGCAGTCCGGCGATGTAACCCGGCAGATCCGCCGCGGGTGTTCCGGGCGTCGGCTCACCGGTAAAGAAGTACCCCGCGCGCGAAAAGCCTGCGCGAAACGTGTTCAGGGAGGACGGCGAAAGCACGTGGGTTTCCTGTACGCTCAACACTTGTTCGCGCAGGCTGTCGATATCCGTGCTGTAAAGGTTGGTGCTGGTGGGGGTGAAGTCGGCGCTGTCGTCGATGGTGTAGACGGCGTTCATGAAATCCCGGCCGGAGAAATTGTGGTCCAGGCGGAACGTGCCGAAATCATCGCGAATAGTCTGCAGCGGGCTATTGAACGCTTCGGAGATGCCGCCGAAGTCGGAAGCGCCGGGCGTGGGCGCGGGCCAAAGCGAGATCAGCGGGGATGCGCCCACAAAGGCCAGGCCGGACGAGGGACATGGGCTCGGAGCGGGACTGACGAGCTTGCACGGCAGATACCCTTGGCGCGCATTGTTGTCCGGCACCAGGTCGACACCGGTCTGCCTGAGATGCTGGCGGAGTCCCTCATAATTGGCGAAGAAGAACGTATGATCCTTGCGGATCGGTCCGCCGACGGCGCCGCCGAACTCGTTGCGCACGAAGCCGGGGGTGGCAGAGCCGTCGAAGAAGTTGCGCGCGTCGAATGCGTTGTTGCGCAGAAACTCGTAAAGGGATCCGTGCAACTGGTTGCCGCCGGACTGGGTGACGATCAGAACCTGCGCGCCGGGATGCTTGCCATATTCCGCGCCGTAGGAATCGCGCAGCACATTGAACTCACGCACGGCATCCACGCCCAGCAACTCCTGGCTGACGCCGCCGGGTTGCATGTTGTTCTCGGCCGCGCCGGTGAATTCGATGCCGTTTAACAGGAAGAGATTCTGCTGGGGCCGGTTGCCCCCCACGGCGAAGTTGTTGCCGGAAGTCGAGTTGGAAACGCCCACGCCGCCGGTTTTGGCCGATGTGAAATTGACGACGCCGGGATTCAAGGTCAGAAGCTCGTCGTAACTGCGTCCGTTGAGCGGCAGGTCTTTCACCGGGCGCTCGCCGACCAGGCCGGATATATCGGCGTTGGTGACGCCGACCAAAGGCGCGTCGCCGGTCACGGTTACCTGTTGGCTCGATTCGCCAACCCTTAGCCGCATCTCGACGAAGGCGCTCTGGCCTACTACCAGATGAACACCGCTGCGGACCTCTGCCGTGAATCCAGGTTTCGTACAATCAATCTCGTATGGACCGACCGGCAAGGCGATGAATTGAAAGCGTCCCTCCGGATCGGTCATGGTCTTCCGGACTTCGCCTCGATCCAGGTTCCTCGCCGTGATTGCCGCGGCCGCAACCACGGCGCCGGATTCATCGGCGACGGTCCCCGCGAGGACCGCGGATACCTGCGCCGGCAGTGAGGTGCAACAGAAATAGAGAACGGATAGGCCTGCGAGCTTCTTGAATCGCATATGGGATGGGGAGCGGTTGTCCCGTAAAGATTTCAGTGTATCGTAAAAAAGACAAGGAGGGTCAGGCCAGTTCGAAGAGCACCTGTCCAGCCTTAACCGCTTCGCCGGCCGCCACGTGTACGATCTTCACCACGCCATCCATGGCCGGCTTGACGTGATTCTCCATCTTCATGGCCTCGATCACGATCAGGGATTGATTCCGGGTGACAGGCAGCCCCGCGGACGCTGTCACGGCGATGACCATGCCCGTGATGGGGCTGCGGCAGATATAATCCTCCGGCGTCCTGCGCTGCGCGCGGATGGGTAGCACCGGGATGGCGATCTGCGGTCCATTCCCGGCGTCCGGAACGCCGGTTGGCTCGGCGGATGGTTCCGTCAGATCGGGCGTCCATCTGGCGAGAGGCGCACCCAAGCTGTGCGATCCCCGAATGGCCGCGCGTCCCTGGCGCGCCCACAGACTGGCATGGTCTCCCACGGCTGCGGCCGCGGCCCGGGGTGTTTCTTCTTCGGTAGACATGTTGGCGCTATAACGGGATCAACCCGTGTTTTTTTTGCGGGCGCCAGTCGCGTTTAGCGGCCAACGCCTCCAGGGCCTCGGCCACGTGCAGGCGTGTCTGGGCCGGTTCGATCACGTCATCCACGAGGCGCTGGCCGGCCGCCGCGTAAGGTGTCGCAAATGTGTCCGAGAACTGCTTCACGAGCTCCTGCCGCTTGGAGCCGTTGTCCTGCGCGGCGGCCAGTTCGCGCCGGTAGAGCACTTCCACGGCGGCCTCCGACCCCATGACGGCGATCTCGGCCGAGGGCCAAGCCAGAATGCAATCCGCGCCCAGGTCCTTGGAGCACATGGCGATGTACCCGCCGCCGTAGGCCTTGCGCAGAATCACGGTAATTTTGGGAACGGTCGCGGCGGCATAAGCGAATAACAGCTTGGCTCCGTGGCGGATAATTCCGCCATATTCCTGGTCGACACCCGGCAGAAATCCCGGGATGTCGACGAATGTGATTAACGGAATATTAAAGGCGTTGCAGAATCGCACGAACCGTGCGGCTTTATCGGAACCATCGATATCCAGCGCGCCCGCCATGACCGACGGCTGATTGGCGATCACGCCCACCGGCCGGCCGCGGACCCTTCCGAAGCCGATCACGATATTCTTTGCGAACTCGGCTTGTACTTCCAGGAAATCGGCGCGATCCACCACGCGCTTCACGATCTCGGTCACGTCGTAGGCGATCCTGGGATCGGCGGGAATGATCTCGTTCAGCTCGTCATCGTCGCGCGGCGTGCTTCCGGGGTCCAGATGGCGCGGCTCTTCGAGATTATTGCAGGGCAGGAACGAGAGCAGCCGCTGGCAGATCTTGACGGCTTCCGCGTCGTTCTCCGCGACGAAATGCACCACGCCGGATTTATTCATTTGCGCCCGCGGCCCGCCGAGTTCTTCGGCCGATACGATTTCACCGGTCACCTGCTTGATGACCGCGGGACCAGTGATGAACATCTGCGCGTCGCGAGTCTGGATGATGAAGTCGGTGAGCGCCGGGCTATAGGCGGCGCCGCCCGCGCACGGCCCGCAGATCAGAGAAATCTGCGGCACCACGCCGGAGAGCATCACATTCTGGTAAAAGATACGGGCATATCCCGACAGGCTGCCGACGCCTTCCTGGACGCGCGCGCCGCCGGAATCGTTGATGAAGATGAATGGCGAGCCGGTCTTTAGGGAAGCCTTCATGGTGTCGGCGATTTTGCGGGCATGCACCTCGCCCGCCGAACCGCCCGCGACGGTGAAGTCCTGGCTGGCAACGTGCACCAGGCGGCCATCGATACGGCCCCTGCCGGTGACCACGCCGTCCGCCGGCAAATCTTTGCCATCCATGCCGAAGAGCCGGGCGTTGTGCATGGCGAACAGACCCGCCTCCCGGAACGATCGGCGATCCAGCAACAAGGCGAGGCGTTCGCGCGCTGTCAGCTTTCCGGAACTGTGCTGCTTTTCGAGACGATCGGCGCCGCCGCCGAGCTGCAGGCGTTCCTTGACACGCCCGAGCTCGCGAATCCGTTCCTTGGTCAGGGCTTCCATAGGGGGTATCCGACACCCCATTGTAGCCCTTTTCGGATGTGCGTATCCGGTATCGGCCGTGACGCCGCCGGGGCGGCCGATTCCTCCAGCGGCCGGCCGGCCACTGCTATCCACCGGCCATGCCGATATTACATAAGTCTTACAAAACTCTCAAAGGCCGGGTGTTAGCTTAAAATCATCGTGCCCACCGTAATCGCTCAGAGTACCCATAGCCCGGAGTTGATCGAGTTTCCAAGCACCAAGCAGCCTTTGAACTGGCCCACCACCCTGGTGCTGGTCCTGCTGCACATTGGCGCTATTGCCGCTTTGTTTATGTTCAGTTGGGTGAATCTGGCGGTGATGCTGTTCCTGTTGTGGTTCGCCACCGGCCTGGGGATCAGCATGGGCTATCACCGGCTGCATACCCACAGGTCGTATCAGGTGCCGCTGGCGCTGGAGTATTTGTTTGCGATGTGCGGCGCCATGACGTTCGAAGGCGGCCCGATCTTTTGGGTGGCCACCCACCGTATCCACCATCAGAAATCCGACATGCCCGGCGATCCGCACTCGCCGCGGGAGGGCGGCTGGTGGGCGCACGTGGGTTGGATTCTGCTGGGCGAAGCCAAGCACAACAACACCAAATTGATGTCCAAATACGCCCCCGACCTGGCCAAGCACCGGTTCTACATCTGGCTGAACGATTACCACTGGGTTCCGAACGTGGTGCTGGGGGGAGTGCTATTCGCGATCGGCGGTCTCTCGATGTTCCTGTGGGGCGTCTGCCTGCGGACAGTGATCGGTCTGCACGCGACCTGGCTGGTGAACTCCGCTACGCACATGTGGGGCTACCGCCGGTTCGACACGCGCGACGATTCACGCAACTCGTGGTGGGTAGCGCTGATTACGTTCGGCGAGGGCTGGCACAACAATCACCACGCGCATCCGACATCGGCGCGGCACGGGCTGGCCTGGTACGAATTCGATTTCTCCTGGATCCAAATCCAGATTCTGCGGTTCTTGGGTGTAGCCAAGGGCGTGAAAGTGGCCAGAGTCACCAGCGTGCTGGCCGACCGCGACGCAGCATAGCCCACCCGGTTACTTCTTCTTCCCTTGAGCGGCCACCGCTTCCATGGCCGCCTTCACTTTGTCGGGATCGCCCAGGTAGTAGCTGCGCACCGGCTTCAGGTCGTCTGCGAGCTCATAGACCAGCGGCATCCCGGTGGGGATGTTCAGGCCCACGATAGCATCCTCCGGCACATTGTCCAGATACTTCACCAGAGCCCGCAGGCTGTTGCCGTGCGCCGCGATCAGCACGCGCCGGCCGGCACGCACCGAGGGTGCAATGGTGGTGTGCCAGTAGGGCAGGAACCGGTTTACGGTGTCTTTCAAGCACTCGGTCAGGGGCAATTCCTGGGCGGTCAGGTCTGCATAGCGCGGATCGCGGCCGGGATAGCGTTCGTCATCCGGGGTCAGGGGCGGCGGCGGCACGTCGTAGCTGCGGCGCCAGATCTTCACCTGGTCTTCTCCAAATTTGGCGGCCGTCTCGGATTTGTTCAGACCTTGCAGCGCGCCGTAGTGGCGCTCGTTCAAGCGCCACGAACGGTGCACCGGAATCCACATCAGGTCCAGTTCGTCGAGGGTCATCCACAACGTCCGGATGGCGCGCTTCAGCAGCGAGGTGTAGGCCACATCGAAAGCCAAGCCTTCCGCTTTCAACACCGCGCCGGCTTCTTGGGCCTCCTGGCGGCCCTTTTCGGAAAGATCCACATCGGTCCAACCGGTGAAGCGGTTCTCTCTGTTCCAGGTGCTCTCGCCGTGGCGCAGCAATACAAGTTTGTGCATGTGGGGATGCTCCTAGCGGCGGAACGCTTTCCGTCCGGCAAACTGAGCGGCGCCGCCCAGGCGCTCTTCGATGCGCAGCAACTGATTGTACTTGGCGATGCGATCCGTGCGGCTGGCGGATCCGGTCTTGATCTGGCCCGCGTTGGTGGCCACCACCAGGTCCGCGATGAAGGGGTCTTCGGTCTCGCCCGAGCGGTGCGAAACCACCGCCGTGTAATTCGCCACCGAGGCCATGTGCATGGCTTCCAGGGTCTCGGTGACGGATCCGATCTGGTTCAGCTTGATCAGAATCGAGTTGGCGATGCCGCGCTCGATGCCGCGCTTGAAGATGGCGGGATTGGTGACGAAGATATCGTCGCCCACCAGTTGAATCCTGCCGCCCAATGCATCCGTGAGCGCCTTCCAGCCGTCCCAATCTTCTTCCGACATGCCGTCTTCGATTGACACGATGGCCGGGTATTGGCGCACCCAATCGGCCCAGAATTCCACCATCTGCTCGGAATTCCGCTGGCTGTTGTCGGATTTCTTGAAAATGTACTTGCCGTCCTGGAAGAACTCGCTGGAGGCGGGATCCAGGCAGATGCCCACCTGCTCGCCGGGCTTGTATCCGGCCTGGGAGATGCCTTCCAGCAGGCACTCCAGCGCCTCTACATTGGATTTCAGGTTAGGCGCGAAGCCGCCTTCATCGCCCACGGCGGTGGAATAGCCGCGCTTCTTCAGCACCTTCTTGAGCGTGTGAAAGACCTCCACGCCCATGCGCAGGGCTTCGGAGAACTTCGCGGCGCCGAAAGGCGCGATCATGAACTCCTGCACGTCGACGGAGTTGTCCGCGTGCGCGCCGCCGTTCAACACGTTCATCATGGGTACGGGGAGCACGCGCGCGCCGGCGCCGCCCAAATACCGGAACAAGGGAGTATGCTGCGCGGCGGCCGCCGCGCGCGCCGCGGCCATGGAAACGGCCAGAATAGCGTTGGCGCCCAGGCGGCCCTTGTTGGGCGTGCCGTCGAGCTCGATCATCAAATGATCGATCTCGGCCTGCTGCGCGGCGTCCTTGCCATGCAGACTCTGAGCGATCTCGCCATTGACATGGCTGACCGCCGCTTGCGTGCCCTTGCCCAAATAGCGCGATTTGTCGCCGTCGCGCAGTTCCACGGCTTCGTGCTCTCCAGTAGAAGCACCGGAGGGCACAGCCGCCCTTCCCATGCTGCCATCGGCCAGGTAAACATCTGCTTCCACCGTGGGGTTGCCCCGTGAATCCAGGATTTCCCGGCCCGTAACTCGAACGATAGTTGTCATAATCCTTGAAAATATAAGGTAGCAGACGGCTGGCGGGCGCGACGTAGCCTCTAAGTAGTACGCGGCTTTCGTCCCGCAACCAGCGCCGGCGCGACGGCCCACACCAGGGTCCCTGCCAGCAGGGCGATCAGGATGCTCCCCTGAACGCGCAGGGAAGCGGCGGGCTGCGAGATCAGGTCCGCGCCCTTCCCGAGCAGTGACAGAGTCCAGGCAGCCAGCAGATAGGCCAGGTAGTTCCGGCGGGCGACGTATTTGACGAACAGCACCGCGGCGGCCAGATACATAAGCCGGATGCCGTAATAGAGCAGGAACTCGCCGGCCGTGTGAACTGTCCCGGGAATCAGGCCGGCGGCTGCCACCAACCCCGCCAGGATAGCGGCGCCAGGCCAGCGTTCCAGACGCTCGACAAGATACGCGATCAAGACCAGCAGCGCCAGCCAGTAGAGAGTCTCCTGGCAGGCTGAGGCGATTCCGGAAACCGACGGTGCAAGCGTGGCAAAAGCGGCCTGCGCGCCGGCCGAGAGCAGCGCCTGCGGATGAAACCGGCCGATCAGCAGCCAGTGCACGCGATCCAGCCCGATTATCCCTACGGCGGCCAGTCCGGCGGCGATCACGGCATCCAGCCCTCCTACGCGCCGGTTTGCCGGGCGAAATACGGCCGTAGCATCCGGGCGGAGCGCCAGGATGAGCGCGGCGCAGCATGCCAGCCCAATGAACAGCGCCACCGCCGCAATGAACAATCCAACACCCATGGTGGCCTCGAACGATTCCAAGGCAAAAGTAGTGGGATATTGGCTGAAGAGGAGCGGAAAAGTCAGAGCCATGCCGCACAGCGTAATCAACCCTAGCGGCAGCGCGATCCACAATGCGCGGCTCCAGCGCAGAGTGCGCTGGCGGGTACGCTCGATCAACAGCCAGATACCGAACACCAGCACGCCGGCGGTCACCCCAATTCGCAGCAGCAGCAGCACGTAGGAGAGCGCATTGCGCTGTTCGCGGGCGCGCTCGAAGGTTTCGGGCAGCTTCCAGAACGGGCTCGATGATGCCACGCGGTCGCCCGCCACCGTCACACGGATACGGAAACGCGCCGCGTCCAGATTGCGCGGATCGCCGGGCCGGGCTTCGAAGACTAGCGAGTGGTCCCGGCGCGCCTTCTTCTTCTCTGAACTGCTCTCTTTGAGATCGAATCCCTCGAGCGAGGGCAGGCCGGGCGTATGCGACACCAGGTCGCGGGCCGCATCCGGGGACAGATCGGCGCCGGCCTGGTCTTCAGGGAAGATATGGTCGAATTCAATGACGCGGCCGTCTTCCGGGTCGATGGAAATCTGCATCTCCTCGCGCTGCAGCGGCTTGAAGAAACGGACGCGCCACGCATGCAGGGGCACCAGGCGGTGAAACGCATTGGCCACGTAAGCGATATCGCGGCGCTCGACGAAGTATTTGCCGGCCAGGCGCGCATCGGTATCGTCCCACTCGGTGACCGGCGAGACCGCGCTGCGATAGCCCGCTGGATTGAATCCCACGCGCGGCGCGAACGCCGTGGCCGCGGCCTGGGCGCGCGCGGCATCCAGCGCGAAGTGCGGTTCGCCGCCAAAATCCTGGACGTGCGTCGCGGCCAGCGCTACGGCGACTGCTATGACAACACCCAGAGCAGCCAGGCGGCGCTGCGCTGACCAGGGGGCGTAGGGCAGACTTTCATTTGACAGGGCCAGAGGCTCGACGACGGGCGCTTCGGGCGGCGCTTCCACAGGCGCCGGCTGCGCGACCGTCACAAACCCGCCGTGGCGCAGATAGGCCAGCCCCGCGATCACTGCCGGCAGCACCATAATGCCTGCGCAGGCCGCTCCGGAGAGAACGAAATAGGGATGATGCGAGCGCACCAGCAGCAGCGCCGAGTACATCGCGTCCACGGAGTAATGCCACACCAGCGTCGGCAGGATGCCCCAGCGCAGCATGATCAAGCCCAGTGCGACGCCGCCAATCCCCACCTCTACGCCGCGGATCCAGAACGGCTGCTGCGGGTAGCCCGCGTGCCCGAAACCCCAGATGAACGCCGCCAGCACCACCGCGAGGGGCACGTACCGCAGCAGTTTCGACAGGAAGGGAATGGCAAACATGCGGAACAGGAACTCTTCGGAGACGGCCGGCAGGAATCCGGTGAGCAGCACGAAAAGCCAGGGCAGGCGCGTATTCAGCAGATCGTCGTAAGGCACGTCGGCGGGCGACCAGGCGCCGAATCGATACGCCACCATGTAGAAAGCTGTCTGGTATGCGACGAAGATGCCCGCCAGCGTGATCCCCAGGATCGTGCCGATAAAGAACTGTTTGCTGCGCAGGCCGCGCGTGCTGAAGATCATGCCCGGCGGAAGCAGCGCGCGGTAACGCTCGCGATAGAGCGGCTCGGCGCCGGCCGTGAGAGCGAAGAGCAATCCGCCGGCTCCCAGGGCGCCGGTGAGATCGCGCAGAAACTGCTGCGCCAGGAAGCTGGCATAGGAATCCGTAGTGGGATAGGAAAACTCCGCCAGCGGGTGCGCGTTCCAATTTGCCAGGAAGTAGAGCAACGCTCCCGTGCCGCCCACCGCCGCGGCCAGCCGCCAGCGAACGTCGCGGGCGCGCACGCGCTGCAGAATCGTGACCAGCAGGCCGGCCGCCAGCAGCATCATGCATCCGGCATCCACGGTTTCGGCGGTGACATTGCGCGACCGCAGCTCCTGGTACGCGCGCTGCCACGTTTCGGGGACCTTCAGGTATTCCCGGTATGCGCCCACTTCGCTGCCGAGCACCGTCACCTGGAAGCGGTAGCTGGGGTCGTTCGCGTCCGAACCATGGCTGGCGTCCCAGATGGCGAAGCCGTGCTCTTTCCAGGTGAACGTATGGTCCGTGCGCGCCGGGCGGATCACGCTGGATCCCTCCACAAAATCGAGCCCCGCCGGGTCGCGGTTAAGGGTGTCTCTCAGGAACCGCTCAGCCGCGAGGCGCGCCTGATCGGCCGGCAGGCTGGGTCGCGCGGCGGCTTCGGGAATCTCGTGCTCGAAGCCGGCAAACTCTCCCGCGGTGGTGATGTCCACGCGGAACTCTTCCTTCTGCAGCGGGCGGAACCAGCGCCAGGACCATCGCCACAGGCGCACCCGCGTGCTCATCAGGCGGTTGGCTTTCTCCAGGCCAAGTTCGCGCTCCAGGAACGTTTTGGCGGTGTCGTCGTAACTAAAGCGCGACGCCAGGCGATAGCCGTCCACGCGCAGCCCCTGCGCCGCGAGAAACCTTTCGGCCAGCGTACGGGCCTGCTCGCGGGTCACCCGAAAATCGATGGAGGCTTCCGGAAATGCGCGGTAGAAATAGCGCGCGGAGAACCAGACGGTGGCTGCCAGGAGCAGGCAGCAGGTGGCCAGGAAGCGGTAGTCGGAACGGCGCAGGCGTTCGGGCATGACGCGAACAACAAGGATACCGCGCAACACCCGGTCCCAAACCAGTTCGCCTAACACGCGTCGTATCTGAAATGAAGCAATTAGCCGTTGCGCTCCCCATTTTCCTCTTCCTCCTGCCACTGCGGGGAGCGGAATCCGAGCCGCGCTGGGTGGTGTTGAATCACTCGGCGCACCAGGCCCTCCAAGCCAAGGACTACGCCAAGCTGCGAGATACCCTTCTCGAACTACGTCCACTCCTGCCCGGCAATCCCCGCATCCTTTACAACCTTGCAGCCGCCGAGGCGCGACTCGGCCATGCGGAAGCTGCGCTCACTGAGTTGCAGTCTCTGGCCGCCGCGGGGCTGGTCTACGATTTCAACGCGGATGACGATTTTGCCTCGCTGCGCGGATCGCCGCAGTTCGCCGCGCTCCTGTTGCGGGTGGCGCAAAACCGAAAACCCTTCGGCAGCGCCGCGGCAGTGTCCTCTCTCCCGGAACCCGACCTGCTGCCGGAAGACATCGCCTACGATCCCAAGACGCGCCGTTTTCTGATCGGCAGCGTCACCCAGGCGAAGATCGTGGCGCAGGATGGCGCCGTCTTCGCGAAAACAGACTGGCCTGTGATGGCCTTGCGCGTGGACCCGCGGCGCCGCATTCTCTGGGCGGCCACGGGTTGGATCGGCAATTGCCTCCGGTGCAACCCGGCCGATAAGGACAAGACGGCGCTGATTGCCTTCCGCCTCGATTCGGGAGAGCTGCTGCGGCGTGTCGATGCTCCGGTGAAAGGCCTGCTTGGCGACATGACCATAAGCCGCGCCGGCGATCTCTACGTTTCGGAGGGAACCTATGGAGCGGTCCTCCGCCTGAAAGCCAGCTCCACCGCCATGGAGCGGCTGGACGCGCCTGGCGAGTTCCGGTCCCCTCAGACTCCCGCGCTTTCGGCCGATGAGCGGACGCTCTACGTGGCCGACTATGTGCGCGGCATCGCGGCCATGGACCTGAAGACGCGCGCAGTCCGGTGGCTGCAACCCGCCCCCAATGTCATTGCCAGCGGCATCGACGGGTTCTATCGCTACCGCGACTCGTTTCTGGCCGTCCAAAACGGAGTCAGCCCCGAGCGGATCGTCCGTTTCTCCCAGGATTTGCAAAAGCAGGAAATACTTGAAGCCAACACGCCCGGCCTTGGCGAGCCCACCCATGGCACGCTGATTGGCGGCACGTTCTACTTCATCGCCAATACCGGCTGGAATGCATACGACGATAACGGCCAGAAGAAGGACAGCGGTCGTGTGGAGTCGCAGATTCGCAAGATCGTGCTGCGAAAGTGAGCGTTCCGCGCCGTTGCCTTCATTTGATAATCTAATAGTTAGTGGCAGACGACAATCAGGAACAGAACGTGTCGGGCGTCGAGGATCAGTCTCTGGCAACCCCCGAGGCCCAGATCGCAGCTCTAACGGCCGAACGCGACCAGCTTGCCGCGGAGAAGGCCGACTTGCAGGACCGCCTGTTGCGGGTACTGGCCGATTTCGACAATTTCCGCCGCCGCGCGGCGCGCGACCGCTCGGAATACGTGCAGTACGCGGCCATGGAAATGGTGCGGGACCTGATCCCGATATTGGAAGACTTCCAGCGCGCCATGAAGGTTGAGACCGCCGACAAGGACTACGCCAAGGGCATTGGACTGATCGAACAGCGCCTCTTCGAAACCCTCAAGAAGGCCGGGCTGGAACCCATCGAAGCCGCCGGGAAGCCCTTTGATCCGAACCTGCATCAGGCTGTCGATCGCGTGCAGTCGGAAGACCTGCCCGATCAGACGGTTCTCGAAGAATATCAAAGCGGCTATAATTTCAAAGGAAAGCTTTTGCGGCCAACCATGGTGAAGGTCGCCGTAAAGCCCTAGCGCGCCCCTAGCTCCCCGTGACGAAAAGAGATTATTACGAAGTCCTCGGTATTGCCCGCAATGCGGACGACGGCCAGATCAAGTCCGCCTACCGGAAGCTGGCGTTGCAGTATCACCCCGACCGCAATCCCGACAGTCCGGACGCCGAGGAGAAGTTCAAGGAAGCGGCCGAAGCCTACAGTGTTCTGAGCGATCCGCAGAAGCGCGCCGCCTATGACCGGTACGGGCATGCCGGCGTACAAAGTTCCGCCGCGCAGGGCTTCGACCCCAATGCGTTTTCGGATTTCAGCGATATCCTGGGCGATTTCTTCGGGTTCAGCGATTTGTTCGGGGGGGGCCGGAGCCGCCGCAGCCGGGCGCAGCGCGGCGAGGATCTCCGCTACGACCTGGAAATCGGCTTCGAAGACGCGGTATTCGGCCTGACCGCCGAGATCCAGGCTCCCCGCATGGAGGCTTGCGACCGTTGCCGGGCCACGGGCGCCGAACCCGGCAGTGGATCAACTACCTGCCCCACCTGCAATGGCAAGGGCCAGATTTTGTACCAGCAGAGTTTCCTGTCGGTGCGGCGAACGTGCCATACGTGCGGCGGCAGCGGGCAGATTGTGCGGAGTCCATGCCGGCAGTGCCATGGCCAGGGATATCGCCAGGTAGTGCGCAAGCTCAAGGTGAATATTCCCGCGGGTGTGGACGACGGCAATCGCTTGCGCTTGGCACTGGAAGGCCAGCCTGGCGCTAACGGCGGGCCGCCCGGCGACCTTTATGTCGTGCTGAAGGTGAAAGAGCACGCGTTTTTCGAGCGCCAGGGGAACGATCTGCACTGCACTATTCCGGTGAACATAGGGCAGGCGGCGCTGGGGGCGGAGATCGAAGTGCCCACCATGGAGGAGCCGTATCGCCTCAAGATCCCGGAGGGAACCCAAAACGGCGCTCAATTCCGCCTCCGCCACCAGGGCGTGCCGTCGGTCAATGGCGGCGCGCGCGGCGATCTCTACGTACACGTCGACGTGCACGTGCCCACCAAGCTGACCCGGGACCAGCGCAAGCTGCTGGAACAATTGCGCGAGACGCTGCCCGTGGAGAATCACCCGGCGGAAAAGAGCCTGCTCGGAAAAGTCAAAGACTACTTCATGTAGGATCTTCGTCCACAGAGGCCAGGGGCTTTTTGTGCTTGATCCTTTGCCGGTCGGACTTGGGCACGATCACTTTCGACGAAGGAACCGTGCCGACCCGTTCACGCGCCAGTTTGCGCACCTCTTTTTTCATGTCGAACGGCTGCTTCGTGCGGGGCATCGGTGCGCAGTACTCCGCTTCGAGTATATCTCGGCGAGACGGAGTTAAACCAAAGGTATTAGTTCTCACGTCGCGCAGCGGTACTGCAAATCGAAAGTTATCACGCACTTAACGCAATTTATGCGGCCCGCGGACACCTCAATAGGGGAACTACCTTAACCTAAAGTAACCTTCCGTACTGTTGCCCCTCCAGCACTTGTGATGTACCATTATTTGACTGGCATGCCGAAGATCAACGCTAACGGGGTTAATTTGCATTACATCAGTATCGGCATGGGCCCCGATATTGTCATGCTGCACGGGTTCCTGGGCAACCTGGCCGTATGGCATCTCTATATGGCGCCCATCCTGCGGCGTGAATACCGGGTCACAACTTATGATTTGAGGGGTCATGGTTACAGTGACGTGACACCCACCGGCTACACTGTGGCCGATATGGCCGAGGATCTGCGCTGTTTCCTGGATGAAATGGGCATTGAAAAGCCTATTCTGGTGGGTCACAGCTTTGGCGCGGACATCGCCATGTACTTCAGCCTGCTATATCCTGAACGTGTTACTAAGCTGTTGGCCCTGGAACCTGGTTTGGCAGCTCTGGTGCACCTGCGCAACGACAAAGATTGGATCGGGTGGGCCGCTTGGGTGGCCAAACTGGAAGAAGCTGGCATACATGTTCCCGAAGACAAGCGCACGGATGCCGAATACCTGTTGCAACTCAGTCTCGAAACCCCCAAGTTCTACGGTCCGGCGCGCGGGTTGCCGCGCAATCGCGAGCCCTTGCTGCACCTGATCCGGAACACAACTCTGCTGAAGGACTATGAAGTAGTCGGAGCCATGACGCTGGATGCGGTGCGCACCATCCGAACTCCCACACTGCTGGTGTACGGACGCAACTCCCACTTCATCAGCTCGTACGACTACCTGCACACGGCTCTGCCCAACTGTAAACCGGTGCTGCTGCCAGGCGGGGAACACTTCGGCCCGCTGGAACAGCCCGAGCTGTTGACCGAGCACATTATGCAGTTCCTGAAGAAGCCGGCTCCTGTCGCCAATATGTCCCAGGTCCCCCTCGCCGAGGAACACGGCTTCGAAGCGGCGCTATAGGATTCGCGGCGCCAGGGAACTCCTGAATCGGCTAATGCATTCGGCCGCATTTGCCGATAAGGTGAGGTGGAGACTATACCATCCATTATCGCCATCGTGCGAGATGCCGACGCCCTGGAAATCATTCAAGCCACGCTCACGGCCGAAGGAATACATGTGCGGGGGGCCGGCGATGCCGAAGAAGGTTGGCAACTGATCCGTCAGTCAAATGCCGACGTCATTCTGGTGGAAGAGGCGGTGACAAACGGGACGAGGCTGCTGGAGCGTATCGCGGAGCAGGATCCGCGCGCGCAGGTGCTGCTGCTTATCGACGAATACACGGCGGAATCGGCTGTTGACGGCATCAGGCAAGGCGCATGTGGCTGCCTGAGCAAACCGCTTTCGGCTGAGGCATTACACGCGAAGATCGCCGAGGTGCTGGACGAGGCACGCCTGCGCCGCGAGACACAGGCACTCGACGAACGTCTGTTGGAGAACTGCCGGTTCCACGGCATGGTCGGCCGCAGTCCGCGGATGCGGGAGACATTTGCACGGATTCGGCGGGTGGCGCCGCATTACCGCGTCGCCCTGATCAGCGGCGCAACCGGCACAGGAAAAGAACTCGTGGCGCAGGCGCTACACGCGCTCAGTCCCGTGGCCAACCGGCGATTCGTCGTCTGCAACTGCTCCGCGATCGTAGAGACCTTATTCGAGAGCGAACTGTTCGGTCATGTGAGGGGCGCCTTCACGGGCGCCGCGCAGGATCGCGTGGGTCTGTTCGAATACGCGCAAGGCGGCACGGTATTTCTGGATGAAATTGCCGACATGCCGACGTCCACGCAGAGCAAGCTGTTGCGTGTGGTCCAGAATCAGGAATTGCAGCGGGTCGGCTCATCGGAGGCGCGCAAGGTGGACGTGCGGGTGATAGCGGCGACCAATCGCGACATGCGCTCGCTGGTGGCTGATAACCTGTTCCGCGAGGATCTCTATTACCGGCTTTCCATGGTGGAGCTGACGCTGCCGCCGCTGGCGGAGCGCAAAGAGGATCTGCCGCTGTTGCAGCGTCACTTCGTGGAGCGCTTCGCGGACAGCTACGGCAAGCGTATTGGCGGCATTTCGCGGCGAGCCCAGACGATCCTCTCTGGTCACAACTGGCCAGGCAACATACGCGAGCTGGAAAACGTCCTGGGGCACGCCTGCATGCTGACCGAGACCGAATTCATCGACGTACGCGACCTGCCCGAGTATCTGCGGGACCCGGCAACCGGCGGAGCGGGCCACGAGGCAGAGCTGGTGTGCCTGGCGGACCTGGAGCGCCGCTACACACGGCACGTGCTGGAGCGGGTGGGTGGCAACAAACTTCATGCGGCGCAGATCCTGGGGATCAGCCGGGCAACGCTATATCGCATTCTGCGTGACGGCACGAGCGTGCCGGACAAAGCCTGGATCGGCCCATGGGGGCAGGCCGGTGCGCCTGCGCGCCTGCGCATCCAGTAGCGCCTCAGCGTTTGGTCAGGTTCTCAAAAAGATATAGCCCGCTCTTGCCCGCCACTACGAAATCTAAATCGCCGTCGCCATCCAGATCCGCCACCGGAATCTGCATGCCTCCGCCGGTGCGCGTGCTGTAGTCCACCACGTGCTTGACCCATTCGATGGTCTTGCCGCCATCCAGCCGCATGAACTCGTACCAATAAACGCCCAGCGGCTCGCGCTCGCCGGGGTCGTGTCCATTGTGGGCCATGTAGCGTTTGCCGGTGAGCAGGTCCAGTTGGCCGTCGCCGTTCAAATCCACCAGCGTCAGCGCGTGCGCCTGCGACCAGCTTTCGTCGATCATGTGTTTGGTCCACTGGCCGCCAGGCCCCTGTTCCAGCCAGAGAATACCGTAATTGTGCGCCATAGAGGTGACGATGTCGGGCCGTCCGTCTCCGTTCACGTCATAGACGTAAATGAAACCGGTGTCTCCCAGGTCGAAATCGGGGTGCCATTTCCAGGTCCCGGTGCGCGGATCCGGCGGCGCTTCGAACCACCCCTTGGGGGTGATGATGTCGTTCCGGCCATCGCCGTTCACGTCGCCCGCGCCGATACCGTGTCCCCAGCTCTTGGGACTGACCACATGCTTCACGAACTGCCCGCTCCGCGCTTCATACCAGGCCAGCGGCATGTTGGTATCGCCGAATTCGGGCAGCACCTCCCGGGCCTTGCCGTCGTTATCCAGGTCCACCAGAAAAGCGAACTCCACCGGTGAGCCGGTCTCGATCATGTGCTCCTTCCACTCGCCGCCGCTCCGGCCCGGGTTCTCGCTCCAGAACAGCCTGTGCGCGAACCAGGAGCAGCTTACGATATCGATCCGTCCATCGCCATTTACATCCAGAGGCAGGTCGCTGAAATTGTCGATGTAGTTGTTGGTGTAGGGAAGCGAGCGGAATTTGTGCTTGACCCAGCGCGGGCCTTCGTACCAATTCTCACCGGAGACGATGTCAGGCTTGCCGTCGCCGTTGATGTCGGCGATGGCGCAGCTTTCGTTGGCGCCCAGATCCAGCGTATGTTTCTCGAAGGGGATGTCGGCGGGCCGGTTCGCTGTCCAGGCCAGCGCGGCGGCGAGCAGCAGGCATACGGCCACGGCGGTACGGGTCATGCGGATGATTGTAACGCTGGGGAGTATGCTGTAGAGATGATGCGATGGCTTGGCTTTCTACTCTTGGCGGTGATCTGCCTGGGGCAGGATCCGGTGGACCCCTGGGCCAAGGGCGAACTGATGGAACCCGCGGCGCTGGCGGCGGAACTTCACTCCTCGAAGCCCCCCGTCATTTTGTGCACCGCGTTTACGGCGCTGTACCGGAGCAAGCGTCTTCCGCATGCCCTCGAGGCCGGACCCGCATTCAAACCGGAAGGCATCGCGCTGCTCAAGAAGGCGGTGGAGAACCTGCCCAAAGACGCGGATCTGGTCCTCTACTGCGGTTGCTGCCCGATGGTGAAGTGCCCCAACATCCGGCCAGCGTACCGCGTGCTGCGCGAACTGGGCTTCCAGCACGTGCGCGTGCTGAACATCGAGACGAACATGCACGAAAACTGGTTCAACAAGGGCTATCCGGCTGAAAGCGGCAGCCCGCGTTCTTAGACTGCCTGCCGCCGCGTTTTGAGCATCCGCCACACCAGGTACAGTGCAACCAGCACGGCTATTGCACAGGCCGCCAGGACCATATGGTGATGAATCCTCTCGGAGACCGCCTGCCACCGGTTTCCCAGGAAGTAGCCGAGCGACATAAACGTGCTGGCCCACAAAAACGCGCCCAGATAGGCGAACAACGCGAAAATATGGAGTTCCACGGACGAGACTCCCGCCGCGTAGGCCGTCAGATGGCGGACGCCCGGCACGAAATAGCCAAACGTCAGGCTCCAGTGGCCCACCCGCTCGAAGAACCGGTGAGCCTTGGCCAGGCGCTCCTCCGTGAGATGCACGTATTTGCCAAAACGATGGATGAGCGCCAGACCGAATGTCCGGCCGAGCGCGTAACTTAAGGTGATGCCGCAGATGGTGCCCGCCAGCACCGTGGCAAACGCGGGTACCGGCTTCAGATGATGCGAGAAGATCAGGTAGCCGGTGAAAGTGAGCAGCGTCTCATCGGGCACGGGCAGCCCGACGATTCCCAGCATCAGCAGGCAGAAGATCGCGGGATAACCATAGTGCGAGATCCAGTCGAGGACGTAATGTTCCATGAGGGCTGGGGGCGCCCGCCTAAATGACCAGCGTCGCAACTTCCACTTGCGAGCGGTTGCCCTCGACCACCACCAGGCCGGATTCGGTCACGTGGTGATGACGCCGGTCCTGGTCCAGATCGTATCCAATGCAGGCGTCCGCCGGCACGCGCACATTCTTGTCGAGAATAGCCCGGCGCACGCGCGCACGGCGCCCGATGTCGCAGTTGTCGAGTATCAGGCAGTCCTCCACCAGCGCGCCTGCGTGCACTCTGACGCCGCGGAACAAGACAGAATTCTTGACTGCGCCGCCCGAGAGGATGCATCCGCCCGAGACGATGGAATCAATCGCCTCCCCGCGGCGGTTCTCGTCATCAAATGTAAACTTGGCGGGCGGCTCCGGATAGCTGGCGGTACGCAGGGGCCATTTCCGGTTGTAGAGATTGAGCGCCGGCTTCACGGTACGCAGATCCATGTTCGCGTCGTAAAACGCCTCGATGGTGCCGACGTCGCGCCAGTATGCGGCGCCATCGGCTGCTTCGCCGGGGATACGGTTGCTTTGGAAATCGTAGGCGAAAACCTCCGCCTTGCCGGCCAGCTTCGGCATGATGTCGCGCCCAAAGTCGTGAGAACTGCCCTCATTGGAGGCGTCCTCGTACAACTCGCGGAGCAGCGTCCGGGTGGAGAACACATAGTTGCCCATGGAAGCATAGACCCGCTCGGGATCGCCGGGTATGGTGGGCGCGTCGGCGCGCTTCTCATGGAACGCCAGAATGCGGCCGTCTGGCGCGGTTTCGATGACTCCGAATTCCGTTGCAAAGCGCTTGTCCACGGGGATGGCGGCTACCGTCACGCTGGCGCTCTTCTGCTCGTGGTACTCGATCATACTGGTGATGTTCATGCGGTAGATGTGATCGCCGCCGAAGATCGCCACCACGTGGGGATCGGCCTGTTCCACCAGGTTGATGTTCTGGTAGATGGCGTCGGCCGTGCCCTGATACCACGTTTCGCCCGCGGAGCGCATTTGCGCCGGCACGGGGATCACGAACTGGGTCTTGAGCAATCCGCCGAACTGCCACCCTTCCGCCAGATGCTGCAGCAACGACTGGCTCTTGAACTGGGTCAGCACGTAGATGGAGTAGATGCCCGAGTTGATAAAGTTGCTCAGGACGAAGTCGATGATGCGATATTTCCCGCCGAAGGGCACGGCAGGCTTGGCACGTTCCTTGGTGAGCGGGTAGAGGCGGGTCCCCTTGCCACCCGCCAGCACGATACCCAGAGCGCGTAGCCGCATAGGTTAAACATATCCTATCAGGCGCGGAGCAATGCGCCAAGTTGGGCCGCTATCATAGGCCGAGGAGGCTGGTTAAGAATGAAAAGACTGGTTTGGGTGATCGCGGCTCTGGCATGGGCGGGGCTGCCTGCTGTGTTGAAACTCGACAATCCGCGGGTCATGGTGACGGAATTAACGTCGGCCCCAGGCGCGGTCCGCGAGCGCGGAGTGCGCGCGCACGATCAGGTGATCGTATTTCTGGACGATTGCCGTTATGAGCGCACCGATCCGAAGACCGGCGCTAAAACCATTCAGGAGCGCAAGTCCGGCGACGTGATCTGGCACAATCAGGGCGAAGATGCACCGGAGTTGGTGAACAAGGGCAGCAAGCCATACCGCACGGTGGTGATCGAATTGAAGTAGCGAGGCCGTAAAAAGCCGGCTCCGTGAACCCGCGGTTCCGCTTCCAGGCGATAACCGCGATTGTATTTGCCGCTTATGGCTCGGAAGCCCTCTGCGCAACCCCTGGTGTTCAACAACGCGAAGCATTGCCTACAGCGTAGCGGCTCAATAGGTCCGCCGGGGGGTGATGCTGGTGCCTGTTTACGGGGACCACCAGCGGTATCTCCTCAGCCCAGAGGAGTTCGAACGAAATGGGCTGTCTCTCTTCCGACAGCCAGATTCCGTCGACCAGCGACAGTTCCACGGCATCGTCGCAATGCTCCACCGCAATCCGCATACGGTCGCCCTCGCGAGCCAGTATGCGCGCCTCTCTGAGCGAATCATTGTACAGGATGACCATTGAGCCTCCGTCCCAGGGATGGCGCGGCCCGCTGCATTTCCCGTTGCGCTTGCAGCCAGTCTTCCTGCGGCGATCCGTCACGAAATCCCCTGGCCAGCCACAAGTCAAACGCGCGGGCGGCGATCTGCTTTTGTGTCTTCGGGCGGGCCAACTCCTCCGAGGCGAACTGATCGCATGATTTGGGCGCCATGGAACCCTCCTCTCGTTTTGGCGGAATTCAAGGTATATGTGCGGGAATCGCCGGATGTCTCTCCGGAAAATTTCGGGGCCTAATCCCCGCGGATGGTGTGGCGGCGGATCGAGATGGCCTTGCCGGTGGAATCGTCAACTTCCAGGATGACGGCGTGCAGTTCGGGCGCGCCCCTGGCGGCCTCCATGCGCACCGGCAGAGATGTCAGAAACCTCTGCAGGATCAGTTCCTTCTTCACGCCGATAACCGAGTCGTACGGCCCGGTCATGCCTACATCGGTCTGGTAGGCAGTGCCTTCCGGCAGAATTCGAGTGTCGGCCGTGGGGATATGGGTGTGGGTACCTACCATGGCCGAGACGCGGCCGTCCAAATACCAGCCCATGGCCATCTTTTCGCTGGTCACCTCGGCGTGAAAGTCCACGAACCGGACTTTGACGGAGGGGTCCAGCCCGCTGAGGATCTGGTCCGCCTTACGGAACGGGCAGTCCGTGTCCGGCATGTAAGTACGGCCTTGCAGGTTGATGACGGCGCAAGGGACGCCCTGCCCGCTGCAAACTACGATGACCCCCTGACCGGGGTTACCGGCCGGGTAGTTGGCGGGCCGCAGCAGCTTGGGCTGCCGCGGCAAGTAGTCCAGAATCTCCTTCTTGTCCCAAATATGGTTGCCGGACGTCAACACGTCCAGGCCCAGCGAAAGCAGTTCTTCGGCGATGGACGGAGTGATGCCAAAACCGCCTGCCGCATTTTCAGCGTTGGCAATGGCCACGTCGATGCGGTTGGTTTCCCTGATGTCCTGGAGGTGGCCGGCGACAAGCTGCCGGCCGGGCGCGGCGAAGATATCGCCGATAAAGAGGATATTCATCCGTAAGTGTCAAGGTAGCACGCGCGGGGCAGGGGACTCGAAAACAATAGGGCGCGGCACCAGCGCGGGCGCCGGTCTACTTGCTGGTGTCGGTCGTGGTTTTAGCGGCGGTGTTGACGATGGGGCTGTTGGCGGTAGCCGGCTCCTGGCCGTCGTTGTAGTGGATATCCATCGTCTGGTCGGCGTAGAACGTGCGCGAGCCGGTGGCGCCGAAGGAAGCAGGCACGGCCGAAATCGCGAATCCGGCGGGCGTTGCCGTCACCGTAAATTTGTATCCCTGCTTTACGCCGGAAGCCAAATCCGCGGAGATCAGTCCCGCCGCCGCCGCCGTGTCGGCGCCGCTGGCCGGCGGTCCCAATTCGGTCAGCGATTGGGCAAAACGGCCGAATTGCGACATGTATTGTATCTGCACGGTGCAAAGCGTCTGGACAGCCTTCTGTGCCGCCATCTCCTGGGCGAACAGGCGCGCCTTGTTCAACTTGGGCAAAGCCACGGTAACGATGATGAGGATGATCGCGATAACGATCAAAAGCTCGATGAGCGAGAAGCCCCTTCGTCGGCGATTGGGCATAGAGAGATCTCCTGTCTCCACCATTGTAAGACGGTTGAAGCGGGCTAAGCGTGCAGAAAGCCGGATTTCACTACGGCGTCCAGCGACCGCAGCCGGCGCAGCAGTTCCGCCAGCAGGTCCAGACGCAGGGCGTTCGCGCCGTCGGATAGGGCCTGGTCCGGCGCATCATGCACCTCCACGAACAGCCCGTCGATGCCCACGGCCACGGCCGCCCGGGCCAGGGGCTCGATGAACTGCGGCTGCCCGCCCGAAGCCGCGCCTCCGCCGCTGGGCAATTGCACGCTGTGGGTGGCGTCGAAGACCACCGGCCAGCCCAAATCGCGCATGATCTTCAATCCGCGCATATCCACAACCAGGTTGTTGTAACCGAACGACGAGCCGCGTTCGGTGAGCAGCACCTGCACGTTGCCCGTGGACGCCACCTTCTCGGCGGCCCGGGCAATGTCTCCCGGCGCCACGAACTGGCCCTTCTTGATGTTCACGATCCGTCCTGTGCGGCCCGCTTCCAGCAGCAGATCCGTCTGGCGGCACAGGAATGCCGGGATCTGCAGGATATCGGCGACCTCCGCCGCGGGCCCAGCCTGGGCCGGCTCGTGGATATCGGTCAAAACGGCTACGCCGGTACGCCTGACGCCCGCCAGGATGCGCAGTCCCTCCTTCAGGCCCGGCCCGCGATAGCCGCCCAGGCTGGTACGGTTGGCTTTATCGAACGACGCTTTAAAGACGAAAGGGCCCGCGATTTCGCCGATGGCCCGCGCCATGCGCTGCACATGCTCTTCGCTCTCGATCACGCACGGTCCGGCAATGAGCACCAGGGGCTGGCCCTTGCCGAAATCCGAGACATCGATCATGGCGCGAGCGCGGCCTTCTTCAGCAGGGCGATCTGGCCGGCGTGATACAGGTTGTGCTGCACCACCCCGTGCAGCATGGTGTAGATGGAATAGGGCCGGTCGCCCAGGACCTTCTCGCGAAGGCGATCGTCCGGGAGCTGGCGCGCCTTGTCTTCAAGATCGCGCTGGGCTTCGGCGAGCAGGTTGATCGCGTCCCGCCAGCCGGCCTCGCTGGGCTCCGGCGCCGCGGGCCAGTCTTCGGCGGGTGGCAGCGTCGGAATAGATTGACCTTCAATGCGGCGGGCAACTACCGAGATCCACACGGTAACGTGCAGGACGATTTCCCAGATCGTGTGCGCGCCGGGAATAGAATGTTGGGCGGCGGTGTCGGCCATCACGCCAGCCAGAAGCTCGCCGAGCGCCGGGCCGTGCCAGGCGGGTCCTTCCCAAGCCCTATGGAGCTGGTCGACGATACGGTTGATTTCGCTCATGTGGTCGGTGGCGCGTAAAGGCTCGGCATCCGCCAGGCCCGATAGCCTTCCGAACCCTGAATGTTCAGGGCTTGTGTACCGGTTTCCGTGCCCGGTGTTGGAAAGATCTCGATTGCATATCCCGACTTGGCCACCACGCCCGACAGGAAGAAGTAGTTGCCGTTCGACAGCAACTGAGCGCTGCCGTTCGCCGGCGAGAAGCCTCCCAAATCCGCGCTAAGCACTGGCGTCACCTGCATCCCTGCTTCATCCACCGAAAGAGCCATACCCCGGCTATTGCCGCCGCCCGCGCCCGGCATGCATTGCGTGGACCGGCCCGGCCGGGAAACCCGCGTATTGCCGTCGTCAAAAACGGTCAATGGTCCCGCGCCGTTATTTTCCATCCCGGCGTCATGCTGCCCGGAGAACCACGGCCACGGATCATTATAAACGTTGTTGAAGGCGAAACTGCCGCAGGGTCCCATGGTCCACAACAGGTCACCCTTGCCCGTGCCGTTGTGGTAGTCGACTTTCATGACCCAGTCCTGGTTCCGCGACGACCAGACCAGGTCGCCGGACGCGCCGCCCGATGTGTCCGTAGGCCAATAATAGAGACTATTACAATGCAGCCAGTCGATCGCCGTGGGAGAAATGCCCGGCCCCAGCAGTTGGATGGCATCGCAGCCTGGCTGGCCGATGCTGCAGATTTCATCCAGCGGGGCCACCCGCGTAATCGGCAGGAGCGGATAGCCGTTGCCGCCGCCGGCCGGATTGAAGGAGTCCCAATACCATACCGCCTGCCAATTCGAGTCCAGAACCACGATCATGGATCCCCGGATATCGACCGGCAGGCCGCTGGTATCGCCCTGCGTGCCGGCCGGAAAGATCCTTTCGATGTCAGACAGCAGGGCAGTGTACTGATTGGGTCCGATATTGAACTGGATGGCGTCGTGGCTGAATGTGTCGAGACAACCCGATCCCACCGGCGGCGGGCTGGGAAAAACGTCACATGGGCCGCCATCCACGGCTCCTAAAGAAAGCAGTTGTTGCTGGACGGCACCCGTGTTGGTTTCCCTGATTGTATTGCCCGCCAGGTCGATCTGGATCAGGAGTTGCTGGTTCTTGGTAGTCGCCCAGGCCTTACCGTATTGGATCGTAAGCATGGTGGCGTTCGGCAGGGGACGCGTAATGGTGCTGCCGTGGTTCAAGCTTGCCGAGTAATACCACATCACCTTGCCGGATAAATCGATCGCGACATTCGGATAAAGACGGGTTCCGGAGAGCTGCGTTGTGTTGATCAGCACCGTAGAGTCCGCGGTATCCGTTGAGGCGCCCACGCCGACGCCGATGTTGAACTCCGGAAACGGGATGCTGGTGGGGAGAGGTCCCGTCGTAAAACTGACCGCCGGCCCGTTAACGATATTCCCGTTCGTGTTGGTTTGGGCGAACATCGAATAAGCGGTGCTGGGGTACATACCGGCCACTTCAAACGTCATGCTGGCGCTGGCATTGCAATTTACCCAATTCGTGGAGTTGGCAGGCACGCCTCCGGATAGTGGCGCAAAGGATATACGCATCTGGCTACCGACAGCACACGCCGGCGCGCTGAATAAAGCTACCAGCGGGTTGGCGGTCGCCACCGCCAAGGGCGCATTGCTTTTCACCAGCGGACTTACGGTAAACGAAACTGTCTGCGAAGCCTGAGCACCGGACGTGAAGTCCTTGGCCACTACCTGGACCCGATACACGCCTTCCATCGCGGTAGGTACCCAAACGAAGGGAGGCGCTGTCCATGTGCCCGAGCTAAGCGTCCCGACATTGAAGTCCGCGACCATGGACAGGTGTCCGCCCGGCGGCGCAATGTTGAACCGGAAAGTCAGCTTGCCCTTGCCGGTGTTGGAGGCCGTCGCCGTCCAGCTAATGGAAGTGCCTAGCGCTTCGGGCGAAGCTACTGAAGGGGATAGCGAGACTATCGACACGGCGCTGAAAGCCGGCGCGCAGCATGCGGCCACCAGCACGGCGGGCAGCCGCGAACCACACCATGACACTCTCATCCGTTGCGTCGCCAGACTACGTGGTAGGAGGCGCGTACAGGTTGGCCATCCGCCAGCCACGGTACGCCTCGGGACCCTGAATGTTATACACCGTAGTGCCTGTATCGGTGCCGGGGGTTGGGAAGATCTCTATTGAGTAACTCACATCCGTGTTGATGTTGAGGAACGCAACGCCCGACAAGAAGAAGAAATTACCGTTCGACAGCATCTGAGCACTTCCGTTGGCCGGTGAGTATGATCCCAGGTTCTGGCTCAGCACGGGCGTAACCGTCATATTTGTCTCATCCACACTTAGGGCCATGCCGCGGCTGTAGGGCGTCCCTCCCACACCATTCATACATTGCTTCGAAGCCCCTGTCGAAACCCGGGTATTGCCGTCGTCGAAGATGGTCAAGGGGCCTGCGCCATTGTTCTCCATGGCGACCTCATGCTGGCCGGAATACCATGGCCACGGATCGTTGTAGATATTTTGAAACGTGAAGGAGTTGCTGCACACTCCCATGGTCCAGAGCAGGTTCTTGGTACCGGTGCCATTGCCGTAGTCGACCTTCATCACCCAGTCCTGGTCGCGCGAGGACCAGACAAAGGCACCGGATGTGCCGCCCGTGGTGTCCGTGCCCCAATAATAGATGCTGTTGCTGTGCAGCCAGTCCCGGGCCAGGGGGGCGACGCCGGTACCCAGCAGTTGGATTCCCTCGCAACCCTGTTCGTTGACCGCGCACTCCTCATTCAGCGCGGCGACGCGCGAAACCGGCAATAGCGGGTACCCGTTTCCGCCGCCGTCGGGATCGAAAGAGTCCCAATACCAGACCGCCTGCCAATTCGAATCGAGGACTACGATCATGATTCCCCGGATATCCACCGGGTAACCGCTGGTGTCGCCCTGCGTTCCCGCCGGGAAAATCTTCTCAATGTCACACAGAACCGCCGTGTACTGTGTCGTTCCGATCGTGTATTGTATGGCGTCGTGGCTGAACGTATCCAGGCAGGCTGCTCCCGGCAGCGGCGGGCTGGAGAAAACATTGCAGGGACCTCCGTCCACCGCGCCCAAGGCCCGCAGCTCCTGCTGGACCACGCCCGTGTTGGTCTCCTTGATGATATTGCCCGCCAGGTCAATCTGACGCAGCAGTTGCTGGTTGCTGGTCACCGTATTCCAGGACGGGCCGTACTGAATGGTGAGCATGCTGGAGTTCGCCAGCGGACGGGTAATGGTGGTGCCGTGGTTATTGCTGCCGAGGTAATACCACATGATCTTGCCGGCCAGGTTGGTCGCAATATTCGGATACAGAGGCTGCCCGCCAAGCTGGGTGGTATTGATCAGCAACATATTCTCGGCGGTATCGGTAGAGGAAACGGGCGCAGTTTCGATCTTGAAAGAGGGAAAGTTGATGTTTGTGGGAAGTGCGCCGGTGGTGAAATTCACCGATGTACCTTTGGTGATCTTCCCGTTGGTTAGGGTTTCCGCGAACATCGTGTAGACCGTGCTCTGGTACATGCCGGCTATTTCAAAATTCATGGAGGTGCTTCGGCACGGCACATAATTCGTCAAGGTGGCGGCCGTGCTGCCCTGAGCGTGAAAAGAGACGCGCATTTTGCTCCCCTTCGCGCAGCCTAGCGAGCTGAACAACGCCACCAGAGGGTTGGCGGTGGCCGTGACCACCGGCGTGCTGGTCGAAACCAGCGGAGTTACGGTAAAAGAGAAGGTCTTCGACGTTGTGGATGCGGTCGCAAAGTCTTTCACGACCACCTCAATCTTATAAATGCCTTCGCTTAACGTCGGGACCCACACGAACGGCTGGGCGGTCCATGTGCCGCCGCTGAGCGTCCCCACGTTGAAGTCTTTCACCATCGTCAGGGATCCACCGGGGGGCGTGACATTGAACTGGAAGGTCAGGGGCCCGCTGGCGGTGTCCGTGCCGGTCGCGGTCCACGTAATAGAAGTACCAAGTGGTTGCGGCGAGGCGTGCGATGGTGTCATGGACACAGTGACGGTGGCGAATGCCGGGGCGCATAGCAGCGCGGTCCATCCTGCCAGACACAATAATCCGTTCTTTGTTTTCATGGGGTTGCCCTCCAGCCCAGATGACCCTGTGAGCACCGGTCGAGCCGGAGCATCTAGATGGAACGGTACAACGTGCGGGAAGTAACTGTCAAGACATAACAGTACCTGCCGGGCATTGTACAGGCCGCGCAACCCAGATACTATATCCACATGTGGCGCGCGGCGGCGATGCTCTGTCTGGCTTCAGTGGCCGCCGCTCAGACCCTGCCCGAGATCCTCTCGCGGGTTACCGAAGAGGCCGACGTCTTCCGCCGCGTCGCCCCGCAAGTGCTGTCCGAGGAGACCCTTACCCAGCGGGCCCTAAAAGAGCCGCCGCGGTTTCATCCGCGCGCGGGAGCGGCCGCCGTCAAACCGCTCGTCGCCACCTGGCGAACCCGCGAAATCATCTCGGAATACAGTTTCGGGACGCTCCAGGAGGCGCCCGAATCGCTGCACGAGTTCCGCCAGGTAGCGGCTGTGGATGGCCGGCCGGTTTCGTCCGCGGCGGCTGCCCGGCACGCCCTGGCGTTGGGTCTGGCCTCGTCCGACGACCACGCTAAGAAACGGATGCTCGAGCAGTTTCAGAAGTATGGTCTGGCCGCGGCCGCCGTCGACTTCGGGCCGCTGCTCCTGCTGTTCACCAGGCGGCAGGTCGGAAATTATCGCTTTGACCTGGCGGGCGATGATCGTATCGGCGCCGATCGGGTAAAGATCGTTTCGTATACGCAAGTTCAGGGTCCCGACCGCATGTTGGTTTTTCAGGGCCGCCGCGCCATCCACCAGCCCATAGAGGGCCGCATCTATGCGCGCTTGCCGGACGGGCTGCCGCTGCGCATCACGATCGTCGAGAAGCGTCAAAATGGCAAAAACTCTTTTCGTGAAGAAGCTTCCGTGGATTACACCCTCAACGCCAACGGATTCGCGGCTCCCGCAGCCATCACCCACCGGAGCTTTGCGAACGATCAATTGATGGTGGAAGAAGAGTTCCGGTATGCGCCGTTCAAGAAATTCGGCGCCGATGCCGCCATCAAGTTCGACGCGCAGCCGTGAGCGCGACGCGGCCGGCGCCCGCACCACGCTATCATGGGATCGTTTGATGGCTCGCCAACGCGCGTATCTCCTGATCACCATTTTCGCCCTGCTGCTGGTTCTGTTCCCGTTCCTGTTCTGGTACGGAACGTGGTTCGGACGCAAGCTGCCCGACGCCGAACTCGACCGCTACCTGGCGGATAGCGGCAAGCCCCGGCACGCCCAGCATGCCCTGGTGCAAATCGGCGAGCGCATGAGCCGCCACGATGCCGGGGTCGCGCGCTGGTATCCGCAGGTGGTGGCGCTGGCTGCCAGCCCCCACATCGAACTGCGCCAGACCGCTGCATGGATCATGGGCCAGGACCACACCTACGCCCCGTTTCACGATGCTCTGCTGAAGCTGATTACGGATTCCCAGCCGATGGTGCGCCGGAACGCTGCCTTGGCGTTGTCCAATTTCGGCGATCCGGCAGCCCGCCCCGAGCTATTGGCCATGTTGCGGCCGTATACGCTTGTCTCCCCCGGCGCCGGCCCGGTCCACTACCGGCTCAAACTGGCCGAGTATGTCAATCCGGGCACGCTAGTGGCGCATGTAGGCCAGACCGAAGTGCGCTCTCCGCTACCCGGGGAGGTGCGTGATTTGAATCGCCATGAGGGCGACATAATCGGCGCCGGCGATCCCCTGATCGAACTTTCCGCCGACAAAGATCACGTCTGGGAAGCCTTACGGGCGCTTTGGACCGTCGGCACCAAGGAGGACGTGGAGGAGGTGCAACGCTACGCGCGGGGAGCGTCTGCCATGCCCGAGAAAGTCCAGGAACAGGCGTTACTGACGTTACGCGCCATCCAGACGCGCGCCCGGTGACGGCCCGTTTGCGTTACGACACCCACCTGTCCGCGAAAACGCGCTGCCCGACCGGCTCATCCTCCCAAGAGATTTCCAACGATTGTTGTCTTTTCAAGCAGTTGCCTGTGGAAATCGACGTGCACAGCGCCGTGCAGCGCATTGTTGAAGGAGGCGCTGCTCCATGCCTGACGAAACCCTCACCGTAACCGACAACCGGACCGGCAAGACATATACTCTGCCCTTGTACAAAGACGCCATCCGGGCCATTGACCTGCGCCAGATCAAGAGCGGTCCGGACGACTTCGGTCTGCACAGTTACGATCCAGCCTTCCTGAATACGGCCTCCTGTCAAAGCGCCATCACCTACCTGGATGGAGAGCGCGGTATCCTGCGCTATCGCGGCTACCCCATCGAGCAGTTGGCCCAACAGTGCAGCTTTCTGGAAGTGGCTTACCTGCTCTTGAACGGCGAACTGCCCGGTCCCGACGAGTTGGATACGTGGATTGACGAAATCACCCGCCACACCATGATCCACGAAAACCTGAAGAAGTTCATGGAGGGCTTCCACTACGACGCCCACCCCATGGGCATGCTGATGAGCACCGTGGCGGCGCTATCGACCTTCTATCCGCAGGCGCGCAATATCCACGATCCGGCGGTGCGGAAGCTGCAAATTACCCGGCTGATCGGCAAGATGCCCACCTTGACGGCTTACGCCTACCGCCATAGCCTGGGTCTGCCCTACGTCTATCCCGACAACGATCTCGGTTACACCAAGAATTTCATGCATATGCTGTGGAAGCGGACCGAGCCCAAGTTCAGCGCCAACCCGGTGCTGGCGCGCGCTCTGGAAGTGCTGTTCATCCTGCATGCCGATCACGAGCAGAATTGCAGCACCAGCACCATGCGCGCGGTAGGGAGTTCCTTCGCCGATCCTTACGCCACCACGGCCGCGGCCATCGCGGCCCTTTCCGGCCCCCTGCACGGCGGCGCCAACGAAGAAGTGCTGCGCATGCTCGACGAAATTGGCTCCAAGGACCGGGTCCCCGCCTATATCGCGCAAATCAAGGCCGGCCGCGGAAAGCTGATGGGCTTCGGCCACCGCGTCTACAAGAACTACGATCCGCGCGCCCGGATCATCAAACAGGCCGCCCAGGAAGTCTTCGAGGTGACCGGCCGCAATCCCAAGCTGGATATCGCCCTGGAACTGGAACGGATCGCGCTCGAGGACGACTTCTTCGTCAAGCGGAAGCTGTATCCCAACGTGGATTTCTATTCGGGGATCATATACCAGGCCATGGGATTCGCGCCGGACGTTTTCACGGTGCTGTTCGCCATTCCGCGCACCGTCGGCTGGCTGGCTCAGTGGCAGGAGATGCTGCAGGATCCGGAGCAGAAGATCGCCCGTCCCCGCCAGCTTTACACCGGGCAAGCGGTGCGGCAGGTGGTCCGAATTGAGGAGCGCGAAAGCAGCCTGGCGGCGCAATCTATTTGACCGCTGCCTGCGGCTCATCGACTGGCCTAAGCGATCACGACGGACTACAATCGGGGGGTGACGCAACGGCGGATTCTGGTCACCGGCGGAGCCGGCTACATTGGAGCGCACACGGCGCGGCAGCTTCTGCGGCGGGGCTACGATGTTACGGTGGTGGACGATCTGTCGCGCGGGTACCGGCACAACGTGGAGGCGCGCGCGTTTCATCAACTCCGCGTGCAGCAGACCGATGAGATGGCCGCCGCCCTCGCCGGCCACGACGCCGTGATTCATTTTGCGGCGTACATCGCGGTGGGCGAGTCGATGCGCGTGCCGGAGATCTATTTTGAGAACAACGTGACCGGGTCTCTATCACTGTTCGCGGCCATGCTGCGCGCAGGCGTGAAGCACCTGGTGTTCTCGTCAACCGCGGCGGTATATGGAATTCCGCATGCGTCACCGATTCTGGAAAGCTTTCCCATCGCGCCGGTGAATCCTTACGGCGAGTCCAAGGTGATGGTGGAGACCCTGCTCAGATGGTTCGATGCGATCCACGGGCTGCGCAGCGTATCTCTTCGCTACTTCAATGCCAGCGGCGCCGACCCGGCCGGCGGCATGGGCGAGGAGCACGATCCGGAAACACATCTGATCCCCCTGATGCTGCGGGCGGTCGCTACCGGGCAGCCGTTTACCGTGTTCGGCGACGATTACGATACGCCCGACGGCACCTGCATCCGCGATTACATCCATGTGAACGATCTGGCCGAAGCACATATTCTGGCGGTAGAGGCATTGCTGGCCGGTGGCGCATCGGATCAGTTCAACATCGGCACGGGAAGCGGACATTCGGTGCTGGAGATGATCCGGGGGGTGCGGGAAGTGACCGGGCGAAAAGTGCCGTACGTGGTGGGCGCGCGGCGCGAGGGGGATCCGCCGGCTTTAGTGGCGAATGCGGACAAGCTGCGGCGGTCGCTGGGTTGGGCTCCGCGGCATACCGGAATGCGGGAGATCATCGCCACGGCTTGGGAATTCGAGCGGGGACGGAAGTGAGGTGAAACGATGAAGTGGCCGGCGGGAATTTTTCTGGTCTATACCATGTGCGCGCAAACATCCTACGATTTATTGCTTAAGGGCGGCCGGGTCATCGACGGCAAGAACCACATCAGCGCGGTGCGGGATGTGGCCATCGCGGACGGCCGGATCGCCGCCGTGGCCGCCGACATCCCCGCCGCGCAGGCCGCCAAGGCGGTGGATGTATCCGGCCTCTATGTGACGCCCGGCCTGGTCGATATCCACGTTCACGTCTATGCCGGTACCGGACAGCGCGGCGCGTACAACGGCGACAACAGCGTCTACCCGGACGGCTTCACGTTCCGCGCGGGCGTCACTACCGTAGCGGACGCAGGCAGTTCGGGCTGGCGCAATTTCCCGGATTTCAAAGACCGGGTGATCGACCGGTCCAAGACCCGCGTCCTGGCTTTCCTCAACATAGTCGGAAGAGGCATGGCCGGCGCTCCCGAGCAGGATCTGACCGACATGGACCCCAAATCCGCCGCCAACATGGCGCTGCAATACAAGGACGCCATTGTGGGTATTAAGACGGCGCACTACGCCGGTCCGGAGTGGACGCCCGTGGAGCACGCCGTGGAAGCCGGAACGCTGGCGAATATCCCGGTGATGGTGGATTTCGGCACGTTCCGCCCGGAGCGCCCATATCAGGATCTGGTGCTTAAGAAATTGCGCCCAGGCGACATCTCCACGCACATGTATCTGGGCTGGGTGCCCATGCTGGACGACGATGGACACCTGCTCCCCTATTTATTGGAAGCGAGGCGGCGCGGCGTGATCTTCGATATCGGACACGGCGGCGGGAGCTTTCTGTTCCGGCAGGCTGTCCCGGCCGTGCGCCAGGGTTTCGGGCCGGATTCCATCTCGACCGACTTGCACATCGGCAGCATGAACGCGGGGATGAAGGACATGCTCAACGTGATGTCCAAGCTGTTAAACATCGGGATGCCCCTCGACGAGGTGATCCTGCGTTCCACCTGGGCACCGGCGCGCGAGATCAAGCATGCGGAACTCGGCAATCTGTCAGTCGGGGCAGTGGCGGACGTCGCGGTGCTGCGCGTCGAGGAAGGGAACTTCGGGTTCGTGGACACTTTTGGCGCGCGCATGAAGGGCACGCGTAAGTTGATCTGCGAGCTGACCGTGCGGAATGGGCGGGTGGTGTACGACCTGAACGGAATCACCCGGGAAGACTGGGAGAAACTCGGCAAGTATCTGGCGCAGGGCGATGCGCGGTGGGATGGCACGCTGGGCGGCGATGTGCGCAAAAGGAAGTAGCCTGGAGATTTGCTGACGCGATTCTGAACTTTCCGTCAGGAAATCGTAAGCAGGAATTCAGGCGCGTACCGGCATATCTGCTCTATATTCAAGAAAGATTCCGGCATCGAACCAACGTGCGTATCCTGGTCATCGAGGACGAACCGAAGGTCGGCCGAGCCGTGCGGGAAGGGCTTCAGGCTGAGGGCTACGAGGTCACCCTGGCTGCCACGGGAGAGGAGGGCTTTTTCGTCGCCAGTTCTCAGCCTCTCGATCTGATCCTGCTGGATATCCTGTTGCCCGGCCGGGACGGCATCGAGATCCTCGCCACTCTCCGAAAGCGGGGAATCGGTGTCCCGGTGCTCCTGTTGACTGCCAAGGACGCCATCGAAGATCGAGTCGCGGGACTGGACGCGGGCGCGGACGACTACCTGGTGAAACCGTTCGCGTTCCCCGAACTGAGCGCGCGGATTCGAGCGCTCTTGCGGCGCGGAAAGCCGGAATCGCCGGCCGTTGTGCGGATCGACACGCTTGAAATGGATATGGTGGCCCGCACCGTTTCGAGGGATGGACAACGCATCGAATTGACCGCCCGCGAATTCGAGCTGCTGGAGTTTCTGGTCCGGAATAAGGGACGCGTGGTTTCCCGGGAAATGCTGGCGCGCGAGGTTTGGAAGGAAACCAGCCGCGCCACCCCCATCGACAATGTCATTGACGTGCACGTGGCGCGCCTGCGGCGGAAGGTGGACGACCAGTTCAAGAGCAAGCTGGTCCATACGGTGCGCGGCGTGGGATTCGCCATCCGGGAGGAGGAATGAGCGCCCTTGGCCGGATCGGCATCCGCGGCCGGCTTACGTTGTTTTACGTCGGACTGCTCTCGCTCGTATTGGTGATTTACGCCGCGAGCGCTTGCGCGTCTCTCATGAGGGACCTGCGCGAGCAACTCGACGGCCGCCTGGACGAGGATGTCGAAACCATCGAAGGCCTCCTGTCCTGGGACGGCAGTGGGCATGTACAAATCATGACGGCGAAGCTGAACGAGGATATGCGGGATCTGGAGCCGCATTTCCTGGAGGTGTGGTCCGCCAGCGGCGCCGTGCTCTATCGCAGTCCGCAACTGGGCGCGCAGGATCTGGGCGGAGCGCCTGGCCCGGCGGGCGGTTCGCGCGGTACGGGACACGCCTCCATGCGGCTGGCCGGCACTCGCGTCCGTTTCGCCGGAAGGCGGCATTCGATCGATGGAGTACCCGTGAGACTTCGTTTGGGACTCAGCGAAGAGCCTCTGTGGGAGGAGTTCTGGGAGATGGTGACCGCCCTGGCCATCAGTCTGCCGATCGCGCTTCTGGCGATCGGCGGGGCGGGTTACGCTGTGGCGCGGCGGGCCTTGCGGCCCCTGGATTCCATGGCCAGACAGGCCCATAAAATTACCGCAGAGCGTCTGAGCGAACGCCTTCCGATCGGCAATCCCGACGACGAACTCGGACACCTGGGCCGCGTATTTAACGAAACCCTGGCCCGGTTGGAGCGCTCCTTCGAGCAGCTCCGCCGATTCACGGCGGACGCCTCGCACGAGCTCCGCACGCCGCTTACGGCCATCCGCAGCGTGGGTGAGGTCTCGCTGCAAAGGACCGGAGATGCCGCCTACTACCGCGACATCGTCGGCAGCATGTTGGAGGAAGCCAACCGGCTGACGCGGCTGGTCGATAGCCTGCTGGTGATGTCGCGCGCGGATGCGGGGCGGATCCCGCTGCAGCGGAGCGCGTTCCCTCTGCTGGAAATGGCCAGGGAGGCCGCAGGAGTGATCGAGGTTCTGGCCGAGGAAAAGAACCAGCATATGAGCATCACCGGCGACCCCGCCGTGGAGGTCCGCGGGGATCGCCTGATCCTGCGGCAGGCGCTGATCAACCTGCTGGATAACGCCGTGAAGTACTCACCCGAGCAGGGCAGCGTCGAGGTGCGCGTGGGCGCGCAAAATGGCGAAGCCTTCGTGGACGTTCACGATAATGGTCCGGGCATCCCCCTCGCGCAACGCGCCAAAGTCTTCGAAAGGTTCTATCGCGTGGACAAATCGAGGTCCCGCGAACAAGGCGGAGCAGGCCTCGGCCTTTCCATATCCGAGTGGGCCGTCAAGGCGCACGGGGGGCGAATCGAATTGGATTGCGATGGTGAACCGGGCTGTACGTTTCGGATGCGCATACCCATCGAGCCGAACGCCATGCCAAAAAACCAGGAGCAAGCTCTTTGAGAACCGTGGCCGTCTCACTCTTGATTTTGGCGGGAGCCGCCAGCGCGCAGCCGGCGGGCGTTCTGTCATTGAAGAGCCGCATCCATCTGGCGGGAGTAAGTGGCCGTATCGATCACTTGAGCGCCGATGTCCGCGGGCGCCGGATCTTTGTCTCCGCTCTTGGAAACCACACGGTGGAAGCGCTCGACCCACTCTCCGGCAAGCGTCTGCGGACGATTACGGACCTCGCCGAACCGCAGGGCGTCTATTTCGACTCTTCCACGAATCGGCTGTTCGTCGCCTGCGCACAAGATGGCGCGGTCAAGGTGTTCGACGCGGCCACATTTCTGCTTCTGGAAACCGCACATTATCCGGGTGACGCCGACAACATTCGTTACGATGCCGGCGGCGGGCGCGTGATTGTGGGCTATGGCGAGGGCGCACTCGGCTTCCTGAACGCGAATGGAAAAAAGACGGGTGAGATTACGCTGGATGCGCATCCCGAGTCGTTCCAACTCGAGAAGACGGGGTCGCGTGCCCTGGTGAATGTTCCCGACCGGAAAGAGATCGAGGTTGTGGACCTGGTCAGGAACTCAGTAATTGCCCGGTGGCCGATCACTTCGGCGCTGAAGAATTTCCCCATGGCGCTCGACGAGGGCCACCACCGTCTGCTCATCGGCTGCCGTGCGCCGGCACGCATGCTGGCAATCGATACGGGAACCGGCAAACAGACCGCATCCGTCGAGATCGCCGGCGATACGGACGACCTCTTCTATGACGCGGACCAGGCCCGCGTGTATGTAATCGGCGGCCAGGGCTTCGTGGATGCGTTCGAGCAACAGGACGCCGACCATTACGTTCGAATAGCTCATCAGCCCACGGCTCCAGGGGCGAGGACCGGTC
>Ga0070731_10000741_pt1 | contig 39444 bp, 32 predicted proteins | sample Coa_R1_2_FD_66448 | JGI IMG/M metagenome (GOLD analysis project Ga0070731, IMG submission 66448) | Surface soil microbial communities from Centralia Pennsylvania, which are recovering from an underground coalmine fire - Coalmine... | ecosystem: Environmental > Terrestrial > Soil > Unclassified ...
CTGACAACGAGCGAGCCGAGGATCGGGGCCAGTAAGGCTCAGCGACCAAACGTTAACCATGGACCTTGACGCCAACCGCAAGCTGCTGGCAGCCGCCCTCGCCCGCACGGCGGCAGGCGAGCGCAATGCACTGCAAACCGTCTACCGCCTGACCTCCGCGAAGCTTTTCGCCGTCTGCCTCCGTATCTTAGGCGAGCGCAGCGCAGCCGAGGATGCGTTGCAGGAGGTCTATATGACGGTCTGGCGCAAAGCCGCCCAGTTCGATGCCGGCTTGGCAAGCCCGATGACCTGGCTGATCGCGATCGCGCGCAATCGGGCCATCGACTTCGCGCGCGCGCGTGGGTCGAGCCGAAACATGGAACCGATCGACGCTGCGGCCGAGCTGGCCGACGGCGCGCCCGGGGCCGACAGCACCATGCAAACCGCACAGGACCAGGTCCGCCTGCACCGATGCCTGGGCGGATTGGCCGACCACGAGCGCGCCGCTTTGCGCGGCGCCTTCTTTGACGGCAACACCTACGAGGATCTCGCCGAGCGGATGAAGGTGCCACTCGGTACGATGAAGAGCTGGATCAGGCGGGCGATGCTCAAACTAAAGAGCTGTCTTGAGCAATGAGCGACGTCCACGACCATAGCCACTTCTCCGGCGACGAACTGCTCGCCGCTGAATACGCGCTCGGCGTGCTGGCCGGCCAGGATCGTGCTGCGGCCGAGCGACGAATAGCGCGCGATCGCGCATTCGCCGCAATGGTTGCGGCCTGGGAACAGCGGCTTGCGCCGTGGGCGGCTGACATAACCGACGTGGCGCCACCGCCCGACATGTGGGATCGCATCGCCGCGGAGCTTCCCGCTCAGCCGCCGCAACGCGCGGGATTCTGGAACAGCCTCGCGTTTTGGCGCGGTTTCGCGATTGTTGGTGCGCTCGCGGCCGCTTGCCTGGTGGTGGTTCTCTATTCCGGCGGCCTTACGCAGCAACCGCCCTTGACCGCAACCGTCAGAAGTGGCGATCGCCCGCTGTTCGTCGCTACGATTGATGCGAAGCGGCGTACGATTTCGGTCGTCCCCGCCGCCTTTATCCCGGACCCAACGCGTATCCCGGAGCTCTGGCTGATCGGCGAAGACAAGACGCCGCGCGCCCTGGGTCCGCTAAGTGCGGATCGCACCGTGGTTATCGCGCTGCCGCCCACGCTTGCTGGCGACGCGAAAGCCAATGCGGTGCTCGCTGTCACGCTGGAACCACCGGACGTGCCAGTGGTTAAACCGACCCCTCCGGTCATCGGCCAAGGCATTCTCACAAACTTGTGAGCGCTACATCCGCGGCGCATCCGTAACGCCGAAGCCTCCGTAGCTCGCAATGTCTCCGCTGTGGGGACCTAGCAAACAGAAGCAACGGAGTTGCAGCCATGAAGCGCTTTATCGCAATCCTCTTGGCGGGCTTTGCCGCCACCACTGTCGCCGCGAGCGTCGGTGGAATGGTCCCATCCTTCGCCGAAGAAATGACCAAGATGGTCGGCGGCGCGGCGATGTATCCATCGAAGAACATCGTGCAGAACGCCGTCAATTCGAAAGATCACACCACGCTCGTGGCCGCCGTGAAGGCCGCCGGCCTCGTCCCGACGCTGGAATCGCCTGGGCCGTTCACGGTGTTCGCGCCGACCAACGAAGCGTTCTCCAAGCTGCCGGACGGCACCGTGGCAACGCTGCTCAAGCCCGAGAACAAGCCGCTCCTGACGAAGATCCTCACCTATCACGTCGTGGCTGGCCGCCTGACAACCGGCGACCTGAAGCGGATGATCAAGGACGGCGGCGGCAAGGCCGAACTGAAGACGGTCGAAGGTGCGCCGCTCACCGTCGAAGAGAAGGACGGTCAACTTTGGATCGTCGACGCCAAGGGCGATACCGCCGCGATCACGATCAGCAACGTGCTGCAGTCGAACGGCGTCATTCAGGTGATCAACACCGTGATGCTGCCGGGCTAACCCCTGTCCCCCACGTAACTTAGCCCTCAGCTCCAGTCCTCTCCCGTCCCCGGGAGAGGACTTTTACTTTCGCCAACCTCAAAGCTTCGCCAGATGCGGCATCACCTCGGCGGCAAAAAGATTCAGTGATCGCAGCGCGTCGGCAAGCGACATGGTGCCTAGGAACATATAGGTAAGCAGGTAATTGACGCCGAGGTCTTTCACCTGCCGCTCGATCTCTGCGCGCACGGTTTGTGGCGAGCCGGCAATGATTGAGCCGTCGGCCAGGCCGTCCTCGTATGTTGCGCCGCGCGGCACATACAGGCGTGAGGTGAGCCCGGTTGCACCATGTTTGACGCGCAGCCAATTGAGATGGGCGAGGTGCACTTCCATGGGCTCCTTGGCAAAGCGGTGCGCCTCCGCGTCCGTATCAGCGACAAAGATGTGCCGCATGACGCCAACAACAACGCCGCCGGAAAACTCCGCTTTGAGCTGTGCGGGTGCGCCGCGCATGGCAAAGGCCTTCTTGAAAGCCTCGATATTGTTCTTGGCGAACGGGGTCGGGCCGAGTGTGACGTAATGCAGGCCCTGCTCGCCGGCCCAGGTCGAGCCAATCTCGTTGGACGAGGCATACCAGAACGGCGGATGCGGCTGCTGCAGCGGCCGCAACGCGATCGGCACGTTCTCATAGGTGTAGTGCTTTCCCTTATAGGTTAGGGTATCCGTCGTCAGGCCCGCACTGAGGCAATCAAACGCATCGAAAAAGATATCGCGCGAATCCTCGTGTTCGACCTTGTGGTATTTCAGCTCATACGGTGACACGCCGCGGCCGACCCCAACGTCAAGCCGGCCATAGCTGAGATGATCAAGCATGGAAATTTCTTCGATCAGCCGCAGAGGCGAATAAAGCGGTAAGAGATAAACCAGTGGACCCATCCGCATGCGTTTGGTCGCCCGCGCCAGCGCACCCATGTAGATGCCGGGTACCGGCACCATGTTGAGCGGCGTTGCGTGGTGTTCGGCGAGGTGCATGCAATAGATGCCGGCCGCGTCGGCTGCTTCGGCGAACTTCAGACGCTCATCGAACAGCGTCGCCAGCGGGCGTGCGCCGTCCTCGATATGATCGAACAGGCCGATTTTCATATTGCCTCGATTATTTGGATCGCCGCTTTCGGGGAGATGAGCGAGTGGCAGCGGGGTTGCTTTTGAGCAATCCGATGCGGCGGCCCATGGCGGCGCAGTCCTCGTCGGTTTTAAGGCCGGCGGCGTGGATACCGAAGATGCAAAGTTCCTCGTCGCGGCCTTCCGTGTCCCCGGTCACTCCGACCGCGCCCAGGATTTCGCCGTTGTGATCGCGGATCAGCCGACCGCCGCCTTCCGGGAAAATCTGCTCGCCGCTCGCGGCGATCAGGTAGCGCATGAAGATTGGCCGTTCCTCGGCACGCTGGTGCACCAGCTTGGAGCTGCGGCCGAGAGCCAAAGCCGCATAAGCTTTGCCGTAGGCCATCTCGAAGCGGATCATCGAGGCGCCGTCTTCCTTCTTGAACGCCTTCACCTTGCAGCCAGGCTCTACCACGATCACGCTGATGGGCCGCAAGTCGAGCGCTGCGCCGCGCTCGATGATGGCGTCGATGATGCTTTCGGCTTGCGCGAGAGTGATCAGGCTCATGTGACGGGGCTCAAATTTAGGAAAACTCTGAGGCACTGCGCTTCCACACGCCTTGTGCCATCTTCCATAGGCCGCTTCCATACATCCCCATCGCATACCGGGTAATCTCCCCTTGCCTCCATGGGCCGAGCGCGCCACATCTGCGCGGGCATGCCGGCCCCACCTGCCATAGCAATCGAGCGCCTGGTTAAGATCTATAAGACGGTCCCGGCCGTCGACGGCATCTCGTTCACGCTCAAGGCCGGCTCGATCACCGCGCTCCTCGGCGGCAACGGCGCCGGTAAGACCACCACCATCGCCACCATCATGGGGTTGGTGACGCCGACCTCGGGCCGCGTAGCGGTACTCGGCGCCGAGATGCCCCGGCAGCGCTATCGCGTGCTCCAGCGCATGAATTTCGAAAGTCCCTATGTGGAAGTGCCGATGCGCCTGACTGTGCGGCAGAATTTGAAGGTGTTCGGCATGCTCTATGGCGTCGCCGACCTGAAGGAGCGCATCGCCCAATTGGCGCGCGAACTCAACCTGACCGATCTGCTCGACCGCCCGACCGGCCGTCTCTCTGCGGGTCAAAAAACGCGGGTCTCGCTCGCTAAGGCGCTGATCAACAATCCGGACGTGCTCCTGCTCGACGAGCCGACGGCTTCACTCGATCCTGACACCGCCGATTGGGTGCGCGCCCACTTGCAACGTTATTGCCGCGAACGCCACGCCACCGTGCTGCTTGCCTCGCACAACATGAACGAGGTCGAGCGGTTGTGCGAGCGGGTCATCATCCTGAAGCAGGGGCGCATCGAAGACGACGACACGCCCGCGAAGCTGCTGACTCGTTACGGCCGGCGCACGCTTGAAGAGGTTTTTCTCGATGTGGCGCGCGGCAGTAGCGTCGAAAGCGAGGCGGCGCAATGAGCCTGTCCGCCGAGCATGTCGAGGCGTTCTCTCCCCGCCGCGTAGCCGCGATGATGCTGCGCTACTGGTATCTGCTGCGCTCATCGTGGCCGCGGCTTCTCGACCTGGTCTATTGGCCGACCGTGCAGATGCTGACGTGGGGGTTCCTCCAATACTACATCGCCACCAATGCCGGATTCTTTGCCCGCGCCGGCGGCACCTTCATCGGTGCGGTGCTGCTGTGGGACATCCTGTTCCGCGGCCAACTCGGGTTTTCCATCTCGTTCCTTGAAGAAATGTGGTCGCGTAACATCGGCAACCTGATGATGAGCCCTTTGCGGCCGTTCGAGTTCATTACCGCATTGATGGTGATGAGCGTGGTCCGTCTGTCGATCGGCGCGGTGCCGGTGACGCTGCTCGCCATCGCCTTCTTCGGTTTCAATCTGTACGCACTAGGCTTGGCGCTGGTGGCGTTCTTTTTCAACCTCATGCTGACGAGCTGGGCGATCGGTATTTTTGTTTCCGGCCTAATCCTTCGCAACGGCATGGGCGCGGAGAACTTCGCCTGGTCGATCATGTTTCTGTTCATGCCGCTGACCTGCGTCTATTACCCGGTGACGACGCTGCCGGTCTGGCTGCAGCCGGTGGCCTGGCTGTTGCCGCCGACCTACGTGTTCGAGGGCATGCGCTCGCTTCTGATCGACAAGGTTTTTCGCCCCGACCTGATGCTCGACGCGCTGGGGCTCAACCTCGTGTTCTTTGCCGCCGGCGTTGCTGGGTTCTTGGCGTTACTGCGCAGTGCGCGCCGCCACGGCTCAATGATGCAGACCGGCGAATAGTTCTGCGCTTAACCGTCGAAAGCCCTGCGCCATTTGCCGGAATGGCGGCTATGTGCACTGCGAATGGCCGGTGAAACGGCAACTTCTTACGTAATTATCAGGAAAAAATTGCTTTTATGATGCCGATATGACAGACGATCGCAACAGTGCTGCAGTGCAGCAAGCCGGGCAGGGATCATCCATGGCGATCGGGGAGTTTGGTGGTGCGCCCGCCATACCGGGCGACGGCGGCCCACTGCTGTCGGCACCGCTGTACTGGTTCTACGAAATGAGCCACGCCGCGCTCAATCCGTCGCGGGCGTGGGCTGACGCCACGCGGCTATTCTTCAAGAACCCGATCAATCCGCTCTCCTTCACGACCTATGGAAAGTCGGTCGCTGCCGCGTGCGAACTTTTTGAGCGCTCGACGCGGCGCTACGGCCGCCCCGAATGGCGGATCGACTCGACGTTGGTCGGCGGGGAGCGTGTCCCGGTGCAATTGAAGACCGTGTGGGAACGGCCGTTCTGCCGGCTCATCCATTTCGAGCGCGTCTTTGCCAGCAACCCACGCCGTCCGCAGCCGCGGCTCCTTATCGTCGCGCCGATGTCGGGTCATTACCCGACGCTGTTGCGAGGCACTGTCGAGGCCTTTCTCCCGAACCATGACGTGTACATCACCGATTGGGTGGACGCGCGTATGGTGCCCGTGTCTGAAGGGCGCTTCGATCTCGACGATTACATCGACTACATGATCTCGATGCTGCACGCGCTGGGTGGCGACGTGCACGTAATCGCAGTTTGTCAGCCGTCGGTACCGGTGTTGGCGGCTGTCGCGCTCATGGAGGCGGACGAGGATCCTTACGTGCCGGTGTCCATGGTGCTGATGGGCGGCCCGATCGATACGCGCGTTAATCCGACTGTGGTGAATACCCTTGCGGAAAGGCGCGGCACCGAATGGTTTCACGACCACGTCATCACCAAGGTGCCGTTTCCTAATCCCGGCTTCATGCGTGACGTCTATCCGGGCTTTCTGCAGCTCAACGGGTTTGTCACCATGAATCTCGACCGCCACATTGAGGCGCACAAGCAGCTGTTCATGCATCTCGTGCGCGGCGACGGTGACTCAGCGCAGAAGCACAAGGAATTCTACGACGAGTATCTGGCGGTGATGGACCTCGCCGCCGAATTCTATTTGCAGACCGTCGAGGTCGTCTTCGTTCGCCACGATCTGCCCGAGGGCCACATGACCCATCGCGGCCGCCCGGTCGATCCAACCAAAATCAAACGCGTGGCGCTGCTCACGGTTGAAGGTGAGCACGATGATATTTCGGGCGTCGGCCAGACCGAGGCGGCGCATCAGTTGTGCGTGAACATTCCGGCTGATCACCAAGCCCATTGGCTGCAGCCTGGGGTCGGACATTACGGCGTTTTCAACGGGTCGCGCTTTCGCGCGGAAATTGCTCCGCGCATTGCCGACTTCGTATTGTCTATGAGTCACGCGAACCGCCTTGCCCGCAATGGTCACGCCAAGCGCCATACCCACAACGGGGGCACCCTGCACCACGCCTGACCGCGGTTTCCGCGGAGCCATCTCGCGGCTTCGGCATTGCCCAAAACGGCAAAACACCCGATGTAATCGGCTCAAACTCGCCTTCGCGCCAACGCGTCCTCACTAACACGTTGAAAATCCGAGCGATTCTCTGAATCAGCGATGATCAATCTTGCTCGCTGGTTCCGTGACCGCGAGTGGATCGGAAGCTACTCCCTCAGTCCCCATCCCCTGGCGGGCGAGTGAGCTCGCGGCCTCAATATCTTGTGTGCCGCAGCCGTGATCATCAAAGGGACTACCCGGCGCTTTGGATATGGCAGTATCGCTGCCACGTCGGGGTTGGGGGTACTTAGTCATGCCGCGGCACGCGCTACTTTATCGTCGTCCGAGCGAACCTCAGACGATCCAGATCGTCTTCGACAGATCAATTTACCTCGTTCGCGTGCGTCGGCACCGCCAAGCTCTCCGCTATACGTTGCGCATCCAGTCCGCGACACGTGAAGTGGTGCTGACCATTCCTCCGCGCGGCACGCTCAAAGAGGCACGCGAGTTTGCGCAGAAGCACGGGGGCTGGATCGCCGCGCGCCTCGATCGTTTGCCCGAAGCAGCGCCATTCACCGACGGCGTCGTCGTTCCGCTGCGCGGAGTGCCGCATCGCATCGTCCACCGCCGTGACGTGCGTGGGACGGTGTGGACCGAAAAGGACGCCCGCGGCGAGCGCCTGCTTTGCGTGGCTGGCGGTGCGCCGCACGTCGACCGCCGCATTAACGACTTCCTGCGCCGCGAAGCCAAGCGCGACCTTGAAGCAGCGAGCCTCCGCTTCGCCAATGCGATTGGCGTACGAATCAAACGAGTGGCCGTTCGCGATCAGTCGAGCCGCTGGGGTTCATGCTCTACCACCGGATCGTTGTCGTTTTCCTGGCGGCTCATTCTGGCGCCGAGCACGGTGCTCAATTATCTCGCTGCGCATGAGGTGGCGCATCTGGTCGAGATGAATCACTCCGCGCGATTCTGGCGGCTGGTCCAGCGGCTTTGCCCAGACCACGAACGAGCAAAGGTGTGGCTCGACCTGCACGGCACGGATCTGCATCGCTACGGGCTTCCTGGCGCCGGCCTGCAGCTCATCTAAACTGCGTGTGGCTGCCGCAGTCGCTGTAGCGGGATGCTGCGGACCGGCTGCGTCTCTTTAACAGCCGTGGTTAAAGGCGGCTCGAAACGAACAATTTCCGTGCCGCGCGCTTTGACGCACCCACCGCGATAACACTAACGCGTGATCTGCATTGCATCTGTAAATCAGATCATTATTTTGCGCGCATTAGGCCAGCCGGACGGCTCCCCCATCCCCCGACACCCCGCCGTCCGGTCCCAATAAGCCTATGTATTGAGGCAACGACTCGGAGAACCCCAGGCGCGTATCTGCTTGGGGTTCTTTTTTATTCGGCGCTGCGCGCGGCGTCGAATTGCCCCTAAAATCTCAGCTTTTCACCAGATCTCCGAGTAGGCTTGCGGCGACTGAAAGCTTTGAAAGCGTCAGTCCGGAACCGGCGATTTCGTGGATTGCCGCGCGGATTCGCTCCACCTGGTTTCTGCGCGGTTCGACCCAAGCCTCGACCGCACGCGCACCGACGGCGCCGTTTCCCACCATGGCGGATGCTAGTCGGCGCTCGGCATCACCGATCGAGTCGCGTGCTCGATCCAGCGCCAGCCGGTCGAAATAGTCGGCGACCGGGATGTTGGCCGCCGCACTGGTAATCCGGTCGAGGCGAAAGAAGGAGCCGGCGGCGAAGTAAGTGGCAGCGACTTCGCCGACAGGCTTTGCCGTGCGGTCGGCAACGAGGACGATGTCGGGCGCGGCGGTGAGCGGACCGAGGTTGGCAATCTCGCCGGCAAGCGCATCAGGCACCCCCGCTTCCGCGAGTTCCTTACGGCGCGTCGCGCGCGCGCGTCCAGCGTCTTCGGAAAGTGCACCGTCGAGGCAAGCGGCAACCGCGGCAATGGCGTCACTGTAATGGCTTATCGTAACCGCGAGACCCTTCGACAAATCGACGTTACGCAGGAACCAGACAATGCGATCGAGTAGGAGATTCTGCACGGCGGTGTAAAGATCCAGCTGCACGCTTCCGGAAATCCGATTATCCAGACCGTCTATCTCGGTATTGAGCGCAGTCATCTTGTAACTGTCGCGCACGGCGGCAAACGAGGCGGCGATAGCAGCTGGAGCGGCGCCGGTTTGGTCGGCGATCCGTACAATGAGCGACGGCCCGCCGCGGTTGATCATCGAGTTCCCAAGCTGTGTGGCAATGATTTCGCGGCGTAGCCGGTGGTGCTCGAGCGCGTCGGGAAAGCGTTCGGCGATCGCCTTGGGGAAGTAGCGGCCGAGTTCGCGGGCGAGATACGGTTCGTCGGGCACCGCCGATTCCAGCAAATCCTCGTAAAGGGAAAGCTTGGCGTAGGCGAGCAGTACCGAAAGTTCAGGCCGCGTGAACGGCTGCGACCTGCGGCGGCGCTCCTCGAGCGCCATGTCGTCTGGAAGATACTCGACCGTACGGTCGAGCAAGCCGCGCCCTTCCAGCGTTTGCATCAGCCGTTGGAGAAAGCCGAAATCCTCCATGCCGCGGCGCTCGGAAAGCGAGATCGCCAGCGGCTGCAGATAGTTGTTGCGCAGGACCAGGGCCGCGACTTCGTCGGTCATCTCCGCCAACAGCTCATTGCGCTCGTGCATGGCGAGGCGGCCGTCGCGCAGCGGAATGCTCAGCGCGATCTTGATATTGACCTCCATGTCGGAGGTATTCACTCCGGCCGAATTGTCGATCGCGTCGGTGTTGAGCCCGACGTTGTGGAAGGCCGCCTCAATGCGCCCGCGCTGAGTCATGCCGAGATTGGCGCCTTCGCCGATGACCCTGCAGCGCAAATCCTTGCCGGCGATGCGGACCGTATCGTTGGCGCGGTCACCGACCGACTCTTCGGTCTCGTCCGCGGCGCGCACATAGGTGCCGATGCCGCCGAAGAAGACCAGGTCGACCGGCGCTTTGAGGATGGCGCGAATAAGCTCCTGCGGGGTGAGGCGCTGGTCGACACCGAAGAGTCTTTGTGCTTCGTCCGAGAGGTGAACTTCCTTGGCCGTGCGCGGATAAACACCTCCGCCTTTCGAGATCAGCTCCTTGTCGAAATCCTGCCAGCTCGAACGCGGCAGATCGAACAGACGCTGGCGTTCAACGAAAGTGCGCTCGGCGTCGGGGTTTGGATCGATAAAAATATCGCGATGATCGAACGCAGCGACGAGCTTGGCCGTTTTCTCTCGCAATAGGCCGTTGCCGAACACATCGCCCGACATATCGCCGATACCGACCACGGTAAACGGCGTCACATGGATATTGACGTCCATCTCGCGGAAATGCCGTTTGACCGACTCCCAGGCGCCACGTGCGGTGATGCCGATCTTCTTGTGGTCATATCCGGCCGAGCCGCCCGAGGCGAACGCGTCCCCAAGCCAATAGTCGTGCGCAATGGCGATATCGTTGGCGATGTCGGAGAAGGTCGCCGTACCTTTGTCGGCGGCTACCACGAGGTAAGGATCATCGCCCTCGTGGCGGACAACGTCGGCCGGCGGAATAACGCCCGCTTTGCCGACGCCGATGTTGTCGGTGATGTCGAGCAGCGTCGAAATGAACATCTTGTAGGTGGCTATGCCTTCGGCCTGGATGGCCTCGCGGCTGCCGCCGGCCGGCCAATATTTAGGAATGAAGCCGCCCTTGGCCCCGACTGGGATGATCACGGCGTTCTTGACGTTCTGTGCCTTCACCAAGCCGAGAATTTCGGTGCGGAAGTCTTGCGGGCGATCCGACCAGCGAATGCCGCCGCGCGCCACTTTGCCGAAGCGCAGATGCACTGCCTCAAGCCGCGGCGAATAGAGGAAAACTTCATACAGTGGCCGCGGCAATGGCATATCTTCGACTTCGCGGCTCGCGAATTTGATCGCGATAAGCTCTTTCACGTGTCCGCTTTTGTCGCGCTGATAAAAGTTGGTACGGATCGCGGCCATAACCGCGTTGACGAAGTGACGCAAGATGCGGTCTTCATCGAGGCTGTCTACGCCCTGCAAGGCAGTTTCAATCGAAGATGAGATTTTCGCCTGACGTGCCGTGCGCTCGTTCTCGGTGGGAGTAATCTTCGGATCAAACCGTGCGTGAAACAAATCCACGATGCTCGTCGCGATGCCGGCGTGCTTACGCAGCGTCGACCACATGTAGTCCTGCGAATAGGGCACGCGTATCTGGCGCAGGAACCGCGAGATGGTGCGGATGAGCGCCACGTCGCGCCAGACGAGCCCCGCCACAAGCACGAGGGCGTTGTAGCCGTCGTTTTCGGCGTCGCGACCCATCACTGCGAGAAAGCATTCCTCCAGCGGCTTTTCGAGCGCGGAAAGGTCGATCGGCTGCCCCGATGCACTTTCCAGCTCCATGTCGTGAAACCAGACGCCGGGCGCGCCCTTCGGTTCGATGTGATAGGTGCGCTCGTCGACAACGCGGAAACCCATGTTTTCCAGCACCGGCACTCGCTCCGACAGCGAGATAGGATGGCCCTGGCTGAAAACCTTCAGCCCCGCGCGCCGCGCCTCGACACCTCCCTGCCGGTAAAGATCGACGCCGAGCGAATGCGTGGGCGTGAGCGTTTCGAGGACGCGAATATCGCCGACCGCCATCGCGGGCGAATAGACTTCGCGGTAGTCGATCGGGAAAGCGTTGCAATATCGTGACGCCAGTTCCCCGGCCCGCGACGGCTCGTGCGCGGCGGTGATCGCCTCGTCGAGGCCGTCAACCCAGCTGCGCACGATGTCTTCCACAGCGCGGTCGAGCGTTGCGCGGTCCGGGTTCAGCGCCTCGCCTTCGTTACGCCCAATGATGAAATACACGCGCACCAGCGGCCCTTCGGGAAAGAAGGGATAGAAGGCGCGCACGCTGCCTTTGAATGTCGTGGCGAGATAGTCGCCGATCTGGGCCCTGATCCGGCCGTCGTAGCGATCGCGCGGGACGTAGACCAGGACAAAAACGAACCGGTCGAAACGGTCGCGGCGCGGCAGCACGCGCACGCGCGGCCGGTCGGCGAGTTGAAGAATAGCAAGCGCAAAATCGTAGAGCAGATCTTCGTCGATCTGAAACAGTTCGTCGCGGGGATAGGTCTCTAGCACGTTGACCAGCGCCCGGCCGGAATGGCTGTTCGCATCGAAACCGGCACGACGGATGATGTCGTCAGCCTTGCGCCGCAAATAGGGAATAGCCTTCACCGAACCCGTATAGGCGGTCGAGGTGAACAAGCCGCAGAACCGGTGCTCGCCGAGCAGCTTGCCGTCGCGGTCGAAACGTTTCACTCCGATGTAGTCGAGGTCGGCGCGGCGATGAACCCGAGAGCGCGTGGCCGACTTGGTGACCAGGAGTAGCCGGGGTTGCTCCAACACCGCCCGGATTTCCGGCGTGATGGTCAGCGGCCGATTCCATCGCTGCAACGGCCGCACGTCGCGGGAGCGCAGCAAGCCGAGACCGGTTTCAAAGTTCGGCTCGAGCGAGGTGCCATTGCTCTTGAAGTCATAATCGCGCGCCCCGAGTAGGGTGAAATTGTCCGCAGCCAGCCATTCGAGAAACGCAATCGCTTCGGCAATTTCGGCCGCCGGAAGCGGCGGCGGGTTGGCTCGCAGATCAGCGATGATATCGCGCGCCCGCGCCAACATGGGACGCCAATCCTGGACGCTGACGCGCACATCGGCGAGGATATTTTCGAGCGCGCGAACGAGGTCCGTTCGTGCCGCCTCATCATCCAACCCGTCGATGTGAATGTGAATGAAGCTTTCGCGCTGCCCATCGCCCTTGCGCGTGCCCCCAAACTTTAGAAGGCTACCGGCTGCGTCACGCTCGACCGTGAATACCGGATGTACGAGCAGGCGAATGTCGAGACTACGCTCGCTAAGCTCGCCGACCACCGAATCCAGAAGAAACGGCATGTCGTCGTTGACGATGTCGAGTACCGAGATACCGGGCGCTGTGTCCGCCGCGACCAACCGCAGCTTCGGCTCTCCCGGCGTGCGTTGGGCGAAGAACCCCCAAGCGTCGTCAGCGATCGCCGCGAGTTCTTGGGCGCGGTAGCACTCAAGATCCTCCGGCAGCGCTTGGCCGAAAAAGCCCTCAAGAAAATCCTCGGGAACGCCAGGCCCGCGCAACGCCAGCGCTGCGGCTGCCGATCTCAGAATTGATCGGCTGGCGTGGCCATCCTCGCGGCCGGCATTATCGACAATGGCCATGTTCCCTCTCGGCGCCCCGATTAAACACTAAGACTTGCGTTTTTTGCCGATACTACCCGTGCGGCCCGCACATCCGCTACAGCGCCTCTTATAATGTCCCTATATCGAGTGGCGCCGACAGTGGCGTGACAAGAGCACACGGGGAGCCCCATGGCCAAGCGCAACCGCAAACGCGTTTCGGAAAACCGCGCCACCAAAGTTCGCGCCAGCGCGGCGGCGGGCGACGACACCGCGATTACGGCATTTGCACTGCCGGCGGCGCCCCTATCAGCCGAGATGGCCGCCTACTTCGCCAAATGCGAGGAAAAGCTCGGCTTCGTGCCCAATGTGCTCAAAGCCTATGCGTTCGACAATGCGAAGCTCTCGGCGTTCGTCGCCATGTACAACGACCTGATGCTAGCGCCGTCGGGCTTGAGCAAGCTGGAGCGCGAGATGATCGCGGTTGTGGTCTCGTCGCACAACCGCTGCTATTACTGCCTCGTCGCCCATGGCGCGGGCGTACGCCAGCTTTCCAGCGACCCGGTGCTCGGCGAACTGATGGCGATGAATTTCCGGGCGGCACGGCTGTCGCGGCGGGAGCGGGCCATGCTCGATTTTGCCGTCAAGCTCACGGCTGAGCCGTGGCTGATCGAAGAAGAGGACCGCGAAGCGCTGCGGCGCGTCGGATTTTCAGATCGCGATATCTGGGACATCGCCGCGGTCGCGGGCTTCTTCAACATGTCGAACCGCGTGGCGTTCGCTAGCGACATGCGGCCGAACAGCGTTTATCACGGTCAAGCGCGGTAACTTGGGCCCGCACTGCAACGGAGCGCGCCGGCGGCGGCACCATTCGACTCTGGCCATACCCACACGTTGTTTGGTAGGAGTTAGGTGGGGGTTACTTCGGGACCCACGCCGATGAATGAGACTGCCGATCGCCCAGAGATCCGTGTTGATCGCCGTGCGGATCGCGATCGACATCTGTTCGGTAAGGGTCCAAAAAAGTTGCTCGCGCTCGATGGCGGCGGGGTGCGCGGCGCTATTACGGTAGCCTTTCTCGAACGTATCGAGAAGATCATTGCCGAAGAGCAACATAAGCTTCGGGCAGAGGAGGCGGACGAACAGACGCGATCCCAATCGGATCATGGGCAAGACGTCAAGCCGATTTGTTTGGGCGATTGGTTCGATCTGGTCGGTGGCACGTCCACCGGCGCCATTATTGCCGGCGCGCTGGCGCTCGGTCACTCGACTGCGGAAATCAAGGACTTCTACCTGCGCTTGGCGCCGCGGGCATTCAGAAGACCATTTTGGCGGCTTCCCTATCTGCAGGCAAAATTCGATGCGGATGCTTTGAGCCATGAAGTCAATCAGATCGTCGGAGATCGCACACTGGACGCTCCCGATCTGAGGACGGGTTTGGCCATTATCACAAAAAGGATGGATACCGGCAGCCCGTGGATTCTGGCCAACAATAAAAACTCGAAATTCTGGAACGACCCGTCCGACCACTCGTACATCGGCAATAAGCACTACAAGCTCGCCGCCTTGGTGCGCGCGAGCACCGCCGCGCCGCATTATTTCGATCCCGAAGTCATATCGATCCTCGACGCTGCGCCGCCCGGTCCGCTCAGCTCGGCGTCTGCCCAGCTAGGTGGACTGCCATGGCTCAAGTTCCTCTTGACAAGGCTGCGGGCGCAGTACGCCGTCCTGTTCAAAACGCCTCCCGATCCAAAAACTCATGGCCTTTTCGTTGACGGCGGCGTGACGCCATTTAACAGCCCGCCCCTTGTCCTGTTGATGATGGCTGTGCTTGAGCCATTCGGTATTCGCTGGTCCCTCGGACCTGAAAATCTCACCATCGTCTCAATTGGTACTGGAACCTTTCGAACCAAGGTTACATTTTCCGAACTTGGGTTCGCGGGCCCATTGCGGCTAGCGCTTGGCGCTCTTTTGTCGGTCATGGCCGACAATCAGTACCTCGCGCTTGCGCAGATGCAGTGGCTGGGAAAGTGTTTGACCTCCTGGACAATAAACTCCGAGGTGGGAACGCTCAGCCTGGAAACTCCTCCAGGCGGACACTGGTTTCGTTTCGCGCGTTACGATCTGGGGCTTGATACCGATTGGCTATCGCAGAACCTCGGACTCGATCTGACTGACAATGAAGTGAAACGCCTCCGACGGATGGACGATCCCGGAATCATCAAATGCATCTACGGAATTGCACGATTAGCTGCAGAGAAGCAGGTCAAGAAAGAGCACCTCTTCCCGGACAATGAACAGCTCACGGCTTCGGCAGCCTCTGAGGAGCGATCGAACGGATCAACGAGAGAAATGCTGCGGTAGGATAATGCAGTCGGTACTGATTTGCCGTGCAAGAAAAGTGCTCGCCGTCCTCGCTGTGCTTGGCGGACCTCAGCTCGTTGTTGCCCAGGTCGAGGCGCCAAAGCCTGGGCCCGAATTGCCACCGATTACGCGCTGCCATAAAGAATATAATCCGGCCTGCTGTGCGCATCATCACGCCACCGCCGGGGGACGGTGCCCAAGTTCTTGTCTGGAGTGGAAATGTTAGCCTCTTCGGACGTGAAGGCCGGTGACGGCGACTAAACAGTCGAGCAGTCGAGATATGTTCGCCTCAGGCGTGCTCCGACACATCGTGGATCGCAGGCTTGTCGCCCGATAGCGGATTTGCCGGATCCCATTCATAGCGCAACGTCTCAAAGCGCATTCCGCGCGCGTCGATCATCAGGAGCCGTCCGACCAGGCTTTCGCCGAAGCCGACAATTTCGCGAATGATTTCGAGCGCCATCATCGATCCGATCACGCCGGCAAGCGCGCCCAGGACTCCGGCCTCGGCGCACGCTGGAACACTGCCGGGTGGCGGTGGTTCGGGAAACAGACAGCGATAGGTCGGATTGGGCTTGGCTTCGGCGTTGCGCTCGTGGGCGCGGATCGTCGTCAATGTGGCGTCGAAGGTGCCGAGCGCAGCGGTGACCAGCGGCTTTTTGGCAAAGTAGCAAGCATCGGAGACCAAATAGCGCGTGGCAAAATTATCTGAACCGTCGGCGATGATGTCGTAGCGCCCAATCAGCTCCAGAGCGTTTTGGGAGGTGAGCCGGACGCCATGCGGCTCCACGATGACATGAGGATTGAGCCGCTCGATCATGGCAGCTGCGCTATCGACCTTCGGCTTGCCGATATCGGGCGTAGCGTGGATGACTTGGCGCTGCAGGTTGGACAAACTCACCACGTCGTCATCGACCACGCCCAGCGTGCCCACTCCGGCGGCGGCGAGGTAGAGCAGAACCGGCGCACCGAGGCCGCCGGCGCCGATCACCAGCACGCGCGCGCGACGTAGCGCGGCCTGTCCGGGGCCGCCCACCTCGCGCAACACGATGTGGCGCGCATACCGTTCAAGTTCCTCAGGTGTCAGCATCATGGTCCTTGGCTGGAACGGAACGCCTGATGAATGATGTGGTCAAGTGATGCGGGCGAGATTGCGTCCATCGGCTGTTCGGCTATCCTTAATCCCTACGGTTGGGTGTGGGGGATGAATACGAGGTTGGCGGCCATTGTGGTCGGCATGCTGGCAGCGGGTGCGCTCTCGCTCGCCCTGGATTCGGCCTTTTCCCAATCGTTCGTCGAGAATCCCGATTTTCAAAGGCTTCCTAAAGCGGCATCGCGGACACAGAAGAAACTTGACGCGCATCACGCCAAGACCGCAGCAGCCAGGATCACAGCGGTAGCCGACGATCAAACCGGATCCGTGCGGCATCGCAAAGTGGAGCCAAGTGAAAAAACAGATCACGGGTCGACCACTGCCACGTATGCTTCCATTCCAGAGGTGGAACGCCTTTCTGTCCAGGCCGACCTCGCCTGGCTCGGCCATTACGAAGGCGCACCGGGTGGCGATTACGACCAGCACACAGTCGAGGCCATCAAGGCTTTTCAGAAAATCATTGGCAACAGGGAAACCGGCGTACTTAACGAGCAGGAGCGTGCACGGCTCGCTGCGGCGGCACATGGGCCGCAGGAAGCCGATGGCTGGCAGATCGTCGACGATCCGGCGACGGGAGCGCGCCTCGGCGTGCCGACAAAGCTCGTCTCGCCCTTAGGCGTTTCGCGTACCGGCAGCCGTTGGGCTTCGGGACACGATACGATCCGGATCGAAACGTTTCGGCTGAGCGAAGCGTCCTTGCTGGCGCTGTTTGACCAGGAAAAGAAGACAACTCGCCAGCGCCAAGCCGAGTCAAGCGTGCTCAAGCCGGATTCGTTTGTCATCTCCGGAACGCAGGGTTTGAAGAACTTCATCGTACGCGCTGAGACCAGCGGCAGCGAAGTGCGCGGCATCACCATACTCTATGACCAGGCCATAGAGGGCATCATGATGCCGGTCGCCATCGCGATGGGGGACTCGTTCGTGGGATTTCCAGACCCGAAGGCCGCACCGCCGCCCGGACGAAAGCGCGCGGTCGAATACGGCACCGCTATTGTGGCGGATCAAGACGGCGACCTCCTCGCGCCGGATCGGCTTACGGCCGACTGCGTGGCCCTGACGGTTCCGGGTTTCGGTCACGCGGCGCGCATTGCCGAAGACAGCGCCAGCGATCTAGCGCTGATCCGTCTTTATGGGGCGCACAACCTGATGCCGGCGCCGATGGCCGGCACAAGCCAAGGCCAAGAGCTCTGGCTCGTGGGTGTCGCCGACCCGCTGGCCCAGGAGGGTGGCAGCGCGGTGACGAGCGTTCCGGCGCGCTTGACCGGACAAACCGTCGAACCCGCACCCAAGCCGGGTTTCTCAGGTGCGGCCGCGGTCGATGCCCAAGGCCGTTTCGCCGGAACGGTGGAGCTGAATTCGCCGGTGGTCGCGGGCAATGGTCCTGCGACCGCGCAGGCCGTGGTTGTGCAGGCCGATACGGTCCGCGCCTTCCTCACCTCGCATGGCGTTACGCCGGTGAGCGGACACAGTGCGATGGATCAATCGGTCCTGCGCATCATCTGCGTGAGGAAGTGACCGCGACTCCCCGTTGTTGTGAGGACGGACCGGTCTTCGCCCAAAACGACAACTTGTGACGCCGGTCACAGAGCGCCTCGTCCGCCGGGCTTAAGGTTATCAGCATCGGACATGGGAGATTCCAATGCTGACGACGACATTCCGGCAGACCCGCGAAATCATCAGCGAGTGGCGGCGTCGCGCCCGCTCACGGTGCGAGTTGGCAATGCTCGGCGAGATCGACCGGCGCGACATGGGTTATCCGTTCGACCTGAAGGCGGAAATACGCAAGCCGTTCTGGCAGGCTTGAGCGATATAGCCATCAAACGCCCTCGCGCTTGGCAATTGATCGCGCCGGCGCGGGGCCTGCTCGAACATCTCTTTCCATGACTTCAAGTTTGCCGGGATGCGGAACGGGTTCGCTCGCGCTGTTTACATCGTCATCGCCACAAAGGACGGCCAGACTGAATTCTGGGCTGCCGCGACCGCGCGTACTCGCGCGGCGACGGCAGTCCAGGAGCTTGCCGCGCCCGGCTGGCGCGTCACGTTTTTAGGCTGGCGGCTCAATCCAGCCAAGGCTGTCGCGCTCAAAATGCTCCCAGGCAGCGTACGCAAGCTGATCGGCAACGCCGCAATCGACAGCGGATTGTTGCGCGCTCCTTAGCGCAGACGGCACGTTGCTGCCCATTCGTGTCGATGCTATTTTTCCGTAGCACGAGCGAGACGGGATCGGCGGAACCATGACTCGCGACGGTGATTTTGCACCTCCAGAGAAACCGAAAGGGCCGTTGTCTCGCGACCGGCGAGCGGGTGCCGCTTCTCCGGCCAATCCGCCCAATCAGGGCCTCCTTTCCGGCTTGCCCGAGCCTTTGTTAGGCGAGCTATTTCAAGCGGCAAAGGCAGTGCGGCTCGGCAGCGACGAAGTGCTGTTTCTCGCCGGCGATGCGGGAGATGGGTGTTATCGCGTCGGCGACGGACTTCTGAAAGTCACGATGGTGTCACGTTCCGGCAGTGAACGCATTCTCGCCTTTCTCGGCCCCGGCCATATCGTCGGCGAACTCTCGATCATCGATGGCTTGCCGCGTTCCGCATCCGTGGTGGCTGTCCGGCCCTCGAGCTTAAGCTTTTTGAGTCGTTCCGCGTTCGAGGAATTCGCAAGGAAGCACCCGGAAATTTACAAGGCGCTGGTGACACTGCTGGCTGCGCGTTTGCGCGAAACCGATGGCACCATTGCCGTCGGAAGTTTCTTGCCGGTGAAAGGTCGCGTTGCGTGCACGCTGCTCGAACTGGCAGAGGACTTCGGTCAGGATGTCGGCTCCGGCCGCATCGTCATCCGCCAGAAGATCGGCCAAAGCGACTTGGCAGCGATGGCCGGCATTGCGCGCGAGAACGTAAGCCGCATCCTCAATGATTGGCAACGCCGCAAACTGATCAGCCGACTGTCGGGCTATTACTGCCTGGAGGACAAGGCGAAGCTGCAAAGCGAAGCCGAACTGTAGCGCAGCCGAACGCTCGCGGTCGAGCGTATGAATTGCCCAAACCGACAACGTGTGATGGCGGTCACAGTGCAACTCGTCTGCCGTTTTTAGGATCGGGATACGTTTGCGTGCTCGCGGAATGGAGCGCGAGCAAAAACGATGGCGCTGGCGACGATTACGAGGAGCGAAGAACCTGAAGTCACCAGTTTGCTCCCGATGCCGCTATCGCGCCGTTGCCGGTTGAATGGCGGCGTGTTTGACGGTCGAGGATAGCGCGACAACGACGAGCGCACACACGGCAACCGGCGCAAAGCCGGCGATGGGCAGATGCGTCAGGTCCCACAGCCAGCCACCCAGCACCGAGAATGCCATCGCACAGCTATAGCTGATGGTGAACATGCCGGCGGTGGTGCGATGAACGTCGTTGGCAGCGCTGAGAACCGATGGCAGCGCCAGTGCCAGGATTAGTGTGACGGCATTGGTAAATCCCTCCATGCCGGCCCAAAATACGATCCACCAGCCATTCATGCTCATCATGGCGACGAGGCAGAGGAATGTTGCCAAGCCCGTCACGCAATAGGTGGACGGTCGTCTCAGGAGCCGATCGGCAAACCCTAGCAACAAAAACGTCGCGGGCAGTTGTCCGATATTAATTGCCGTCAATGCGCTGCTCACAAGGTCGGGCCGACCGCGTGCGATGACGAAATCGGGCAGAAAGGCGTTGCTGACGAAGTAGATCGAATTGACGCTGCCGAGAATGAGGCCAAGCCGCCAGATGATGCTGTTGCGCCAATCGGGCCACCATCGGCGTTTGGCGGGTGTGCTGGTGGCTTTCGCCGTATCTGCGCGCGGGGCGCACGCTGCAACGAACAGTGCCGTGGCGAGAACCGGCAGCGACCAGAATACCAGGTCCAATCGCCAGCTGTTGTGCACCAGGGGCAATACGAGCGGGATGGTTAGCCCCACGGGAAGGATTTCGCCGATCAGCAATCCATTCGTGTAAATCGTGGTGGCGAAACCGATCCGCTGCGGAAACCACGATCGCACGAGCGGCGGCATGACCGTTTGCGCGATAGCGACGCCGGCTCCCATCGCGATGGTGGAGGCATAGAGAAAAACGACGTTCGCAACGGCGCCACGCAGGGCCGACCCGGCGGCCGTGAGCGACAAGGCAACGAGCAGTGCCGGCACCAGGCCGAAGCGCGCAATGATGAGCGCGCCCGGCACGGCCGCGATCGCGAACAGCATTGGCGGCAGGCTCGACAGCCAGCCGATGCCGGTTTCCGACAGGTGCAGGTCAGCGTGCAGCAACGGCACCACGGGCGGTATCGCCAACACGGTAAGCCGCAGGCATGCGCCCGAGAGCCAGAGCAGGACGAATAAGGTCAGACGTTGACGGATTTTGGCTCTCTCGACTTTTGGCGCCGTTAATTCAGCGCTCGCAAACGTCGTGGGACCTTACACGATCCGCGAACACTGCGGACCCAACCGCGCTGCGCGGGTGATGCGCGCGGACTTTTGTTGACGTAACGGAGGATTTGGAGCGGGCGAAGGGATTCGAACCCTCGACCCCAACCTTGGCAAGGCCCGCGCCCCGGTCCACAAGGTATTGTCAGCCATGTTGGTCAAGAAAATCGGCCCCACGCTCGGCGAGCCGCGGGATACGAACAGCTTATGCAACTGGGACTGTACGGCCGTGCCGGGCCGTCAAAGCGCGAAGCAACCAGGCTGCTTGACAGTGGTGTCCAGCGGCTTTTAGGTTTTCGACGAGCGCGAAGCCGAACCCTAAAATGGGCGGTGCTCGGTCAGTCGATCCAACAAGCATCCATTCCGATCGCGACGGGCGTCGGGCCTGGCGTCGGTGTCCGGCAGCATTTGCGGGGCCACCATGGCCAAGGACGGCCAAGCCTATCTCAAAAGTCTGCGCGACGGCCGTTCGATATATATCGACGGCCGGCGTGTGAATGACGTAGCCAAAGATGCGGCTTTCGCCCAAGCGACCGCTTCAGCAGCGCGGCTTTACGACTTCCAGGCCGAGCCAGCCAATCTCGCGCTGATGACCTTCCGTTCGCCGACAAGCGGCGGGCAGGTCAATCGCGCCTGGCAATTGCCGCGCAATCACGACGAACTCGTCACCCGCCGCCGCGCGCTCGAGCAATGGGCGCGGCTGACCTGCGGGATGGTCGGCCGCTCGCCGGATCACGTCGCCTCGACGCTCGCAGGCTTCCGCATGGGGCTTTCAGCGTTTCGCGCCTACGACCCGGCGCGCGCCTCGGCGTTGGACGACTACTTCACGTACGCCCGCGACAACGATCTGTTTCTGTCCTACGTCATCATCAATCCGCAGGCTGACAAGGCGAAGTCGGCGCGCGAGCAGCCGGACGCACAGCTCGTCGCCTCGATCGTTGACGAGGACCCGCACGGCATCACCGTGCGCGGCGCCAAGATGCTTGCGACCAGCGGCGTCATGGCCAACGAACTCCTGGTCTCCGGTTTTCAGGCGCTGCAGGCCGGCGACGAAGCGTACGCCTTCACTGCCGCCGTCCCGCTGTCGGCGAAGGGGCTTACCCTGATGTCGCGGCGCAGCTATGAGCAGAACGCGAGCTCCACGTTCGATTACCCGCTCGCCTCGCGTTTCGACGAAAACGACGCCGTCGTATACTTCGAGGACGTGAAGATTCCGTGGGACCGCGTGTTCGTGCACCGCGATCTGAAAATGGCCCAGGCGCAGTGGCACGAGACGAGGGCCCACGTTTTTCACAACTATCAGTGCATGATCCGTCTCAAGGTCAAGCTGCAATTCCTGCTCGGGCTCGCGCGCAAGATCGCCGAGACCAACAACATCATCAATTATCCTCAGGTGCGCGAGACGCTCGGACTGCTGGCCGCCAAAGTCAACAACATTGAAGCGTTGGTTGTCGGCATGGAAGCGGCTGGCGAGCACTTTGAAGGGTATTTCGTGCCGAACCGCAGCATGCTGTGCGCGGCGCAGGTGGTAGCGCAAATTACCTATCCGGAGATCGTCGAAGGCATCCGCACGCTCGCCGGAGGCGGCCTGATCATGCTGCCGGCCTCGCACGCCGATTTCGAAAATCCGACAACCAGGGCCATCATTCAAAAGACGCAGCGCTCGCCAATCGCCCCCCCGCACGAGCGCGTCAAGCTGATGAAGCTTGCCTGGGACGCCGTCGGGTCCGAGTTCGGCTCGCGCCACCTTCAGTATGAAATGTTCTATTCGGGGGCGAGCTTCGTCACCCGCGGCAATGCATTCCGGTTCTATGACTGGGCCGCCGCCAAGACCGCCGTTGAGGATTTCATGGAGTCCTACGACCTGCCGGGCGCGCAGAAGCTTGAACCGGCGGCGGAGTGACCATGAGCGAGCGCGAGGACATCCGCCAAAGCGCCTTCGTCGCGCACAGTCCGGCGCCGATTCAACTTGCGTCCGACGGACCGCTTGCGGGCTTAAGCTTTGCGGCCAAAGATTTGTTTGATGTCTCCGGCGTCCGCAGCGCCTGGGGCAATCCGGATCGGCTACGCGAGGCCGCGCCGGCGGCCGCGACGGCGCCTGCCGTGCTGGTTCCTCTCCTCGCCGGCGCCCGGCTCGTCGGCAAGACCCACACCGACGAACTCGCCTGCGGCATGTTCGGCATGAATCCGCATTTCGGCATCCCGATCAATCCACGGGCGCCGCGGCGCGTGCCCGGCGGCTCATCAAGCGGCTCGGCCTCCGCGGTCGCCGCCAGCCTGTGTGATTTCGCGCTCGGCACCGATACCGGCGGTTCGGTGCGCGTGCCGGCGAGTTTTTGCGGCCTCTACGGCATCCGCACCACCCACGGGCGCATCTCGACGGCGGGCGTAATGCCGATGGCGCCGAGCCTCGACACAGTCGGCTGGTTCGCGCGCGATGCGACAACGCTGCGCCGGGTCGGCGAAGTCTATTTCGGTCCTATCGGCGCCAATGCGCGCCCGCGTTTTTTGCTCGCCACCGATGCCTTTGATATTCCCGTGCCCTCAATCGGCCAGGCGCTCGTTCCGATCGCTCAGTCGCTCGGCTCCGCGCGAGAGGTGGCGCTTTATCCCCACGGCGTCGACGAATGGCTCGACACGTTCCGGCCACTTCAGCTCAACGAGTTATGGGCCACGCACGGTGCCTGGGCGACTGCGCCGGGCCGCGTGCTGAGCCAAGCGGTGCGCGAGCGAATCGAGTTGTCGAAGACGGTGCGGCCCGTCGACGTGGCAAAGGCCTTCGTGCGCCGCGAGGCGCTCACTCGACGGCTTGCTGCGCTGCTCGGCGACGACGGAGTCTTGATTATTCCGACCGCACACAATCTGCCGCCGAACCGCGACGCGCCGGTATCGGCGCAGGTCGACTTCAGGGAAAAGACATTGGCGCTGACCTGCGTGGCAAGCCTTACACGTCTGCCGCAAATCAATCTGCCGGTGACATCGGTTGACGGCTGCCCAGTGGGGCTCTCGCTGATCGCCGGGCCCCGCGGCGACGAATACCTATTGGCGCTCGCCGAGGAACTGCGCAGCGCGGTGACCGTATCGCTCTCTGAGGCGTGATGGCGAACGCGCATCCCACGCGGGACTTTGTCGGCTATGGGCGCGCACCTCCCGATCCGCGCTGGCCGGGTGGCGCGCGCCTCGCGGTCGTCATCGTACTCAACGTCGAAGAGGGCGCCGAACCCTCGATTGCCGACGGCGACAGTGCGAGCGAGGTTGCGCTCACCGATGCCGTTGCGGGCGAGGTCCCTACTGGCACGCGCGACCTCGTCGCTGAGTCGTTATGGGAATATGGCTCGCGTGTCGGGTTCTGGCGCCTTTACGAACTTTTCGTGGAACGCCGCACAGCGCTGACCGTCAACGCTTGCGCGCAGGCGTTGGAACGCAATCCGGAAGCGGCCGCTGCGATCACCGAGGCAAATCTCGATCTCTGTTGCCACGGCCTTCGCTTTGCCCGACATTTTCTGATGAGCGAGGATCAAGAACGTGCCGCGATCGTTGAAGCGGTCGCAAGCTTCACCCGCACCGTCGGCCGGCCGCCGCTCGGCTGGCAGAGCCGCTACTCGGCAAGCGAACGCACGCGGCGGCTTCTCGTCGAGCACGGCAACTTTCTCTACGACGCCGACAGCTACGCTGACGATCTGCCCTATTGGGTCGATGTCGAAGGCCGCGCCCATCTCGTCATCCCGCACACCTTCACCAACAACGACAACCGGCTGCCAAGCGGTAAGCTCGGCACGGCGAACGACTTTTATGATCACATCGCCGCGGCGTTCCGCACCCTCTATGCCGAAGGCACGCGGCGTCCGCGCATGATGACGGTGAGCCTGCATAGCCGGGTCTCGGGACAGCCGGCCCGCTTCGAGGCGGTCGCACGGTTCCTCGATCTTGTCGGCAAGCACGACGGCGTTTGGGTTGCTGGCCGCTCCGCCATCGCCAAACACTGGATGGCGATGCATCCGCCAGGAGGCAAGAAATGACGGCGGACAACGATCTCCTCATCCGCGGCGGCCTTGTCGTCGATCCGGCTGCTGGGCGCGCCGAGCACCTCGACCTGCTTCTGCGCGGCGGAACGATCGTGAAGATCGGCGCCTCCGGAACCGTTGAGGCCGGTGGCGGCGCGGTCCACGACGCCACCGATCGTCTGATCCTACCCGGTCTTGTCAACGCCCACACCCACGGCCACGCCAACCTGATGAAGGGCGTCGCCGACCGTTGGACGCTCGAGGCTTCGCTGACCAACGGGCCATGGCTCGGCGGCGCTCGCGACCCCGATACAATGTATCTGTCGACGCTGCTCGGCGCCGCCGACATGGTCTCGAAGGGCTGCACCGCCTGCTTCGATCTCGTTTACGAATTTCCGCGGCCGACCGCGGCCGGCTTTGCCGCCGTCGCGCGTGCCTACGCCGATGTCGGCATGCGCGCGGTCCTGGCGCCAATGATCGCCGACAAAACGTTGTTCCACGCCATTCCGGGACTGCTCGATTCGCTGCCCGCTGAGCTGCGCGAAACGGTAGGGAAATTCGGCCTTGGTACCGGCGACGAGACCATTGCGGCAGTCGAAGACATCGCGGCAAACCGCGCGAAACTCCCCCAGGGCATCGAGGTCGCGATTGCGCCGACGATTCCGCACCATTGCTCGGAGCGCTTTCTGCGCCAATGCCTCGATATCGCTGAGCGACACGGTCTGCGCATCCACATGCACGTGGCGGAATCCCGGCTGCAAGTACTTGCCGCGCACAAGCTCTACGGGACTTCGCCGGTGGTTTATCTCGATCGGCTCGGCGCGCTGCGTCCGGGCTTTGTCGCCGCGCACGGCATCTGGCTCGACGACAATGATCTTGATCTTATGGCCAAGGCCGGCGCCGGCATTGCTCACGTGCCGGCGAGCAACCTGCGGCTCGGGTCCGGGATCGCGGAGATACGGCCGATGCTTGATCGCGGCATCACCATTGGACTTGCGACCGATGGCGCAAATTCTTCCGACGCGCTGAACATGCTTTTGGCATTGCGGCTCGCCTCCTACCTGTCGCGCGCGTTTGCGGCTCCGCGTGCGCGCTGGCTGAACGCCGCGGAGACGCTTCGCCTGGGAACCGAGGGCGGCGCCGATCTCCTCGGCCTTGCGCACGGCGGGCGCATCGCGCCGGGCGCGCTCGCCGACTTCGTCTTCCTCGATCTTCGCCACATTGACTTCGTGCCGTTGACCGATCCGCTCAATCAGATCGTCACCTGCGCCGACACTGCCTGCGTCGCCGAGGTCATGGTGAACGGCCGCTTCGTCATGCAAGGCGGCCGCATCGAACCGGTCGACATGGCCCAATTGCGCGAGCGAGTGCAGACCGTGGTCGAACGGTTGCGTATCAATGTCGCCGATGCCAGGGCGTTGGCGGCCAGGCTCGAACCGCATGTCGTGGCCTTCGCAGAGTCGCTCCTTGGTGAACCGCTCGGCGTGTCGCGGCTGCTCGCATCGAGCTGCGGTTAGGCGCAGCGGAGCGGAGCAGCCGTGGTACAAAAATTGCTCAGCAAATGCCTGATTGGCGGGCCGGGATGATGGGCGTCGCAGCGAAAAATTTGCAGGAGCTCGAGCAACGCGCGGCGTTCGAGCTAGAATGCTTGGCCTATCCGTCGCGCCCATGGGTCATTCCGCGTCGGCGCAATGGCGAGCCCGTCCTTGACGCGCTCATCGTTGGTGGCGGTCAGACCGGCGTGACGATCGCCTTTCGACTGCTCCGTGAGCGCGTGACCAACATTCGAGTCCTCGACCGCAACCGCGAGGGTCTGGAGGGGCCGTGGATCACGTTCGCGCGCATGCACACGTTGCGCACGCCGAAGGATGTGGTTGGACCGGAACTCGGTTTTCCCAGTCTCTCGGCGCGAGCCTGGTACGAGGCACAATTCGGCGAAAATTCCTGGGCGGCGGTCGGCAAGATACCACGCACGCTCTGGCATCAATATCTCGGCTGGCTGCGCCGCACCGCCGGCATCGATGTCACCAACGACGCCGAGGTGACTGACATCGAGCCGGACGGAAGCGGAATGTTCGCTGTCACGGTGGATATCCGCGGAACGGCTCAGATATTTTTTGCCCGCAACGTCGTCTTGGCCACTGGCTTGGAAGGCTCAGGCCACTGGATCGTGCCCGACATGATCAGCAAGACACTGCCGCGCGAGCGCTACGCTCATACGTCGGAAGCGATCGACTTCTCCGCGCTCACGGGCCGGCGCGTCGCCGTGATCGGCGCCGGAGCGTCCGCTTTCGACAATGCCGCGGCAGCGCTTGAACACGGAGCCGCAGCAGTTGACCTTTTTTGCCGGCGACAGAAACTTCCGATCGTCAATCCGAACCGCTGGATCGAATTCAACGGCTTCCTCCGCCATTTTGCGGATCTTCCCGATGCTGCGCGGTGGCGGTTCATAAAGTACATGTTCGACGTCAACCAGCCGCCGCCGCAGGATGCCTTTGAGCGCTGCACACGCTTTGAGAATTTCAGGCTGCACGTGGGCTCCGCAATTCAAGACCTCTCGTTTGCCGACGGTCTGATCCGGCTGAAAACGCCGCAAAGCGACTGCGTCGCAGATTACCTGATCGCCGGCACAGGGTTCGCCGTCGATCTCTCCGCGCGCCCGGAACTCCGGAGGATCGAAACGCAGATCGCGCGCTGGTCCGACCGCTACCGGCCACCCCCGGGGGAAGAGAACGAGCGGCTCGGCGGCTACCCTTATCTGTCCCATTATTTCCAGTTCACCGAGAAGGCCCCTGGGGCCGCGCCGTACCTGAAAAACATCTTCTGTTACACATACGCAGCCACAGCCAGCCTGGCTTCAACCGCCGGCATCTCGCAGCTTAAATTCGGCGCCGACCGCATCAGCTTCGGCATTACGCGCGAACTTTTTCTTGATGATGCCGACGCCTATTTTGCCGACCTCTGCGCCTACAGCGAGCCGGAGCTCGACACATCCGTCCACGACGCCGCGCGATCACAACCGGCAGCGCGCTCGCGGCGCTTATCCGGATAGGTGGTGCATGGTCACCGTCGTCAATCGCGCCCAACGCGTTCTTGAATCGAAAGACAAGATTGAAAGCCCGTTTGCTCTCGACGAGACACTCTGTCTCTACAGTCCGCAGGACAATGTCGATGCGCTGGCCCATCCGCGCATCACCGACTGGCTGCGCTTCATCCGTGAGGATTACCAACCGAAGTTGCCCGCAGCGCCACGGCGCGTGCTGCTGCTGATGCCGTGCACCAAGACCAAACCTTATCCGTTTTCGTCCGAGCACAAACATATCAATCAGCGCTTGATCGATTCAGGCTTCCGGCCGACGGCGAGCCTGTTCCTGCCGCAGCAACTGCGCGAACGGCTCGAGGGTGAATTTTCCCCGGACGTCCTCAATCTTTCGCCGCTGTCCGACAGCCGAGGCACTGTCGTCCACCGCATCGTCATCTCCGAGCCGATGGCGCTGGTGCCGTACGAGTGCATCGTCGATTACGACGGCAGACCATCGCCATCCACCGCGTACGACGATCCGGGACTGTTCGAAAATCGCGGCAACGCTGTCTCGCCATGGCGAGCCGACTGTACAGCCGTGCAAATCTCGCCGACTCGCTGGCAATGGGGCGACGAAGAGCGCCGCCACTACGTGCTCATGCACAACGCCATGGCCGAGGCCATGGCGGCGACGATCGCACGGATCCGAGTTCACTACACTGATACTGTGTCTTGGGTGGCGCCGGGCCTTACCCACCGCAGCTTCATTCTGGCGAGCGGGCAGCGCGCGGCCAACAAGGTCCTCTCGTCGCGCCAGGTCGGAGCTATGCGTCTTAATCTTGTTGGCGCCAACGATCTTTTGCCGCCCGAACGACAGATCGAGTGCCTGCCGACGCCCCAGCATTGCGCCGACGCGATAGCGCGGCTCGCGCGGCGGCTGCAAGTGAGCGCGGAGCACGCCAAGGGCGTCTATGCGCGCGGCGGCGCAAACGCGACGCCGCTGGCACTGCCCGAGCTGCTTGATGTTCTGACTGCGCGACTCTCCGGCAAACACCGCCCAGCAAAATCCAACGTTCCCCGGCGCGCATCCGCTTCACGTCCTCCCAGCACGCAGAAAGCACCGCATGCCCTCCATTCCCGTGGCAATCGGCGTAAGCGACAGCGACCGCATGCGGCCGCTGGTCGACCGGCAGGTGACGATCGTCGGCGTTGAACCGACAATCGAAGTGATGCCGGTACAGGCGTTGTTCAACAGGCAATTGACCCGGCATGCGTTCGATTGCTGCGAATTTCCGCTGACGAGCTATATCCGCACGTTGGAGCAGGCGACGAAACCGTATCTCGCGGTGCCGGTATTTCCGTCGCGCCACTTCCGTTTGTCGTGCGTGTTTGTTCACGCGGGCAGTCGCATCGCCAAACCGGCTGACCTTGCCGGCAAGCGCGTCGGCATACCGGTCTTCGACATGGCGGCAGCAGTCTGGCTGCGCGGCATATTTCACGAGCATTACGGACTTGATCGCGTTTCGCCTATCTATGTCACCGGCGGTCTCGAAGACGCCCGCCGCGGTGACGAGCATCCTCAGGTTTTTCCAGAAAAATTCCGCATCGAGCGCGTCACCGATCGCAGCCTTGCCGAACTTCTCGACAGGGGTGGCATCGATGCGCTCTACACGGCGCGCGCGCCGAGCACGTGGCCCTCAGTAAACGTACACCGCATGTTTGCCGATCCGATTGCTGCGGAACTCGCGTATTTCGCCGAGACTGGCGTCTTCCCGCCCATGCACGTGATCGCGGTCAAGCGGCCGCTTGCCGACCGTCATCCGAGGCTAGCGAGCAGCCTGTTTGACGCGTTCGCCGCAGCTCAGCGCATCGCGCAAGCGAAGCTTTCCGATTCGGCTGCCCTTGGCGTGATGCTGCCATGGCTTCTGGAGCATCTTTTGTTCACCGAGCAGAAGCTCGGCCAGGACTACTGGCCGGTCGGCTTCGCCAAAAACCGCGCGACCCTCGCAACGATCATCCGCTACATGGTCGATGATGGCCTGACCACCACTCTGTTCTCGCCGGAAGATCTGTTCGCCGGCGCTGACGACCTGTTGTCGACATGAAATGGGTGCCCGGCGAGGATTGAACATGCGAACATGGATACGTGATCCGGTTGCGATGCTGGCCGAAGGCGCACCGCGCGGTCTGATTGTCGAAGACAGTCGCATTGTGGAACTGGTGGGCGGTTCCGGGCCGGCTTCCGCCTATGACTCGATCTTCGACGCCGGCCGCTACGTGATCATCCCCGGCCTGATCAATACCCATCATCATTTCTTCCAGACATTGACCCGCGCCCACCCCGCCGCGATCAACAAAGAGCTGTTTCCTTGGCTCAAGGCGCTCTATCCGATATGGGGCGCAAATCTCGACCGCGACAACTTCCGCATCGGCGTTCGCCTCGCGTTAACTGAGCTTCTAATGTCGGGCTGCACCACGGCCGGCGACCATCTCTACGCCTTCGGCCGCGACATGGAAGATGCCGTCGACATCGAAGTGCAGGAAGCCGCGATCCTGGGCATGCGCATCGCGGTAGGACGTGGCTCCATCAATCTCAGTCCAGAGAGCGGGGGTCTGGTCGACGTGCGGCTAATGCAGAAGCACGACGTCATCATTGCTGACTGTGAGCGCGTTCTGGCGAAATTTCATGATCCGAATCCGGGCGCCTTCAGCACCATCGCGCTCGCGCCGTGCGCGCCGTTCAACGTCACCCGCGAGCTGATGATCGATAGCGCCTCTCTTGCCGCCAAACATGGCTGCCGCCTGCATACCCATCTCGGCGAGACGGAGGACGAAAGTGAATACTGCCTGCATCACTTCAAATGTCGCCCGCTCGATTATCTTGAACAGGTCGGCTGGCTCACCGACCGGGTCTGGCTCGCCCATGGCATCCATTTCGACGACGGCGAAGTCAAAAAGCTCGGCCATCACCATGTCGGCATCTGCCATTGCCCGACCTCGAACATGGTGCTCGCCTCGGGCATGTGCCGTACCAAGGAGCTTGAAGCGGCAGGCGCCGTCGTCGGGCTTGGCGTCGACGGCTCGGCTTCAAACGACAACTCCAACCTCATGGAGGGTGTGCGTCACGCCATGATGCTCGGGCGGCTCCGCTACGACGCTGCCTCCGTAACCCACATCGACGCCTTGCGCTGGGCGACCGAAGGTTCGGCGCGGTGCCTTGGGCGAAGCGATATCGGCCAGATCGCCGTCGGGCGCGAGGCGGACCTTGCCTTCTTTAGCCTGGAGGACCTGCGTTTTTCCGGGGCCGGCGACCCCATCGCGGCCTTGGTTTTGTGCGGCGCCCATCACGCCGACCGAGTTATGATCGGCGGAGCGTGGCGTGTCGTTGACGGCCAGCCCCTTGGCGTGGACGTGGAACGGTTGCGGCGCGAGCACGGCGCTGCAGCGCGCGCCTTCGCCATCGGACGGTAACAGCCCAAAAAACCGGCATTTAGCTAGTCCTTGGGCCAATGAGAGGCGGCTGTTCGTCGCCATGAGCCGTTGCGATCCTCTCCACAAACGGCTTTTAGCAATCTTCCCTGTCGGCCACATTTCGAACGGATGAAAGCAGGCGGTGAACCAAGGGCCGGCCCGGCATGGCAAGGATATTGCTTGCTCAGGCCTTGAGGCTTTGACGCACCGGAAAAACGGGTCGGGCCGGACGGGGTGACGTCGCTGCCAGTCACGCAGCCGTTCCCCTCTCAATTCGGAGAACGCCGGGGAGTGACCTTTCAGCCCCAGCAGAAGGGAAATTCTGCTGTCTCGCCCACAGAAGGAATCAGCCATGCGCTGGAAACTCGTTTCTTGCTTCGCCGCTGCCGTGACGATGGCGACAACGGTCGCTTATGCTGCGGGCTTCTCGCTATCTGCACCGCCGAAGATTGCGTTCATCTTGTTCGCCGACATCCATGACGGCGGCTGGACGCAGGCTTTCGACGAAGCGCGCGTCCGTATGGAAAAGGACCTCAACACCAAGATCCCATACGTCGAGAACATTCCCGAGGTCGCCGGCAAGATCAAACCCGCCGCCGAAACGTTCATCGGACGCGGCTACAACATCATTCTCGGAACCGGCTTCGGCTACTCGACGGCGTTCAAAGAATTGGCAGAAGCTTACCCGAAGGTTGCGTTCCTCAACGCATCCGGCACCACCAACGGTCCGAACCTCGAATCGTATTACGGCCGCACTTACGAGAGCCAATACCTGTGCGGCATGGCGGCCGGAGCGGTCTCCAAGACCGGCAAGCTTGGCTTTGTCGCCGCCCATCCAATCGGCGTGGTCAACTGGACCATCAACGGCTTCGAGTTGGGCGCCAAGCTGATGAACCCGAAAGCGACGACGACGGTGATCTTCACCGGCGAGTGGAACGATCCGGTGAAGGAGCGCGCCGCCGCTTCGGCCCTGATCGACCAAGGCATCGACGTCATTGGCCAACATGTCGACACGCCGACCCCACAAATCGTCGCGCAAGAGCGCGGCGTATACGGGACCGGACACCATCGCGACCTCCGCGAGTTTGCGCCCAAGGCGACCCTGTGCTCATCGGTTTGGACTTGGGACAAATTCCTGACGCCTGAGATCAAGAAGATAGAGGCCGGCAATTGGCAGCCAAATCCGTACGGCGCATTTCCCGGCATCAAGGAAGGCGGCACCGATATCGCCTGCTGCAATTCCGTGGTGCCCAAGGAGGCCGTGGCCAAGATTATGGCCGAGCGGGAAGCCATCATCCACGGCAAGCAGATTTACACCGGGCCGATGACCGACACGTCGGGGAAGGAAGTTTTGGCCGCGGGACAGCCGATCAGCGACGGCGATCTGTGGAAGATGACCTGGTATATCCCGGGCGTCATCGCGCAGAAATAGAGCAACGAGCGCGGCGGATGATTCGCTTATGATCCCGGCTCTGGCGCTGAAAGGAATAAGAAAATCGTTCGACGGGGTCGTTGTTCTTGATGACGCGGAGTTTAGTGGCTACGCCGGCGAGGTTCACGCCCTCCTCGGTGAAAACGGAGCGGGCAAATCCTCGCTCATGAACGTCGCTGCCGGCCTCTATGCTCCAGAGGCCGGCAGTATTGCAGTCAACGGCGAGACAGTTTCGCTAAGCGGACCGTCTGAGGCGCAGGCGCTCGGCATCGGCATGGTGCACCAGCATTTCAAGCTGGTGATGCGCTTTACCGTCGCCGAAAACATTCTGATGGCCAATCCGCAGTCACACTATCGCAGCGGCATCAACCAAATTCGCGCAGCGATCGAGAAGCAATCTGCCGAACTGGGATTCGCAATTGATCCGGACCACACGGTCAGGACGCTGACGCTGGCCCAGCAGCAGCAGGTCGAAATTGTCAAGGTGCTGATCGGCGGAGCCAAAATTCTCATCCTCGACGAGCCCACGGCGGTGCTCACGGATGCGGAGGCCGAAAGCCTCCTGACCATGACTCGGCGTCTGGCGCAGAGTGGAACCGCAGTGGTGCTGATTACGCACAAGCTGCACGAAGTGAAGCGGTATGCCGACGCCGTCACCATCATGCGCCGCGGCAAGACCGTGGCGACGCTCGATCCCTCGACGGCCACGGCGGCCGAACTGACCCAGCTTACCGTTGGCGAAACCGAGACTTTGCCAGCGCAAACGCAGAACACCGATACGCGACTGCGTCTCAACGTCGGTGCGCTCACCTGCACGCGCGCCGACGGCAGCACTGCACTGAACAAAGCGACATTCTTTGTACGAGCTGGCGAAATCTATGGCATCGCGGGCGTAAGCGGGAACGGCCAGGCCGAGCTGGCCGAAGCGCTGATGGGGGCGCGCGAACCCACTCAAGGCGAAATCTGGGTCGAGGACCTTGGCGACATCGCGCATGCCCCGATGACGGGTGCCCGCACCGCCGCCGTCGCCGTGATTCCGGCCGACCGCTACACCTACGCACTCGCGGGCAGCCTTTCCATCGCCGACAATTTCGCCGTGGCCGATATCGGTTCCGGCCGCTACGGCTCGCTTGGTCTTGTCGATCGCAACACCATGCAGCGCGACACCGCAAAGGCGATTGCCGATTACGACGTGCAGGGCGTGCGCAGCACGCGCCAGCGCGCCGCGCTTCTGTCCGGTGGCAATGCGCAGAAGCTGGTCATCGCCCGCGAGTTCAGCCGCAGCCCTTCCGTCGTCGTCGCCCATAGCCCCAGCCGGGGCCTCGACGCCCGTGCCTGCAGCGCCGTGCATCAACGCTTATTGTCGGCGCGCGAACGCGGCGCCGCGGTCGTGCTCATCAGCGAAGATCTCGACGAGGTCTTGACGCTCTCCGACCGAATCGGCGTCATGACCCGTGGCCAGATCGTTGGCGAGTTTTCCCGGCCCGCAGACCGCCAAGCCATCGGCCGCGCCATGGTCGATCATGCATGACGTCGCGATCTTGAAGTCTGGCGCTTCATCGCCGAAGCCGCATCGCGCCCGCTCCCGATTCGTGCTGGACATGCGGCAAAGCCTGCCGACGTGGAAGCAGGCGTTGTTCCTCGGCGGCTCGCTCGCGATCGGACTGGCGATTTCGGTGGCGATCCTGGCAATCGCGGGGATATCACCCATTCAGCTCGCGTTCGAGCTCGCGGGCGTTTTCAACGCCACAAGCTTGCGCGGCGTGCTGTTCCAGGCAGCACCGATGATGCTGGTTGGGCTGGCGGCAAGTCTCGCGTTCCGCTTGGGCTTCTGGAATTTGGGTCTGGAAGGCCAGATGCTGCTCGGCGGCATTTTTGCCGAGGGCGTATCGATCTACGAGATTGGCCCGCCACAAACGCGGCTCGTCGTCATGGGCATCGCCGCGGCGATCGGCGGCTCGCTGTGGTGCCTGCTTGGCGGACTGCTGAAGATGCGATTTCGGGTCAATGAAATCATCGCCACGCTGCTGCTCAACTACGTCGCGAAATACTTTCTGTTCCATCTGCTCTACGGCGCCTGGCAGGACCCGAAAACCGCTTATCCGCAATCGGCCCCTCTGCGTCCGTTCGAGCGCCTGTTCGACCTCGGCTTCGGGGTTAACGGCGGCCTGTTGACCGCCATCGCAGCGGTGGCACTGGCCGGATGGATGGTCCACCTCAGCCGAGTCGGTTTTTACATGCGCATCATCAGCGCCAACCCGAGCATGGCGAAGGTGCTCGGTGTGCCGATTCGCGCCATCACCATCTGGATCGTGCTTATTTCGGGAGCCTGCGCGGGGCTCGCTGGGTTTGTGAACGTGGCGAGCCAGGAAGGGCGACTGACCGACTCCTACGCCGACGGCTACCTGTTCTCCGGCGCGCTGATCGCCTTTCTGTCGCGCAACGACCCGTTGGTCGTCGCGATCGTCGGTTTTCTGGTCGCTGTCCTTTTCATCACCGGCCAGACCTTGCAGGTCTTCTATCAGATCCCGTTCACCATGGTGCAACTGATCGAAGCGATCATCGTGATGTCGGTCGCATCCTCGGAGTTTTTCATCCGCCATCGCATCCGCTGGCTGCGGCAGGAATCGGCATGATCCCGTTCCTGACCAACTGGTTCGCCGATGTGCCCGGCACGGCGGTGCCCTACGCGCTCGGCGCATTGGGCCTCATCATTTGCGAGCGTTCGGGCGTGCTTAATCTCACCGCCGAGGGCCTGATGCTTGTGGGCGCGCTGGCGGGCGTTGCTTCCTACCTCGAGTTCGGGGGCCATTCGGGCCTTTCTCTTGTGATCGCGATGATATCAGCAAGTGCCGTCTCGCTCTTGTTCGCCGGCCTGGTAGTAGTGCTGCGCGTCAATCAGGTGATCGCCGGTCTTTCCATGGTGTTCTTTTGCCAGGGCCTCACCGGACTTCTCGGCATCATCACCGGATGGCAGAACAAACGCATCACCGGATTGCTGCCAATGACGGTGTGGCCATTGTCAGAGATTCCGGTCGTCGGTAAAATCTTCTTCATGCAAGACGCGGTCGTTTATCTGACCGTCGTGATCTACATCGTCGTCAACTGGTGGCTGTTCTCGACCATGATGGGCCTGCGCATCCGCGCTGTCGGCGAGAACCCGGCTGCGGCGGATGCGGCCGGCATCAGCGTCTCGCTGTATCGGGTGCTGGCAATCGTTATTGGCTCGTCGCTGCTCGGCCTTGCCGGCGCCTACATCTCCGTGGTCAGTGTCAAGCTGTGGGTATCCGGCATGACCAGCGGCCGCGGCTGGATCGCGGTCGCGCTCGTCGTCTTTGCGCGCTGGGCGCCCTGGCCGGCGCTGGGCGGAGCGCTGTTGTTCGGCTGTATCGAGGCGCTGATACCTCACATCGCCGCCGCCGGCATCCGCGTCCCGCAATACCTCGTGATGATGACTCCCTACCTCGCCACGATCGCCGTTATGATCTGGGTGGGCGCCACCCAGAGTGTTGGCACCAGCGAGCCGGGCGCGCTCGGGCAACCGCATGTGCGGGAGGAGCGCCGCTGAAGCGCAGCAGAGGAGAGGACGCGCATGCGGACCTACGTATACGGGAAGCCGCAGGACACCCACGATCTGTTCGAGGATTATCTCGATCCCGGCAACACCGCGATTGTCTCTATCGACATGCACCGCGGGCACCTCGATCCGTCGCCCGAATGCCCCTGTCCGGCGCCGCGAGCGCGGGAGATCGTGGCGCCGATCGATACGTTTCACGACAGCGCCCGTGCCCTTGGCGTTCCCGTCATCCACGTGCGGTCGGTGTTGCGCCGGGGCGGGATCGACGACATTCATGGCATCAGTTCCGCGTGGCGGCGGACATTCCCGCTCCATGTTGGCGAAATTCCCAACAGCGACGCCCACGCGATCGAAGGCTCACCATGGACTGAATTCGTCACCCGCGTCGCGCCGAACGACCTGATCGTCGAAACCAAGAAGCGCCTCTCCGCTTTCTATCCGACCGATCTCGATTTCCTGCTGCGTAACATGCGCGTCGGTGTATTGGTGCTTGACGGCGGTTTCACCGATTGCTGCATTCTCAACACCGCGTTCGATGCCAACAATCACAACTATCGCGTCATCGTCGCCCGTGACCTGGTGCGCGGCACCGATGAAAATCTGGAGAACGCTGCTTTGGCCATGGTGTCATTGCACCTGGGTCTGGTTGCTGATTCCGCTGACATTCTTGCCGAATGGCGAAGCCGCAAGGTCGAACGGACCGCTGCCTGAACCTTAGTCGCGACTGCTGCTACGCGTAGGTCCGCCGCGCCATCTCCTCGAGATGTCCGCTGACGGTCGTGTCGAGGAAATGGCGCGCTTCGCCATCGAGGCGGCATGTCGGAATGCACGACACCAGATGATCGCCACGACCCTCGAAGAAGAACGGCACCGAATAGCGATCGCGGCCAGACAGGTTGATCACGCGATGTACGGTCGAACAATAGCGATTGTTGGTCCAGCGCGCAAAAAGATCGCCGATGTTCACGATGAACGTGCCGTGAAGTGGCGGCGCGTCGATCCAGGTGCCGTCCACAGACTGCACTTGCAGGCCGCCGGCATTGTCCTGCAGTAGGATCGTGATGCAGCCCCAGTCGGTGTGGGCGCCGCAGCCTTTTTCGCCGGGCGCCGGGTTTGCAGGCTGGGTCGGATAGTGCAGGAGCCGCAACGTCGTGATCGGGTTTTGGCAGAAGTCGTCAAAATAGTCCTCGGCAAGATCAAGCGACAAAGCTAACCCGCCAATCAAGAGCTGCGAAAGCTTGATCATCTCCTGAAGGTACAAGGTGGTGACACCCTTGAAATCGGGCAGATCGGGCCAAAGGTTGGGACCGTGATGAAGTGGGTCCTGCTGCGCCAGTTCATGGTCCCGCGGCAAATCGGGCCCGAGCAGGAAGCCCTCCTTGAGGTCGGGCGGCGCGCCAGCTTCGAGAGTTTGTGCGCGTAGCGGCTCATAGCCCCGACGGCACGCGGACTTTTCCATTGTGAGTGCGAGTTTCTGTTCGGCCGGCAGCGCAAATAAGAGCTTTGATTGTTGGAAAATCTGCTCGATCAGCGCAAGGCTGACGCCGTGCTGAGCGATATAGAAGAAGCCGGTGTCGATGCAGACCTTGCGGAGTTGCCGTGCGACGGCCATGCGCTCCCCCGCCGCACGGCGCAGCCCTGAAAGATCGATTACTGGAATGTGGCTCAGATCGTCCCCTTCGCTCTTTCTCGGCATCGGCATAACCATTTTCCTCTCACTTTTAGGGCCGCGTAATGGCGGAGAACTGAGCAGGACTGCTTGCCGGATGGCGTCAGTGCCCAACTGAGTCCAGCGCCTCGCTCAGCATCCGTGGGGTCAGTGGCACGTGGTGAAACTTGACCGGTCCCAAGGGTCTGAGTGCGTCCTCCAGGCCTGAAGCGACGACGGCACCGACGGCGATGCACCCGGCCTCGCCCACACCCTTGACGCCCAGCGGATTGAGCGGCGACGGCGTCTCCAGATGCAGCACCGACACCGGTGGAATTTCCGTCGCGTAGGGCACCAGAAAATCCATGAGGCTGGCGTTGGCGAGATTACCGTCGGGTTGATAGTCGAGCCGCTCGTAGAGCGCGCCGCCGATCCCTTGCGCAATACCGCCGAGCACTTGGCCTTCCACGATGGTCGGGTTGATCATGTTGCCGCAATCGTGGATGCAAACGTATTTCCTGATCTTGACCGTGCACAATTGCGGATCGACCTCGACGACCGCTGCATGCACGCCGTACGCCCACGTCGATTGCGGCGGACTGTAATACTCGGTCGCCTCAATACCCGGCGCCTGTCCTTCGCCAAGCGGCGGTCCGTCGTGCTTGCTTGCGGGCGCAAACTGCGTCGCCGCCTGCGCCGCCTCGTTGAACGCATAACGCAGCGGATTGCTGGCGGTCGCGATCGCGGCAAGCGGCACGAAGCGGTTCGAGCCTTTGATCCACGCCGCGGAGTCGTGCAGGTCGACGTCGTCAAGACTGACTTCCAACATGTTGGCCGCCGCCTGCAGCACCTTCTGGCGGACGGTCACCGCCGCTTTGTGAATGGCGTTGCCGCTCACGACAGCCGCACGGCTGGCAAAAGTGGCGACGCCCCAGTCGAAAGCCTTGGTGTCGCCTTCGACCACGATCACGTCTTGCGGATTAACACCGATCTGGTCGGCGACGATCTGTGCGAACACCGTGTCGTGGCCCTGCCCCTGCGATGACAGGCCGGTATTGACGTAGACCTTGCCGGTGATCGGATGGATGCGGATATGGCCGCCCTCGTAAGGACCGAGCCCGGTCCCTTCGACGTAGCAGGCGAGGCCGAGGCCCAGGTATTTTCCGTCGGCGCGCGCCTTGTGCTGTTCGGCAACAAATTTATCG
>Ga0070731_10000742_pt1 | contig 39374 bp, 48 predicted proteins | sample Coa_R1_2_FD_66448 | JGI IMG/M metagenome (GOLD analysis project Ga0070731, IMG submission 66448) | Surface soil microbial communities from Centralia Pennsylvania, which are recovering from an underground coalmine fire - Coalmine... | ecosystem: Environmental > Terrestrial > Soil > Unclassified ...
TGCCGATTGCGTCGCTTGGACGTGCGCCTCATATTCGCCTACTCCTTGCGGCGACGCGACGAGCAGCGGCGCTATGCCCGGGAGTCCTTGGCGATCACCGGGATCTGCTCCCACGGGTCGGTTAGCCCACGCAACGGTGCCTCGCCTTGGTTGACGTTGCGCCGCAGTTCGAATCGAGCGTCGCCGCAGAGGGGCGTCGGTCTTCCGTAAAGGAGGGCCAACGATCTGCCCAGACGGCGTGTACGCAATACGGTACACTCCTGGCCATGGCCAAGATCGTCCCAGTTCGAGAGTTCAGAACCAAGCTGAGTGAGCTGCTAAGCGACGTCGCCGACCGCCGGGATCACGTGCTCGTGACCCGCAACGGCAAGCCGGCGGCGGTACTCGTGCCGATCGACGAGTACGAGGCGCTCGAGGAGACGGCCGAGATTCTCTCGGACTCAGCGACGCTGCAAGCCATCGAAGCTGGCCTGGCAGAGCTGGCGCGGCGCGACAGCGTCACGCTCGACGATCTACGCCGAGAGCTCGCAGAACGTCGAGTTGCCCGCTGACGCGTGGCCAAAGTCGTTCTCGCGCAGCGCGCCCGGCAACAACTGCTCGACCTCGACTGGCCCCTGATCGACGCCATCGAGGACGCGCTCGGAATGCTCGAGCGCGACGCTTACATCGGACGCGCGCTACGCGGCCGACTCAACGGCCTCCGCTCACTGCGCGTGGGCACCTATCGCATCATCTACCAACTTGCAGACAACGACCAGACCGTCCGCGTCGCAGCGATCCGCCACCGCTCGATCGCCTACCGCACTGACCCTCGCTGACGTGGGTCGGCCGCAAGTGGCCGCCGATGCCGCCTTAGTCCGACGCCGTCTGCACCGAAATGCATCCGGGCACTCGCTCGAGCTCGGGAGTAGCCTTCGGACGCTCGCCCGCGGGAATGAGCTTGCGCGAGCTGACGGCTGGTGCTGACCCTGAGCAGTTGGCCGCCGTCGTGATCGCTCACGGCGATATCCGTTCGGTCACCGGCGACGTCTGAGATCCATGGGCGGTCATCTGCGCCGTTCCGTGCGCGGCGTTCGGCGAGTCGAACGTGCCCTGGAAGGTTCCCGACGAAACGGCACCGCCGCCGTTAGGCGGCTCGCTCCAGGTCATGTGCGAGGGGTTTGAGAACTGGCCGTTCGTGATCGGGGCAGGGGTGTTTCCCAGCTTCGAGCTCACGTCAAAGTTCATGGTTTCTCGTAGGCGTGTCCTGCCCGTCCACCACGTCTTGCACGACCGTCGGAAACGACCCTAGCGGCAGGATCGTGATTGGACACTGACGCACGGGCGACACGGCTGGTTCCTCCCGGCGATGCGGAAGAGGAGCTTCTGAAGTCTCTTTGCAGGGACCGCTGGAGGCGGCGGATCAGGCTCGGGTCGGAGTGCGGCGCCGGCTTGACCGTCGACGCGGTGACCGCTGCCGGTTCGCAGCGCGTGGCTGGGCTGAGGGGCTTGCGGACGCGCGGCGGGAGGCGGCCCTATCCAGGCCGTGGTCGAGCCCGAGTTGGCTAGCGAGCTTTGTGACGTCGTGGTGCTGGTCTGAGGAGAGGAGTGTGATCCCGATGCCCGTGCGGCCGACGCGGCCAGTGCGGCCAATTCTGTGGACGTAGGTTTCGCTGTCGGCCGGCGGGTCGAAGTTGATCACGTGGGAGATCCGCTCCACGTCGATCCCGCGGGCCGCCACGTCGGTCGCGACGAGCGTGTCGACGGCGCCCGACTCGAAGCGGCCGAGTGCCCGCTCGCGCTGGCGCTGTGACTTGTTGCCGTGCATCGCGACCGCTTTGATGCCGTGCGCGGCGAGCCGCTTGACCAGACGGTCCGCGCCGCGCTTGGTGCGCACGAACACGAGGGTGAGGTCGCGGTCGCGACGGAGCTCGCGGACGAGCGCCTCGACGCGGTGCTCGTGAGCGACCTGCACGAACCTGTGCTCGATCTGCGCGTTCGCGCGCCGCGCCCGGGGGCCGTGGTGGTGGATCGCCGGGTCGTTCGCGTAGCTGCTGGCGATGCGTCCGGCTTCGCCGTCCAAAGTGGCGGAGAAGAACAGCGTCTGACGTTCTTCCGGGCAAGCGGCGACGATGCGGTCGATCGCCGGGCGAAAGCCCATGTCCAGCATCCGGTCGGCCTCATCGAGGACGAGCATCCTGACGTCTTCCAAGGTGAACGCGCCCCGCGAGAGCAGGTCCTCGAGTCGGCCTGGGGTAGCGACCAGGATATGCGACGCAGCCGCGTCCTTGGCCTGCTTGACCAGCCCGGCGCCGCCGTAGACAGCGGTGACACGGAGCGCGCGAGCCTGCGCGATGCCGCGGATCTGATCGACGATCTGGGTCGCGAGCTCACGGGTCGGCGCGAGCACCAGCCCTGCCGGACGCGGATCGGTGGCGCCAGTGCGCTCGACCAAAGGGATTCCGAACGCGAGCGTCTTTCCCGAGCCGGTAGGGGATTTCGCGATCACGTCCCGGCCGGCGATCGCGTCGGCGATCACCGCGCGCTGGATCGCGAACGGCTCGGTGATCCCGGCTCGGGACAGGGAGCTGATGACGGTGCGCGAGACACCGAGATCAGCGAACGATTCTGTTGACATGCACAACTCCTTGGCGGCCCGTTCGGGTCCGCGGACGATTCGGGAGGCTATGGCCGACCCGAACCGCTGACTGCGGGACCCAAGCAAGCTGCCTCGCGGTCGACAACGCCGGCCGCTCAGGCGAACGTAGCAGGTCGTCTCAAGAGCGACGCCAAGGACGTGATCCTGAAGCCGATCTCGGACCCTTACGTTCTAGGCCGTGCACGACGTTCGCTTGGGACGAGAGCAGGCCGGTTTTCGCGCCCGCCGATCGTGTGCGAGTGCTGAGTGATGCGTTATGCTGTATGCATGAAGCGGACGACGATCATGCTCCCAGACGAGGTCGATGCCCGGTTGAGGCTCGAGGCGCGCCGGCGCGGCGTCTCGGTCGCGCAGGTCGCTAGGGACGCAATCGAGCGGGAGCTGCCGCCGCGGCCTGACGGGCGCCTGGGTTTCTTCGCGGTTGGTGAGGGTTCCCCGCGGGACGCCTCCGAGCGGGTTGACGAGTTCGTCGCCAAAGGCATTCACCGCCGCCGCGGCGGGCGCAGCCGGTAGTGCTCATCGTGGACGCCGGGCCGCTGTATGCGGCGGCGGCGAGCAGGGATAAGAACCACGAGCGATCCGTGGAGCTGTTGTTGGCCGCCCCGAGGCCGTTGCTGGTTCCGGCGCTTGTCGTCACCGAGGTGTCCTACCTGCTCGGTGACCGCATCGGCCCTCAAGCTGAGGTCGCGTTCGCGCGGTCGCTCGCCGATGGAGAGCTCATGGCCGAGCCCGTGCTCGACTCGGACTGGGCAAGGATCGCGGAACTCGTAGCCCAGTACGTGGACCTGCCGCTCGGGATCGTGGACGCGTCCGTGGTCGCCTTGGCCGAGCGGCGCGGGTTAGACGTGATCGCGACCCTCGACCAGCGCCACTTCCGTGCCGTCCGGCCAAAGCACGTGGTGGCCTTCACGCTCGTCCCGTGAGGTTGCTGATCGCAAGGCCGCCGGGACCACCTCGCGAATTTTCTCCGTCGGCCGAAGGCCTCCGTCCTCACCGGCTGAATTGGGCTGAGCGAAATAGCACTCCGTAGGGCGCCGAGCCCTGCATACGAGCGTGTCGTATCGGCCGCCGTGCCACCTGCATGACGTGACGTAGAAGTGCCCGTGCCGAACGGCGTAGTTGTCGATCGCGACGCGTTCCTTGTAGCGGATGCACCGGCACGCTGCCATCGCGCTCGAGGTCAGCCCGACCGTTAGCCCCAGGACCAACAAAGCCCTTCGCATGTCTTCTTCCCTCCTTGTCGAGCTAATCCCGACGCATCCGCGCTCCGGTCACGACTAGCGCGGTCAGGCGGTCGCGGGCTGAGCGGGTCAACGAGGATCCACGCGTTTGGCCTGTGCAGCACGGCTGGCAGCTGGCGTCGGACGCGCGACGTCGGATTCAACCCCCCCGCCAACAGCCTTGGCACGTCGGCGATCGAATCGACCACGGCGCTCGGTTGCATGCCGGATTCCCGAACCTGCTCCTCTCGGTATTTCCCGGTCCGGACAAGGATGCCGGCCAGGCCGACCTGCAGCGCTCCACCGATGTCCGATTCGATGTCGTCGCCGACCATCGCCGCCGCCCCCGCGTTCACCCCGAGCTCGGCGAGCACCCCGTCGAAGAACCCGCGCGCCGGCTTGCCGACAACGTATGCCTCGCGTCCGCTCGCGAACTCGATTGCGGCGACGAACGGGCCGACATCGAGGGATAGGCCATCGGCGCGCAGCCAGTAGCGATTCTTCTGAAGCGCGATCAGCTCGGCGCCGGCCATCACCTGTCGAAAGGCATGATTGAGGACGTCGTAGCCAAATGCCGAGCCCAGGTCGCCGATGATCACCGCCTCGGCCCGGTCGTCCTCCTCAAGCGCCGCGAAGTCGCGCTTCACCTCCTCGTTCATGATCAACGCGACCCGCCGGTACCCCCGTTCGCGGCAAAGCTGGACCGCCAGTGCAGCAGGGGTCACGAGCTCGTGTTCGGCGACGGAAAAGCCCAGCCGAGAGAGCTTCTCGAGCGTGGCAGTGCGTGAGCGCGCCGTCGTATTCGTGACAAACCGCAGCCCCAGCCCGCGGGCGCGCAGCTCGTCAATGGCTTCCCTGGCGCCGTCGATGACCTCGCCCTCGACGTACAGCACGCCGTCGAGGTCGATCAAGATCGCCTTCAGGTGGTCGAGCCCACTCAGGCCGTCGGAGCTTGTGGAGCAGGAGCGGCGGCAGGAGGCCGACGAGCACGGTTGCCGCGAGCAGAGCCAGGAGGTAGGGGAGGGTGGTGATGTGTCCGAGCTGGCTCGGCGGCAGCAGGCCAACCAGGCAGGCCGCAAGCGAGGCAAGCGTGCCGACGACGCAGGTGGCCAGGAGCGCCGGGGCTCGGTAGCCACGCGGGTGCTGCGGTTCCCGCCGTCGCAGGTTGCTCGCGGCGACGAACATCAGGACGTACATGATCAGGTAGACCTCTGTCGCCAGGGCGGCGAATACCCAGTAGGCGCGAGAGACTGCCGGCACCACGGCGTAGAGCACACCGATCACCGTGATGACGAGTCCCTGCGCGATCAGGATGTGAAGCTGGACGCCGTTGGAGTTGAGCTCCTGAAAGTACGGCGGCAGGTAGCCGCGCTCGCGCGCGATGTCCAGCAGGCCGGTGGAGGGGCCGGTGAGCCAGTCGAGCAGGCCGCTCAGGGAGGCGACGGCCAGCCCGATAGCGATGATCGGTGTCAGCACGTTCAGCCCGAAGTGGTCGAGCAGGCTCTTGAACGCCTGCATCACACCCGCGGTGAAGCTGATGTGGCTCGCGGGAACGGCGATCGCGATCGCGAGCGTGGGGAGGATGAAGACAAACAGGATCAGCACCACGGCGAGGAGTGTTGCTCTGGGGAATTCGCGCGGGGCGTCGCGCAGCTCATCGACGTGGACGGCGTTGACCTCGACCCCGGCATAGAGGAAGAAGCTGTTGACGATCAGGACGATGCTGGTCAGACCGTGCCAGGGTGGGAGCAAATGGTGCGCGCTGAGCGGCGCGGCCGAGGGGTTTCCCTGCAGGAGATAGATCGCCGCCAGCACAACGAGAAGCAGGCCGGGGATCAGCGTCCCGATGAGGACCCCGTAGGAGGCCAGGCGGCCAGTGGAGAGCACGCCGCGGCCCGAGACGAGCACGGCGGACCAGAACAGGACGACGATCACCACCGTCGTGTACAGGCCGTTGTGCGCCAAGCCGGGCGCGAACACGTAGGCCAGTGTGCTCGCGACGTAGGCGAGCAGGGCCGGGTAGTAGAAGGTCGTCTGGGCGAACTGACACCAGATGGCGACGAAGCCCATCCTGGGGGAGATGCCTTCTGAGACCCAGTTGTAGACGCCGCCCTCCCAGCCCGAGGCGAGCTCCGCCGAAACGAAGGACGCCGGCAGCAGGAACAGGAGCGCCGGCACGACGTAGATCACCACGGACGCGAGACCGAGCACGGCCGTCGCCGGCGTCGCGCCGAGATCGCCCACCGACCCCAAGGTCAACATCGCCATCGCCAACCAGCTGAGCGTCGCCCTGGACGCGGCCGGCGAGCGAGCGGCAGGTTGGGCGCGATGCGGATCCGGCTGCGCGGCTGTAGGTGTCATCCCGGGCGGTGGCGCAGGACTCAGGTAGCCGACGGCGCCTTGCCGTGGCCGCTGCTAAGTAAAGATGATCTGGCCTCCCGCGGCGTCGCGCCATGATTCCGACATGACGGAAATGGTTCCGAGCGCGTCAAGCGTCGTCCGTCGCGCACCCGGCATCCCCGAGGCTCTGCCGAAGGACGAGTTTGACCGGATCTTCAGCAAGGTTCCCCGCCTTACGGTCGAGGTCCTGATCGCATCAGCGGACCGTGGGGTCCTGCTTGCGCTTCGTGATGTGGATCCGTGCCGGGGAATGTGGAACCTGCCCGGCGGGACCGTGCGGTTCGGAGAGCGGCTCGCCGACGCGGTCACGCGGGTTGCCGCCGCCGAGCTTGGTGTTTCGGTCGTCGTTGGCGCGCTGGCGGGCTACATCGAGTATCCGAGCCACTATGAGCATGGGCTCGACTCGCCGGTTGGGCTGGTGTTTCGTGCCCGCCCCTCGAGCGAAGCACAGCCCCGCGGGCAGTGGTTCAGCGTCCTACCCGAAAACATGCACGAGGAGCAGAAGCGGTTCCTCGTGGCTCACGCGCCGGTCTCGCTGCGATGAAGGTTGCTGAGCTCCAGGCAGTGGCTGCTCGGCGACTGGTTTAGCTGATCGTGTGCGGTCCCCGGCTCCCAGGCCGGCGGCTGAGCAGCCAGACGCTCGCACATCGCTTCCCAGTCATAGAACAGCTCGGTCGCGGCGGGCTCATCCAGAGCCACCACGCCTGCCTGGTGGGCGAGCAGCTGGCGGACCGTCGCGCGCGCCGTGAACTCCGGCCAGTAGCGCTGCACCGGCGCGTCAAGCTCGAGCGCGCCGCGCTCCACCAGCCGCAGCGCGCACACGGCCACGAACGGCTTTGTCACCGAGTACGGCTGAACGATGCTGTCGCGCTCCCAAGCGCGCGTGCATCGGGCATCGACCACTCCACCCCACAGGTCGACCAACCAGCGACCCTCCAGCCACACCGCGAGCGCGGCACCCGTACCGGGCTGCAGGCTGACCACCTCGGCGAACGCCTCCTCGACGGGCTCGAACCCGCGCTCCACGTGCCCCGCATGCATCTGCCTGAAGGTGTGCATTGGGCAGAGGGAATCAAGGACCGGCGACGGTCGACCCGGACGTCGCCCCCGCCGGGCTGTCTCGTCGGAGCCGATCGATGTGCTGGCGTCCGAGGTGGTTGGTGAGGCGAAGGAAGTCCGTGATCCGCTCGAGCTCCCCGACCGTGAAGCGCTTGGCCAGCATCGAGTGCCAGTCGGCCGCCAGCGGGCCCCAGATGCGTTCAGCCGAGGTGCAGAAGCCGGGTGTCACCTCGACTCCGACCCGTCGTCGATCCGCGGGGTCGAACCGGCGGCGCGCGAAACCCACTCTTTCCAGCCGATCGACCACGCCGGTGATGGCGCCAGCGGTGAGCCCGGCTTGAGCCGCCAGCTCGCCCGCGCTGAGCCCGCCGCTGTTCTCGATGATGTTCAGGCAGCGGAGATCGGTTTCGCTCACGCCAAGCCGCTCGGCGGCGAGGCTGTCGAAGGCGTGGTCCTGGTTGGAGCTCACCCTGAATTCACGGATGAGCTCCTCGACCTGCTGCATCTTCGATCTTCGCGTCACTGTTGCTCGCAAATCATTTAGTTGCTAAATTATTTAGCGTCTGAAATGAGCCTAGCACGGCCAGGCGACGACCCCGACCCCGAAGGAGGCCCCGATGGCAAGCGAAATGCGACTCGAGCTCGTACAGGTGCCGGTATCCGACATCGACCGAGCCAAGGCGTTCTACGTCGAGCAGGTGGGCTTCAACGCCGACCACGACCATCAGGTGACCGACGAGCTTCGGTTTGTGCAGCTGACGCCCCCCGGCTCGGCATGCTCGATCGCGCTCACCTCAGGAGCTCACCAGATGCCGCCCGGGTCGCTGGACGGACTACAGATGGTGATCGACGACGCTGAGGCGACCCGCAGAGAGCTCGCCGAGCGCGGCGTGGAGGTCAGCGACGTCCAGGAGTTCCCCTGGGGAAGCTTCGTCTTCTTCACGGACCCAGACGGCAACGGCTGGGCGCTCCAGGCCCTCAGCCACCGCGGCCAGGCGCTGAGCTAGCGTCCCTCAGCGTGGAATTCAGCCGCGAGCTGCGTAACGACGTCCTAGCCGGAGATATCACGCTCTCGGTCCGGCTGTGGAAGCGGCCTCAGGTCAAGGAGGGCGGCCGCTACCGCGTCGGCTTTGGTGAGATCGAGATCGACGCGATCGAGCTCGTCCCGTTCGCGTCGATCGGCGAGGAGGACGTCCGGCGAGCTGGCGAGGTCGACCGGGAGGCGCTGCGTCGACGGGCGGCCCACGCCGGCCCGATCGACGAGGACACGCTCGTCTACCGGGTCGAGTTCCACGCCGTATGACGGGACGCAAATGACCTCGCGGACGCGCTCCAGGGTCAGTAGTCGTTCTTGAACGTGAAGTAGGAGCCCCGAATGGTTCCCGCCAGCTTCGACTTCTGCCGCGCGAACTTGAACCGCGAGGCGAGCTCCTCGGGGATCTCCATGCCGTCGGAGAGCTTGAACCCGACGGCCCGCTTCTTGGCGTCCTCGATCGTGTACATCACGTTGATCGACAGGCCGCTCTCGTAGAAGACATAGGCGATTCGGATGTTCTCGACCTGAAAGGCCGTGGCCTCGAGCGGGGGCGAGGAGATGACGATGTCACGCTCCTCCTTGAGGATTCGGTGGACCCAGTCGACCGTCGCCTTCGCGTCGCTGGCGGGCTCGACGGTGAACACATGGTCGTACTTGTTCTTGAAGTACCGGGCCTCGTTTGCGCGAAGCCCCGCGAGCGCGGGCGCGACAGGCGAGGACTCAAGGCCGACGGTCGAGACTGTGTGGAAGTCGACGGCGTAGGGCATCGCCGCCGTAGGCTAACTCGACTTGCCTAGCGGCGGACCTCCCGCGGGCTCCGCGACGGACCGTGTCGTCCGAATCAGTGGCCGTGGCGGCTCAGGCCGAGGCGGCGGAACGCTGCGCGGATGACATGGTGCTTTCGCGCGGCGCGGGCCAATCGAGCCTCACGCTGCTGCTCGGCCTCGGCCTCGAGCTCCGCCTGTCGGTGTTCGAGTATTTCGCGAGCCGCACCGGTCGGTATGCGTTGTAGTCCCGGATCCATCATCTCAGGTCACCTCATCCATGATTGTGATCCAGTTTGCGCGAAAAGCGTATCCGTAGAAGTACGCAGTGATATCGGCGGGAATAAGGGCCCGCTGAAACGTCACCCAGTCAGGCTTCATCGCTGAGCGCTGCATCGAGGTCCCGCCACAAGTCGTCGAGGTGTTCGCAGCCGACGCTCAGGCGAATCAGACCGGGCGGAATGTGTTCCTGGCCCGGGTGGACGCTCCGGCGCTCCATCGAGGTCTCGACGCCCCCGAGGCTGGTGGCGTGGCGGATGATGCGGGTGGCGCCGCAGGCGCGATCGGCGGCGGCTGCGTCCCCCAGCTCAAAGCTGATAATCGTCCCGAAGCCGGGATAGCGCACGCGCCCGACCGCGGGGTGCGCCTCGAGTCGCTCGGCCAGCTGGCGGGCGGAGCTCTGCGCCTGGCGCAGGCGAAGCGGGAGCGTCCGCGCACCGCGGAGGGCAAGGAAGCACTCGAGCATGCCGGGCGTCGCCCCGTCGCGGCCGCGAATCGCCCTGAGCCGGGCAACCTCCTCGCGATCGCTGGCGACCGCTGCGCCCAGGAGGAGATCGGAGTGGCCGCCGATCAGCTTGGTGACGGAATGAACGACGATGTCCGCGCCCAGTTCGAGCGGACGCTGCAGCAGCGGCGTGGCGAAGGTGTTGTCGACGACGACCCTCGTGCCGGACCGCCGGGGGGCGGCGCAGATGCCGGCAAGGTCAGCCAGCTCGAGCAGCGGGTTCGAGGGTGACTCGAGCCAGAGCATGTCCGCCTCCGACGCGCGCGCAGACCAGCCTTCATCGCTTGCCGCCAGCCGCTCGACGCGCCAGCCGTGGGTCCTCTCACCCGCCTCGGCGATCGCGGCCACACCCTGGTAGCAGTCCTCGACCAGAACCAGGTGGGCGCCAGTGGGCAGTTGGCTCAGCACGGCTGCGCAGGCGGCCATTCCGGACGAGAAGGCGACGGCACCGCCTCCCTCGAGGCCGCCGAGCATCGCCTCGAACGCCTCCCATCCCTCGGTTGACTCGTTGCGGCTGTAGATCCGCTCCGAGCCCAACACGTAGGTCGAGGCGGGCATCACCGGCGTATTGAGGGTGGCGCCCGGCACCGCCTCCGGCCGGCCGGCGACGATCACCCATGTCTCGGGCTTCACGCCGCCCAGACTAGTGGAGGCGCGATGGTGGGCATTGCGGGCAGCGACTGAGCAGGGGAAAGTCCTCGGATGTCTGACTTCTGACACGGAGGATCTGCGAGCGCCAGATCGCGGCGCGGGGCGCTACGTTCGCGCTATCCGGCAATCCCTTCTGAGGAGGGTCATGACTCATCGTTGGACAGGGGCGCTTGCACCTGCCTGTGCGGGTGTGGCTGCCGCTGCGATCGCGATCGCGGCGGCGCCAGCAGCGGCATCCCAATCACTAGTAAGGCTGCGCGGCTCGAGTCCGCGCGTGGCCGCCACCGCGCCGCGCGTCGGCTCGGTGGCGAGCAACTCGCAGATCGGCTTCCAGGTCGATCTTAAGCTTCCGGACGCGCAGGGAGCGGTGGCATTTGCCGAGGCGGTGGCAACGCCCGGAAACGCCCAGTACGGCAAGTTCCTGACACCGTCCCAATGGGAGGCGCGTTACTCGCCGTCGATCAGCAGCGTCGATCAGGTGCGCTCGTTCTTGAAGAGCAACGGCTTCACCGTGGGTCGGACGCCGGCGGATCGCATGGAAGTCCCCGCGACGGGCACGGCGGCGCAGGTCGAACGGGTCTTCGCCACCTCGCTCGGCTACTACCGGGTGCGGGGTCGGATCCTGCGCCTGGCCGATCAGGACCTCTCCGTCCCGGGCGATGTCGCCGGCGTGGTGGCAGGCGTGTCGGGTGTGAGCCAAAGCCTGGCGCAGCCCGACAACACCACCGGGGCAGCTCGTACGGCGCCTTCGCCGACCGCGACTCCGTTCGCGATCAAGCAGCCCGCCGGGTTCAGGATTGCTCAACCCTGCGGCAGCTACTACGGCCAGAAGATCGACACCACCCTTCCGGCGTATGGCAACGGGTATCCGTCGACACCGCCGTGGGCGGTCTGCGGTTACACGCCGCCTCAGTTCCGCAGCGCCTACGGCCTGAACGGGTCGGCTGACGGGACGGGCGTGACGGTGGCTGTGGTCGACGCGTACGCGTCGCCGACACTCCTGTCTGATGCGCAGCGGTTCGCGGCCGACAACGACCCGAGCCATCCGCTTGCCTCGTCGCAGTTCTCCGAGCAGCTGGCCAACAGCTTCACCGAGACACAGAAGTGCGGGGCCAGTGGCTGGTTCGGCGAGCAGACCCTGGACGTGGAGGCTGTGCACGGCACAGCTCCCGGGGCGAAGATCCTGTTCGCAGGCGCCGCGAGCTGCTTCACGCAGCCGCTCAACGATGCCCTACGCGGGATCGTCGACGGCCATCTGGCCGACGTGATCACGAACTCCTACGGGGACAACGGCGGCGATCTGCTGGATTCCTCCAGCGACCGGATCTCGACCGACGACATCCTGCTGATGGCGGACGGGACCGGCATCAGCGTCCTGTTCTCGAGTGGTGATAACGGCGACGAATTCACCACGGTAGGTGCGGTCACGCCGGACTACCCGGCGTCGAGCCCCTACGCGACTGCGGTCGGCGGGACGACGCTGCAGATCGGCAGCGACGGGTCACGGACCGGCGAATTCGGCTGGTCAACCGCCCGCAGCTTCCTCTGCGACGCCACCTGGGCCGCCCTCGGTGGATGCACGACGGCTCAGGAGGGCACGTGGCTGCCGATCGACCTCGCGCTGGACGGCGGGTCGGGAGGCGGCACGAGCTACGTCTACCCGCAGCCGAATTACCAGGCGGGCGTGGTTCCGACCGCTCTGGCCGAGGCCAACGGGGCAGCAGTTCCGATGCGGGTCGTCCCCGATATCTCGATGGAAGCCGATCCCGCCACGGGCATGCTCGTGGGGGAGACGCAAACCTTCCCGAACGGGGTCTACTACGACACCTACCGGATCGGAGGCACCAGCGTCGCCTCGCCGCTGTTCGCCGGCGTGGTGGCGCGGGCTGACGAGGCCGCTGGCAAGCCGCTCGGGCTTCTGAACCCGGCGCTCTACCAGACGCTGTCGAGCGAGAGCCAGGCCATACGCGATATAGGTCCCGCGGGTGCGCGGGACATGTCGCGGGCCGATTACGTCAACTCGATCGACAGCAGCGCGGGGTACTACTACACGACGCGCATCGTCGACTACGAGGGGCCGGAGCAGTTCTGCACCTCGTCGGTTGGCAAGACAGGCCAACACACGACCTGTACGACGCGCAACGTGGCGCTGAACACCGCCACCGGCTACGACAACATGACGGGTCTCGGGTCACCGGGAACCAACTTCGTCGCCGACCTGGCGGCCTCCGGCAAGTAGCCACGGGGTGGGGCGGGCCCGCGTGCGGGCCCGCCCCCTTCCCGCTCTCACCGCAAACGCGCACGGCTCGCGCGTCGCTAGAGAGCGATGCACATTCACCCGCTGCGGCACCGCAAACGCGCACGCCGCTCGCCCCGCGAGGTTCTGATGCGCGTTTGCGCGATCCACCGGTCGGGGGGCGGAGCCGGCCTCCAACCCCGGACCCGGCGGAGTCAGCCTCCGGTTCGCAAGGAGACCTGGGTGGTTCGCAGCGTTACATGGCGGCCGAGACGCCGGTTCACATCGGGAAGGCCTTGATGGAGACAAGAAAAATCCACCATAAGGAGGTGGCAAGAAATGTCAGCCATCGGTTCGACTCGAACCGCACCCGGAGAGCGGGCGGGACAGCAGAACGGTCAAGGCGATCTTCACCGCGAGTGGTCCTCGCGCACGCGGATCTTCCTGACGCCGGTTGCCGCACCGTCGATTCTGGGCCTGTTCGGGTTCGCGTCGTCGACCTTCATGGTCGCGGCCTATCTCGCAGGCTGGTATGGCTCGAGCCATTCGGCCGTCTCGGTGCTCTCGAACCTGGCGCCGTTCTGCCTGTTCTTTGGCGGTCTGGCGCAGTTCCTGGCCGGGATGTGGTCCTACCGGGCTCGCGATGCGATCGGTACGGCCATGCACGGGACGTGGGGCGCGTTCTGGATGGCGTTCGGGGTCTTCTTCATCCTCGTCGGCGCTCACGTGCTGACGCTGGTTGGCGGCACGGCGCACGGCGCCACTGACGCGATCCCGTTCGCTTACTGGTTCTACACACTCGCGGCGATCACCGCCTGCGGCTTCTTCGCGGCGCTGTTCAAGAACGCTGGACTCGCGGCCGTTCTGTTCACGCTCGCGGCCGGTTCCGCGTGCGTCGGCATCGGCTTTGACTCAGGTGTCAGCACCTGGTACCGAGTCGGCGGTTACATCCTCGTGGCATCGGCCGCCTTCGCCGTCTACACGGCGTTTGCCCTGATGCTGTTGGAGGGCGTTGGCCGAGTCGTGCTTCCGCTGGGTCACTTCCGCTACAACCGTCGTGAGCATTGGCGCCCCGGCGCGGTGCTGGCTCGGGCGCTTGAGTACGAAGAGGGCATGCCGGGTTCGAAGGTAGGTCAGTAACACCCGCCGTCAGTAACACCACCCCGAAGTAAGCACGGGGACCCGAACTCAGTTCGGGTCCCCGTGCGGCGTTGACGGGCTGAAGTCGAGCAAGCCGCTGCTGAAGCGCCGGGCGCGACAGCGGGCTGAGCAGCTCGACCGGGCCTCGCGCACACTCGGGCAGGCGCTCGCCGTGCATGCGCCGCGGGCGGCCTACGACCTCGGCCTCGCCGAGCCGCCGAAGCCGAAGCGGACGGCACCGCGCCTGGTCGCCGGCGTGGTCATTGCCGCGAGCGCCGTGTACTTCCTCGAGCCCGAGCACGGCAAGGAGCACCGGGAGAAGGTCACCCAACTGGTGGGCTGACGCTAAGCCTCCTGGCCCGGGACCGTGCCGACGGGCTCCTCGGTATCCGGGGGCGTGTCGCGGTCCGGGCTGACGTCGACGAGCCGGAGCTCGCCGTCCGCGCCTCGCTGCAGCACGACCCCCTGCCAAGCGCGAAGGGGATGACTGCCACTCCGCTGGAGCGAGCGGCAGACGCCGCGAGTCAGGAAGAAGACGATCACCGGTATGACCCAGATGGCGATCCGCCAGAAGTGGATCTGGCCGACATAGGAGATCTGGAGGCGATAGAAGACGCGGTCGCTGGCGCCGACGAAGAAGATGAGCGCCACCCAGCTCAGAAAGGCGGCGGCCAGGGCAGTCCGCACCGGCCGGTCACGCGGGCGGTCGAGGAGATCGTGGCGGCGATGATCGCCGGTCAGGCGCCGCTCGGCCCACGGCCACATGAAGAGCACTCCGAACACGAACATCGGGAACAGGACCCCGCCCCAGAACGGGTTGGGGATGATCGTGTGGTTGCCGATGGCGAACTCATAGTTCGGCATCAGGCGTAGCGCCCCGATCAGCCAGCCGATGTACCAGTCCGGCTGCGCGCCGTTCTCGGACAGGTAGGGGTGATAGGGCCCCCACTCCCAGATCGGGTTGATCTGGATGAGCCCGCCGACCAGGAAGAGGATCCCGGCCACGGCGAACAGCAGCCCGATCGAGCGCAACGCGTAGGCGGGCCACATCGGCGTCCCGACGACGTTGCGTTCCCGCCGCCCCGGCCCCGGGAACTGGGAATGGTGCTGGCGCATCACGAGGGCCAGGTGCACCGTGATGAGGATGGCGATGATCATCGGGGCGATCAGGATGTGGAAGAGCTCAAGCCGGGGAAGGAAGCTGCTCGAGCCCGGAAACGGTCCGCCCCAGATCAGGTAGGCCAGCTGGGCGCCGATGAAGGGGACCGACATCGCGACCGAGTAGGCGATGGCCAGGCCCATCCCGGAGAGCAGGTCGTCGACCAGCGAATAGCCGGCGAAGCCCTCGAGCACGGCCAGCATCAGCATCAGCAGTCCGACGTAGTAGGTGAGGTCCCGGGGCTTGCGGTAGGCGCCAGTGAAGACGATCCGGATCAGGTGCAGGACGATCGAAGCGACGAACAGGTTCGCGGCCCAGTGGTGGACCTGGCGAAAGAGCAGGCCAGCCGAGACGCTGAAGCTGATGTCGAGCACCGAGCGGTAGGCCTCGGACATCTGCTCGCCGCGAAGCAGCGTGTACGGGCCGTGGTAGATGACCTGCGAGTCGCCCGGGCTGTAGAAGGCGGCGAGGAAGATCCCCGTCCCGATCAGGACCATGAACGAGTACAGGGCGATCTCCCCGAGCATGAATGACCAGTGGTCGGGGAATACGTAGCGCATCGCCATCTTGATGCCGGTGGCCGCGCCGACGCGCTGCTCATTCCAGCGGACGAAGTGCCGGAGCTTCTGATCGGCCTTGCGCTCGAGGCGACTCACGACTCGCCTCGGTGGACGTTCCACCACGACGGGCCGATGTCCTCGTGGAAGCCGCCCGCCGCGCGCAGGTAGCCGGCGGAGTCGACCATCAACGGCAGCTGGGGCAGCGAGCGCCCGGCGGGACCGAAGACCAGGCGTCCGCCCTCGCCGGGGAGGAACGTCGAGTAGTGACACGGGCAGGTGAACGCCGGGGGACCGCTGGTCGGCTGGAAGGTCGGGTAGCGGTAGAGCGAGATCGCGCAGGCGGCGTGCGGGCAGATCTTGGAATAGGCGAGGATGCCCTGGGGAGCCCAGCTCTGCCGGGGCGAGGGAAGGTGGATCTTGTCCGGCGGCAGCTTGACCACAAGCAGCCCCGCGTCCAGGTGCTCGGGCTCGCCGTGTTCGGGCAGCGCGGTGTACATGCTGCCGATCTCGATGTCCGAGGCAAGGTACGGACGTCCCTGGTCGTCGACGAGCCGAACGCCGCGGTGCCACTGCGTCTTGTGGATGCCGCCCAGGCGAGGCCCGAGCGAGGCGACCGGCGCAGCCGCGGCGGCGACAAACGCGGCCCCGGCGACCCCGCCGGCGCCGGCCAGGAGACCGCGCCGGGAAACCCCCTGCCCGCCCTCCTCGATCATCTCGACGACCTGCTCGGCCTCCTCCTCCTTGAGCAGCCTGTCCCGTGACTCGACGTGGGTCTCCTGGGGCACGACCTTCTTGCCGGCGATGATGCACGCCACCGCGAGCGCCACCAGCATCCCGCCCATCGTCCCCCCGAGCCACTGCGCGTTCGTCTGCAGGATGATGTACACGGCCAGGAACCCGAAGCCGAACACCGCCGCGACGATCAGCAAGAGCGCCACCAGCCGCTCGGCGGACGGGTTGTTGGGAACCTCGCGCTCGGACGGGTCGTACTCGGCGTCGGCGCCGTTCTGCGCCGCGTCGTCTTCGTCTTCAGGTTGCCGGGGCCGGGCCCGGAACACCGTCCGCAGGGCGAGGAGGATGGAGACGAGGCGCGCGAGGAAGTTCATGCGGTCCTTTCGCCGATGAGACGGATCGTCAGCACGAGCGCGGCCAGCGCGATCCACCAGGTCACGAGCCCCTCCGGGATTGGGCCGATGTTGTAGATCCCCCACCCGCCTGCGTCGGCCGGCTTGCGCGTCCACAGGACGTACCTGGCGATCGAGTCAAGCGCGTGCTGGTCGATCGTCTTGGCGTCGAAGCGCGGCATCAGGTAGGGGCCCATCCGAACCGCCTCGGCGATCTCCTGGGGCGTGGCCTCCTGCAGGTTCGGGACCTGGAGCCCCCAGCTCATCCCGCCCCGGGCGACGATCTGATGACAGCCCGCGCAGTTCAGGGTGAACTCGTGCAGCCCGTAGGCGATGTCGCCCTTCGACGGATCCGCGGTGGGAGCGGCGGGGCCACCGAACTGGCTGATGTAGGCGATCAGGGCATCGATCTGCTGGCGGTTGAAGAGCGGCCGGTTGCGGTTTGGCTCCTCCCGGGGCTGCTCGAGCGGCATCCGCCCGGTCGAGAGATAGAAGTCGACCGGCCCGGCGCCCACGTCCCGCAGGGAGGGCGCGGTCCCTGGGGTGCCCTGAAGGGCGACGCCATGGCAGGAGGCGCACGAGCTCTCATACAGGTCAAACCCCTGTGCTCGCAGCTGCGGCGAGTCGGGGAAGCTCTTGGTCGGATCATTGGCGCCCGGGGGGAAGGGCAACTTGGTCGCCTGGGCCCGGATCGGGCTCGACCGGGCGACCGCGGTGGCGCCCGAGCTCGGGCCCGTCCCCACTCCGTTGGGACCGACGCCCGCTCCACCACTGCCGGGAGCGGGGGCGGCAAAGCCGAGCAGCGCCAACGCCCCGAGAACCACGGCCAGCCCGGCGCGCACCGGGCGCGGGATCCAGGCCGGTCGCCTGAGCCACCAGCGCAGCGCCCTGGTCACGCTGATCCTCCGAGGTTGGCGCGCGCGTCGGCCAACTGCTGCTGGCGCTCCTCCGCCACGAGCCCAGCCAGCGCGCCCCAGATCCCGACCACCGTCATCACCACGCTGCCGGCGACCCACATGATCGCGCCGGCCTGGGCCTGGTCGGCGATCGGCGAGATCCCCAGAGCGCGGCTCGCCGAGCCGTAGGGGGGATAGACGAGCGCGGCATGGCGGTTCAGGTAGGCGCCGATCAGCGCCATACCCGGCATGGCGGCCAGCATGTAAAGCAACCGGCCCAGCCCGCCCAGGCGGCGTGAGCGGACGGGCTCGGGTCCCACGATCGGCCACCAGATGGCGAGCCCGGCCACGATGTAGAGCGCGTGCTCGAACTCATGCAGGAGCGGATGGCTGAGCGTCGCGTCGTAGAAGGTTCGGAGGTGCGTCCCGATCAGGATCACGTCGAACACGGCCAGACACAGCACGGGGCGGGCGAAACTGCGCACCTGCCGCAGGGCTCGCGCCGCCCCGGGGCGGCGCGGCGGAGGCAAAGTCCTCAGCGCAAGCGTCACCGGATCGCCGATCAGCAGCAGAAGCGGGGCGAGCATCAGCAGCAGCATGTGCTGGACCATGTGGACCGAGAGGATCTGATCGTCGAAGGTGCCGATGCCGGACTGCAATGCGACGGCGATCGAAAGCAGCCCGCCGGCGAACGCGGCCGTCCGCCAGAGCGGCCAGTCATCACGTAGCCGGGCGACCGCCCAGGCATAGAGGAGAGCGACAGCGAGGAGGATCGCGTCGAGCGGCCAGGCGGGCGCCCAGTGGCTCACCAGCAGCTGAGGTAGCGACGGAGCTCTCATCGGACACGTTCTCCGCGCAGGCGTTTGAGGCTGGCCCGCTGGGCGCGCAGCTCGACCCCGAGCCGGCCGAGCGAGAAGGCCAGGAACCCGGCCCCGAGGTAGATCAGCGCGCTCCCGAAGACGAAGCCGAACAGGAGCATGGCCAGCGACAGGGCGGCGGCGACGGTGGCCAGACTGCTCCAGGGCAGCGGCTCGGGATGGGGGGACGGGGACGGCGGGCCCCGCCGAATCGCCGATCGGCCGCCGAGGCCGACGATGAACGCGCCGAAGGAGAAGATGAGGACGGCGGCGAGGGCGAACTCGCCGGCCTGGATCCACCTCCCCTCCCAGATGGCGTTGCCGATGGTGAGGATCGAGAGGAGCACACCCCAGGCGAAGATCGGGATCGCTCCGCCCCTCATGGGACCGGTGCCTCCTCGGGCTCATCCGCGCGTCCCTGCTCTTTGTGCAGGAGGTCGAGGAGCGGCGCGTAGGACTCGATCGGCGGGAGCGGGCCGATGAAGTTCTGGGGTGGCGGCGGCGAGGTGGTCGCCCACTCGAGGGTCTGACCGACCCAGGGGTCATCGCCGGCGAGCTCACGCCGCCGCAGCGAGACGACGATGTTGATCAGAAAGGTGAGGACGGCCAGGGCGATGATTCCGGCGCCGATCGACTCGACAAGGTTCAGCGTCCCCCAGCCCGGATGATCCGGATAGCGGGAGATGCGCCGCGGCATGCCGTAGTTGCCCAGGAAGAACATCGGAGCGAAGGTCATGTTCGTCCCGATGACGAGGAGGACGAAGTGGAACTTGCCCAGCCACTCCCGCAGCAACGCGCCGGTGACCTTGGGAAACCAGTGATAGGCCCCGGCGAAGAAACCGAACACGCTGCCCGCGAACAGCGTGTAGTGGAAATGGGCGACGATCATGTAGGTGTCCTCGGCGTGGTAGTCGAGGACGGGGGAGGCGATGAAGATCCCGGACAGGCCGCCGACCAGGAACTGGAGGAAGAAGCCGAGCCCGAACAGCATCGAGGTCCGCAGCACGATCGCGCCGCCGATCAGCGTGCCGATCATGTCGAAGTACTCGATCCCGGCCGGGATGACCAGGGCGGTCGAGGTGAAGGCGAAGTACTGGTTGGTCACCCCGCCGGTGGTGAACATGTGGTGCGACCACACGGCCATCGACAGCGCAGCGAAGAGCATGATCGAGCCCACGAAGGGGACATAGCCGAACCACTTCTTGTGTGAGTTCGTGGCGATCGACTCGGCCGAGGCGCCGAGGAAGGGGAAGAACATCACGTAGACGACCGGGTGGCCGAAGAACCAGAACAGGTCCTGGTAGTCGATCGCGCCGCTGTAGCCCGTGAAGATGCCGGCGGTGTGGCGGTCGATCAGCAGCAGCACCATCGCGAGCACCAGTACGGGGAAGGCACCCACGACCATCAGCACGCTGACGAGCTCCGTCCAGGTGAAGACGGGCACGCGGAGCATCGACATCCCCGGCGCCCGTTTGCGGGCGATCGTGGCCAGCACCGAGGCGGCGACGAGGATCAGGCCGGTCGCCGCGAGGATCACCCCGATGACCCAGAGGTCCATGCCGATCCCCGGCGTGTTACGCCCATCGGAGAGCGGCGTGTAGGCGAACCAGCCGTCTCGTCCGGCGCCGCCGCTGGTGAACCAGCCCGTCTGCATGATCAGCCCGCCGGACAGCCAGGTCCAGAACCCGCCGAGGGCCAGGCGCGGCCCGGCCAGCCCGGGGGCGCCGATCTGAAGCGGCACCAGGTAGACCGCCATCGCCATCGCCATCGGCGTGACGAACAGGTAGATCATCGTCGAGCCGTGCATCGTGAACAGCTCGCTGTAGCCCTGGTCGGAGACCCAGTGCATGTTCGGCTGGGCCAGCTGGACCCGCATCCAGAGCGCCATCACGCCACCGGCGAGGAAGAAGCCCAGCGCGCACAGACCCAGGTTCAGGCCGATCCGCTTGTGGTCGGTGCTGATCGCACCCCCGATCCAGCCGCCGAGGCGGGCGCGCTCAACCGGCGTCGCCACGGCGGTCATCCGCTCGACCTCCCGGTGTGGCTGTGGGCCCAGGCGGCGAACGCCGATGGGGAGACCGCCTTCGCCGCGAGCAGCATGTCCGGGTGTCGCAGACCGCAGAACTCGGCGCACTGGCCGTCGAACAATCCCGCGTGCGGGAAGGCAAGCGTGAACACCTGCGTCGAACCGGGGATCGCGTCGTGCTTGTAGCGCGTGTAGTAGATCCAGAGGGCGTGGATCACGTCCACGCTGCGCAGGTTGAAGCGCACCGGCTCGCCGGTCGGGACCACGAACGGCGTCACCCCGCTGGTGCCGCTGCGGATCGTGATGCCGTAGGCCGGATAGAAGAAGGTCCACTCCCACTTGGCTGCGGTCACGTCGATGGTCACGGCCGCGCGTTGCCGGTTGGCCACGGTGTCGACCTGATGCTCGGCTGAGAAGGTGAGGTAGAGCAGGAACGCGACGGTCAGCGTCAGCAGTAGGGCATATGCGCCCTCGAGCCGGTCGTTCTTGTGCCAGACGGCGGCCTTCTCGACGGGCCGGCGACGGAAACGCAGCACCGCGAACAGGGCGAGGACGACGATCAGCGCGAACACGCCGATGGCGATCGGGACGTAGATGTCAAACAGCCGGTAGTACTGCTGGCGCGTGTCGACCAGCGCCAGGGCCGAGAACCAGCTAGCAGCCGGCATGAGCGTTTCGCGCGTCGCGGATGGCGACGCATGCGGCTTGGACGATCACAGGAACGGGGCGGCGCGGGTCGGCGGCGTCACGGGCAGTGTGGTTCGGGGCGCGACTGAGACCGTCTACCCGTAGGTGCCGGGAGGCGAACGCCGGCGGTGGGTGGCGCGTGGGCATGGCTGCGGATCTACCCCCACGCCGCGCGCCGCAACGCCCCGGGTTCGCGCACAAACCTGGGCATGTTTGCGAGCGCGCCGGGTTCGTGATCCAACCTGGCTACGTGGTCTGCCGGACGCCGGGGTCGTGAAGCATGGCGTCCGCGGCGGCTTCCGGCGCCCCGAGCACCGCGGCGCGTCCGCGGCCGCGGCGGAAGGTGGGGAGGACGGGGCGGCGCTGCTGGCCCTCGAGCTCGAACGCGATCACGCAGTAGGCGGCAGCCCCGACGACGACGAGTCCGACGATGCCCGCGGCATGGACCCAGGCACTGCTCGCGCCGAGCTGATAGATCCCGGCCAGGGCGAAGCGGATCGACACGGTCAGAAAGACGGCGCCGGGCAGCGGCTTGGCTGCCATCACCGCGAGCGACGTCAGCGCGAGCACGCCCGCCGAAGCCAGAAGCAGCAGCCCGAGAGCGCCGCTGCGATGCCCGCTGGGCGAGTTCAGGTGGATGAGGCCGATCGCCAGCCACGTGGCGGCCAGCACGCCGAGCCCAGCCCCGGCGGCGCCGTCGCGCGCCAGGTAGGAGAGCACTGAGGCGATGCCCTGAAGGACGAACGGGACGGCCAGCAGGATCAGGCCGACCTTGACCGCCTGATCCTTGGCGATCCAGTGCAGGTCAAAGCCGCTCTGGACGAGCGAGGCAATGGTCAGGCCAGACATCCCCAGGGTGAGCGGCGAGCCGAGGGGGCGCAGGAAGACCCGCGGCGAGATGCCGTCGGCTGCGGCGCTCATGCCTTGACTCCGGCCGCTTCCAGCGAGGCCTCCAGAGCGAGGTCGAAAAGGCCGTGAATGCGCGCCGCCGCAGCTCGCTCCTCGAGCAGGATTTCGTCAGCCGCGACGACCGTCTCGGCGTCCTCGGCGCGGGCGGCCACGCGGCTGAGGAGTTCGTAGGAAGCGATCTCCAGGTGCTCGAATGCATACGCGAAGGCAGCCAGCTTCACCGGCGTATCGCTCTGCATCTGCATGAACAGCCCGAGGTTGAGCGCGCCGAGCTGAAGCGCGGCGTCCTTCAGCGAGGAACGGCTCGCGCCACGATCCTCGAGGCGGCGCTCGATCAGCTGCGAGTGGTGACGCGTCTGCACGAGGTGCTCCTCGAACGCCTGCGCCAGCTCGTCGGCGCCCGCAAGCTGCGGCGCGGTGTCGAGCAGCTTGGCCGCCTGCTCCTCGATCGCGTGGGCGTCGGCCAGGAAGTTGTCCAGATGCTTGCCGAGGTCGGCGGGCTCGAGGTCTCGCAGCGAGGCGTCCACGGCGCGGTCAAAGCAGCCGGCGAGCCGCTCGGCCATCGCCCGCTCGTCCTTCTCGATCAGCCGCGCGGTGAAGGCGGTGTCGGTGTCCCCCGCCCGGTCCGCGAGGCGGCCGAGGAGGTCGTACGCCGCGAGCTCCATCCGCTCATAGGAGGAGGCGTGCGCGACGAGCTTGCCGGGGGTGTCGGGCTGAAGGCGCGCGAACAAGGCCATGCCGACGCCGCTCAACTTGGCCGCGATGTCCTTCTGCGGGACGGGCTTCCAGGCTTTCGCGAGCAGGCGGTCCTCGACGTAGAGCCGGTGGCGCTCGGTCTCGGCGGCGTGGTCCTCGAAGGCTTTGGCGATCTCCGGGTCGCCGGCGACCTTCGGCGCGCGCTTCATCTGCTCAAGCGCCTGGAGCTCGATCGCGTGCGCGTCCTGAAGGTAGAGGCTCAGTTGCTGTTCGGTGCTGGTGGCCACTCGATTTCCTGTGGTCCGCTACCCGGCTGCCGAGGCGGAAAACGCGCCCGCGTTCGCCCGCGAACATCGCCGCGGTGTCTTGCGAGCTGCGGGTAGGGATGCCTGGTGTCCAGGCGACGCAAGCTAAGGCTGGCCGCGCTGGCTGCGGACGCGCCCCGGCAGGCCAGGCGGGCCCGCTTGCTCAGCGGCCGACGACGAGGTTTACCGGGGCGCCGTTGAGTAGGTGGGCGCCTGCGGGTTTGCTCTGTGCGACGACATGGCCGCGGTGAGCGCGTCGGGTCTTTCGATGGCTGATCTTGCCGGCGCGGCAGTGGGCCGCGGCCAGGTCTCGCTTTGCCGCGGCCAGCTTCTTTCCGATCAGATGGGGCACCACGCAGGCCTCGTGTGAACCAGAGGAGGAGCCCCCCTGCCCGCCGTTCAGCTCGGGTCCCGGCTGGGTTATCTGGACTGCACCTGTCGCCACGGGCGGATCCGCGGGCTGGCCGTATTGCGAGCTGGCTTGGAGCAGATAGGCGCACGCCCAGTACGTTCCCTTGGGCGCGTCCACGCCCCAGTGACCGCCCTGCGCGTAGCTGCCGGATGGACTCCCTGGGTTGAACGGCTCGGCGTTGACCAGCTGGGTGGCGATGTTGTTGTCCTGCTGCATCTGGGCCTGGACCTGGCTCGCCTCGGCTGAGTCGGTGGCCGGGCAGCCGGCCGTCCCACCAGCGCTCGCGCTGTGAATGTAGACATCGATCTGCGAAGGCGTCTGGTCATAGGTGCCCGAGACGTTGATGAGGAAGTCCTCGCCGCTGGGTGCGCTGCTCCCATACGGATAGCCGTTCGGGGTGACCGACAGCTGAAGCGTTGCCGCTTGAGCTGCGGCGGGAGTGAGGAGCGCGATGATGACCACCACGATCACCGCTACCAGCGGGGGCAGGGCGTCCGTCAGCCGCCTCCGGCGGTGGCTGCCGAGGCGGTCTCGGAGCATCCCGATCACGTTGATCCCCTCACCCCCGGCAACCGTAATCCGGCCAGCGGGGGGTGTCAATGATCGGGCCGCCGATGGGTTGTCAACGATCGGGCCGACGATGGTTGACAACGATGCAGGACGGCCGGGATTGTCAACGATGCAGGACGGCCGGGATTGTCAACGATGCGGACACGTCGTTGACGCCACCCCGCGTGCGGGGTAGGTTTGTCGCGTTGGGGTGGGACGAGGCAACCGCTTCGCCATGACTAATCGGTTTCGGGGGTGAGGAGATGCTGGTCGACGGGGAGCCTTCGACACGTAGGGGTGGGCTGCGCTTCCTCACGAGGCGCACCTGGAGGGTGCTAGCCCTGGTCGGGAGCGCCGGCTGCCTGATTGGCGCGGGCGCCGCATCCGCCGCGTCGCTGCGGATCTCTCTGCCCAAGACGGTGGTGTGGGGGCATCCGGTGAAGATCAAAGCCTCCGGCTTTGCGGCGGGACGAAGCACGCTCGAGGTGTGGGACCTGGGGAAGAACAGTCGCTGTCCCGCGGTCACCGACAACCTCGTCAACGGGAGCGTCAGCTTCCCCAACCTGCTGCGGATCGACATGCCCGACTTCGTCGGCCCGGGACATTTCCACGTGCACGACCTGTACGGCACCGGCCCTCCGGTGGGCAAGCACCGTATCTGTGGCTACCTGGTACCGAACAGCGGCGTCCCGACCTTCGGGCCAGTCGCGCCGGACGCAATCGCGTCGACGGTGATCCGCAGCAAGCGCCGCTGAGCCCTTCCCGGGCGCCGCGCGCGAAGCGTCGCACCAAACGGACCTATAGGGCTCGATTCGTGCGACGCTTCGGGGTGGGGTCCGGTCGGCTGACCGTCTGAGACGTCATCGGCCCTACGACGACCCACCCGGTAGGCTGGCCCCGCTCGCATGGTCCATCATCAGCCGCTCAGCGGGAATGCGATGCCGCGGTTCGCGGGCCCGGCGACGATGATGCGTCTGCCCCTGCTCGACAGCGCCGCGGGACTTGACGCGTGCTTCGTGGGTGTGCCGCTCGACATCGGCACGTCGAACCGCTCGGGGACGCGCTACGGGCCGCGACAGATTCGGGCCGAGTCGGCGCTCATCCGCCCGTACAACATGGCCACCCGGGCGGCTCCGTTCGATTCGCTCTCGGTGGCGGATATCGGCGACATCGCGATCAACACGTTCAACCTGACCGACTCGGTCGCGATCATCGAGACGGCGTATGACGAGATCCTGGGCCATGGCTGCCGGCCGCTTACGCTGGGCGGCGATCACACGATCGTGCTGCCGATCCTGCGCGCGATGCGGAGTCGTCACGGCCCCGTCGGACTGCTGCACGTCGACGCCCACGCCGACATCAACGACGCGATGTTCGGGGAGCGAATTGCGCACGGTACGCCGTTTCGTCGCGCCGTCGAGGAGCAGCTGCTCGACCCGAGTCGGGTCGTCCAGCTCGGCCTGCGCGGAAGCGGCTATGCCGACGACGACTTCGACTGGCCGCGAGACCAGGGTTTCCGGGTCATCCAGGCTGAGGAGTGCTGGCACCGCTCGCTCACGCCGCTGATGAGCGAGATCCGCGAGCGGCTCGCGGGTGGCCCCGTCTACCTGAGCTTCGACATCGACTCTCTGGACCCGGGCTTTGCGCCCGGGACCGGAACCCCGGAGATCGGTGGGCTGACCACGATTCAGGCCCTCGAGATCATCCGCGGCTGCTACGGGCTCGATCTCGTGGGCTCTGACCTGGTCGAGGTCTCGCCGCCGTATGACCCCTCGGGCAACACGGCGCTTGTGGGCGCCAACCTCCTTTACGAGATGCTGTGTGCGCTGCCCGGGGTGAGGCGGGACGAGCCCTCGGCGTGATGGATGTCGAGGTGGCGATCCGGGAGCGGCGGACGCAGAAGGTGTTCAGGCCCGAGCCCGTGCCGCGGGAGCTCGTGGATGAGCTGCTCGAGCGCGCACGCTGGGCGCCCAACCACAACCTGACCAATCCGTGGCGCTTCAGGTGGGTCGGGCCGGCCTCGCTGGCCAAGCTCAAGGCGGCTGCAGGCCCCGAAGCCGCGAGCAAGCTTGACCGCGCTCCGACCCTCGTGGCAGCCAGCCAGGTTCGCTCCGAGGATCCGGTGCAGGATGAGGAGGACCTGTGTGCCACGGCGTGCGCCGTCTACGCCGTGCTGCTGGCCGCGCACAACCGGGGGCTCGCCTCTTACTGGCGGACGCCCGGCGTGCTTCGCACTGCACAGGGGCTCGCCGCGCTCGGGATTCCGTCCAGCGAGCGATTCGTCGCACTGATCCATCTCGGCTGGGGACGCCAGGAGAAGGCTCCGCCTGAGCGGCTGCCTGAAGCTGACTACGTCAGCTATCTGCCCTGAACCCATGGACCGTCAGCCGACACACGTCACCCCGCGCGAGGAGCAGCGCCTTCGCCACCGGCTGGCGCTCGAGTTCGGATCTCGCGAGGAGTTCGAGGATCCTCGGTTCGGCTACCGCAGGCTGTTCGCCGAGGTGCTGGGGACGTTTCTGCTCGTGCTCGCCGCGGCGGGGGGCGGGATCCTGCACGCGAAGGGTGAGATCAGCCTGTCCGCCGCGGTCGTCGCCCCCGGCCTCACGGTCATGTCCGTGATCCTGTTCATGGGCGCGGTCTCCGGCGCACACCTGAACCCGGTCGTCTCGGTCGCGTTCGCCCTGCGACGGGATTTTCCGTGGCCGCGGGTGGCGCCGTACGTGGTGGCGCAACTGGCGGGGGCGGTGCTGGCGGCGCTCTTCCTGCGCGCGGTGTTCGGAGACGTTGGTCATCTCGGCGCCACGCGGATTGGGCCGGGATACCACGCGTGGCAGGGGTTGCTGCTCGAGATTGTCCTCACCGGCGGGCTCGTCAGCGTGATCCTCGGGACGGCCTCCCAGGCCCAGAACGTCGGCTCGGTCGGGGCGCTCGGCGTGGGCGGTTACATCGCTCTGGCCGGGCTGTGGTCGGCGCCGGTCAGCGGCGCCTCGATGAACCCGGCGCGGTCGCTCGGGCCAGCCCTCGTGAGTGGGAACTGGAGCGGCTACTGGATCTACGTCGCCGGTCCGCTTGCCGGCGCGGTGGTGGCCGTCGCGTGCGCCACGATTCTCCGCGGTCCGGGCGGCGACCCCACAGCGCGAGAGACGGCATCCGGGAGGCTCGGCCTGGTTCCCCTCCGCGGAGGGCGGCCGGATGCCCCGGCGCACGGAACCGACGATGCGGAGCAATGAGATCGCCGGTTTAGGCTCCCATCGCTAGGCTGCGGCGGATGAGCGACGACTGGCGGCTCCGGGTCGAGCTGGAGGACGAGCGCCGCGCGAGCGAACTCGCGCATCGGCTGTCGAAGTCCGACCTCGCCCATGACCTGCAGACAACCTTTCGCGACCGCGTCGTCGTCTCTCGCGACGGGGCCGAGGTGTTCTGCTATGCCGACACGCGGGAGCAGGCCGAGGCGGCCGGACGGGCCATCTCGGCGCTGGCAGCGCAGGAGGGATGGCAGATCGCGGTCGAACTGCGGCACTGGCATCCGGTGGCCGAGGAATGGGAGGACCCGGACGAGCCGCTCCCCGCCAACGAGGCCGAGCGCGCCGCCGAACATGCCGAGGTCATGCAGGCCGAGCGCGCCGAGGCGGCCGAGCAGGGCTTCGCGGACTTCGAGGTGCGGGTTCGCTGTGGGTCCCGACGCGAGGCCGAGGAGCTGGCCCGGCGCCTGGACGCGGAGGGCATCCCCTCCATCCACAGGTGGGAGTTCGTCGTCGTCGCGGCGACCGACGAGGACGCCGCCAATGCGCTGGGCGAGCGTATCCGCGCCGAGGCGCCCCCCGGAAGCACGGTCAGCGTGGAGGCCAGCGTGTCCGAAGCGGTGGCCGAGGCGCCCCTGGCGACGCCGTTCAGCCCGTTCGCGGTGTTCGGCGGCCTCGGCGGCTAGCCGCAGCGCTGCCCGATCGTGCCGGCGTCGACGATCCTCGTCCTGACCGACGACGTCACCGGCATCAGGGCCGCCAATCCCGGTCCGTTCACACTCGAGGGGACGAACTCGTGGCTTGTCGGGCGCGATCCGGTCTGGCTGATCGACCCGGGGCCGGCGCTGAAGGAGCACGTCGAGACGCTGAATCGTGAGATCGAGTCGCGCGGAGGACTGGGCGGTGTCGCGCTGACCCACGATCACCCGGATCACGCCGACGCGGTTCCGGCGATCCGCAGCCGCTATCCCGAGGCGCCGGTGGCGGCGTTCCGGGGAGAGGTGGACGCGCGCGTCGGCGAGGGAGACGAGGTTGGCCCGCTCGAGGTGATTCTGACCCCTGGCCATTCTCCTGACCACCTGGCCTTCGCCCGCGACGGGGTCCTGTTCAGCGGGGACGCCGTGCTCGGCCGGGGCAGCTCGCTGATCGTCCCCTACCCCGGCGCCCTGAGCCAGTATCTGGCGAGTCTCGAGCGGCTCCGGGGCCGCGCCTTTCACACGCTGGCCCCCGGCCATGGGCCGCCGGTCTCAGACGTGCGGACGAAGCTCGATGCCTACATCGCGCATCGCCTGGAGCGCGAGGAGCGGTTGATCGCCGCGCTGGAGCGCGGCCGGCGAAGCGTCGCCGAGCTGCTCGCGGATGCCTGGAGCGACGCACCGCCCGAGCTCCGGCCGGCCGCCGCGGCAACGCTGGCCGCCCATCTCGACAAGCTCGAGCGTGAGGGCCGCCTCCCGTCCGGGGTGGAGCGGCCGGAGGTCAGCTTCGCGGAAGGCTAGGCCCGAGCGCGCGCTCGGCCCGCGGGCGCGGCGGGGACAAGGCGCCGCCGGGCCAGTTCCATGGCCGCGGTGAGCGGCGTCGCACCCATGGAGTCGGCGTCGTCGAAGATCCGGCGCAGCGTGTCGGCGATGCCGCGTACGCGCCGGCGGGCCGCCGCGGCTTCGTAGTCACCGAACTCCTCGGCGATGTTGATCACGCCACCCGCATTGGCGACGAAGTCCGGCGCCCAGAGAATCTCGCGGGCCGTGAGCAGATCGGCGATCCGGTCCTCCGCGAGCTGATTGTTGGCGGCGCCGGCGACGATCCGGCAGCGCAGCCGCGGCACCGTTTCGTCGTTCAGCACCCCGCCGAGCGCGCAGGGGGAAACGATCTCGACCTCGGCCTCGAGCGCGCGCTCGGGAGACATCCACTTGGCGCCGAGCTCGTCCGCCAGACGCCGCTTGCCCTCGTCGACGTCAGCCACGACGAGCCGGGCGCCACCCCGCGCACAGCGCCTGGCCACCCGGGAGCCGACGTGCCCCAGGCCGACCACGGAGATGACGCGGTCACGGAGCGAGTCGTCGCCGAACACCCGCTCGCAGCAGGCGCGGATGGCGTACTCGACCCCGAGCGCGGTGAACGGACTCGGGTCGCCCGATCCGCCGCGACTGCGCGCGAGGCCGGCCACGTACTTGGTCCGCTCGGCGATGACGCTCATGTCCCGGCTCGAGGTACCGACGTCCTCCGCGGTGATGTAGTGGCCCCGCAGCGCAGCGACGGTATCGGCGAAGTCGAGCAACGCATGGTGTCGACGTTCGGAGGACAGGCGGGTGTGGGGTGCGAGCATGATCACGCCCTTGCCGCCGCCGAGCGGGAGGCCGGCGACGGCCATCTTGTAGGTCATGGCCCGCGACAGCCGCAGCACATCGCGCAGCGCCTCGCGCGAGTCCTCGTAGCTCCACATCCGGCATCCGCCGAGAGCCGGGCCGCGGATCGTGGAATGGACGGCCACGAAGGTGAACAGCCCGGAGCGCCGCCCGCGCCGGACGAGCACCTCTTCGTGGTCTAGCTTCTCGAGGTAGGTGTCGATGTTGCTGGCGGGACGCGACGTGGACCGATCTTCCCGCCGCGTGAGCCGCTTTCAGCTTCCGACCGACGCGGAGCCGCCGCTCGACCCCGTGCTCGTCGTGCCCGAGACGCTGCCCGAACCCGAGCTTGACCCGGTGCTCGTACCGGCGGTGCCGTCAGACGCGGGTGTGGTCGCCGAGCCGCTGCCCGTGGTCGTGGCTCCGCTCGTGGCCGGGGTCACGGCCGGGGTGCACGAGGTCGCGGTGGGAGTGCTCGTCGCGGAGGCGGTCGAGCCCGTGCTCGACGTGGACGTGGACGTGGACGTGGACGTGGACGCGGGCGCGGAAGTGTCGGTGGCGGTATGGCTGGCGGTCGACGGCGCGGCTGAGCTCGCGGTCGTCGTGGCCGTGGAGGTCGAGCCCGCGGGAACCGAGCATGCCGCGCTTGTCGATGAGCTGGTTCCGGTGGCCGTTCCAGTTCCGGTCAGGGAGGTCGAGCCCGACTTCGAGGAGTTGATGAGTGCGGAGGCGCCGCTCGAGGGGCTGAGCCCGGCGCCGCCCGCCGTCGGCTTGTGGTGAACCTTCGGCCGGACCGGGACGACCGGCGCCGCTTGATCGCTGGCGAGCGCGGGTGCCGTGGCGACCGTCGCCTCGACGGCGCCCACGACGACCTGGATACCCGTGGGGCGATCCGGTGCCGGGCGCGCCGCCGCCCGGTGGCGGTGGTGGGCGACGGTCCCAGCGCCCGCCGGATGGTGAGACGGGCTGATGATCGTGTGCTGGAGCTCGACCGCTCCGCCCGCCGTGGCGACCGCGGCCACGAGCAGGGTGGCCAGGTGGTTCACGCCGAGCGCAGCGCCGCTGGCGGACGCGGCGCCGCCGCCCCCCAGAAGGGCGAGGCCGCCACCTCCGGCGGCGCCACCCCCAGCGCCGCCGGAGAACCCCAGCTTGGCCAGGATCCCGAGCGGCCCGACGATCGGGCTGACCGCGGCCAGCTGACGGCTCATCCCGCGCAGCTCACGCCGGAAGCTCTTGCAGCCAACGCAGTCACGCATGTGCTTGCGCGCGGTTGCGTTGGGGCGGATTCCGCGGTCGTGCGCCTCGACGAGCTGCTCCCGGATCAGCAGGCAGGAGGTGTCACGCGCCTCAGCGGCCTGGGCCAGCGCCACCCGGGCGCGAACCAGCAGTGACTTGACCGCGCCGATCGAGATGCCGAGCGACACCGAGAGGTCGGCGTAGGACATCCCGACGAGCTCTCGCATCAACAGCGCCGAGCGCTGCTGCTCAGGCAGCCGGCGAATGTCCTCGACCAGCCGGCGCAGTGATTCACGCAGGTCGACCTCGGCCAGCGGGTCATGCACGGTCGTGCGGACGAGCTGGAGCAGCTCAGGCGGGGGCGGCGCCGGCCGGCGGAGCTCGTCGATGCAACGGTTGTGGGCGACTCGGAAGAGCCAGGCTCGAAGCGCCAGCTCCTGGTCGGAGGCCCGCAGACCCGCATACGCGCGAACGAACACGTCCTGGAGGGCGTCCTCGGCATCCTGGCGACCCGGCAGCATCTGCCGCGCATAGGCGAACAGGCGCTTGTGGTAGCGCTCGTGGATGGCCCGGAAGGCCTCGTCGTGGCCGGCGCGGAAGAGAGCTACGAGCTGATCGTCGGAGCGGAACCGCAGCAGCGGCATGCCCATGACGATCCTCGTCTGGGGCAGGGTGGCCGGAGGCTGTAGTGCCGAGGTAGCCGGAGCCTGCAGTGCTGACGCTTCCACTAGACGCCCTCGCCCACGCTAACGAGCCCTCCGCGCCAAAGTTGCTCTGCGACCCACGCTAACGGGCCCGGGGCGCACGTGGCTCGGTGTAGGAGGGTTTTCGTATCGACTGCCATACCGCCCCTCGGGCTCAGGTTGGTCGCGGTTGCCCCCGGGCAACGCTATCACCGGCCGGGGGCGTCCGCCAGTGGGCGAGGACCCGGTTTTGCTGCCAGCGCGGAGGATTTCGCCCCCGGCGCCTCGAGTCGAGGTGCTCGATGAGGAGCCGGGACCGGTACTCTGGCCAGTAACGGAGATGGACCCAGCGTCTGGAATCGGCATCCCAGTGGCGTTCGGTGCCGGGCTCGTCTCGTTCCTGTCTCCGTGCGTGCTTCCGCTCGTGCCGGGATACATCTCGGCCGTGGCCGGGGTGTCGCCGGGCGAGATTCGGCCCCGGCGGGTGATCGGGCCAAGCCTGGCCTTCGTGGCCAGCTTCTCGATGATCTTCATCGTGCTTGGCCTGCTCGGGCAGCAAGCACTGCGTGGCGTCCTCACCGGCCCGACGGCGCTCAAGGTGTGCGGAGCCGTGATCGTGGTGATGGGTGTTCTGTTCGTGCTGGCCCCGTTCATTCCTCGCCTATCACGGGAATGGCGGATCGAGCGCCTGAGTCGCCGGGCCGGGCGAGGCGGTCCCGTGGTCACCGGAGCGGCGTTCGCGCTGGCCTGGACGCCGTGCACCGGGCCCACCTTGGGCGCGATCATCACCGCGGCGGGCGCGTCGCACTCGGCCGCGCACGGCGCCTTCCTATTGGCGGTCTACTGCGCCGGGCTCGGGCTCCCGTTCCTGGTCACCGGGCTGGCCTTCGGCACCGCGACCTCGGCCCTGGCCGTGGTCAAGCGCCACTATCCGCTCGTCATCGGGACCGGCGGGGCGGTGCTCGTGGCCATGGGGATCTTGATCTGGACCGGCGAGTTCACGCAGCTGAACGTGACGGTGAGCCACTGGCTGCAGTCGCTCCACCTGCCAAACCTCAACTCGGACACCTAGGGGGCTGGGGGGCGGGGCCGGCTTCATGCCGGGCCTTCGCGAACCGTCGCACAAACCGGACCCTATGAGTCCGGATTGTGCGACGCTTCTGGTGAAGGGGGCTGCTTCGGGCTCCGAGGGGGGCGGCTGCCGCGATCTCCGAGGGGGGTTTGGGGATCTCCGACTAAGACGGTTGGACTTAGGGAACCCTAAATTGGTAGCCTGATCAGAGGATTAGGGTCCCCTAACTCGATACGGACAGCCTTGTCATTTGCGGAAACCGTCGGTCTCGGCGCGCTCGCCGGGTTCACCATCTTCATCGGCCTGCCGGCTGGGCGGCTGCGGTTGCTGGGTACACGGGCGCGGGTCGCGCTCGCGATGTTCTCGGTGGGGATCCTCGCCTTCATCTTCGTGGACGTGCTCTCGAGTGGGCTGGGGATCATCCACACGGCGCTCGACCACGTGAAGAATCACACCGGCTCTGTGGGCTATCTGATCCTGCTCGTGGTGTTGCTCGCGGGCGGCTTCTTGATCGGAAGCTCGGGGCTGGCGGGCCTCGAGCGGCGGCTGCGGCCGCGCAATCCGCCCATGGCCGGCGGGGCCAACGCCGCGGCAGCGACGGCATCCGAGACCGAGACGCTCGCCAATGAGCTCGACCTCGCGCGGCGTCGAGCGCTGCGAATGTGCCTCACGATCGCCGGCGCGATCGGCGTCCACAACTTCGGCGAGGGGCTCGCGATCGGGGTCTCGGCCCGGGCCGGGGCGGTCAGCCTGGCCACGGTGCTGATCATCGGTTTCGCGCTGCACAACGCGACCGAGGGGTTCGGGATCGTGGGCCCGCTGGGTGGCGTCAAGCCTTCGTGGGGCTGGCTCGGGCTGGCCGGGCTGGTGGGAGGCGGGCCGACCTTCCTCGGAACCCTCGTGGGCTATTCGGTGACCAGCCACCCGCTCGAGCTGACCTTCTACGCCGCGGCCGGTGGCGCGATCATCTACGTGATCGGCGAGATCTGGAACGGGATGCGCCGGTACGGGCACCGCGAGCTTGGCCTGCTGATGCTCAGCGCGGGCTTCCTGCTCGGCGTGGTCACCGACCTGGTGATCACCTACGGCGGCGGCTGACGCTCGCTTGACACCTAGCAACGCTAGGTATAACCTCGCCCACACGATGCGGGCCGAGGCACTGAAAGGGCACCTCGATGCGCTCATCCTCGGGGTTCTGGAGGATGGGCCACTGCACGGCTACGCGATCATCGAGCAGCTGAAGCAGCGCAGCGGGGGCTCGCTGGATCTGCCCGAGGGGACCGTCTATCCCGCTCTGCATCGCCTCGAGGCGGCGGGCCAACTGGCGAGCACCTGGTCGGACGGTGCGCGGAGGCGGAGGGTATATCGCCTGACCGCCAAGGGCGAGCGTGAGCTGGGCCAGCGACGCCGCGAGTGGAGCACGTTTGTCAAGGCAATCGACGCGGTGCTGGCCACATGACCTATCTCGAGACGCTTGCCGGAGAGCTCAGCGCGGTAGGGATTCGCGGCCGTCGGCGGGCCCGAATCCTCGCGGAGTTCGCGGATCACCTGGAGTGCGACCCGTCGGCCGAGCTCGGGGACCCGTCCGCGCTCGCGCAGCAGTTCGCCGATGAGCTCGGAACCGCCCTGGCCAGGCGGGCCGCGTTCATGGCCTTCGCCGGTCTGGCGCTGGCCGGAATCTTCGTCGGCGTGGGCTTCCTCACCGCGCAGCGCCAGGTGTTCGCCTCGGTGGTCAGGGCCGGCTCGCCGCTCGGGGAGCTCGGGGCGTGGCTGGCCGTGCTCGGAGGACAGGTCGCGTTCGTGGCCGGCGGGCTGGCCGGGCTGCGCGCGCTGCGCAGTCGCCAGGCGGGTGTCGTGGCTCGGGCCGCGGCCGTCGTGTTGGTGCGCCGGGCGGCGGTTGGGATCGGCGCCGGGGCCGTGACGATGATCGGCTTCGCGCTGACCGCCGTGGCGCTGATCGGGCACGTGGCGAGCTGGTGGACGACGCTCACGCTCGCGTTGTCCGGCGCCGGAATGACCGCCCTGCTCCTGACCACACCGGCGCTCATCGCCGCCGCACGCCTCCGCCCGGTGGCGGCGGGTTCGGCGGGCGATCTGTCGGAGGACCTGGGGCCGCTGATGCCGCGGCAGCTCAGGGGTCGGCCGTGGGCCTTCGCCCTCACGACGGCCACGGCGGTGGCACTCGTCGTGGCGCTGGCTGGTGTGGTCCAAGCCGACCCGTTCGACGGGGCCGCGCGCGGGCTGGTTGACGGGCTTGCCTGTCTGTCCGGATTCGGTGTCCTGGGCCGCTACTTGGGCCTGCGGACCTGAACGCGCCCGCGGCCCGAAGCACGAACCCCGGCTTCAGCCTCTCCGCGCCAGCTCCCGCTTGGCGGTCTGGCGATAACGGATGGTCCGACTCACGAACGTCTGCATGAACCCGACCCGGGAGCGGGGTACCTCGAAGCCGGAGACGAGCTTGCGCGGAACCAGCGCCCAGCCCTCGTCGACCCACACGAGATCGCCGCGGACCTGAAAGTTCTGCTGCCAGCTGAACTGCTCGGCGTGAACATGCGCGGTCAGGCAGGCCAAGCCGGGCTGGAGCGGCACCCCGGCCAGCTCCCCTTCGATCCGGATGACCCCGCGCCCGCGATCGGACCTCACCGGAGCGCGCACCGAGAACGGAAAGCCGTCCGGCGAGACGATCGAGACGACGGCGGTCCGATAGGTCTCGCCGAGCTCGTCGAGCCGCGGGTGCCAAACCGCCGCGGCGCCGCCGGGATCGGCATGGAAGCGCTCGGGCTCCTCCGAATGGCCCGAGCGCACCTCCTCCATGTGGGCGCCGTATACGGTGGGGTCGCCGGAGGCGTCGCCACCTGACCAGACATAGACGCGCTCCGGGCGGATATGGATGTAGATCCGCGCGAAGTACCAGCTGAGCAGCCGACGCACGGTCGCCGGTGGCATCAGGTTCGCCGTGGCGGGAAGTTTCTCGGCCGATTCACGCGCGTAGCGCTCGCGGTTGGCGGCGAGGTCACGGTCGTCGACCTCGGCCGAGCCCTGGACGAGCACCATCGGCGGATCGGAGAGGCCGCTCCCGGTGGAGTCGGAAAAGAGCAGCGAGACAAGCGGGTTGGCCTCGGCGTCGCGGGCCTTCTTCGGGTATCCGATGCCGGTCGTGACGTCGATGGATGGATCTCCCGGCGAGTAATACGGCGTGACGGGCCAAGTGATGGGCTGACCGCGCCGGTCGACGGTCGTCAGCTCGGTCGTGATGAAGCGGTCGAACACGGCCTGGACGTCGGCGGGCAGCGACGCGGTCATGACCCGGCCTCGTATCCCGGCTCGCCCGGGAGCACGACCCGGGCCTGCTCGCCGGACAGCAGCACGTGCGGCTGGACGGGGCGGATCTCCAGCCCCGAGGCGTAGCCCAGCAGCTCCTCGGCCGACCCGAACATCGAGAGTTGCTCCAGGTGCTTGATCGTCGGGAAGACGAGGAGTATGTCCCCGCGGGCGCCGGCGCGCAACGCCTCCGCGGGAGCAAACCACCCGGCGTCGACGACCTCGCTTCCGTCCACGCGAGCCTCCGCCCCCGATGGCGCCGCGGCCAGGTAGAACCAGGTGTCAAAGCGGATCTTCACCTGCGCGGGAGTGATCCAGCGTGAGAACGGGACGAGCGCGTCGGGGGATGCGAGCGTGATCCCCGCCTCCTCCTCGAGCTCCCTGAGCGCCGCGGCGCGCAGTGCCACCTCGCCCTCGCCCTCGGTACGGTCGACCGCGCCGCCCGGAAACACCCAGGCGCCGCCCATGAACCGGGCTGCCGGGTTGCGCTTGACGAGCAGGAGCTCGAGCCGCTCGGCAGCACCGCGGAGGACGATCACGCTCGCGGCGGGGCGCGGGGTCGTCACCGGCCCCAGATTGAGCTCCTCTCCCGGGCCTGGCCGATCGGTCCCCACGCGCTGAACCTACCGCAAGGCAGGCGTCGGTAACGTTCGCGCCGTGAAGTGGATGTGTGAGTCGTGCGGGTTCATCTACGACCCGGCAGACGGGGACCCGGACGGCGGCATCCCGCCTGGCACCGCCTTCGAGGACATCCCCGAAACGTGGTTCTGTCCGGTGTGCGGCGCTCGGAAGCAGGACTTCAGTCCCTACGAGGACTGACCCGGACGCCGGAGTGCCGCGCCGACTCGTTGCGTCCGTTCTGCTCGCTGCCGCGCTCGTGATCGCCGGGTGCGGCGGCGGCAACCAGCCACCTCCGGCCAGCCCCCCATCCTCGGCGAACACGGCCACCGGCCCCGCGGCGCCCGCGCCGCCGGCGACCACCCCGGCCGCAGGTCCGGGGATCCACAAGATTCAGCACGTGGTCGTGATCATGCAGGAGAACCGATCGTTCGACTCCTACTTCGGGACCTATCCGGGCGCCGATGGGATCCCGATGGAGAACGGGGTCCCCACGGTCTGCGTGCCTGATCCCCAGCTCGGGCGTTGCGTGCGGCCGTTTCACGACCGCCAGGATCGGAACTTCGGCGGCCCGCACGGGCAGCCGAATGCCTACGCGGACATCAACGGCGGGCGCATGAACGGCTTCGTCGCGCAGGAGACCGCCGCGCGCACGGGCTGCGAACGGCTGTTCAACCCCGGCTGCGGACGCGGGCAGAGCTCAGGTCTGCCCGACGTCATGGGCTACCACGACGGCGCTGACATCCCGAACTACTGGACCTACGCCCGGGACTTCGTGCTCGACGACCACATGTTTCAGTCCGACGCGTCGTGGAGCTTGCCCGCGCACCTCTACATGGTGTCCGAATGGTCGGCGAAGTGCGCGGTGCGGGGCATCCCGATGAGCTGCGTCAACAACGACAGGATCCCGGCGCTGCCACCGGACTTCCAGCGTAAGAACCTCGCCATCGACCGACCGGTGGCGCCCGACTACGCCTGGACCGACCTGACCTACCTGCTTCACCGAGCCGGCGTGAGCTGGCGCTACTACGTGTTCCGGGGCACCGAGCCCGACTGCGAGGTTGACACGGCGATGTCCTGTGCGCCGGTGCAGCAGGGCCCCCGCACGCCGGGGATCTGGAATCCCCTGCCCTATTTCGACACCGTGCAGGACGACGGGCAGCTGGGGAACATCCAGTCGCTGACGCAGTTCTTCGCCGCGGCCAAGTCGGGGACGCTTCCCGCCGTGTCGTGGATCGATCCCAGCGGAAAGGTCTCCGAGCACCCGCCGGCGCTGGTCAGCGCAGGTCAGTCGTACGTGACCGGGCTGATCAACGCGATCATGCGAAGCCCCGACTGGAGCAGCACGGCGATCTTCCTGGCCTGGGATGACTGGGGCGGGTTCTACGACCACGTCCTCCCGCCTCAGGTCGACCTCAACGGTTACGGCCTGCGGGTTCCCGGGCTGGTCATCAGCCCCTACGCCCGGCGCGGCTTCATCGACCACCGCACGCTCAGCTTCGACGCCTACGTGAAGTTCATCGAGGACGACTTCCTCGGCGGACAGCGGCTGGACCCGCGGACCGACGGACGTCCCGATCCGCGCCCCGACGTGCGGGAGAACATGCCGCAGCTGGCGGACATCGCCGCCGACTTCAACTTCTCAGCGCCGCCGCGACCGCCGGTGATCCTCCCGGTGAACCCGCGCACCGACCTGATTGCGCCGACCGCGCCCGTGGCCGGAATCCAGCCCGCCGGACTGCGGCCGGCGGTGATGCGGACCACGGCTCAGTATCTGGGGCTTACCCTGCGCCAGCTCGAGACGCGACTGGCCTCAGGGGAAAGCCTCGCCCAGGTCGCATTGAGCCGCGGAGTCACGTTGCGCCAACTTCGCCGCGCGGTTCAGGCGCAGGTGCACGCGCAGGTGGCACAGCTCCTGCACTGACACGCTTACGATGGATGGGCCGCCGCAGCCCGCGCCCGGATCCCATGACGGCAAAGAGCAGGGCCACCGCACCGACGAGGAAGCCGACGAGTCCCCAAACCTCGCCTGGGGGGGTGAAGGCAAAGCGGACGTGGTGCCTGCCCGCGGGGATCCGAACTGCCTGAAAGATGCCGTCGAAGGAGCGCACAGGCGTGCGGTGTCCGTCGACCGTGGCTGTCCACCCGGGCAGGTCCGTCTCCCGCCGGACGAGCGTGTCCGACCGAGGGCAGTTGACGCGTGCGTCCGTCCGGCTGGCGCTCGATATCGCGCAACCGCTGGTCAGGTACGGAGCCGCGCCCGCGAGATGGTAGATCCAGGTTGTCGCCGTGCGATCGACGAGCGTGAAGGTCGAGCGCGACTGCGGCAGCGCCTGACCGGCGGGCGTGAGCACGTACGACACCCCAGCCCGCCGGTACCCGGTCAGGTTTCGCAGGAGCTCCTGCTCGGGAGAGGGCAGATAGGGCGAGCGTCCCCCGCCCGAGTTCCCCACGAAGATGGTCGGGTCGACCCAGGGGTCGAGATGTGTGTGGACATAGCGGCCAAACGCTGAGGGGATGGGGATGTCATTGGCGTTCAGCGACGGCAGGCGGTAGTAGGACCCGTAGTTCGGGGCCAGCGGGCCGAGCGTGAAGAATCGCCCGGTTCCCAGGTGGCGCTTCAGGTAGGAGGCCGGGCCGGAGTCGATCGCCGTCGAGCGCGGGGCCGACAGCTCCGGGACGACGAACAGCACGAGTGCGTCGACGGCGACGATCGTCAGCACGATCAGCGACCGCGCGCGAACCGGTC
>Ga0070731_10000743_pt1 | contig 39337 bp, 37 predicted proteins | sample Coa_R1_2_FD_66448 | JGI IMG/M metagenome (GOLD analysis project Ga0070731, IMG submission 66448) | Surface soil microbial communities from Centralia Pennsylvania, which are recovering from an underground coalmine fire - Coalmine... | ecosystem: Environmental > Terrestrial > Soil > Unclassified ...
AGCGGCGTGCGGCGCGAAAAGGTTTGAGTCGCCTCGCTGTGCGCGGCCTCGGACCATCCGCGGTCGGCCGCCAGCGTTCGGAAACGATCGGCATAATCGCCGCGCTCGGCGACGACGCGCGAGACGCGCAACAGATCGATCAGCGCAAGACCGGTTGTGGCGTCGCGCTCGAACAGCTTCTCGGCGACCGCGGGGCAACTGGCGCTGATGTAATTGAAGCACAGCGCCGCGTCGAGCCCGCGCATGCCGATCGGGGTATAGCCGTTAATCGTCGTGCGACCATCGAGCAGGCCGCGATTGCCGACCGCCAGCCGGCGCCAGTAATCCCGGTCGAGGATCAGGAACGTCGTCGGCTTGAAGAGCGCAAGTTCGCTCGCCCCGCCGCCGCCGGCGACGGGAGGACGCTCGGTCGGCGGGTTCCATTGCGGCAGCGCGGTATTGGCCGGGCTGGTGGTGACGATCAGCGCCAGGAAAACCGCCTGGCCGCCCAGCATCAGCGCATAGACATGGGCCGATTTGCGCCGCGCTTGCGCCTGCGCGACAAGCCACGCCAGGACCCCGGCGAGGGCGGCGAACATCAGATCGAGCGGCAGCGTGCCCGGCAGCGCCGTCGCGGCGATCGCGAACGGGATCGCGATCGCCGCCGCGGTCGGCGCAAACCGCCATTGCGGCGCCTCGCCGCCGGCCCGTTCGGCACCGAGGAGGCAGGCGACCAGGATCGCGACGATCAGATGAAGGAAGGGGATGAAACGAAAGGTCCAGCGCAGCTGCAAGAGGCCCGGTGAAATGCTGAGGATCGCGAAGACCACCGCGCCGACCGCGAGGAGCGGGGTTTCCGGCAACCAACGCGACCCGTTGCGCGCGTTGGCGATGACCAGCGGCACAAACCAGCCGAGGTAAAGAAAGGAGGGCGCGTAGAACCGCAGCTTTCCTTCAAAACCGAACCACGGGCCAAAGAAGCTCGGCAGCCCGACCGTCAAGAGGCCTTGCAGGCTGGCCTGCCAGCCGAGGTCGGAAAGCATCGCGGCGGCGCGCGGCGAATGCCGCAGGTAGATTTCGGTCGGCACGATCGCCGGCAGCGCGAGCCCGGCGCCGAGCACCGCGGCAAGCGCGACCAACCCGAGCCGCGAGAGCGGCGCGCGCCCAACGCCGGCGACGCAGAGCGCGATCGCCAGCAGTATGAGAAGGCTCGCGGTGGTGAACGGCCAGCCGCTCAACAGCGGCATCGCGGTGGCAAGGCTCCCGGCCGGCAGCCAGCGCGGATCGTGATAGACGCGGTGCAGCGCCGCCAGGCACCACGGCACCCAGCTGATGCTGACGAGCGCCGGGATCCACGATTGCGCCCCCCAGTAGAGGAGCCACGTGCTGGAGCAGGCGAGCACCGCCGCGACCGCCGATTCCGGCCGCCGCAGCCCGATGCTGACGCCGAGCAGGTAGGCGCCGGCCGCCAGTATGGCGTAGTGGACGATCGCGTAATAGGCGCCGGCCCACGCGAGATCGGTGAACAGATCGAGCGTCAGATAGAGCAGCAGGCAGACCGGGTTGAGCACCGCATACTGAAATTCGGCGAGGATCGCGCCGCCGTGCCAGATCCGGTCGGTGACCAGCGGGAAGACGCCGGCATGCAGCTGGCGGCCGATCTCGACGAACATCGGCAGGAAATAGGTCTGGTAGTCGTCGGCGAAGTAGAAGCGGTGGTTGAGCAATAGCGGAAAGAGCAGCGCCAGCGCGACCGCGCCAGAGATCGCCGCGATGTCGAGCAGCATCAACCCATGTGCGCGGCGGCGCGCTATCTGCATCGCTGGTGCCGTGAAGGGAGAGCCCGGCCGGGGCGGGGCCGGTCCGCTGCCGGCGGCGGCGCCGGATCAGCCGCCGCGGGGACGGGACACCGAGACGTTGAGGCCGTGCTCGAGCTTGGCTTCGATCGGCTTGATGTCGCTCTGCTGCGGCCCGAACTGCAGCGCGCGGCGCCACTGGTAGCGGGCTTCGACAAGGCGTCCGGCGCGCCAATAGGCGTCGCCCAGATGGTCGTTGATCGTCGGGTCCTCGGGCACCAGCTCGATCGCTTTTTCGAGGTACTTCACCGCCCCGGCATAGTCGGCCATGCGGTAATGCGCCCAGCCCAGGCTGTCGACGATATAGCCGTCCTCGGGCTGCAATTCGACCGCCTTCTCGATCATCTTCAAGCCGCGCTGCAGGTTCTCGCCGCGGTCGATCCAGGAATAGCCGAGATAGTTCAGCACCATCGGCTGGTCGGGCTTGAGCTTCAGCGCATGCAGCAGGTCGCCCTCGGCGCGCTGCCACTGGCCCGAGCGTTCGAGCACGACGCCGCGGTCGTAAAACAGCGTCCAGCGTTCCGGCAGGCCGGCCGCGGCGGCGCGGCGGATCGCCTCGTCATAGGCCGACACCGCCTCGCTGAACCGCTTTTTCACGCGCAGGATGTCGCCGAGCTGAACCTCGGCGCCGGCCAGGCTCGGCTTCTCCGACGCCATCGCCTGGAGCTGGGCGATCGCCTCGTCGCTGCGCTCGAGGGTATCGAGATTGGCCGTGGCGCGCAGCCGCGCCGACCAGGAATAGGGCGAGCCGGCGGGAATTTCAGCCAGCACGGAGAGGCTCTCCTCGGGCTTTTTCTCGGCGCTGAGGAGATCGGCGAGCAGCAGCTGGGCGAGCGGGAAGCTCGGCCGCAACGCGAGGGCAAAGCGGTCGTAGACCAGCGCGAGGTCGACCGTCTCGGCCTGGTTGAGGACGCTCGCCAGGTCGAACAGCGATTCGGCGAGCCCGTCGGCGGCCGAGCCGATGACCGGCTGGGGCGGACCGGGCGGCCGCGCGGCGGCGACCGACAGGGCGAGATCGCTGCCGCTGTTTTGCTTGATGAAGCGCTGGTAGAGCGCTTTTGCCTGCTCGGCGCGGCCGTGCCGCTCGTCGAAATTGGCGATCGCGTCGGTCAGCCGCCAATTGAGCTCCGGGCTGGCCTTCAGCGCGGCGTCGAAAAATTGCTGCGCCTTGTCCGGCTGCTTGGCGAAATCGTAGAGCAGGCCGAGCTGAAAGGCCTTCAGCGGCTGAAAGCCGGGGAATTTGTCGAGGCCCTGCAATGCGGCGTCGGCGCCGGCGAGATCGCCGGCCGCCATCCGCGTCCACGCCAGCGCGAACGGGCCGATAAACCGGTGCACCCCGTCGGAGGGCAGCGCGGCGGCGTATTTCACCGCTGCGGCGCTGTCGCCGGCCTTCAGCCGGTCGATCAGGAGGACGAGTTCGGCCAAGGCGTCGCTCGGATCGAGCTTCAGTTCCTGCGGCGCCAGCGCCCGCGCGCGATCGAACTGCCCGGTCGAGACGTCCATCAGAAAGCTGCGGCTGATCAGCTCGGGGGCGCTGGGGTCGGCGGCGAGCGCCTTGTCGAAGAGACCCGCGGCGGCGCGGAAATCGCGCACCTGCTGCGCGTGATGGGCGGCGAGGTATTCCCCGAACAGATGCCCGGGCGCCGGCGCGGATGCCGGTGCAGCCGGCGCCGCGGCAGGGTCGGTCGGCGGCGCCGCCTGCGCCGCTGCGATGCCCAAACCAAGCGTGGCCACAAGGGCGGCCAGCGCCGAGGGCAACCGGTGCCCGCCGCGCCGCGCCGGATTTCCGCGTACCAATCCTGCCATCGGTGCCATACGCACTCCACTGCCGGGACGCGGCAGGCGTCACATGTTCGGGTAGTTGGGGCCGCCGCCGCCCTCCGGTACCACCCAGTCGATGTTCTGCTCCGGGTCCTTGATGTCGCAGGTTTTGCAGTGCACGCAGTTTTGCGCGTTGATCTGCAGCCGCTTTCCGCCGGACCCGGCGTCGTCGACGATCTCATAAACCCCGGCCGGACAATAGCGCTGTTCGGGCGAGTCGTAGAGCCGATAATTGACCGCGATCGCCTTCGCCGGGTCGCGCAGCTTGAGATGCGCGGGCTGGTCCTCTTCGTGGTTGGTGTTCGAGATGAACACCGAGGACAGGCGGTCGAAGGTCAGCTTGCCGTCGGGCCGCGGGTAGTCGATCCGCGGCGCATCCGCGGCCCTCGTCAATCGCGTGTAGTCGGGATGGCGGTGGCGCAGGGTCCACGGCGCCCGGCCGCGCAAGAGATAGGTGTCGAGCGCCGAGTAGGCGAGCCCGGCCCACAGCCCCATACCAAAGCTCGGGCGGATGTTGCGCACGCTGTAGAGTTCGTCCCACACCCAGCTCCGCCGCAGCGCGTCCTCGACCCGGGCGGAGCTGTCGCCGCCCAGCCGCGCGAACACCGCCTCGGCCGCCGCCATCCCCGATTTCATCGCGGTGTGGCTGCCCTTGATCTTCGGCACGTTGACGAAGCCGGCGGCGCAGCCGATCAGCGCGCCACCGGGAAAATCGAGGCGCGGGATCGACTGGAAGCCGCCCTCGTTGAGCGCCCGCGCGCCATAGGCGATGCGCCGCCCGCCCGCGAAGAAGGGGCGAATCGCCGGGTGCGTCTTGAAGCGCTGAAATTCCTCGAACGGCGAGAGGAACGGGTTTTTGTAGTCGAGGCCGATGACAAACCCGACCGCCACCTGGCGCTCTTCGAGGTGATAGAGGAAGGAGCCGCCATAGGTCGCATGGTCGAGCGGCCAGCCGATGGTATGGACGACGAGGCCCGGCTGGTGGTGCTCGGGCGCGACCTCCCACAATTCCTTGACGCCGAGCGCGTAGGTCTGCGGGTCGCATTCCTCGCGCAGGCCGAAGCGCTCGGTCAGCGTCTTGGTCAGCGAGCCGCGGCAGCCCTCGGCGAAGAGCGTCTCGCGGGCAATCAGCTCGACCCCCGGCGTATAGCGCTCGGTCGGCTCGCCGTCACGGCCGGTCCCCATGTCCCCGGTGGCGACGCCGCGCACCCGGCCACCCTCGTCGTACAATACCTCGGCGGCGGCAAAGCCCGGATAGATCTCGACGCCCAACTCCTCGGCCTCTTTCGCCAGCCAGCGGCACAAATTGCCGAGGCTGATGATGTAATTGCCGTGGTTGTGCATCTGCGGCGGGGTCGGCAGCCGCAGCGCGCGGCTTTTCGTCAGATAGAGAAAGCGGTCTTCAGTGGCCGGCGTGTTGAGCGGCGCGCCGCGTTCGCGCCAATCCGGTAGCAGCTCATCAAGGGCGCGGGGCTCGAAGACGGCGCCCGAGAGGATGTGGGCGCCGACCTCGGAACCCTTCTCGATGACGCAGACGGCGAGTTCGCTTCCCGCCGCCGCGGCGAGCTGCTTCAGGCGGATCGCCGCCGCGAGGCCGGCGGGTCCGGCCCCGACCACGACGACGTCATACTCCATCCGCTCGCGCTCGACGTCCGCCACCCTGTCCTCTCCGCTCGCCATGGCGGCGGACTATATGCGAGGCGGATTGGCGGCTCGATGGTAAACTTGGCGCATGTCGCAGGTGAATTTGTCGCCCGCCGCGGCCCGCGCGCTGCTCGAATGGCAGATCGCGATGGGCGCCGACGAGGCGATCGACCCGCTGGCAACGGACCGGCTGGCGCCGCACGCCCCGGCGGTCGAAGTCCGCCCGGCGCCGGCGACGCCGGCTGTCGTCGCGCCGCCGCCGGCCTACGCCGCGGCGCTCGGGGAAGCGGCGCAATCGGCGCGGGCGCTGGCCGCCGGCGCCGCGACGATCGAGGAATTGGGCGCGCTGGTCGCCGCCTTCGACGGCTGCGCCTTGAAGCGCACCGCGACCAGCACGGTCTTTCTCGACGGCAACCCGGCGGCATCGGTGATGATCGTCGGCGAGGCGCCGGGGGCCGAGGAAGACCGCCTCGGGCGCCCCTTTGTCGGCCGCGCCGGTCAATTGCTCGACCGCATGCTGGCGGCGATCGGGCTCGACCGCACGATGGTGCAGATCACCAACGTCATCTACTGGCGCCCGCCCGGCAACCGGAAGCCGACCTCGGCCGAGATCGCCGCGTGCCTGCCCTTTGTGCTGCGCCACATCGCGCTGGCCCGGCCGCGCGTCCTGGTGCTGGCGGGCGGCACCGCGGCCGGCGCGCTATTACCGACCGGCGACGGCATCACCCGGCTGCGCGGCCGCTGGTTCGAGCTCGCGGTGCCGGGGCTGGAGGCGCCGGTGCCGGCGCTGCCGATGTTCCACCCGGCGTTCCTGCTGCGCGCCCCGGAGAGAAAGCGCGACGCGTGGCGTGACCTCCTGGCGCTGAAGGCGCGGCTCGACGAGATTGCTTCGTTGCGCTCGCAATGACGATCGGTGTCATTGCGAGGAGCGCAGCGACGAAGCAATCTAATGCCGTCTGTTTGAGGAGCGCGCGATGCCAGGCCGAATTGACGAGAGCCGCCGGTTTCTGCCGGTCAACATCGCGCTGTTGACCGTGTCGGACACCCGCACCGCCGCCGACGACCGCTCCGGCAACACGCTGGCCGAGCTGGTCGAGACGGCCGGCCACCGCGTCGCGTCGCGGCGCATCGTGCGCGACGATCAGGCGGCGATCGTCGCGGCGCTGCGGAACTGGATAGCCGAGCCCGACATCGACGTCGTGATCGCCACCGGCGGCACCGGCGTCACCGGCCGCGACGTGACGCCGGAAGCCTTCCACAGCGTCTACGAGAAGGAGATCGCCGGGTTCGGCGAACTCTTCCGCTGGCTCAGCTTTGCGAAGATCGGCACCTCGACGATCCAGAGCCGCGCCACCGCCGGGGTCGCCGGCGGCACCTATCTCTTCGCGCTGCCGGGCTCGCCCTCCGCCTGCCGCGACGCCTGGACCGACATCCTCGTCCACCAGCTCGACAACCGCTTCCGCCCGTGCAATTTCGTCGAATTGATGCCGCGCCTGCAGGAGCATCTGCAAGGATAGGGGTCAGAACCCGCGCCGCGGCGCGAAGGGGCGCCAGGCGGCGCCGTCGTCGACATCGGCCAGGCGGTCCACAAAATTGACCGAGACCCGCGCCGGCAGGTTCGCCAATACATCGGCGAGCGCATGCGGGCCCGACCAGCGGACCGTGCCGAAGAGCGGCGGCAGGCGGGGCGAGCGTCGGGCGCCGACCAGCCAGAAGCCGCCATCCTCGGCCGGCCCGAAGACGAGATCGCAGCTGCCGAGCCGCTGAAACGCCGCGGCGATGTGGCGAGCCGAAAGCGCCGGGATGTCGCTGCCGACCAGGACCGCCGGGCCGGGCGGGCAGGCGTCGAGCGCGCGCCGCATGCGCCGCCCGAGGTCGCCCTGGCCCTGCGCCATGACCGGCACGCCCGGCGGCCACAGGCGGGGGCGGCGGCGGGCCTTGTCCGGCGTCACCGCGAGGCGCAGCCGCCAGCGCCGGTCGCGCCCGAGCCGGCGGTACATGAGCCCCAGCATCGCCCGCTCGAACCGCAATGCCGCGTCGTCGCCGATGTCCCGCGCCAGGCGCCGCTTGCCGCTGCCGCGCTGTGGCGCGCGCACGAACAGCACGAGATGGCGCCGGACCATGCCAACTTCAGCCGTAGAGCCGCGCGATGTGGCGCGGCGGCAGGCCGGCGAAATAGAGCGACAGACAGAGGAGGTTGCGCAGCGGCCGCCGCACCCAGCCGCCGGCCTGGTAGCGCCGCGCGGAGGCGCAAACCGTCGCGGCGATCGGCTGCAGCCGCCGCCGGCCGAGCCGGCGCACCAGGTCGACATCCTCCATCAAGGGCAGCGCCGCGAACCCGCCGACCGCATCGTAGAGCGGGCGCGCGATCAAGAGGCCCTGGTCGCCATAGGGCAGCGCCAGCGCGCGGCAGCGCCACGCGACGAGGCGCTCGAGGCGGCGCGCCGCCGGGCTTGCATCCTCGGCGGCATAGCCGAAATACCCGGCCCGGCCGACCGCCCCCGGGGCCGCGATAAAAGCGGCGACGGCCCGCTCCCAGCCCGCTTCCGGGCGGCAATCGGCGTGTAGGAACAATAGCCACTCGCCGCGCGCGGCGGCGGCGCCCTCCAGCAGCTGCGGGCCGCGGCCCTTTGGCGCGACGAGGGTGCGCGCGCCGGCGGCGGCGGCGATCGCGCGGCTGTCGTCGGACGAGCCGCCGTCGGCGACGATGATTTCGCCGACCAAACGGGCACCGGCGAGCGCGGCCAGCGTCGCCGGCAGCTCGGCCTCGGCGTCGAGCGTCGGGATCACGACCGACAGAATGTTTTGTTCTTGAGTCGTTCTCATCGCTGGGGCATGCTGCGGCTTATGGATATGCCGGTCAACATCCAGCTGCGCAAGGGACGCGGCGCCGCCAGCAACGCCAGCGGGCGCTTCGAGAGCGAGCAGCGGGTCGCCTTCGACGACGGCTGGGGCGCCGCCGAGGAAGCCCCGCCGCGCGTCGCGACAACCCTCAGCGTCGATGCGACGCGCACGATCATCGCGCGCAACGCCTCGCCCGACATCGGCTTCGATCGCTCGATCAACCCCTATCGCGGCTGCGAGCACGGCTGCATCTATTGCTATGCGCGGCCGAGCCACGCCTATCTCGGCCTCTCCCCCGGCCTCGATTTCGAGACCCGCATCTTCTATAAGCCGCAGGCGGCGGCCCTGCTGCGCGCCGAGCTCAGCAAAAAGGGCTACGAGTGCCGGCCGCTGGCGCTCGGCAGCAACACCGATCCCTATCAGCCGGCCGAGCGGCGGCTCGGCATCACCCGCGCGATCCTCGATGTGCTGCGCGAGTTCCGCCATCCGGTGACGATCGTCACCAAGGGGGCGCTGATCCAGCGCGACATCGATGTCCTCTCCGAGCTGGCGCGCGACAACCTGGCGGTCGTAACGGTGTCGCTGACGACGCTCGACCGGAGCCTCGCGCGGCGCATGGAGCCGCGCGCCGCGACCCCCGAGCGCCGGCTCGAAACGATCGCCGCGCTCGCCGCCGCCGGTGTCCCGACGGGCGTTCTGGCGGCGCCGATGATCCCGGCGCTCAACGACCGCGAAATGGAGGAGATCCTGGCGCGGGCTCATGCCGCCGGGGCGCGCGTCGCCGGCTATACGCTGTTGCGCCTGCCGCTCGAATTGAAGGCGCTCTTCAAGGAGTGGCTCGAAGAGCACGCGCCGCAGAAGGCTTCGCACGTCTTGTCGCTGGTCGCGCAATGCCATGGCGGACGGCTTTACGATTCCGCCTGGGCGAAACGCATGACCGGCGGCGGCCCCTATGCCGAGATGCTCGCCGCCCGCTTCGACCGCGCCTGCCGCCGCCTCGGCTTTGCGGCGCGCCGGGCGCAGGCGCTCGACACCGGCCGCTTCCGCCCGCCGACGCAAAAAGGCGATCAGCTGGCGCTCTTCTGATAGGCTGCCGGGTGATAGGCTGCCGGGTGATAGGCTGGCGGGAGGAGCCCGCTGCTGCAGCGGAGGCGAGCGGCGTGGCCACAGGACGACGGCCCGAACGGCGGCTCGACGCGCGCGACGTCGAGGCGATCTTCCGGGAATTTGCCAAGGTCATGCGCGAGTTGCCGCCCGACACCGAGGCCGGTTGGCTCGACGCCGAGGGCGATCTGCGCCTCGCCCCCGATATCGGCCGCAAATTGCGCACCGCCCGCGGCGTGCGCGAGGTGCTGCGCCAGATCCGCGAAGCGCGCAACGCACGCGACGCCGAGCCTTCGGAGTAGGGCTCAGCGCACGTCCGGGCCGGCGACGATGCCGGCATCGTGCAGGCGGGCGATCTCGGCGTCCGGCAGCCCGAGTACCGTCGACAGCACCGCGTCGGTGTCGTCGCCGAGGCGCGGCGCCGGGCGGGTCGCCTGGCGCAGCGAAGCGGTGAAATCGAGCGGCAGGCCGGGCATCGGATAGCGGCCGATGCCGGGCTGCTGGACAAGGGCGAAGAGCGGGTTCTGCGGGGTCGAGCGCGGGTCCTCCCTGACCAATTGGGTGAAATCCTGGAACGGCCCCCACAAGACGCCGCTGCCGGCGAAGGCGGCGGCGATCTCGGTGAGGCTGCGGGCGGCGCACCAGCGCGCGAGGAGGGCGGCGATCGCGTCGCGCGCCTCGTAGCGGCCAGCCTCGGTGTCGAGATCAGCGTCCATCATCGCGCCCGCCATCTCGAGTTTGTCGGCGAGCCCGGTGGCGCGGCCGATGGCGCGCCATTGCCGCGGGGTCAGCGCGATGATCATCACGCGCCGCCCGTCGGCGGTCGCGAAATCGCGGCCGAAGCTGCCATAGAGGTCGTTGCCGATCGCCGGCCGCGCCCGGCCGTTGATGTGCACGTCGCCGACATAGCCGAGGTGGCCGACCATTGCCAGCATCACGTCGCTGAGCGCGGCGGTGACCTCCTGGCCCGCGCCGGTGCGGCCGCGGTGACGCTCGGCCGCCAGCAGCGCCGTCGCGAGGTAGAGCCCGGCCGCGATGTCCCACGCCGGCAGGACATGATTGACCGGCCCGCCGCCTTCGCCCTCGCGCTGTCCCGTCACCAGTGGAAAGCCGCTCGCGGCGTTGACCGTGTAGTCGACCGCGGCGCTGCCGTCGCGATTGCCGGTGAGGCGCAGCAGGATCACATCGTCGCGCTGCGCCCTAAGGCTCGCGTAATCGAGGCCGGGAAACGGCGGCAGATTGGTCAAGACGATGCCGCCGCCCGGACCCGGCGCGGTCGCGATCGCCCGTGCCAGTTCGCGCCCCTCGGGCTTGTCGAACGCGAGCGCGACCGAACGCTTCGCCTTGTTGAGCCCGGCCCAATAGAGGCTGGCGCCGCTTTCCGTCACCGGCCAGCGGTTGTAGTCGAGCGCGCCGCGGACGGGATCGATGCGAATGACCTCGGCGCCGAATTGCGCCATCGTCATGCCGCCCAACGGCGCGGCGACAAAGGCCGAGAATTCGACGATGCGCAGATCGGCCAGCAGCTGGTTCATCGTGGCCTCCGGGGTAGCGGCTTAGCGCGCGAGCAGCGCCTTCAGCCGGTAGATTAGGTCGAGGGCCTCACGCGGACTCAGTTCGTCCGGGCACAGGTCGCGCAGCAACGCTTCGGCCGGCGAGGCGTCGGGCGCCGGCTCGGGGGCGGCGCGCCGGGCGGCGCGAAACAGCGGCAGATCATCGGCGAGGCGCGCCAGTGCGCCGGCCTCGTCGCCCTGTTCGAGGATGCCGAGCACCTCTTCGGCGCGCGCCGTGACGGCCGGCGGCAGGCCGGCCAGCTTTGCCACATGGATGCCGTAGGAGCGGTCGGCGGTGCCGGGCGCCACCTCGTGCAGGAAGACGACGTCGCCCTGCCATTCCTTGACCCGCATGGTGTGGCAGGCGAGCCCCGGCAATTTCGCGGCGAGCGCGGTCAGTTCGTGGTAATGCGTCGCGAAGAGCGCGCGGCAGCGGTTGTTTTCGTGCAAATGCTCCAATGCCGCCCAGGCGATCGAGAGCCCGTCGAAGGTCGCGGTGCCGCGGCCGATCTCGTCGAGGATGACAAAGCTCTTCGGTCCGGCCTGGTTGAGGATCGCCGCGGTCTCGACCATCTCGACCATGAAAGTCGAGCGCCCGCGCGCCAGATCGTCGGCCGCGCCGACCCGGCTGAAGAGGCGGTCGACGACGCCGATCCTCGCCCTGCGCGCCGGCACGAAGGCGCCGATTTGCGCGAGGATCGCGATCAGGGCGTTCTGCCGCAGAAACGTGCTCTTGCCGGCCATGTTGGGGCCGGTGACGAGCCAGATGCGCTCCTCGCCCAAAACGCAGTCGTTGGCGACGAAGGCGCCCTTGCCGGCGAGCGCCGCCTCGACCGTCGGATGCCGGCCGCCAAGGATCTCGAATTCGGTGCCGGGGGCGATTTCGGGCCGCGTCCAGCCAGCTTCGGCGGCGCAATCGGCGTGGCTGGCGGCGACGTCGAGCGCGGCGAGCGCGGCGGCGGCGGCGACGATCTCGGGGCGGCGCGCCAAGAGTTCGGCGACGAGATCGTCGAACAGGTGCAATTCGAGCGCCAATGCGCGCTCGGCGGCGCTGGCGATCCGGCTTTCGAGTTCGGAGAGTTCGACCGTCGTATAGCGCTGCGCCCCGGCCATCGTCTGGCGGTGGATGAAGTCGGCGCCCAATTTGCCGGAGTTCGCGGCGGAGACCTCGACGTAATAGCCGATGACGTTGTTGTGGCGGATGCGCAGCGCCGCGACGCCGCTCGCTTCGGCATAGCGCGCCTGCAGCGCGGCGATCGCGCGCCGGCTGTCGTCGCGCAACTCGCGCAATTGGTCGAGTTCGGGCGCATAGCCCGCGGCGATAAAGCCGCCGTCGCGGGCGAAGAGCGGCAAGCCTGCCCCGGACCCCGATCCGGGGTCGGCGGCGAGCGCCCGGGCGAGGCGGGCGACTACGGCGCCGTGCTCGCCGAGCCCCGCCTCGGCTCCCGCCAACAGCGCCGGCAGCGGCACCAGGCCCGGTGTCGCGAGGCTGGCGCGGATCGCGGCCGTGGCGCCGAGCGCGTCGCGCAGCGCGGCAAGGTCGCGCGGGCCGCCGCGCCCGAGGCTCAATCGGGTCAGCGCCCGCTCGATGTCGGGAACGCGGCGCAGTTCCTCGCGCAGCGCGGCCCGCAAATCGGCGCGGTCGATGAAGAAGGCGACCGCGTCGAGCCGCGCCGCGATTCCCTCGGGCGCGGTCAAGGGCGCCGCCAGATGCTCGGCGAGGAGCCGCGCGCCGGGGCCGGTCAGCGTGCGGTCGATCGTCGCGAGGAGGCTGCCGCGGCGCTCGCCGGAGAGGGTCTGGGCGAGTTCGAGGTTGCGCCGGGTCGCGGCGTCGATCTGCATCACCGTCTCGGGCGCGACCCGGACCGGCGGCGCGAGGTGCGGCGCGCCGCCTTGCTGGGTCAGCGCGACGTAATCGACGAGCGCCCCGGCGGCGGCGATTTCGGCGCGGCCGAAATTGCCGAACCCGTCGAGCGCCTTGACGCCATAGAATTGCTCGAGCCGGCGGCGGGCCGCCTCGCTGTCGAAGCGCGGGTTGGCGAGCGGCGTCAGCACCGTCTTCCAGTCGGCGAAGACTTCGAAGAGCGGCGCGCGCGCGAGCAGGCGCTCGGGCACCAGGATTTCGCCCGGCATCAGGCGCGCGAGATCGGCGCCGAGCGAAGCCTCGGCGGTCGGCGCCAGTGCGAAGGCGCCGGTCGAGAGGTCGAGCCAGGCGAGCCCCAATTCGCCGCCGACTTCGGCGATGCCGGCGAGGTAATTGTGCCGGCGGGCGTCGAGGAGGCCGTCCTCGGTTAAGGTGCCAGCGGTGACGACGCGCACCACCGCGCGCTTTACCGGCCCCCGGTTGCCGCGGCGGCGCGCCGCGGCCGGGTCCTCGACCTGGTCGCAGATCGCCACCTTGAAGCCGGCGCGGATCAGCCGCGCCAGATAGGCGTCGCCGGCATGCACCGGCACGCCGCACATCGGGATGTCGGCGCCGTCGTGGCGGCCGCGCTTGGTCAACGCGATGTCGAGCGCCGGGGCGGCGGCGAGCGCGTCCTCGAAGAACAATTCGTAGAAATCGCCCATCCGGAAAAAGAGGAGGCAGCCGGGATGCGCCTCCTTGATCGCGTGGTACTGCGCCATGACCGGGGTCGCGCCACCAGGTGCGGGCGTGGGCGCAGCCGTATCAGGGTTGCGGAGAGGCTCTGCGGTCATCGGCGCAAAAAGGGGGCGAGCGGGCGGCGGCGGTTTGACGTTAACATGGCGCGCAGCTGATCGCGCAACGGAGCGTCATATGGTTGAAACCGCGCCGACACCCTTCCCGGTGGTGCGCGAGGCGGTCGCCTCGTTCCCCGACCGCGAGCATTTTCGCGGCGCCGTGTCGGCGCTGCTCGCCGCCGGCTTCGAGCCCGCGGATCTCTCGGTGCTGGCCTCGCACGCGCCGCTCGGCGCCGCCGAGGAGACGCGCGGCGATCTGGTGCCGGCCGGGCTCAGCGGCGAGCTGAAATACATCGCGCCGCTGACGGTCGCCGGCATCATCGTGATTTCAGGGGGCCCCATTGCCGCGACGCTCGCCGCCTTGGTCGGCGCCGGGCTCGGCGGCGCCGCACTGAAGGAATTGTTCGACGATTACACCGCGACGCCGCACCGCGAAGACTTCGCCGCGGCGCTGCAGGCCGGCGCGGCGCTCTTATGGGTGCGCTGCGGCGACCCGGAGATCGAGCTGCGCGCGCTGCGCATTCTCGAGGAAGCCGGCGGCCGCCATGTCCACATCCACGGCCGCCCGGCGCAGGGCACGCCGAGCGGCTGAGCCTCAATCCGCGCCCTGCGGGCGGTGGCGCTTGACCGCTTCGGGGTTGGTCGAATCGGCGCCCATGTAGATGCCGCGCTCCCAGCTGCGCTTCAGGGGGTCGACGACGTTGAGCGCCATGCGCCCGACGTGCTGCACCTCGATCTCGACGGTCTCGCCGTCCTGCAGGGCGCCGAGGCCCTCGTGGTTGGTGCCGCAGGCGATGAGGTCGCCGGAATTCAGCGTCATGATCGTTGAGGCAAACTCGACCAGTTCGGGCACCCGGTGCTCCATGTCGTCGGTGTTGTAGTTGTGGCGCAATTGCCCGTCGTCCCAGAAGCGCACGATGACGTCGTTGGGGTCGGGGATTTCGTCGGCCGTTGTGATGCAGGGGCCGATCGGCGCGAAGGTGTCGAACGATTTGCCGAGCCAGCTGCCCGCTTTCCAGGTGCGCCGCCCCTCGCCGCGGGCCGAGACGTCGATGAGCCCGGTATAGCCGAAGACGGCGCTGCGCCAATCCGCCTGCGCGATTTTTTTCGCCGGCCCCTTGATAACCAGCGCCAGCTCGGCTTCGTGCATGAAGATCCAGGGTTCGGTGAATTCGGGGAGCACGATCGTGTCGCCGGGGCCGACCACGGCTTCCGGGTTTTTCAGGAACATGTTCAAGGGGCGCGCCTCGCGCTGCGCATGCTCCCAGTAATTGGCGATGCAGCAGAGAATTTTGCCGGGCCGCGGCAAGGGCGGAAGCAGCCGCACCGCGGCGAGCGGCTGCGCCGCGCCCTCGGCCGCCAGTTTTTCGAGCGCCGGCCGCAGCCGCTCGAAATCGTCGATGATGCCCTGCATCGTCAATTGCGGCGTATAGCTCTGGGCGACCGCGCCCGAGATGTCGACAACCCCGCGCTCGGTCAACAGGCCCGGCGAGGGCGCGGATTGCGCGCCGGCTTGAAACAGGACCAATTTCATCGCGGCCTCCGCGGGGTATTGCGTAAGGCGGGAACCTAGCCGCTAAACCGGGAAGCGCGGTAGTCTCTCAATTGGGATGCGGCGGCCGCGCTCCTCGCCAGCGCCGCAACGCGACGATGGTCCATACCGCCTCGACGACCCCGAACGGCCAGGCGCCTTGCAGGAAGCCGTAAGCCGATCCCATCGCACACGCCCCCGCGAAGGCCAGGATGAACCAATGGCTGCGGTTCTCCAGCGCGTAGCACGCCAGCATCGCGGTTACCGCGATGAGGCCGAGAATCGTTAATCCATCCAAGCTGAGTTATCCGCCCAAGCTGACCTATCCGCGCCGCCCGACGCGGCCATTGCTACGCGCGCTGCGGTATCCTCGCTATACTGAGGCGATCGCAACGCGGCGCAGGCCGCGACCCGCAAAGGGGAGAGGAACGCATGCTGAAGTTCATTGCCGTCATCGGCGCCGCCGGGTTCTTCTTCTGTGGCGCCGCCGCGCCGGCGCGCGCCTACGACCCGATGGTGCCGGCCGAGGCGAGCAACATGCGGATCGTCGGCCACAGCGATTTGAAGGGCGCCGGCAAGGGCGGCGAGGGGCTGGCGCTGCAGCAATACCCGGACGGCAGGCGCGTCCTCTATCTGGCGCACGAATCGGCGCCGATGTGCTTCAGCGTCATCGACGTGACCAAGCCCAAGCATCCGCAAGTCATCGCGCAGATACCGGTCGAAGCCGAGTTTGTCCGCTGCAACTCGCTGGGGCTCGCCGGCACCACGCTGGTCGTCGCGCACCAGACCGAAAAGCCCGGGCAGCCCGGTGCCGGCCTCGACATCTACGACATCAAGGACCCGGCAAACCCAAAGAAGCTGTCGCATTTCGATACTTCGGGGCCGCATTCGCGCGGCGCCCATTTCGTGTGGTTCGCCGACGGGCACTACGCCTACCTCTCGACGGGAGCGCGCGACTTCACGCCGCGCGACCCGAAGGACGACCAGTTCCTGATGATCGTCGATGTGTCGCAGCCGGCCGCGCCGCACGAGGTCGGCCGCTGGTGGCTGCCCGGCACGCGCGACGGCGACGCCGCGCCACCGCCGCCGCGCGTCTCGCGCGACGCGGGCATCCGCATGCACTCGCTGACGGTCCCGGCCGACCGGCCAAACCGCGCCTATGTCGGCTGGATTGACGGCGGCTGGGCGATCCTCGACATTACCGACAAGGCGCACCCCAAGGAGATCGTCCGCCGCTCGTGGCAGTCGCTCGACAACGGCTTCGCGCATACTGTGCTGGCGATCCCCTCGCGCGGGCTGGCGATCCAGAGCGAGGAGGCGATCGGCAACAACTGCGCCGACTGGCCGAAGCGCAACTGGGTGTGGGACATCGCCGACGAGCATCACCCCTATCCGCTGGCGGTGCTGCCGCCGGCTCATGACCAGGCGGCGTTGTGCAAGGCCGGCGGCCGCTTTGGCGCCCACAATATCGACATGAACCGGCCGATCGCGACCTCGCGCACGCTCAACCGCACCGTCGTCGGCAGCTATTTCAACGGCGGGGTGCGCGCCTATTCGATCGCCGACCCGGCGCGCCCCATTGAAATCGGCTATGTGGTCGCCGCCGCGCCACCCGGCAATCCGAGCCATACGATCCAGATCAACGACGTCTACGTCGACGAGCACGGCCTCATTTACGCCAACGACCGGCTAACGGGCGGCCTCGACATCATCCGCTACACCGGCAAGGTGCCGCTCGACTGATCCCGCGCGGACATCCGGCCGCTGGCATGCCGCCGCCGCGCATCGGCAGCGCGCAATCCGGGTTTGTCACGGGGGCCGCGGCGGTATTGACTTAGCGCCGCAGCCGAACCGGGAGATGCAGATGCTCGAAATTCGCCGCATGGGACCGCAGATCGGGGTCGAGGTCAGCGGGGTCGACGTCAAGTCGATGGCTGAGGCCGACTGGCAGCGGATCTATCAGGCCTGGCTCGACTACAACATCCTGTGCGTGCGCGACCAGGAGCTGACGATCCCGGATTTTCTTGCCTACAGCCGGCGCTTCGGGCCGATCGAGCCGCACCCGTCGAAATCGACCCGGCACCCGGACTATCCTGAGATCACGATGCTCGGGGTCAATAAGTTCGACGAGGACGGCAAGATCATCGACGCGATCTACCGCCGCGGCGCCGAGGGCTGGCACACCGACGGCGCCTATGACCAAGAGCCCTTCAAGGCGACCCAGCTCTATGCGCTGGCGGTGCCGAGCCGCGGCGGCAACACGCTGTTCTGCAATGGCTATGCGGCCTACGAGGCGCTGCCCGAAACGCTGAAAGCGCGGCTCGACGGGGTCAAGGGCGCCTTCGCCTATGGCGGCAAGCGCGGCAAATCGGCCCTCCTCAACCCGGAGGACCAGGAGTGGGCGCCGGTCTACCACAAGATCATCCGCACCCACCCCGAAACCGGGCGCAAATCGCTTTATTTCGATCCCGGCAAGATCTGCGCGATCGTCGGCGCCGAGGACGATGAAAGCGACCAGCTGATCGCCGACCTCAAGGGCTACATGATCCAGCCCGACGCCGAATACCACCATGTCTGGCGGAAGGGCGACATCGTGATCTGGGACAATCGCTGCTCCTATCACCGCGCCGCCGGCGACTATCCGCCCGAGGAGGACCGCATCCACTGGCGCGTCTCGATCAAGGATTTCGGCGTCGAGCCGATGCGCGTCGCGGCGGAATAGGGGAGGGGAGGATGAGCATCACGGTCAGCCCGTTCGCCGCCGGGCTCGGCGCTGACATCGCCGGGGTCGACATCCGCCAGCCGCTGGAGCCCGCCGACCGCGACGCGATCCGCGCCGCCTGGCTCGACAACCTCGTGCTGCGCTTCCGCGACCAGGAGATGGACGACGCGCAGCACATGGCCTTCACCCGCCAGTTCGGCGAGCTCGAATTCAACCCCGGCACGCTGATCGCCCGGCAATACGGCGTCGAGGATTACAGCAAGGATGGCCGCGAGGCGGTGCCGCCGGAAATCTCGGTCATCTCCAACATCATCGAGAACGGCAAGGCGATCGGCGGGCTCGGCGACGGCGAAGCCTTCTGGCACACCGACTCTTCGTTCGTCGACGTGCCGCCGGCGGCGAGCCTTCTGCGCTCGATCGAGGTGCCGCCGCCGTCGGCCGGCGGCGCCACCGAGTTCCTCAATTGCTACGCCGCTTACGAGGCGCTCGACGACGATATGAAGGCGCGGATCGACGGCCTCCAGATGATCCACGCCGCGACCCATTCGAGCGGCGGCAAGGCCAACCGCGGCTTCGAGACCGTGAGCGACGTCACGCAGGTGCCGGGCGCCCGCCAGCCGATGGTGCGCACCCATCCCGAGACCGGCAGGAAGGCCCTCTTCCTCGGCCGCCGCATCAACGCCTACGTCATCGGCCTGCCGGTCGCGGAGAGCGAGGAATTGCTCGACGAACTGTGGGCGCACACGGTGCAGGCGAAATTCACCTGGCGCCAGGAATGGCGGGTCGGCGACCTCATATGGTGGGACAACCGCTGCGCGATGCACCGCCGCGACGCCTTCGACCCCGCGACCCGCCGCCTGATGCACCGCACCCAGCTCAAGGGCACCAGACCGGTTTAGGTAAAATGCCCCTCTCCCGCACCGCGGGAGAGGGTGGTCGCAGGCGACAGCCTGCGGACGGGTGAGGGTGCCACAGCCGAAGACCCTCACCCACCACTCGCTTCGCGAGCGGTTCCCCCTCTCCCGCGGTGCGGGAGAGGGAAATGAAATCAGGGAGGAATCTCATGCCCCATCCGACCCGCGTCGCCCTCGTCACCGGCTGCGGCAAGCCCGTCGGCATCGGCAACTCGACGGCGCGCGCGTTAGCCGCCAAGGGCGTCGCGGTCGTCGTCTCGGATTTGCGCCCGGCCGGGGTCGCCAACGAATTCAACGCGCCTGGCGATACCGACGCCAATTGGGGCGGCGTCGACAGCCTGGTCGAGCAGATCGCCAAAGCCGGCGGCACAGCGTCGTCGGTGCTCGGCGACGTCAGCCAGGAGGCGGATGCGAAGCGCATGGTAGAGGAGGTGCTGGCGCGCTACGGAAGGCTCGACATCCTCGTCAACAACGCCGGCGCGCCGCAGGGCGCCGATCGGAACGAGATCGAGGACGTGCCGGTCGCCGCCTGGGATCTGACGATGGGGGTCAACGCCAAGGGCGCGTTCCTGATGGCGCGCGCCGCGGTGCCGGCGATGCGCCGGGCCAAATGGGGCCGCATCGTCAGCGTGTCGTCGAAGGCCGCCTTCCGCCCGGGCGCGAAGCGCGCGACCTATGCCGCCTCGAAGGCGGCGATCGTCGGCTTCACCCGCTCGCTGGCGCTCGATTTGGCGCCGCACGGCATCACGGTCAACGCGGTGTGCCCCGGCCCCATTCGCACCTCGCGCGCGATCAGCACCAACCGCCGCGAATACGGCGACGACCTCGAATTCGGCTTCCGCGAGCGCGCGAAGGATATCCCGGTCGGCCGCTTCGGCGAACCCGACGAAGTCGCCTCGATGATCGCCTATTTGGCCTCGGACGAGGCCGCCTTCGTCACCGGCCAGGCGATCGGCATCGACGGCGGCTGGTAGTCACAACCCGGGCGCCCCACCAAATCCACATTCCCGGCGCAGGCCGGGACCCATCCATTCGCGTCTCGGTCGGCTGAAGGGTGGGTCCCGGCTTTCGCCGGGAATGCGGTTATGTGTGCTATGTGTGGTCAGCCGCCCAATAATTTGCGCTGCGCCGTCGCCTGTTCCTGCATCGAGAGCAGGAGGCGGGCTTCGGGGGTTGGGGCACAGTTGGTGTAGCCGGCGCCTAGTTCCTTCAGCTGCGCGGCGTTGCGCGGGAAGGCGGCGTGGTTGAGCGGCAGCGCGAGGCGGCAGCCGGCGCCGCCCTTTACGCCAGCGCGCACCCGGTCGATCGCCGCGACGAGGCGCGGATGGTCGGGATGGCCGCTGACCCCCAACGAGCGCGACAGGTCGGAGGGGCCGACCGCCAAGAGATCGACGCCGGGCACCGCGGCGATCTCGTCGATGCGCTCGACCGCTGCCATGTCCTCGATCATGCAGGCGAGGAGGATCTCGCGGTTGGAGCTCGCCATGTGCTCGAGCAGCGGGATCTTGCCGTAATCGGCGGCGCGCCCGCCGGCCGCCATGCCGCGCTCGCCGTCGGGCGGGTAGCGCACCGCCGCAACCGCGGCGCGCGCCATGTCGGGATCGGAGACGTGCGGCACCTGGATGCCCTGCACCCCCATATCGAGAAGGCGCAGGATGAACGCCGGGTCGAACCCCGGGGTGCGCACGATCGGGGTGATGCCGATGCGCTCGGCCGCCATCACGCAGGCCTGCACGTCGTGCAAATCCAATGTCGTGTGCTCCATGTCGATAAAGGCGGCGTCGAACCCGGCGAGCCCGATGATCTCGACGATCTGCGGGTCGGGAATGCCGCCGACATGGGTCCCGAGCGCGAGCCCGCCCTGCCGCATGATGCGCTTCACCCGGTTTTCCTGCATCGCTTCCTCCTCACCTCACTCCGCATTCCCGGCGGAAGCCGGGACCCACACGTCAGCCGCACGGGAGGCGGAACCGTGGGTCCCGGCCTGCGCCGGGAAGCGATTAAAATAGATTACCGCGGCTCAGCCGGTGTGCTTGCGGATGAAGGCTTTCATCCGCTCGATCGCCGGCCGCGCGTAGGGCGCGTCGGGCTTGCCGGTCATGAAGCCGTGATTGGCGCCGCGGTAGAGCTCCAGTTCAACCTCGCCACCGCCCTTCTTCCAGCCCTGGACCAGGCGCTGCATGGTTTCGAGCGGCACCCACTCGTCGCTGTCGCCGCCGAACACCAGGGCCGGCGGCAGAAAGACCTTCTCGCCGCGGTCGAGGATCGCCGGCGGGCTGGCTTCGCTCATCGTTGCCTCGTCGCGCCAATAGGCGTGGTGGTTTTCGACGAGCTCGTCGTTGCCGGCCTTTTTCGCGAGGTGGTAGCGCAATAGTGGGTCGAGCACGCCCCAGCCTGAGATGACGAAAGCGAGCCGCGCGTCGATCTGCGGCGCATCGGGGAGCGGCAGCGCGGCGTAGCGCGGGTCGTCGGGGCGCATCGCGGCGAGCAGCACCTGATGCCCGCCGCTCGAAGTCCCCATGCTGCCGACCCAATCGGGGCGACCGCCATAGGTGCGCGCCCTCGCCTTCAGCCAGCGCGTCGCCAGGTTGATGTCGGCGAGGGAGGCCGGGTAGGGCGCTTCCGGCGGCATGCGGAAATCGATGGATGCGACCAGGATGCCGCTCTCGGCCAAGGCCCGGGCGATAAAGTCGTTGTCGGTGCGGTCCTTATGGACCCAGGCGCCGCCATGCACCTGGATCACCGCCGGGTAGGGGCCACTGCCGGCCGGCCGGTAGAGCCGCGCCAACAGCGCGCGGCCGCCCTGGCGCTGGTATTCGACATCTTCCACCCGCAGGTCCGGGCCGACATCCGCTTCGAGCGTCGCCGCCATCGTTTCCTCCTCTTATGCTGCCGGTTATGCCATTGGCCGAGTTTAGCAGCCGCGCCGGCGCGCGTCTGCCGATCATCGTGGGCGATGGGTGCGACGCCTGCGCAACACGTTGAACGGGGCGGGGCGTATCTCTACTGTGCGGCCCGCTGCACAAAGGGAGGATGGCGCCCGGTGAGGACCCGCCAGGCGCGTCGCGCGCCGAACATCAGATCGGCGGAGGAGAGCATCGCGGTCGCGGACGGCTCGTTCGCGCGCTCGGCGATGCGCCTCGTCGCGCTGTTCGAGGCGCTCGCCAAGTCGGAGGAGGGGGTCAGCCTCGCCGAGCTCAGCACCACGCTCGCCGCGCCGAAGAGCAGCCTCCTCGGCATCCTGCGCTCGATGGTCGCGCTCGGCTACATGGAGCACGGCCACGGCCTCTATCGGCTCGGGCCGAAATCCTTCCGGCTGGCCGCCGACATCCTGGCGGTGCGCCGCTTTCCCAATTTGGTGCGGCCGATCCTGCAGGACCTCGCGGCGAAAAGCGGCGAGACCGTGTTTCTCGTCGTGCTCGACCAATTGGCGCAGCGGATGACCTATGCCGACATCATCGATAGCGCCAACCCGGTGCGCTACACGGTGCCGACCGGCACGACGCGGCCGCTTTACGTCTCGGCCGGCGGCCAGATGCTGCTCGCCTACCAGGAACCGGCGTGGATCGACGCCTATATCCGCGCCGCCCGGCTCGACGCCCTGACCCCGCGCACGATCACCGACCCGCGCCTCCTGCGCGAGCGCCTCGCCGGCATTCGCCGCGACGGCTTCGCGATCAGCCTCGGCGAGACCGTGCCGGGCGCCGCCGGCATCGCGGCGCCGATCTTCAACGCCGACGGCAGCGTCACCGCCGGGCTCCTTATCGGCGCCCCGATCGACCGCTTCGAGCAGGATTTGCCCGAACTGAAGCGCCTGTTGCGCGAGGCGGTGACCCGCGTCGCCGGCATCGCGCATACGCTGGTCGAAGATAGGGCCGCGCCGCGCGATTGAACGGCCATCTTTCAGTCATTGCGAGGCGCGCAGCGACGCAGCAATCTCGACGGGGAAAGCGTACGGCACGAGATTGCGTCGCTCCGCTCGCAATGACGGATTCGTTGATGGAGGCATCATGATCAAGCGGTTTCACGCGCTTTATGTCGGGCAGATCGAACTCGACAATGTCGGGCTGGGCGGCACCCCGGCCAACGACCGGCGCTATTCGAGCGAGCGGCTGGCCGAAGTGTTCGAGACCTCGCGCCGCGTCGCGCAGGTGATGGATGAACTCGGCTATTACTGCTTCTGGGCCGCCGAGCACCATTTCCAGCGCGAAGGCTATGAGTGCATCCCCAATCTGATCCAGTGGGGGCTGTGGCTCGCTACCCAGACGCGGCGCCTCAAATTCGGCTGCGGTTTCAATGTGTTGCCGATGTGGCACCCGATCCGCCTCGCGGAAGACTACGCGATGGCCGACATCGTCACCGACGGCCGCGTCGTGATGGGGGTCGGGCGCGGCTACCACACCCGCGAAGTCGAGACGCTCGGCGGCCCGCTGCTCGACACCACCGCCAACCGCGAGATTTTCGAGGAGGGGCTGCAGCTCCTCCTCAAATGCTTCAACGAGGAGAGCTTCCACCACAAGGGCAAGTATTTCGCGGCGCCGCCGCCGCTGCCCTATCGCGGCTACGAGCTCAGCGAGATCACGATGGTGCCGCGGCCGAAGCACCTGCCCGTAGAGATCTACATGCCGATCGCCAGCGGCCGCACGATCGACATGATGGCGCAATATGGATTGAAGGCGATGGTGACGCTGAACGGCGAGAAGATCTTGGACGACGTGGTGCGCCAATTCCACGCCGCCTGCCATCGCCACAACCGGCCGACCCAGCTTGGGGAGGACATGGTGTGGGGCGCCGGCATCTACCTCGCCGACAGCGAGGCGGAGGCGATCCGACGGCTGGAACCGGCGCATGACGAGCGCTTCAAATGGTTCGCGCCGTTCGGCTTTGTGCGCTACGCCGACGCCGAGGGCCGCACTTGGGGCACCCCCGGCGCGCCGACCACGGTGCCGACACTGGCCGAGGGGGTAAGGCAGAAGGCGTGGTTTTGCGGGCCGCCGGGCCAGGTCATCGACGGCATCAAATCGGTCGAGGCGAAATACCCCGGCCTCGAGGATTTCATGATCCATTGGGCCGAAGGCCTGCCGCCCGACGAATTCATCGAGCAATTGCGCTGGTTCGCCCGCGACGTGATGCCGGCCTTCAACCGCGGCTGACGGCGCCCGCCCCGGCGCGCGCCGGGGCCGGGCTTTGCACTAAAAGCGCCGTCATTCCGGGGCGGTCCCTTCCCGCGCACGCGGGAATGCAGGGGGAACCAAACTGCCCTTTGCTCTGGACCCCCGCCTGCGCGGGGGTGACGAAGGGATGTTTCGATCCGAATGGTTCATGCTTGAGATCAGCCCCTGCCGTATTTGGCATGAAAATGCGGCAGCACGCGCTCGCCCATCATCTGGATGACGCGCAGGATCTTGGCCGCCTCCATGCCGGGCCAGCCCATGCGGAAAATCAGGTAATTCGATTCCAGGCGGCGCACCCGCTCCTCGATCTGTTCGATGACCTCGTCGGGCGTGCCGAGGATGAAACGGTCGCGCGCCAGATCGTCGAACCCGACGCGAAAGCTTTCCTCGCCCGGCAAGACCTTGTCCTGGCCCCATTCGGCGTAGGCGGCGTATTTCGCCGCGAGGTAGGGCCGCGCGGTGTCGACCGCCTCCTCGTGGCTCGGCGCGACATGCGCTTCGAGGCAAATCGGGCGCGCCGCCGGCATCGGATGGTTGGCTTCGGCGAGCGTCTGCTTGTAGCGCTCCCATTGGCGCTCGATCGTCGGCAGCGCGGCGTGCGGGTTGATGAACCACGAGTACCCGAGGCGGGCGGTGCGCACGACCGCCGGGTCGGCGTTGGCGGCGATCCAGATCGGCGGCGTTGGCTTCTGCACCGGGCGGATCGTGCAGGTGGCGTTGTGCACCCGGAAGAAGCGGCCCTCGTGGGTCACCTCGTCCTCGCTCCACAGCCGCTTGATCAGCGCCAGCGCCTCCAGCATGCGCGGCACCCGCTCCTTCGAATTGGTGCCGAAGGCTTCGTATTCGACGTCGCGGTAGCCGATGCCGACGCCGAAGACGACGCGGCCCTCGGACATGATGTCGAGGCTGGCGACTTCTTCCGCGGTCTGCACCGGGTTCAGCATCGCCAACAGCAGGACCGAGAGGCAGAGGTCCATACCCGGCGCCTCGCCGGCGAGGCGCGCCAGCATCGGCAGGCTCTGCAGCGATTGATAGGGGGGCGACAGATAATGGTGGCCGGCCGCCAGCGCGTCGAAGCCGGCCTCTTTGGCGAGCCGCACCTGCTCGACCGCCTCGCGAAAGCGCCTGACCGGGTCGTCCGAGCGCGGCTGCTGCGCGTTGACAAAGACGCCGAATTTCATCGCTCTCCTCCGCTGACCGTCGCTCGCCAATGTAGACTTGATCCCTTTCTCATGTCATCCCGGCGCAGGCCGGGACCCACCGGGCCGTCGCTCGAAACGCCGGCAAATGGACCCCGGCCTGCGCCGGGATGACGGATAGAGCTGAGGGAGCCGCCGATGGAACCGCTCGATAGCGCAACGCTGCCGCCGGGAGTGCGCTCGCGCTTCGTGCGCGACGTCAACGGGCTCGACATACACATCCTGGAGGCCGGGTATGCGCCGGCGGGGCGGCCGGTCGTGCTGTTGCTGCACGGCTTTCCGGAGATCGCCTATTCCTGGCGCAAGGTGATGCCGGCCTTGGCCGAGGCGGGCTACCACTCTATCGCCCCCGACCAGCGCGGCTATGGCCGCACCACCGGGTGGAGCGCGGATTACGACGCCGATCTGCGGCCGTTCCGCCTCCTCAACGCGGTGCGCGATGCGCTCGGCCTCGTCGCGGCGCTCGGCCACGCTACGTGCGCGGCGGTGGTGGGGCACGATTTCGGCGCCTCGGTCGCGGCCTGGTGCGCCCTGGTGCGGCCCGATGTGTTCCGCTCGCTGGCCTTGATGAGCGCGCCCTTCGCCGGCCCGCCCGCGCTCCCCTTCGCGACCGACGGGAAATCGCCGGCGATGCCCGAGAGCCCCTCGATCCACGAGGCGCTGGCCGCCCTGCCGCGGCCGCGCAAGCATTACCAATGGTGGTATTCGACGCGGTCCGCCAATGCCCGGATGTGGCATTGCGAGCAAGGGGTGCACAATTTCCTGCGCGCCTATTTCCACCACAAGAGCGCCGACTGGAACGCGAACCGTCCGCACCGCCTGGCGTCATGGACCGCCGAGGAACTCGCCAAGATGCCGACCTACTACATCATGGATCTGGCCGACGACATGCCGGCGGCAGTGGCGAAGGAAATGCCGTCCGCCGCGGAGATCGCCGCCTGCCGGTGGCTGCCCGACGAGGAGCTCGCGGTCTACGCCGAGGAATACCGGCGCAACGGCTTCCAGGGCGGCCTCAACTGGTACCGCTCGCGCAGCGGCGGCGCCTTCGAAGCGGAATTGCAGCTCTATTCCGGCCGCACCATCGACGTCCCGTCGATCTTCATCTCGGGTAAGAGCGACTGGGGCGTCTATCAGCGCCCCGGCGCCGTCGAGCGCATGCAGGAAGCGGCCTGCACCCGCATGGCCGGCGTCCACCTGCTGGAGGGCGCCGGCCATTGGGTGCAGCAGGAACAGGCCGACGCGGTCAACCGCCTGTTGATCGATTTCCTGCGGCAGGCAGCCGCCTGACCCGCGCCGGGGTTGCGGCCCTTCATCCGGCGACCGCGACGCCCTGCACCTCGACGAGAAATTCGGGGGCGGCGAGGCCGGCGACGGTGATCAGCGCGCTCGCCGGAAAATTGTCGCCAAAGATTTCCTTGCGCAATTCGGTGAAGCGGTCGCCGAGGCGCGCGTCGGTGATGAAGACCGTCATCGTCACCATGTCGGAAAGCCGCGCGCCGGCCTCTTCCAGCGTCCGCCCGAGCCGGGCGAAGACTTCGCGCACCTGGCCGTCGAAATCGGCCGCCAGCGAGCGGCCCGCCGCATCCTCGCCCGCGACCTGCCCGGCCAGCCAGATCGTGCGCCCGCCCGCCGTGACGACCGCCTGCGAATAGGCCCGCGCCTGCGCCCGCTCGCGCTTCACATGGCTCCGCGTTATCGGTTCCGGCATTTCATCCTCCATCGCGATCGCTTGCCCCGCTATGCTGCGCGGCATGAGTGCCGACGCAACCTTATTCGCTGACGCCGCGCAACGCCGCGCCGCCGGCTGGCTCGCCGCCTGGGACGCCCAGGGCACCCACCGCACCGCGACCGCGGGCGACGCGGCCGGCGCCGCCTGGCTGGCCGCCGAGGCGGCGGCGCTCGGGGCCGAGGTGGAGATCGAGGAATTCGCGCTCGACCGCCTCGACCCGGTCGAGGCCTATCTCGAAATCGCGAGCGAGCGGACCCCGGCGGTGCCGGTGTTCGACGCGCCAGCGACAGACGCCGCCGGCATTATGGGCGCGCTCGGCCGCGACATCGCGGTAGCCCAATTGTCGCCGCGCGCGGTCTACAGCGGCGAATTCGCCCGCCTGCGCCGGGCGGGCGGCCATCGCGGTCTCGTTGTCGTGTGCGCCGGCGAGCGCTCCGGCATGGGCCTCCTCAACGCCGAGCAATTCCGCGCTCCCTACGGCGCCCCGGCCATTCATATCGCGAGCGAGGCGGGCGCCAGCGTCCTTGCCGCACTGGCGCGTGGCGCGCCGGCGCGGCTTGTCGCGCATAGCCGGCGCACCGCTGCGTCGGCGGCTAATGTCGTCGTGCGACTGGCGGGCAGCGGCGACAGGCTCGCGCCGCTCGTCGTGATGACGCCGCGCAGCTCGTGGTGGCAATCGACCGCCGAGCGCGGCGGCGGCATTCTCTGCTGGTTGGAGGCGCTGCGCGCGCTTCTCGCCGCGCCGCCGGCGAGGCCGGTGATCTTCACCGCCAACAGCGGCCACGAGCTCGGCCATCTCGGGCTCGACGATTTCGTCGCGCGCCGCAAGGGGTGCGAGGAGCGCGCGATTTGGGTGCATTTTGGGGCCAACCTCGGCGCCGCCGGCGGCACCCTCGCGGCGATGTCGGCGAGCGCCGAACTGCGCGCGCTGGCCGCCGCCGAGCTGACGCGCGCCGCCGCCCCGCACACGCTCGCCGCGCCCGACCTCGTGCCGAGCGGCGAGACCCGCGACATCCACCGGAAGGGCGGCAGCTACCTGACGCTGGTTGGCACCAACCCCCTCTTTCACCTGCCGCAGGACCGCTGGCCCGACGCGGTCGACCTCGCCGCCGCCTTGCGCATCGCGGCGGCGGCCTCGCGCATCGTGGTGGCGCTGGCGGGCGCTTCGCATTAGGTTTTCGCAGGCTTTGGCCCGCGCGCCGGGAGAAAATTCGCGATGCCCGAACCCAGTTGGACGCTGCGCGGCGAGTACATGGAAAGCTGCAACTGCGATTACCTCTGCCCGTGCATCTACACCAACCCGCAAGCGCCGGTGACCTACGACCATTGCACCGCAATCCTGGTGTTCCGCATCGACGAGGGCCGCTCCGGCGCGATGACGCTGGACGGCCTCAAATTCGCGCTGGTCATCCGCTCCGGCAAGGTGATGGCCGACGGCAACTGGATTTTCGGCGTCGTCGTCGACGAATTGGCCGGCGCGGCGCAGCGTCCGGCATTGGCCGCGATCGCCAGCGGGGAGGCCGGCGGCACCCCGGGGATCATCCGGCAAAACCTGGTCGGCGACTTTCGCGGCGTCGAGTTCCGCCCGATCGAATTCACCATGGCCGGGCTCACCCGGCGCGCCGCGATCCCCGATGTGGCGTCGTTCGAGATCGCCGGGGTTGCCTCGCGCAACGGCAGCGGCGAACCGTTTTACATCGACAATACCGGCCACCCGGCCGGCCGCCGCCTCGCGCTGGCGCGCTCCACGGAAACCCATGTGCACGGCTTCGGCCTCGACCTCGACCTGACCGGACAAGGCAATAACGGCCACTACGCGCCGTTCGCCTGGTCGGCCTGAACGCGCCGGACGCATGCTGCGCGTCGCGGTGATCGGCGCCGGGATCGGCGGTCTCAGCGCGGCGCTGGGGCTCTACCGGGCCGGGTTCGACGTCGAAATCTACGAGCAGGCGGCCGAACTGACCGAAGTCGGCGGCGGCATCAACATGGGCCCCAACGCGGTGCGCGTCCTTCTAAATCTCGGCCTCGGGCCGGGGCTGGAGCGCGTTGCGGTGCGCCCGATCGGCACCCACCAGCGCCGCTGGCAGGACGGCAGCACGCTGCAGCGCGCCGCGCTCAACCCGCGCTGCGAAGAGCTCTACGGCGCGCCGCACCTGACAATCCACCGCCGCGACCTCTTGGCAGTGATCGCCGCCGCCTTCCCGCCCGAGCGCCTCCACCTCGGCCACCGCCTCGTCGGCTTCAGCGAAAGCGGCGACCATGTCGAGGCAACATTCGCCAACGGCGAGCGCATCGCGGCCGATATATTGGTCGGTGCCGACGGCATCCATTCGGCGGTACGGGCGCAAATGTTCGGCGACGAGCCGCCGCAATTCGCCGGCTGCGTCGCCTATCGCGGGCTGGTGCCGGCCGAGCGCATCGCCGATCTCGGGCTCGAACTCGGCAGCCAGTCGTGGGTCGGGCCGGGTGGCCATTTCGTGCATTATTTCGTATCCGCCGGGCGGCTCCTCAACTTCGTCGGCTGGACCGAGCACGACGAATGGAACCGCGAGGACTGGACCGACCGGGCGACGATCGAGCGCGCGCAGGCCGCCTTCGGCGGCTGGCATCCGCAGATCGGTCGCATCATCGCCGCGGCCGACACCTGCTTCATCTGGGCCTTGTTCGACCGCGATCCCTTGCCGCGATGGTCGGCGGGCCGGGTGAGCCTCCTCGGCGACGCCTGCCACCCGATGTACCCGTTCATGGGCCAGGGCGCGGCGCAGGCGCTGGAGGACGGCGCGGCGCTGACCGCCTGCCTCGTCGCGGCGGGGGAGGGCGATCCGGCCGTCGCGCTGCAGCGCTACGAGCGGGCGCGCCTGCCGCGGGTCAGCCGGGTGCAGGCCCTCTCGCGCGCCAACAAGACCCGCTTTCACCTGCCCGACGGCCCGGCGCAGCAGGCGCGCGACGCCGAGTGGGCGAGGGGCGGCGACCGCTCGCCCGACGCCTTGCGCTGGCTCTACGCCCACGACCCCGCCGCCCTCGACGCGGCGGCGGCGTTGCCCTAATCCCCCTAATCCGCATTCCCGGCGCAAGCCGGGACCCACTCCGCCGCCTCTCGACCGGTTGAACCGTGGGTCCCGGCCTGCGCCGGGATGACGGCTTGGGGTGTTACTCGGCCTTGCGGCAATAGACCGCGAGCTTGTTGCCGTCGGGGTCGCGGCAATAGCCAGCATAGGCGTTGGGCCAGAAGCTGCGCGGGCCGACCGCGCCCTCGTCCTTGGCGCCGAGTGCGAGGGCCGCCTTGTGGAAGGCCGCGACCGCCGCCCGGCTCGGCGCCTCGAAGCTGATCGTGCCGCCGTTGGCGACCGTCGCCGGCTTGCCGTCGGCCGGCTTCAGCACCATGAATTCTTCGGTGGTCTGGCCCCAGCACGAGCCGCCGTCGCCGAAATCCTTGAGGCGCTTGACGCCCAGCGGCGCCAGCACCGCGTCATAAAACGCGCGCGCCTTCGCCAGATCGTTGGTGCCGACCGTGACGTGGGTGAAAATAGCCATCTCGTTCCTCCTCGCATCCAGGCTGCGTTTGCCGCTTCAGGCCGGCCGCCCGCTGTGGGGCGGGCTGTCGCCCGGCCGCCATTTATCGCCCGATCGGACGAGCGGCGCCACCTCGACCGGATATTCGTCGTCGACCGTATATTCGTAGCAGCGGATCTGCTGGGCTTGCGGGTGCGCCGCGGTGACCGCGGCGAGCGCCGCGGCCAGCGTCTCGAAGTCGCCGGTGAATTGCAGCCGGCTGTTCCACACTCCTTTCGCCGCGCGGCTCAGGCGCCCGCGGGTCGGCGCGTCGGTTTCCGGCACCCGGTCGATATAGGCGGTGATCTCGATCGAGTGGGCGCCGTCGGCGCGCGTCTCGTCGCGGGTCACTTCGACCCGGTAGGTTTCGTAGGCCATGCAGCAAGCTTATACCGCCGCCGCCGCCGCCGCGCTAACATGGCGCCGCGATTCATGCCGGAGCGGGAGAAATTGCGATGATCAAGCTGGCGGGCATCGGCCATGTGCTGTTGCGGGTGAGCGACGAGGAAGCCTCCAAGCGCTTCTACCGCGACGTATTGGGCTTTCTCGTCGCCGAGCAGGACCCCGAGCACGGCGGCGTCTTCATGACGCTGGGCGACGGCTTCCATACGATCGACATCACGCAGCACCCGGCGCCCGAGGCGGCGGCCCGGCCGCAAAAGGGCGGGCTCGGGCTCGTCCACATCGCCTTCAAGGTCAGCAGCTACGCCGCCTTGCGCGACGCCTACGCCCACCTCCTCGCGCAGGGCGTCGAGATTCAGCGCGCGACCGACCATGTCTGCCAGCGCAGCCTTTATTTCACCGACCCCGACGGCAACGGCCTCGAAATCTATTATGAGATGCCGCGCGCCCTCGAACTCTTTCCCAACGGGCGCGGCGACGAAGACGAGGCCTTGCCCCTCTCGCGCGCCGCCGACCCGCTGCCGGGGTGGCTCGCCGAAGAGTGGCCCGGCCCTGCCGCCTATGCCAAGGTCGAGCGCCTACGCCACGCCGCGGCACAAAGCGCCGTTGACTGATCGGTGCGTCGCGGTCCCCTCAGGGCGCCGCCGGGGGGATTTGTCGGGCGGATGGGGCCGGCCGGCGATCACGATTAACCATATCGCCTTGCGCATGCACACGGTCGTACTCATGTAAAGCGGCATACAATGGAGGCCGAATATGAATGGCCACGAAATAAAAATCGCCGCTGACAAACTTGATCTGCCGCTCTCGAAATATTTCGACGGCGATGGAATCGCGATCCTCGGCTCGGCGCTGTGCCGGCGGATCGAGCACCTCGAAGCCCCGGACATGCGCTGCAACGCGGTTTTGCTGGTCCTGGGCGCGATGTCGCAGATCGGCATCGACCTCGACCACCTGGATCGACCGGCGATCCGCGTCGCGCCGCACCGCAATGGCAAGAACGGGCATGCCGCCGGCGGCAAGTAGGCTATTGCGAGCCTGACGTCGGCGGAACGCTCGCGCCGGCGCCGGCGCTGCCTATATAGGGCGAAGACAGCAGCAGCGAGGCGCCCAGCGATGAAAACGACCGCGACATTCTTGGCCGGCGTGCTGGTGGGTGCCGTGCTGGCTATTGCCGTATCCGCCGGGGCGAGCGGCGGCGCGGCGGCGCAGCAACTCTACCAGGCGCCCAATCCGGGCGAGCAGCTAGCGGCGGCGCCCCCGGCCTCGAGCTACGACCCCTACACCAGCGGGATCGGCGCTTGCGTCCAGGCCAATTGGGGCAATTCGCCACCCTGCCGCGAGACCATGCAACCAACCTACGGCCAACCCAACTACTGGCCCTACCACTAAACCACGCCGGCTCGGCCGACGTCGCGCGCACCTCCTTGCCGGCTCGCACCCGGGCCGGGGCGCCTTCCACCGCAGGGTGCGTCGCGGCGCCTATCCGAGCTATCGGGCCGGCGAGGGCGTCGGCGAGCAGCACCGGTTCGGCGAAGGCTGAGAGGTTTCGCCCCATTCAAGGCTACGCCTGCACCGAATGTAGGGTGGGTTGAGCACCGCGAAGCCCACCGAAGCCGCCCCTCTCGTCCATTTGATGGGCTTCGCTGCGCTCAACCCACCCTACTTGCTTGCTGCGGTGGAAACTACCTCGCGCCGACCGCTAAAGGCTAGGATCGTCGGCCCTTTGCCATGTTATCCAACCACGCGGGATGCCAAATTCTTGGACGATAACGCTAATAACCAATGTTATCTTGGCTAAGTCATCGATCCCGTAAGGCAGATATATTGTCGTAGTATCATTGGGGTACCCTGATTGGTGCTTGAGTTCTATAATCATGCCGTCGCCGACCTCCACGGCGGCAGCTTCATATTCATCTAAATCATCATGTCCCTTGAAAACAGACAGATGAAGCTTGTCCGCAAAGAAGGACAGCGGACGATCTATGATCGCTTGCGGCACAAACTCCTTTCCAAAAAGCGCCGATGAGGGCAATGCCTTAACCATCACGGCACCTGTGTATTCTTGATGTAGGTAATCGGGATGGCCGCATAAATGCCATTCTGTCGGTTAAGCACGCCGGGCGTCCCTTCATACCAGCGGGCCTCGAAAGGCGTGCCCTTGCCCGGCGTGGGTGCGACACCGCTGCAGAACTCTATCCCGCGTGGACTTGGCGGCCGCGAGTGGTTTCGCCATGCCTTCACCGAGGGCAGACCGCTACCGCGTGCTGCCCTGCCCCATACTTCCATCGAAGCGACCTGCTGGGCCGCGTCACTTAGCGTCTGCGTCGGGCTCTCACAGCGATTATAGAAGGGCGCTCCGGGCGTTCCCGCGATAACCGGCGCATGGGTCTGCGCTCCTCCCGCTATCATTCCCCCTCGCGCTCTTATCTGCGTTTGTTTGTGGCGCACTCGTCGGCGAAGTGTGTCCGACGAATGGCGCGGTTGGGCATTATTTAGAAGGACGCGAATTGCGCAACCGGAAATGTGCGTATTTATCGAGCGCATTCGCATGTCGGCCACGAGAGCAAGGCCCGGACCAGTTTTGGTGTTCCTTATTAACAATAACTTAATGCTCCCCCGATGCATAATAAGCCGCCTTCCTGAGCAAAACGGCTGCCGGATGCCCATTGTTCCGCCAGCGACATTGTTGCCCGCGCGCTCTACGCACGCGCACTGATTCCACGCAACCGCAAGGATTCTGATCGCGGGAATCGACGGTTTTGGTCCCATCTGCGCCCGGATAGCGCCGAGAAGCCACACGAGCTAATAGGATGGGTTGCGCGTGGCGGCCCCGTCGTTAGTCGCCGCAGACGGATTCGTCGCGGGTTTCGGCGGCGCGGGCTTGGGCCTCGGCGAGGCGGTTTATTTCGCGCAGCAGGACTTCGCGCGGGTCTTCTTCGTTGGGATCGGGCCGCGGGTCGGTGAGTTCGGCCAGCAGCACCATGTCAAGCAGCATTTTCGTGGCGCGCAGGTCGCCGGCGGCGGCTTTGTCGACGAGGCGGGCGACGATCGCCTCGCGCCCGGTGGCGGGGGCGCGCCGCCGGGCGCCGGCGCCCTCTGCTGCGGCGCCGGGGCTGTGCGGCTTGCGGTCGAGCGCGGCTTCGAGCAAGGCCGCGAGGCGCCGGGGTTGGCGCCACTGGCGGCGGTGGCGGCGGCCGCCCTCCGGGTTGCCCGATTGGCCTTTGCGGAAACGGCTATGCAACGGCGGCATCTTGTAGCCGACCCGGTAATCCGGCGGTATGTCGTTCATCGCGCTGCAGGGGTTGACATTGAAGGCCTTCGCATACACCTTAAAGGCGGTAATGTCAATATCATAATTGCTACTCAGGGCGTGAAAATTGCGGCGAAATCTCTGCTCGATCCGCTGCGCGGTCGCTGCCGATCCCTGTAACCGGCGCGGAAATTCCCTGCTCGGCGGCCCGGAAATTCCCTGCGTTTGCGGCCTGAATTGCGTTCTATCAATGGCTTAGGAGAAAAAATTTGGGATTTTTCCCTGCCCGCAGGGAAATGCGAAAAGGGCCGCCCCTGGCAGAGCGGCCCCTCTTCGGCAGATCCCCGGGACGAGCCCGGGGATGACTTGTTGCGGCGTCGGCGCCGCAACAAGTCAACTGTGCCAGCGGAACTCCTGCTGCTTGCGCTGCGAGCCTTGGCTGAGCTTGATGTTTACCAGGCCCGGGCCGGGGAAGTTCATCAGTTCGTCCAAGGCGCCGCGGACGTCCTTGGTGTCCTCGACATAGGCGCCGTAGCCGCCGAAGGCCTGCATCATCTTGTCGTAGCGGGCGCCGTAAATGAGGGTGTTCGGCCGCATGTTGAGCATCGGGTTCGAGGGGATCTCCGGCATGCCGGGGCCGATGCCGCCATTGTTCATGACGACGATCTTGGCCGGCATGTTGTAGCGGCACAGCGTCTCCATCTCCATGCCGGAGAAGCCGATCGCCGAGTCGCCCGAGATGTGGACGACCGGGCGGTCCGGGTGCACGACGCAGGACGCGACGACGAGGCCGAGGCCGACGCCCATCGTGCCGTAGCTGCCGGCGTTGAGGTAGGAGCGCGGGTTCTCGAGCGGCATCTGGGTCCCGCCGATATCCATCGTCGTGGCGCCCTCGCTACAGAGGACGACATTCTTCGGCAGCCACTCGCGGATGTCGCGGAAGAGCCGGTAATAGCCGCCGGGCGAGGAATCATCGGCGATCTGCGGCGCGATCATCGCCGCGTTCTCGGCCGATTTCTTGGCGAGCGCCTGGCGCCAGGGCGAACCCTCCGGGTGGAACCACTGGCGGCCTTGGAGCGCCGCGTTGAGCTGCGCGACGATCGCCTTGCCGTCGCCGACCAGGCACGCGTCGGCCGGCTTGTTCTGGTGCATCGACTCCGGCTCGATGTCGAGCTGAACGACGCGCACGTCCTTGGCATAGCGCGGCGGCAGGCCGAAATGCAGGATCCAGTTGAAGCGCGCGCCCATCAGGAAAACGACGTCGGCCTGCGACAGCGCGAGCGAACGCGCCGCGCCGGCCGACAGCGGGTGGTCGTCAGGCATCACGCCCTTGCCCTTCGGCGTGCGCACGAACGGTATCTGGGTGCGCTCGACAAAGGCGCGAACCTCGTCTTCGGCCCCCGAGGTCGCCATGCCCTGGCCGATCAGCAGAAGCGGGCGTTGCGCCGACTGCAGCACGTCGAGCGCATGCTCGACGTCTTGCGGCAACGCCATCGTGCGCGGCGGCGGGGGGCATTTCCTGACCTCGGCCACATCGGCGGTATCGCACGAGCCGGTGATCATGTCGTCGGGGAAGTCGAGATAGGCGGCGCCGGGGCGGCCGTAGGTCGACTGCCGATAAGCCATTTCCACATAGAACGGGATGCGGTTGACGCTTTCGATGCCGTGCGCCCATTTGGAAACCGGGGTCGCGGCCAGCACCTGGCGCTCTTCCTGGAAGGAGCCCATGCCGTTGCGATAGGTCTCCGAGGCGCCGCCGATCAGGATCATCGGCCAGCAGTTCTGCTGGGCGTTGGCGAGGCCGGAGAGACCGTGGATGACGCCGGGGCCGGTGACGACGATGCACGCGCCGGGCTTGCCGGTCAGATAGCCGACGGCACCCGCGGCATAGGAAGCAGCCTGCTCGTTGCGCATGCCGATATAGGGCAGGCCCACCTTCTGCGCCGCCTCGGCGATCGGCCCGACGGGAAACCCGACGACGCCGAACATGAAGTCCACGCCTTGTTCCTTCAGGCTTTTCGCCATCAGGTCTGCGCCTTTGATCTCAGCCAATGTTTCCTCCTGTCAAGTGGGCGATATGCCGTCAGGCCCGGGTTTCCGAACAACGTTCCGGCGCAGATTACGCATTTATCGCCGGCCGGGTCTAGCCGCGCCGCCATAAACGCTGCGATGCGATTTCGGCGCCCTCGGCCATCGCGTGCAGTTTCTTGAACGAGATGTCGGGATCGAGCTTGCCGTAGCCGGCGAAGGTGCCGAAGCCACAATCCGAACCCGCCATTACCCGCTCCTTCCCAACGATGTCGGCGAAGCGGCAGAGCCGCTCGGCGACGAGCTCGGGGTGCTCGACGTAGTTGGTCGAGGTATCGAGGACGCCGGCCACCAGGATCTTGTCGTCGGGCAATTTGACCTCGCGCCACACCGCCCATTCGTGCGCATGGCGCGGGTTGGCGGCCTCGACCACGAGCGCCTGCGGTTTTGCGCGGACGAGGATCGGCGCGACCTTGGCGAAGGGGATGTCGTGGTCGTGCGGCCCCTCGTAATTGCCCCAGCAGATGTGGATGCGCGCCATGTCCGCCGGCACGTTGCGCAGCGCGTGGTTGAGCACCTCGACGTGGAAGGCGGCGCGCTTCAGGAAATCGGCTTCGCTCAGATCCTGGAAGCTGGTGTGGTGCGCCATCGCCAGATCGGGGCAATCGAGCTGCAGCACAAAGCCGGCCTGGACGATCGCCTCGTATTCCGGCTGCATCGCTGCGGCGATCGCCTCGACATAGGCTTCATGGCTCGGGTAGTAGCGGTTGTTCTGGAACACCGGCACGAGGCCGGGAGAGGCCGCCGTCATAAAGCCCTCGACCGCATTCGCACCCGCGAGCGCCGCCTTGAGGTTGGCGAGGTCGTGGCGCAGCGGCGCTTCGTCCTTGACCGCGATCGGGCCGACGCAGACCGCGCGGCGCGCGACGTTGGAGCCGGTCATCCGCTCGTAGGCGGCCATGAAATTGGGGTGGTCGCGGGTATCGAGGCGCGGCTTCGCGCCCTCGTGCCCGGCAAAGCCCGAGAGCCGGTCGGCGACATAGGTCGAATAGCCGGGCTTCGACATCTCGCCGTCGTTGACGACGTCAACGCCGGCCTCGACCTGGCGGCGCACTATGGTCGCGACGGCGTCCCGCGTCAGCCGCTCGAGCTCGGCCTGGTCGTACGGCTCGCCCTGGTCCTTCTTGACCAGCAGCGCGCGCAATTCGGGCGGCCGCGGCAGGCTCCCAGTATGGGTCGTCAGAATGCGCTCCCGGCTCGTCTGCATCGCGTTTCTCCCGGCTGTGTTTTCCCGGCCATGCCCGGACGTGCCCGGCCGTGCTAATCGAGTGGCCCGATGCGGCGCGCGGCAGCGGCGCCGTTCCGTGGCGTTCCCGGCGGGGCTCGAACGGCCGCTCCGCAGTTTATCGCCGCCCCCCTGTCGATCAACCTGAATATCCGCGCCACGGCAATTGCCGGTTCGGTCACGGCATCGCGCAGCGCCAGTGCCGTATTCGGCATTTGCTTGTCTTGCCGGGCGGGGGGTGCGCTACCCTGGCCGCGCGGTGCAGCGAAGGAAAGAAATCATGCCGGACACCCACGCCTTGGCGGAACGCCCCGGAGACAGCCAAGGCCAGGACCAGCTCGCGGTTTACGACGCGATCGTCATCGGCGCCGGGATTTCGGGCATGTATATGCTCTACCGGCTGCGCGAATTGGGGCTATCCGCGCGCGTCTTCGAGGCCGGCTCGAACGTCGGCGGCACCTGGTACTGGAACCGCTATCCGGGTGCCCGCTTCGATAGCGAAAGCTGGACCTACGGCTACTCCTTTTCCAAGGAGCTGATGGCGGAATGGGACTGGAAGGAGCACTTTTCGCCGCAGCCCGACACGCTGGAATACCTCAATTACGTCGCCGACAAGTTCGACCTGCGCCGGGATATGCAGTTCCGCAGCACGGTCGCGGCGGCGAATTGGGACGCGGCGGCGAACCAGTGGAACGTGACACTGGAAAGCGGCCAGCGGGCAACCTCCCGGTTCCTCTTCACCGCCATCGGCATCCTCTCGGCCCATACGCTGCCGGCCATTCCGGGCCGCGACAGCTTCAAGGGCCCGGCCTATCACCCGGCGCGGTGGCCGCACACGCCGGTCGACTTTACGGGTAAGCGCGTCGGCATCATCGGCACCGGTGCGACCGCCATTCAGGCGATCCCGGAGATTGCCAAAGAGGCGAAGCACCTTACCGTTTTTCAGCGCCGCCCGAACTGGGCGGCGCCCCTGCACAATTCCAAGATAAGCAAGGCGGAGATGGCGGAAATCAAATCGCGCTACGAGGAAATTTATGCGCATTGCGCGACTACGCCCTCCTGGTTCATTCATCAGGCCGACCCGCGCCGGACGATGGAGGTGCCGCCGGAGGAGCGCCAAGCCTTCTGGGAGAAGCTTTACGGCGAGCCCGGCTTTGGCATCTGGATGGGCAATTTCCGCGATATCCTGACCAACGAAGAAGCCAATGCCGCGATCAGCGCCTTTATCGCCAAAAAGATCCGCCAGCGCGTGCATGATCCCAAAGTGGCGGACAAGCTGATCCCCAAGGACCACGGCTTCGGCACCCGCCGGGTGCCCTTAGAAAGCGGCTATTTCGAAGCCTACAACCGCAACAACGTGACGTTGATCGATACGCTGGTGGATGAGCCGATCGAGTGCATCACCCCCAAGGGCATCAAAACCACGCGGCGGGAACGTGAATTCGATATTCTTGTCTATGCCACGGGCTTCGACGGCGTGACCGGCGCCTACGACCGTATCGATATCCGCGGCGAGAACGGCCTGCGGCTCAAGGATGCCTGGGCCGATACCCCGCGCACCTATCTCGGCATGCTCGCGGAAGGTTTTCCCAATATGCTGATGGTGCTCGGGCCCCACACCGCGCGCGGCAACATTCCGCAGGCCGTCTCCCACAGCGTCGAATTCCAGGCGGGCCTGTTGCGGTTCATGCAGCAGCACGACTTGACGCGCGTCGAGACCCGGCCGGAACAAGTCGACGCGTGGACAGATATCGTGATCAAGGCGGGCGAAGCCTTGCTGTCGTTCAAGGTCGATTCCTGGCAGAACGGCGTCAATCGCAACGTCGCGGGCCGCACCGCCCGCCGCGTCCTCGGCTACAACGGCAACGGCGCCCATTTCCGCCGGACGACCGACGAGGTCGCCAAAGGCGGCTACCAGGAATTCGCGTTCCGTTAAGGTCCAGGCGAAGGAGACTCCATCCATGACGATCGATGTCGCGACCGGGATTGTCCGCATTCTCAAAGCGGAGGGTGTGGGTTGGGTTTCGACCTTCCCGGTCTGCCGGGT
>Ga0070731_10000744_pt1 | contig 39321 bp, 38 predicted proteins | sample Coa_R1_2_FD_66448 | JGI IMG/M metagenome (GOLD analysis project Ga0070731, IMG submission 66448) | Surface soil microbial communities from Centralia Pennsylvania, which are recovering from an underground coalmine fire - Coalmine... | ecosystem: Environmental > Terrestrial > Soil > Unclassified ...
AATACATCCGCTCGATCGGTCCCGAATAGAGCACGGGGCCGGTGGGCTTTCCGCTCGGCGATCCGCCCGGCGGCTCCAGGCTCACGGCGAGTGTCGAAATATTCGACAACGTCTCGTCGACCGGATTTTGCAGCGGCACGCGCACGACGTTGCCTTGCGGAATCACGCCGATCGGCTGCGGCGCGCCGGACTGCGGCAGCGCCCAGAGCTCGAACGCCCTGTCCGCTCCGGGCGTCGCGTTGCCGACGGTCTTGATCGTGAGGTAACGCTCGCCGCGCGTCGCCGTCGCGATCAATCCCACCTTCGCGTCCGCGCCCGAGAGCACGACAACGAGCGGCGCCGGCACGACGCCGGGAATGCGTCGCCACTCCGCGATGCCGAGCGCGACGATGCCGGCGAGGCTCGCGATCGCAAGCGTGCGCCAGAAGGGCTCCCACCGCCCGCGTTTCGGAGCGGGCGCAGTTTGCAGATCCAGTCCCAGTCGGGCGACGATGCTGCGCCACACGCGCGGCGGCGGCATCAGCGGTGGAACGCTGTCGCCGAGCACCGCGATTCGCCGTTCCCATTCGGAGAGCGCCGATGCAACGACACGATCGCGCCGTGCGATCGCCACTAGGCGGCGACGCACGCGCGGCGGCGACGTGCCGAGCGCGAATTCGGCGGCAAGTCGATCGAGTCGCTCGCGACGATCGGGACGCGACAGTTTCACGCCTGTGCTGCCTGCGAATCGAGACACCGGCGAAGCGTCGCGAGCGCTCTGCGTACCCACGACTTCACCGTGCCAAGCGGCTCGCGCAGATGCGCCGACAACTCGGCATGCGACATCCCGTGGAAGAACGCGAGCGCGATCGCCTGCCGCGGTCCTGGGTCGAGCGCATCGATGCAGCCGCGAAGCGCGCGCGCGTCGGCGGAGGCCACCAGCATGTCGATCGGCGACGGCCCTTCGGCGGGCGGCTCCCACGCCGGCGCATCGTCGTCGTCGCCGCGCGTGAGCGACTCGGTGTCGAGCTCGCGTCGTCGCAGCCGATCGAGACAGCGGTTGCGCACGACCGACGTGAGCCAGGTGATCGGCTGGCTCTTCGACATGTCGTACGTGCCGGCGTGATGCCAGATGCTGACGAACGCCTCCTGCAGGATTTCTTCCGCGATCGCTCCGTTCCGAACGATACGAACCGCGACCGCGTACAGATGCGGGCTCGTCAGCCGGTAGAGCTCGGCGAACGCCCGTTGATCGCCGATCGCGACGCGCGCGAGGAGGTCGGCGAGCGCATCGGCGCGTTCGGCCGCGGTGCGCGGCCCGGCCGCCGTGGCCGTCGATGCGTCGCTCGATGCGATATGCCGATCCCGAGCGCCTTTGGTTCGAGGCGCCGGCGTCATCGGCGAAATGTCGCGGTCGTGTCGCGGGAGCGTGAGACTTCCGTGGCTTTCATGTCGCCGCGCCGCGTGCGCGATCCTTTCGCCAAAGAACGTCCGATGCGCCAGCCTCGCGATTTAGCACGCGCGCGAGCACGAACAGCAGATCCGAAAGACGGTTGAGATAGATGCGGCTTGGCGGAGAGACGCTTTCGACGCCCGCGAGCGCGACGAGCATGCGCTCGGCGCGGCGGCACACGGTCCGCGCGACATGCGCGAGCGCCGCTTCGCGCGTGCCGCCGGGCAGGATGAATTCCTTCAGCATCGGCAGCGTTTCGTTGTAGCGTGTCACCGCCGACTCGAGCCTTTCGATATGTGCATCGCCGATCGCGGTGTGCCCGGGAATCGACAACTCGCCGCCCAGATCGAACAGATCGTGCTGAATGTCGGTGAGGAGCACGCGCACTTCGTCGCACACACGCTCGACGAGCAATAGTCCAATCGTGCTGTTGAGCTCGTCGACCGCGCCGATCGCGCCAATGCGCGGGTTGTCCTTCGGGACGCGTGAGCCGTCTCCGAGCCCCGTCGTGCCGTCGTCGCCGGTGCGCGTCACGATCTTCGATAGTCGATGTCCCATGGCAATCCTTCGGCGGTCGCAACAATCTCCACACGTGCCGGCTGCGCAGTCGACACTAACGAAATCGCGTCCTTCGGGCAAGCGCCGCCATGCAAGCCCCGGCAGCGGCGCCGGCGGAACGCGGCGCAGGCCATTTCGCGAGGCGATTTTGCTACGATTGACGGCAGGACCGGCCAGGGCGGGGCGCGCGAGCGCGAAGGGCCGCCCCGAGCGCGAGTTGCGCCCCCTTGGGGGCAGCGAAGCAGCGAAGCTGCGAGCGTGGGGGGGGGCGATTATGGCGACGACGAGCATCTTCGATACGCATCTTCATCGCCGCCCGGCGAACTATGCGCCGCTTACGCCGCTTTCGTTCATCGCGCGCACCGCTGAAACGTGGCCGCATGGGACCGCGGTGGTGCACGGGCCGCGCCGCTATACCTGGGCACAGACGTACGGCCGCGCGCGCCGCCTCGCGTCCGCGCTCGCGCATCGTGGCATCGGCGTTGGCGACACGGTGGCAGCGATGCTCGCAAACACGCCCGAGATGATCGAGTGCCATTTCGGCGTGCCGATGACGGGCGCCGTGCTGAATACGCTCAACACGCGGCTCGACGCGGAAGCCGTCGCGTTCATGCTCGGCCACGGCGAGGCGAAGGTTGTCATCACCGACACCGAGTACTCGCCGACGATCGCCGCCGCGCTCGCTCGCGTTCCGGCGAAGCCGCTCGTGATCGACGTCGTCGACACGCTTGGTCCCGGCGGCGATCTCCTCGGCGAATCGGATTACGAGACGTTCATCGCGCATGGCGACGCGGATTTCGCATGGCAGCCGCCGAACGACGAGTGGGACGCGATCGCGCTCAATTACACGTCGGGCACGACCGGCAATCCGAAAGGCGTCGTCTATCACCATCGCGGCGCGTACCTGAACGCGCTGTCGAACGTCGTCGACTGGGGCATGCCGCGTCACTCGGTGTATTTGTGGACGCTGCCGATGTTCCATTGCAACGGCTGGTGCTTTCCGTGGACGATCGCGGCGAACGCCGGCACCAACGTATGCCTGCGCAAGGTCGAAGCCAAGGCCGTGCTCGACGCCATCCGCGACGAGAAGGTGACGCATTACTGCGGCGCGCCGATCGTTCATGCGATGCTGATCAACGCGCCGGACGAATGGAAGCGCGGCATCGACCATCGCGTTCACTGCCTCGTGGCCGCAGCCGCCCCGCCTGCCGCCGTGATCGAAGGCATGGAACGGATGGGCTTCGACATCACGCATGTCTACGGCCTGACCGAGACATACGGGCCGGCGGCGGTGTGCGCGAAGCACGAGGAATGGGCGAAGCTCGATATCGCCGCGCGCACCGAGCGCAACGGCCGCCAGGGCGTCCGCTACACCTGCGAGGAAGGGATGACGGTAATGGACCCGGCGACGATGCTGCCGGTCCCCCGCGATGGCGAGACGATGGGCGAGATCATGTTTCGTGGCAACATCACGATGAAGGGCTACCTCAAGAATTCCTCGGCCACCGACGAGTCGTTCGCCGGGGGCTGGTTTCACACGGGCGATCTCGCGGTCATGCAGCCCGACGGTTACGTCAAGATCCGCGACCGCTCGAAGGACGTGATCATTTCCGGCGGCGAGAACATCAGCTCGCTCGAGGTCGAGGACGTGCTCTATCGACATCCGGCGGTTCTCGGCGCGGCGGTCGTCGCGAAGCCTCATCCGCGCTGGGGCGAAACGCCGTGCGCGTTCGTCGAGCTGAAGCCCGGCGCATCGGTCGACGCAAGCGAGCTGATCGAGCACTGCCGCCGCCACCTCGCGCGCTTCAAGGTGCCGAGGAGCGTGCTCTTCGGCGAATTGCCCAAAACGTCGACCGGCAAGATCCAGAAGTTCATCCTGCGCGAGCGAGCCGGGTCGGTGAAGGCGATCGAATGAGCGAAAGGATTCGAGGATGAATGCCCCGATCGATGCGGGACTTCGCCCGTACGTGATTGCGAAAACGGAAGGCGGCGTGCGCACGCTGACGATGAATCGCGGCGAGCGCTTCAACGCGCTGTCGCGCGAGATGCTCGCTGCGCTCGAAGCCGCGATCGACGAGGCGGCTGCCGATTCGAGGGTGCGTGCGCTCGTGATCGCCGGCGAAGGCAAGGGCTTTTGCGCCGGCCACGATCTCAGGGAGCTCCGCACGAACCCCGATCCCGCGTGGCGGCGCGAGCTCTTCGACGCATGCAGCCGGATGATGATAAAGCTGACGCAGCTTCCGCAGCCGGTGATCGCGCGCGTGCACGGCATCGCGACCGCGGCCGGGTGCCAGCTCGTGTCGATGTGCGACCTCGCGGTGGCATCGGACAACGCACGCTTCGCGCTGCCCGGCATAAACGTCGGCGTGTTCTGCTCGACACCGGCGGTCGGCGTCGGGCGCAACATTTCGCGCAAGCGCGTGATGGAAATGCTCGTCACCGGCGATCCGATCGATGCGAAGACGGCGCTCGCTTGGGGACTCGTCAATCGGGCCGTTCCCGATGCCGAACTCGATTCCGCGATCGCGCAGTTCACCGATCGGATCATCGCGCGGAGCGCGTCGGTGATGGCGCTCGGCAAGGGCGCGTTCTATGCGCAGATCGACCGGACGCTCGGCGATGCGTACACGTACACCTCCGAGGCGATGACCTGCAATCTCGCCGATCCGGACAGTGCAGAGGGGATGGACGCTTTCCTCGAAAAGCGTGAGGCGCGCTGGAATGCAGGCTGACCCGGGTTCGTAGCGCACCCGGTATCTGCGATAATCCGCGCCTCATCGAACGGGACCCTGGCACGGGCGAGCGATGCCTCGTGCGAGGTCGGTCATGGCCGACGACATCATCCTCGAAGCGCGCGGGCTCACGAAGGAATTCAAGGGCTTCGTCGCCGTCAACGACGTGAGCCTCGCGGTCGCGCGCGGGACCATTCACGCGCTGATCGGCCCGAACGGCGCCGGCAAGACCACCTGCTTCAACCTCCTCACGCACTTTCTGACGCCGACGCGCGGCACGATCGTTTTCGACGGCCGCGACATCACCGGCTCGCGTCCGGCAACGATCGCCCGGCAGGGACTGGTCCGCTCGTTCCAGATCTCCGCGGTGTTTCCGCACCTGACAGTTCTCGAGAACGTGCGGATCGCGCTGCAGCGCAGGCGCGCCCATTCGCTCGATTTCTGGCGTTCCGAAAAGGTGCTGCGCGCGCTCGATCCGCGCGCCCACGAGTTGATCGACGCCGTCGGCCTCGCGCAATTTGCGCATGCGACCGCGGGTGAATTGCCGTACGGGCGCAAGCGCGCGCTCGAGATCGCGACAACCCTGGCGCTCGAGCCCGCGATGATGCTGCTCGACGAGCCGACGGCGGGCATGACGCACGAGGACGTCGACCGCATCGCGGCGCTGATACGCAAGGTGTCGGAGGGCCGCACGGTGCTGATGGTCGAGCACAACCTGTCGGTCGTCTCGACGCTGTCGGATCACATCACCGTGCTCGCGCGCGGCGAGGTGCTCGCGCAGGGGAACTACGCGTCGGTGTCGACGAACCCGGCCGTGATCGAAGCGTACCTCGGGACCGCGCATGGCTAGCCCGCTGCCGATGCCCGTCGAGGCCGGCCCATGAGCGGCGAAGTGCCGCCCCGAGCCGCTCATCTCGCCCCCCCAGAGGGCAGCGCAGCGCGCGAGCCCGACGAGCCGCCCCAAGGGCGAGCACGTGAGCGCGAAGCGCGAACATTGTCGGGCGAGCCGCAAGCGTGGGGGGGTCACACCCGGCCGCTTCTCGCCGTGCGCAATCTGAAAGCGTGGTACGGCGAGTCGCACATCCTGCACGGCGTGTCGTTCGATGTCGCGGCGGGCGAGGTCGTCACGCTCCTCGGACGCAACGGCGCGGGCAAGACGACGACGCTCAAATCGGTGATGGGTGTGGTGCCTCGGCGGGAAGGCTCGATTGTCTACAACGGAGAGGAGACGGCCAGGCTTTCGTCGAATCGTATCGCGCGGCTTGGCATCGCGTGGTGTCCCGAGGAGCGCGGCATCTTCGCGAGCCTGAACGTCGAGGAGAACCTGCTGCTGCCGCCGAGGGTGCGCGAAGGCGGGCTCGCGCTCGATCAGATCTATGCGCTCTTTCCCAACCTCGCCGAGCGGCGCAGAAGCCAGGGCACGAAGCTTTCGGGCGGCGAGCAGCAGATGCTCGCCATCGGCCGGATTCTGCGGACCGGGGCGCAATTGCTGCTGCTCGACGAGCCGACCGAAGGGCTCGCGCCGGTGATCGTCCAGCACATCGGACGTACGATCGGCGAGTTGAAGGCGCGCGGCTTCACGATTCTCCTGGTCGAGCAGAATTTTCGCTTTGCGGCGACCGTCGCCGATCGGCATTACGTCATGGAGCACGGACGCATCGTCGACATGATTCCGAATGCAGAGCTCGCTCGTAACATGAACAAGCTGCATGAGTACCTCGGTGTGTGAATACGCGAAAATCGGTGCCAGAGATGCATTTGAAATTCATCTCTGGCACCAATGACGAACCCATCTCTGGCACCAATTACGGTTTTTCACGGAGGAGTAGCGATGAAGGCAATGAAGAGCACGATGGTCGCGCTCGCCGTCGCCGGCGCTTTCGGCGCGGGCGCCGCGCATGCGCAGTTCAGCGGCAACGAGATCAAGCTCGGTGTGCTGTCCGACATGTCGGGTCTTTACAAGGACCTGGGCGGCGAAGGCTCGATCGTCGCGGCACGAATGGCGGTCGAGGATTCGGGGATCGAGAAGCGCGGCATCAAGGTCGAGATCATCTCGGCGGATCACCAGAACAAACCCGACGTCGGATCGTCGATCGCGCGCCGCTGGTACGACGCGGAAGGCGTCGATGCGATCGTCGACGTGCCGACGTCGAGCGTCGCGCTCGCCGTCGCCGGCGTGACCAAGGAAAAGAACAAGGTGTTCCTCGCGTCGGGTCCCGGGTCGTCTGACCTGACCGGCTCGCAATGCTCGCCGAACACCGTGCACTTCACGTATGACACGTGGATGCTCGCGAACGGCACCGGCACCGCGATCACGAAGCAGGGCGGCACGTCGTGGTTCTTCATCACCGCCGACTATGCGTTCGGACACGCGCTGCAGCGGGATACGACGGCCGCGGTCGAGAAAGTCGGCGGCAAGGTGGTCGGCAGCGTCAACGTGCCGATCAATACGCAGGACTTCAGCTCGTATCTGTTGCAAGCGCAGTCGTCGAAGGCGAAGGTGATCGGCCTCGCGAACGCGGGCGGTGACACGATCAATTCGATCAAGCAGGCGGCCGAGTTCGGCATCAGAAAGGGCGGTCAGCAACTCGCGGGCCTTCTCGTGTTCCTCACCGACGTGCATTCGCTCGGATTGCCGACGGCGCAGGGGTTGACGCTGACGACGACGTTCTATTGGGACATGAACGACAAGACGCGCGCGTTCGCGAAGCGCTTCGCCCCGCAGGACAAAGGCGTCCATCCGACGATGGTGCACGCGGGCGTGTACGCGGTCGTATTGCATTACCTGAAGGCGGTCGAGGCGCTCAAGAACGACACCGATGGCGTGAAGATCGTCGACAAGATGAAGTCGATGCCCACCGACGACCCGCTGTTCGGCAAAGGCTCGATTCGCGTCGACGGTCGCGGCATCCATCCCGCGTATCTCGTGCAGGTCAAGACGCCGGCCGAATCGAAGTACCCGTGGGATTACTTCAAGATCCTGACGACGATTCCCGCGGACGAGGCGTTTCGGCCGCTGAAGGATGAGGGCTGCTACTTGGTGAAGTAACAATAGAAGCGGGGTGAGGGACGACGGGCTTGCGGGAAAAGGGGCCAGGCTCGCATTTCCGCTCGCAACGCATGGTCAGAATATGCCCGGAAATGCGAGCCTTCCCCTTTTCCCGCCCCACGTCCCCGTCCCTCGCCCCGGTTTTGAAGTTCCCGACATGCAAGCACTTTTCGGCCAGCTGCTGATCGGCCTCATCAACGGCGCGTTCTACGCGATGCTGTCGCTCGGGCTCGCCGTGATCTTCGGACTTCTCAACATAATCAACTTCACGCACGGTGCGCAATACATGATGGGCGCGTTCTGCGCGTGGTTCCTGCTCAATCACGGCATCCACGGTGTGTCGCTCGGCTACTGGCCGTCGCTGATCGTCGCGCCGATCATCATCGGCATTTTCGGCATCGTCATCGAGAAGACGATGCTGTCGCGCCTCTACAAGCTCGACCATCTCTACGGCCTGCTGCTGACGTTCGGCCTTGCGCTCGTCATCCAGGGTCTCTTTCGCAACGAGTACGGCTCGTCGGGCATGCCCTACGAAATTCCGCAAGTGCTGACCGGCGGCGTCAACCTGGGCTTCATGTACCTGCCGATCTACCGCGCGTGGGTCATCGGCGCGTCGCTGGTCATCTGCCTTTCGACGTGGTACGTGATCGAGCGCACCAAGCTCGGCAGCTATCTTCGCGCGGCGACCGAGAATCCGGCGCTCGTGCAGGCATTCGGCATCAACGTGCCGCGGATGATCACGCTCACGTTCGGTTTCGGCGTCGGGCTCGCGGCGCTCGCGGGCGTGATGGCGGCGCCGATCTACCAGGTCAATCCGCTGATGGGCGCGGATCTCATCATCGTCGTGTTCGCGATCGTCGTGATCGGCGGCATGGGCTCGATCCTCGGCGCGATCCTCACCGGCTTCGGACTTGGCATCATCGAAGGCCTCACGAAGTATTTCTATCCCGAGGCATCGAGCACGGTGATCTTCGTCGTCATGGTCATCGTCCTGCTCGTGCGGCCGGCCGGGCTCTTCGGCAAGGAGCGATAGGTGGCCGCGATTGCCGAAGTCGCCGCGGTTCGCACGGCATCGCGCAACGGCGTGCTGGCGACGACGCTCGTGATGACGGTCCTGCTCGTGATCGCGCCGTTCGCCGGCGTCTATCCGGTGTTCCTGATGAAGGCGCTCTGCTTCGCGCTCTTCGCGTGCGCCTTCAACCTGCTGCTGGGCTTCGGCGGCCTGCTGTCGTTCGGCCATGCGATGTTTCTCGGCACGGCGGGCTACGTCGCCGCGTACACGGCGAAGACGCTTGGGCTGACGCCCGAGCTCGCGATCCTCGCCGGCACCGCCGCATCGTCGCTGCTCGGTGCGGTGGTCGGCGCGCTGGCGATACGGCGGCAGGGCATCTACTTCGCGATGATCACGCTCGCCATCGCGCAGATGATCTATTTCTTCTATCTGCAGGCGCCGTTCACGCATGGCGAGGACGGGATTCAGGGCGTGCCGCGCGGGCGCCTTTTCGGCCTGCTCGATCTTTCGCAGCCGCTCGCGATTTACTACACGGTGCTCGTCATTTTCGTCGCGGCGTTCGCGCTCATCGTGCGCATCATTCACTCACCGTTCGGCCAGGTGCTGAAGGCGATCCGCGAGAACGAGCCGCGCGCGATTTCGCTCGGCTACGACGCCGATCGCTACAAGCTGCTCGCGTTCGTGCTGTCGGCCGCGCTCGCGGGGCTCGCCGGTGCCGTGAAGGCGATCGTATTCCAGCTTGCATCGCTCACCGACGTGCACTGGACGATGTCGGGCGAGGTGGTGCTGATGACGCTGCTCGGCGGCATGGGAACGATCTTCGGCCCGGTCGTCGGCGCATTTGTGATCGTGGCGCTCGAAAATTACCTGGCGGGCTTCGGCGAATGGGTGACCGTGATCACCGGCGCCATCTTCGTCGTCTGCGTGCTGGCGTTCCGTCGCGGCATCGTCGGGGAACTGGCCGCGTGGTGGGCGAGGCGGAAGTAGAGTGTCCTGTCACGCAAATTCGCTCGATAGTTCGCGGCGAAATCGGCCGCCATGCTGCGTTACTCGGCCTCGCCGTAACACCGGCTACTGTCTCGGCCTCGCGCCTCGCCTGTCGGCCGATTTCATTCGCTCCTTTATCTTCGGAATTTGCGGGACAGGACACTAGCGCGCGCCATCGCCTGCATCGCGCTCGGGACACTTGCCTTGGCGTCCTTCGCGCAGGAGCGGCAGGCGCCTCCGGGCGCGACATGGAAGGTCGTGTGCGGCTGTCGCGACGGCCGGGGGCAAGGGCCCTATCAGCTTCGCAGCGAAGATGGCGACCTTCGCGTTGCGGGGGCGTTCAACGAAGGCACGCGCACCGGCTCGTTCATCTTCTGGCGCGAAGGCGGCGTGCGCGAGGCACACATTCCGTACGACAACGGTCTTCGCAACGGCACGGTCGCAACCTGGTACGAGGGCCCGCCCGGACGCGAGCCGCCGCGGCAATTCGAGTCGTCGTGGCGCCACGGCGTGCGCGAAGGCCAGACGCGGTCGTGGTATGCGAGCGGGCGACTGCGCTCGAAAATCGATTATCGAAGCGGACAGGTCATTGCCGCGCAAGCGTGGCGCGACGACGGTGCGGCGCTCGACGAAGCTGCGGCGCGCGCGCTCGCGATGAAAGACGAGCAGACGGCGGACGCGCAATACGCCGAGCACGACGCATTGGTGCGCGATCATCCGCCGCCCTGCGCGGAGAAGTAGGCACCAAGGGCAGGCGCGGCGGTCCAACGCCGCAATGGAGCATTCGTTCGCAGCGCTCGCGCGCGACGCGGCTCCACCGATCGACAAGCCCGGCGCGCTCGACGAGCTCGCGGCGCGCGCGGCCCGCGCGTCGATCGTCCTGATCGGCGAAGCGTCGCACGGCACCGATGATTTCTACGCGGCGCGCGCGGCACCGACGAGCACGCTGATCGCCGATCACGGCTTTCGCGCCGTCGCGCTCGAAGCCGACTCGCCCGATGCGTTTCGCGTTCACCGCTTCGTCACAGGCCGCACCGACGACAAGGACGCGCTCGCGGCGCTTTCCGACTTCCGCCGCTTTCCCGCATGGACGTGGCGCAACGAGACGATGCGCGAGTTCGTCGAGTGGCTCGCCGACTTCAACGCGGCGCGGGCGACGCACGAGCCCGCCGGTCTCTTCGGGCTCGACCTCTAGAGTCTTTTTGGCTCGATCGAATCGGTGCTCGCGTACCTCGATCGCGTCGACCCGCAGGCTGCGGCGCGCGTTCGCCAACGCCAATTCGACGAACGCCGTCGTCCCGCTCGATCGCACGGCGGGATGGGACGAAGGCGAGCCGCCGGAAACCTGGTGACGATCGCCCGCGCGCGGCGGCGAGCGTGCACTGCGATCTCCTTTTCGCCATAGCGCTCGTACCCGCGCGTTTGCCGTCCCGGCGCGGACGCGATAAAATCGTACGTTTGCGGCGATGTGCCGAAGGATCAACGCGAGGTCGTCGAAAAGGACGCGTTCGCGGGTCATTTCTCGTGATCGATGCGCGACAAGCTCGTCGTCGGCAACTGGAAGATGAACGGCAGCCTCGCGGCGAACGCGAGGCTTTTGGATCGCCTTGCCTGCGAATGGCGCGCGACGCCGGGACGCGGACTCGCCGTGTGCGTGCCGTCGCCCTATCTTGCGCAAGCGCAGGCGGCGCTTCGCGGTACGACAGTGGCGTGGGGTGCGCAGGACGTGAGCGAGCATGCGGCCGGGGCTTATACGGGCGATGTTTCCGCGGCGATGGTCGCCGATTTCGGCGCCCGCTACGCGATCGTCGGACATTCGGAGCGTCGAACGCTGCACGGCGAGACCGATGCGATCGTCGCGGCCAAGGCGCGTGCGGCGCTCGCAGCCGGGCTGACGCCGATCGGTTGCGTCGGCGAGACGCTCGCCGAGCGTGAACGGGGCGAGACGGACATCGTTGTCGCGCGCGAAGTCGACGCGCTGATCACGGCGCTCGGTGCCGATTCGCCGCGCATCGTGCTTGCGTACGAGCCGATCTGGGCGATCGGAACGGGCAGGAGCGCATCGCCACACGACGCCCAGGCGGTGCACGCGATGGTGCGCAAGCGCCTGCTCCGCGCAGGCGCAGGCGACGTGTCGATTCTATACGGCGGCAGCGTCAAGGCCGCGAATGCGCCGGCGCTTTTCGCGACGCCCGACATCGACGGTGCGCTGGTGGGCGGCGCCTCGCTCGACGCGAATGAATTTTTGAGCATTGGACGTGCCTAATTTCTGATGCACGCCGGTGACGAGATGCTTGAATGAACTACCTGTACGGCTTGGTGCTTGTGGCGCACGTGCTGGCGGCGATTGCCGTCTGCGGCTTCGTGCTGCTCCAGCATGGCAAGGGTGCCGACATGGGCGCGGCTTTCGGAAGCGGTTCGTCGGGGAGCCTGTTCGGCTCGGCCGGCTCCGCCAATTTCCTTTCGCGCAGCACCGCGATCCTTGCGACGATTTTCTTCGCCACGAGCGTCGCGCTGACCTATTTCGCCGCCCAGCACGGGGCGCCGCAAGGCGTGATGGAAAAGGGCGTGATGGAACGCGGGTTGCCGTCGAAGCCGTCTGATGTGCCGGCCCCCGCAACAGGTGCGATGCCGGCGCCGGCGTCTGGGACCGGCACTGCGGGAAGCGCAGGCACGGGAAGCCAGCCGTCCGAAGTACCGAAGTGACCGCCAGGTAACAGAGGTCAGGTAACAGAAACGGAACAGCACGAACGGCCCGCGCTTTTTTTGTCCTCTGTTCCCTGTTACCCGACCTCTGTTACCTGTCGAAGCCGACGTGGTGAAATTGGTAGACACGCTGTCTTGAGGGGGCAGTGGCGAAAGCCGTGGGAGTTCGAGTCTCCCCGTCGGCACCATTTTCAGCTGTCAGCTGTCGGCTATCAGCAGTCGGCAAAATCGCATCCGGACGCGCGATCCTTGCCGATGACTGAATGCTGAATGCTGAATGCTGAATGCTGAAATGCTGGAACAATACTTCCCCATTCTGCTGTTCATCCTCTTCGGGCTCGGGCTCGGCGCGCTCATGCTGGGGCTGGGTCGCTTCGTCTCGCCGTCGCGCCCCGACCCCGAGAAGCTTTCGCCGTACGAATGCGGCTTCGAGGCGTTCGAGGACGCGCGGATGAAATTCGACGTGCGCTACTACCTCGTCGCGATCCTCTTCATCCTGTTCGACCTCGAGATCGCATTCCTCTTCCCCTGGGCCGTCGTGCTGAAAGACATCGGCTATTTTGGTTTCATCGCAATGCTCGTCTTCCTTGCAATCCTCGTCGTCGGCTTCATCTACGAATGGAAGAAGGGGGCGCTGGAATGGGAATGACAGTTTAGCGACCATGGCGATCGAAGGCGTACTCGAAAAGGGCTTTTTCACGACGACGCTCGACAGCGTCATCAACTGGGCGCGAAACGGGTCGATGTGGCCGATGACGTTCGGTCTCGCCTGCTGTGCGGTCGAGATGATGCACGCGGGCGCGTCGCGCTACGACCTCGACCGCTTCGGCGTCGTGTTTCGTCCGAGCCCGCGCCAATCCGACGTGATGATCGTCGCGGGGACGCTTTGCAACAAGATGGCGCCCGCGCTGCGCAAGGTCTATGACCAGATGGCCGAGCCACGCTGGGTGATCTCGATGGGCTCGTGCGCAAACGGAGGCGGGTACTACCACTACTCGTATTCGGTCGTGCGCGGCTGCGACCGCATCGTGCCGGTCGACATCTACGTCCCTGGCTGTCCGCCTACGGCCGAGGCGCTGCTCTACGGGATCCTCCAGCTCCAGAACAAGATCTGGCGCACTAACACGATCGCCCGGCCATGAGGGTGGTTCGGCCGGGGCGCGGATAGCCGATGGCAGAGCAGCCGAAGCAGGCCGCCGCGGTTCCGGCCGGCGCCGAGGCGCCGGCGAAGCCCACGGACACGCTCGTCGCGGCCCTCGCCGCATGCTTCCCCGAGGGCACGCTTTCGAGCACCATCGTCGACCGCGGCGAGATCACGATCGTTGTCCCTGTCGATCGTTACACCGACGTAATGCGCGCGCTGCGCGACCGTCCCGAGCTTCGCTTCGAGATGCTGATCGACCTTTGCGGCGTCGACTACGCGGGCTTCGGCGGTGCGTGGGAAGGCCCGCGCTATGCCGCGGTGTCGCATCTTTTGTCGCTCGCGCACAACCGGCGGGTTCGCGTGCGCACGTTCGCTGCGGAAGACGATTTTCCCGTCGTGCCGAGCGTGATCGACATCTGGCCGGCGGTGAACTGGTTCGAGCGCGAGGCGTTCGACCTGTACGGCATCATGTTTCCCGGTCACCCCGATCTGCGGCGGCTTTTGACTGATTACGGCTTCGTCGGGCATCCGTTCCGCAAGGACTTTCCCATTTCCGGTTACGTCGAGATGCGCTACGACCCCGAGCAGGGGCGCGTCATCTACCAGCCCGTGACGATCGAGCCGCGCGAAGTGACGCCGCGGGTGATCCGCGAAGAGAACTACGCGGAGGACGAGTAGCGTGCTGCAGATCGGTAGTTCCCATCGTCCGCCGATCGTTTCGAACGCACGCTGAGCGCTCCGTGGCCGAAATACGTAACTACACCATGAACTTTGGGCCGCAGCATCCTGCGGCCCACGGCGTGCTGCGCCTCGTGCTCGAGCTCGATGGCGAAGTGATCGAGCGCGCCGACCCGCACATCGGGCTCTTGCATCGCGCGACCGAGAAGCTCGCCGAGACCAGGACGTGGATCCAGTCGCTGCCCTACATGGACCGACTCGACTACGTGTCGATGATGTGCAACGAGCACGCGTACTGCCTTGCGATCGAGCGGCTGCTCGGGATCGACGTGCCGATCCGCGCGCTCTACATCCGCACGATGTTCGACGAGCTCACGCGCATCCTCAATCACCTGATGTGGCTCGGCTCGCATGCGCTCGACATCGGCGCGATGACGCCGTTCCTTTACGCGTTTCGCGAGCGCGAGGACATCTTCGACATGTACGAGGCGGTATCCGGCGCGCGAATGCATGCGGCGTATTACCGGCCGGGCGGCGTCTATCGCGACCTCCCGGATCGCATGCCTCAATACCAGCCGTCGAAGATCCGCAGCGCGCACGAGGTCGAGGAGCGAAACGCGAACCGGCAAGGCTCGTTGCTCGACTTCATCGACGACTTCACGAAGCGTTTTCCTGGCAACGTCGACGACTACGAGACGCTCCTCACCGACAACCGGATCTGGAAGCAGCGCACGGTGGGCATCGGCGTGGTCGCTGCCGAGCGTGCGGTCGCGCTCGGTTTCACGGGCGCCATGCTGCGCGGCTCGGGCGTTCCCTGGGACCTGCGTCGCAAGCAGCCGTACGCCGTCTACGACAAGATGGACTTCGACGTCCCGGTCGGCCTCAACGGCGACTGCTACGACCGTTATCTCGTCCGCATCGAGGAAATGCGCCAGTCGAACCATATCATCCGGCAGTGCGTCGACTGGCTGCGCGCGAATCCGGGACCCGTCATCGTCGACAACTACAAGATCGCGACGCCGCCGCGCGAGCGGATGAAGGAAAACATGGAAGAGCTGATTCACCACTTCAAGCTCTTCACCGAGGGCGTTCACGTGCCGGCGGGTGAGGTTTATGCGGCGATCGAGCATCCGAAGGGCGAGTTCGGCGTGTACGCGATCTCGGACGGCGCGAACAAGCCGTTCCGCATCAAGCTGCGTCCGCCCGATTACGTGCACCTTTCCGCGCTCGATGAAATGTCGCGCGGACATATGATCGCCGACGTCGTCGCGATCATCGGCTCGCAGGACATCGTTTTCGGGAGCATCGACCGATGAGCGCGACGGGCCGTCCCGAGCGCGAATCGCACCCCCTCAGGGGGCAGCGCAGCGGCGGAGCCGCAAGCGTGAGGGTCCAGGCATGAAGAGCAACATCGTGAATCTCGACGAGCTCGAAGCGACGCGCGAGCTGCATCACGGCGACCGATTCGACGCGACGCTCGCGCCAATTGGATCGCGAATCGGCGCGCGCAAGCTCGGCTACAACGTGACGGCGGTCGCGCCCGGCAAGCGCGCCTTTCCGTTCCACAATCACCACGTCAACGAGGAGCTGTTCTTCGTCCTCGAAGGGGAGGGCATGCTTCGCCTCGGCGATGAAGAGCATCCCGTGCGGAAGGGCGATTTCGTCTGCTGTCCGGCAGGCGGCGCTGCGCATCAATTCATCAACACCGGCGCCTCGCCGCTTCGCTATCTCGCGGTCAGCACGATGATCGACTGCGACGTCTGGCACTACCCCGACTCGAAGAAATTCGGCGTCATCGCGGGCCGCGATCCGTCATTGCCGCCGTCGCAAGCGACGTTTACTTCGCGGTTCGTTGGCGATGATGTCGGCCTCGACTATTGGCATGGAGAATAGGTTGCTGAGCGAATCGGCGCGTTCCCGCATCGACCGCGAGGTCACGAAATATCCGCCCGCGCACAAGCGCTCGGCGGTGATCGCGGCGCTCGCGATCGCGCAGGACGAGCACGGATGGCTTTCGGCGGAAGTGATGGATGACGTGGCGCGGCAACTCGGCATTGCGCCCGTCGCCGTTTACGAGGTCGCGTCTTTCTACGCGATGTTCGAGCTGAAACCCACGGGTCGCTTCAAGCTCACGATCTGCACGAACCTGCCATGCGCGCTTTCGGGCGCGGCGGCCGCGGCCGAGCACCTGAAGCAAAAGCTCCGCATCGGCTTCGGCGAAACGACCGGCGACGGCAAGTTCACGCTGAAGGAGGGCGAATGCTTCGGCGCGTGCGGCGACGCGCCGGTGCTGCTCGTCAACAACAAGAAGATGGAAAGCTTCATGAACCCCCCGGAGCTCGATCGGCTGCTCGACGAATTGTCGGCAGCGGCCGATCGTGGCGAAGGTGCGCCGGTGCGGAACGGATGAACGCGCCGTCGGAATTCCTGGACTACGGGCCCGATGCGGTGCTGCTCGCGGGATTGACCGGGCGCAACTGGCGCCTCGACGAGTACGTCAAGCGCGGCGGCTACGAGGCGCTGAAGAAGATCCTCGCCGAGAAGACGCCGCCCGAGCAGGTCGTCGCGGAAGTGAAGAAGTCCGCGCTGCGCGGACGCGGCGGCGCGGGATTTCCGACCGGCCTCAAGTGGAGCTTCATGCCGCGGCAGTTTCCCGGCGACAAGTACCTCGTGTGCAACTCGGACGAGGGCGAGCCTGGCACGTTCAAGGATCGCGACATCCTGCGCTACAACCCGCATTCGCTGTTCGAGGGCATGGCGATCGCCGCGTACGCGATGGGTTGCGCGCGCGGCTACAACTATGTGCACGGCGAGATCTGGGACGTCTACGAGCGCTGCGAGGAGGCGATCGCCGAGGCGTACGAAGCGGGCTTGCTCGGCGACAACATTCTGGGCAGCGGCTTCAGCTTTCACCTCTTCAACGTTCACGGCTACGGCGCGTACATTTGTGGCGAGGAAACGGCGCTGCTCGAATCGCTCGAAGGCAAGAAGGGAATGCCGCGCTTCAAGCCGCCATTCCCGGCGAGCTACGGCCTCTATGGCAAGCCGACGACGATCAACAACACCGAGACGTTCGCCGCGGTGCCGTGGATCATTCGCAATGGCGCGCAGTGGTTCCTCGATCTCGGCATCCCGAACAATGGCGGCACCAAGATCTTTTCGATCTCGGGCGACGTGCAGCGCCCGGGAAACTACGAGATTCGCCTTGGCACGCCGTTTTCGACGCTGCTCGACATGGCCGGCGGCATGCGCGGCGGCGCGCTCAAGGCGGTGATTCCCGGCGGCTCGTCCGCGCCCGTTTTGCCGAGCGAGACGATGATGGGTCTCACGATGGATTACGACGCGATCGCGAAGGCGGGATCGATGCTCGGCTCGGGCGCCGTGATCGTGCTGAACGACACGCGCTGCATGGTGAAGAGCCTTCTGCGCTTGTCGTACTTTTACTACGAGGAATCCTGCGGTCAATGCACGCCGTGCCGCGAAGGCACCGGATGGCTGTGGCGGATGGTCGACCGCATCGAGCACGGCAACGGCAGGCCCGAGGACCTCGACGTATTGACGAACGTCTCCGACAACATCGCCGGACGCACGATCTGCGCGCTCGGGGATGCCGCCGCGCTGCCCGTCAAAAGCTTCATCAAGCATTTCCGAAGCGAATTCGAGCACCACATCGAACACAAGCGGTGCCTCGTGACGGCGTATGTCTGACGGTAAGCCATCTTTATTAAGCGTCGAGGTCGACGGCCGCGCGGTGCAGGTGACGCACGGCAGCACGGTGATGGATGCCGCGAACAGGCTCGGAATCTACATTCCGTTCTTCTGCTATCACAAGAAGCTGTCGATCGCCGCGAATTGCCGGATGTGCCTCGTGCAGGTCGAGAAAGCGCCGAAGCCGGTGCCGGCGTGCGCGACACCGGTCACCGACGGCATGAAGGTGTTCACGCATTCCGAGCAGGCGATCAAGGCCCAGCAGGGCGTGATGGAATTCCTGCTCATCAACCATCCGCTCGACTGTCCGATCTGCGACCAGGGCGGCGAGTGCCAGCTTCAGGACCTCGCCGTCGGTTATGGCGCTTCCGCGTCCCGTTATCGCGAGAAGAAGCGCGTCGTCTTCCACAAGCAGCTCGGGCCGCTGATCTCCGCCGAGGAGATGACGCGCTGCATCCATTGCACGCGCTGCGTGCGCTTCGGCGTCGAGATCGGCGGCATCATGGAGCTCGGCATGTCGGGCCGCAGCGAGCACGCCGAGATCCAGACGTTCGTTGGACGCACCGTCGACTCCGAGCTGTCCGGCAACATGATCGATATATGTCCCGTCGGCGCGCTCACGTCGAAGCCGTTCCGCTTCGCCGCGCGCACCTGGGAGCTCTCGCGGCGCAAGAGCGTTTCGCCGCACGACGGCCATGGCAGCAACCTTATCGTGCAGGTCAAGAACAATCGCGTGATGCGCGTGCTGCCGCTCGAGAATGAAGCGGTCAACGAGTGCTGGCTTTCGGACAAGGACCGCTTTTCCTACGAAGCGCTGAACAGCGAAGAGCGCCTGACGCAGCCGATGCTGAAACAGGGCGGCGAGTGGAAGCCGGTCAACTGGCAGACGGCCCTCGAATTCGTCGCGAAGGGCTTGCGCGATATCGCGAGCAAGCACGGCGGTTCTTCGATCGGTGCGCTCGTGTCGCCGCATTCGACGCTCGAGGAGATGGCGCTGGCCGCGCGTCTCGTCCGGGGCCTCGGCAGCGACAACATCGACTTCCGCTTGCGGCAAACCGACTTTCGTGACGACGCGATGCGCGACGGCATTCCATGGCTCGGCATGCCGATCACCGATGTCGGCAAGCTCGATCGCGCGTTCGTCGTTGGCAGCTTCCTGCGCAAGGATCAGCCGATGCTCGCGCTGCGTGTGCGGCAGGCTGTGAAGAAGGGCGCGCAGATCTCCTCGCTTCATTCGGTCGACGATGATTGGCTGATGCCGGTTGCGCATCGTGCGATAGTGCCGCCCTCGCAGCTTCCAACGATGCTCGCGCGAGTGGTCGTCGCGGCCGCGCAGGACGCGGGAAAGGACGTGCCGGCGGCGCTTCGCGATGTCGATCGCGATCCGGCGGCCGACGCCATTGCCGCGAGTCTCGTCAGTGGCGAGCGTCGCGCGATCCTGCTCGGCAACTACGCGATGCAGCACGCCGAAGCGTCGCAGATCGCGGCCCTGGCGCAGGTCCTGGCGTCGATCACCGGCGCGACGTTCGGCGTATGCACCGAAGCCGCGAACAGCGTGGGCGGCTATCTCGCGCGTGCATTGCCGCAGTCGGGCGGATTGAATGCGCAGGCCATGCTGGGCGCGAGCGGCGAATCGCGCAAGGCTTACATCGTGATGCACGCCGAGCCCGAATTCGATTTCGCGAATCCGCTCGCCGCGCGAGCGGCGCTCGAAAAGGCCGATCTCGTCGTCGTGCTGTCGGCGTTTCGCACAGCGACGCGCTACGCCGACGTGCTGCTGCCCGTCGCGCCGTTCACCGAAACGTCGGGCACCTACGTCAATTGTGAAGGCCGCGTGCAGTCGTTTCACGCCGTCGCGCAAACGATGGGCGACGCGCGCCCCGCGTGGAAGGTCCTGCGGATGCTCGGTGCGATGCTCGAGCTTCCGGGTTTCGACGCCGCTAGTTCGGAGGAGGTGCGCGAGGCCGTGCTCGCCGACGCGGGCGAGCTCACCTCCCGTCTCGCCAACACGTCGCGCATCGAGATTGCGACACCGGTGCGGGCGAACGGGAGCATCGAGCGCGTTGCCGACGTCCCGATTTATTTCGCCGATCCGCTGGTGCGCCGGGCGCTCCCGTTGCAGGAGACGGCCGATGCGCGGCCGCCGAAGGCGCGCGTTCATCGCACGCTGCTCGATCAACTCGGCATCGACGAAGGCGCGCAGATCAAGGTGCGGCAGGGACGCGGCGAGGCGGTGCTCGCGACGCAGATCGATCCCGGCGTTCCGCCGGGTGTCGTGCGCATCGCGGCGGCGCATCCGTCGACATGCGGGCTCGAAGGATTGTCGGGGCCCGTGACGGTGGAGCGCGCGTGACAGAGCTTCTTGCCCCTGTTCAAAGTGCGATGGGTCCCTGGTGGATACCGGTCTGGACCCTCGTCAAGGTGATCGTGATCGCCGTGCCGCTGATCATCGCCGTGGCGTACCTCACCTACGCCGAGCGAAAGGTGATCGGCTGGATGCAGGTGCGCATCGGCCCGAACCGCGTGGGACCGCTGGGTTTGCTGCAGCCGTTTGCCGACGTGCTGAAGATGCTCTTCAAGGAGATCGTGGTTCCTTCGGGTGCGAGCCGCGCGCTGTTCTTCGTTGCGCCGATGCTTGCGCTCGCGCCGGCGCTCGCCGCGTGGGCGGTGATCCCGTTCACGCCGACGCTCGTGCTGTCGAACATCAACGCGGGACTTCTCTACATCCTCGCGATGAGCTCGGTCGGCGTCTACGGCGTGATCCTCGCCGGATGGGCGTCGAATTCGAAGTACGCGTTCCTGGGCTGCCTGCGCTCCGCGGCGCAGATCGTTTCGTACGAAATCGCGATGGGCTTCGCGCTCGTCGGCGTGCTGATGGTGGCGAACAGCCTGAACCTCGGCGACATCGTCGCGGGACAGGAAGGCGGCGCCGCGTATTGGTACATCTGGCCGCTGCTCCCGCTTTTCGTCGTCTATCTCGTCTCGGGCATCGCCGAGACCAATCGTCATCCGTTCGACGTCGCCGAAGGCGAATCGGAGATCGTCGCGGGATTCCACGTCGAATACTCGGGCATCACGTTCGCGATCTTCTTCCTCGCCGAATACATGAACATGATCCTGATCGCGACGCTCTGCTCCATCATGTTCCTCGGCGGCTGGCTCTCGCCGTTCCCGATCCTGAACGATTTCTCGATCCTCGGTGCGTACCCGCTCGGCGATGGCTTCCTGTGGATGGCGGTCAAGGTCGCGTTCGTGCTGCTGATCTTCCTGTGGGTTCGCGCGACGTTTCCCCGCTACCGTTACGATCAGATCATGCGGCTCGGCTGGAAGGTCTTCATTCCGGTGACGCTCGTCTGGATCGTTTTCCTGGGCGTCATGAATCAGACGCGCTACGCGGCGATGTTCCATTAACCGACTCATGAACATCGTCCGCCGCATCCGCCAGCTCCTCGACACGTGGTTCCTGCTCGAGCTCTTCAAGGGGCTCGCGCTGACCGGCCGCTACATGTTCTCGCGCAAGATCACCGTGCAGTATCCCGAGGAGAAGACGCCGCAGAGCCCGCGCTTCCGCGGGCTTCATGCGCTTCGCCGCTATCCGAACGGCGAGGAGCGCTGCATCGCGTGCAAGCTTTGCGAGGCCGTCTGCCCGGCGCTCGCGATCACCATCGAATCGGATCAGCGCGAGGACGGTACGCGCCGAACGACGCGCTACGACATCGACCTCACGAAGTGCATCTTCTGCGGCTTCTGCGAGGAGAGCTGCCCGGTCGATTCGATCGTCGAGACGCGAATCCAGGAGTATCACGGGGAGCGGCGCGGCGATCTCTACTACACGAAGGAGATGCTGCTCGCCGTCGGCGATCGCTACGAGGCGCAAATCGCGGCGGACCGGGCGGAGGATGCGAAATATAGATGAAAAGTCCGCGCGAGCGGTTTCACCGCTGCGCGGACACTTTGGGATTTCATGAGCTTTCAAACGTTCACGTTTTATGCGTTCGCCGCGATCCTCATTTTCGCGGCCGTGCGCGTCATCACCACCCGCAATCCGGTACACGCCGCGCTGTGGCTCGTGCTGTCGTTCTTCTCCGCGGCCGGCATCTGGCTGCTGCTGTCGGCCGAATTCCTGGCGATCGCGCTCGTGCTCGTCTATGTCGGCGCCGTCATGGTGCTGTTCCTGTTCGTCGTGATGATGCTCGACGTCAATTTCGAGGTGCTGCGCGAACGGTTCAGGACGTATCTGCCGATCGCGGCTGCGGTCGGCGCGCTCGTGCTCTTCGAGATGGCGCTCGTGATCGTCGACAGCGCGATCGGGCGCACGGTGACCGCGGGTCCGCCACCGACGGGGAGCAACACGCGGGCGCTCGGCGACCTGCTCTATGTCGATTATGTGTATCCGTTCGAGATCGCGGCGGTCGTGCTGCTCGTTGCGATCGTCGCAGCGATCGCGCTCACGCATCGCGAGCGGAAGGAAAGGAAGCATCAGGATCCGGGATGGCAGGTGAAGGTGCGACGCGAGGATCGCGTGCGCCTCGTCGACCTGCGTTCCGAGAAACCGCCGGCGTGAGCGCCGGCACGCGGATCGATCGCGGAATGGCCGGTCAAGAGGCTGCCGCGCGCGATCCGGGCGAGTAGGGAGTACGACGTGGCATCGCTTGGCGCGCCTTCGCTTGCGCATTATCTCGTGCTGGGAGCGATCCTGTTCGCGATCAGCATGGCGGGCATCTTCCTCAATCGCCGCAACGTCATCATCATGCTGATGGCGATCGAGCTCATGCTCCTCGCCGTCAATCTGAACTTCATCGCCTTCTCGCGCTTTCTGGGCGACATGGCCGGCCAGGTGTTCGTGTTCTTCATCCTGACCGTCGCTGCCGCCGAATCGGCGATCGGTCTCGCGATCCTCGTGCTGCTCTTCCGCGACACCGGCTCGATCGACGTCGAGGCGCAGGGGAGGCTCAAAGGATGAGCAGAGAGGTCATCCGCATCCTCTACCTGCTCGTTCCGCTCGCGCCGCTCGCCGCGTCGATCGTCGTCGGGCTATGGGGTCCGAAGATCGGCCGCGCGGCGTCGCATTCGCTTTGCATCGCCGGCGTCGCCGCGTCGTTCGTCGCGTCGCTCGTGATCCTGCGCGACGTGCAAACCGGACACGTGTTCAACGGCGACGTCTATGCGTGGCTCGTTTCGGGCAATTTCAAGCTCGCGATCGGATTCCTGATCGATCCGCTCACCGCGACAATGCTCGTCGTCGTGTCGTTCGTATCGCTGATGGTGCACGTCTACACAATCGGTTACATGGCCGACGACCCCGGTTACACGCGCTTCTTTTCGTACATCTCGCTGTTCACCTTCTCGATGCTGATGCTCGTGATGGCGAACAATTTCCTGCAGCTCTTCTTCGGCTGGGAAGCCGTCGGGCTCGTCTCGTACCTCCTGATCGGCTTCTGGTATGAGCGTCCGACGGCGATCTACGCGAGCCTCAAGGCGTTCATCGCGAATCGCGTTGGCGACTTCGGCTTCGTGCTGGGCCTCGGGCTCGTGCTGGCCTACTTCGGCACGCTCGATTACGCACCGGTGTTCGCGAAGGCTTCGTCGATGGCGCGTGTGACGCTGCCGTGGCCGGGCGCGCACTGGAACCTGATGACGGCGATCTGCATCTGCCTCTTCGTCGGCGCGATGGGCAAGAGCGCACAGGTGCCGCTGCACGTGTGGCTGCCCGATTCGATGGAGGGCCCGACGCCGATCTCTGCGCTGATCCATGCGGCGACGATGGTCACCGCGGGCATCTTCATGGTCGCGCGGATGAGCCCGCTCTTCGAGTGGTCGGAGCCGGCGCTGTCGGTCGTCACGATCATCGGGGCGATTACCGCGCTCTTCATGGCCTTCCTCGGGATCGTACAAAACGACATCAAGCGCGTCATCGCGTACTCGACGCTTTCGCAACTCGGCTACATGACCGTCGCGCTCGGCGTGTCCGCGTACTCGGCGGCGATCTTCCACCTGATGACACACGCATTCTTCAAGGCGCTTCTGTTCCTCGCCGCCGGCTCGGTGATCGTTGCCCTCCACCACGAGCAGGATTTGCGTCGCATGGGGGGCTTGCGCAGATACATGCCGATCACCTACGTCACGGCGGTCATTGGCTCGCTCGCGCTCGCCGGCATTCCGCCGTTCGCCGGTTTCTTCTCGAAGGATTCGATCATCGAGGCGGTGGCGCTCTCGCATGTCGGCGGGCACACGTTCGCGTACGTCGCGGTGCTCGGCGGCGTGTTCGTCACGGCCTTCTATTCATTCCGGTTGCTGTTCCTCGCGTTCCACGGCGACGAGCGCTTTCACCACCATGCCGCGGCGGGGCAGGCGCTGCACGACGAGCATGCGACGCGCGCACACGAGCCATCGTCGCAAAGCGGCGAGGAGCCCGACCCGCAGGCGCACGAAGGCGGACCGCCGCGCGAATCGCCGTGGGTGATCACCCTGCCGCTGATCCTGCTCGCGATTCCGTCGATCTACGCCGGCTGGGCCTACATCGAGCCGATGCTCTTTGGCAACTGGTTCGGCAACTCGATCGTCGTGCACGAGCCGCATGCAGTGCTTTCCGAGCTTTCGCACGAATGGCATGGCGCGGTGCCGTTCGTCCTGCACGGTCTCGTGTCGCCGGCGTTCTGGCTTGCGATCGCGGGCATCGCCGCCGCCGTGTATCTCTACCTCATCAACCCCGCGATGCCCGGCGTCATCGTCGCGCGCTTCCGCCCGATCTACACGCTGCTCGACAACAAGTACTACTTCGATCGCTTCAACGACTGGTTCTTCGCCGGTGGCGCGCGCGCGGTCGGCCGCTTCGCTTCGTCCGTCGGCGATCGAACGATAATCGACGGCATCGTCGTCAACGGCACAGCGCGGCTGATCGGCTTCTTCTCGCACGAGGTCAGGCGTATCCAATCGGGCTACGTCTACCACTACGCGTTTGTGATGATCGTCGGCGTCTTCGTGCTGTTGTACTGGTGGGGCGTGCGGTGAGCGGCATGCCGCCTTATCTGTCGCTGTCCATCTGGGTCCCGATCGCCGCCGGCATCGCGGTGCTCGGCTTCGGCCGCGATCGCGACGCGAGTTTCGCCCGCTTCCTTGCGCTGATCGGCGCCGTCGCGGGCTTCGCCGTCACGATCCCGCTCTACGTCGATTTCGACGCCACTACATCCGCGATGCAGTTCGTCGAATACGCGAACTGGATCCCGCGCTTCGACATCCACTACCACCTGGGCGTCGACGGCATCTCGGTGTTGTTCATGCTGCTGAACAGCTTCGTCACCGTGCTCGTCGTCTGGGCTGGATGGGAAGTGATCACCGTGCGCGTCGCGCAGTACATGGCCGCGTTCCTGATCATGTCGGGGCTCATGAACGCGGTGTTCTGCGCGCTCGACGGCGCGCTCTTCTACGTCGTGTTCGAGGCGATGCTGATCCCGATGTACCTGATCATCGGCGTCTGGGGCGGCCCGAACCGCGTCTACGCGGCGCTCAAGTTCTTTCTCTACACGATCTTCGGCTCGCTCCTGATGCTGGTCGCGCTTATCTATCTCTACAGCGTGTCCGAGAGTTTCGAGATCCTCGAGTGGTACAAGGTGCCGCTCGAGCTTTCGACGCAGATCCTGCTCTTTGTCGCGTTCTTCCTCGCGTTCGCGGTGAAGGTCCCGATGTGGCCCGTCCACACCTGGCTCCCCGACGCGCACGTGGAGGCGCCGACCGGTGGCTCCGTCGTGCTCGCCGCGATCACGCTGAAGATCGGCGCGTACGGCTTCGTCCGCTTCATCCTGCCGATCCTGCCCGACGCATCCCGCTATCTCTCGGGGTTCGTCATCACGCTGTCGCTGATCGCCGTCATCTACATCGGCTTCGTCGCGATCGTCCAGGCGGACATGAAGAGGCTGATTGCCTACTCGTCGATCTCCCACATGGGCTTCGTCACGCTCGGCTTCTTTCTCTTCAGCCAGCTCGGCGTCGAAGGCGCGCTCGCGCAGATGCTGTCTCACGGCTTCGTGTCGGCCGCGCTGTTTCTCTGCATCGGGGTGATGTACGACCGACTGCACTCACGCCAGATTGCCGACTACGGCGGCGTTGTCAACGTCATGCCGAAGTTCGCCGCATTCATGATGCTCTTCGCGATGGCGAACGCCGGCCTTCCGGGCACGTCAGGCTTCGTCGGCGAGTTCCTCGTCATTCTCGCCGCCGTCAAGGCGAACTTCTGGCTGGGCTTCGCCGCGGCGATCACGCTGATCCTCGGCGCGTCGTATACGCTCTGGATGTACAAGCGCGTGATCTTCGGTGCCATCGCGAACGTCAACGTCGCGAAGATGAAGGACATCGGCAGCCGCGAGTTCTGGCTGTTAGGCGCGGTGGCTGCCGCCGTGCTGCTGATGGGCGTCTGGCCGAAGCCGTTCATCGACGTTATGCATACGTCTGTAACGGATTTACTCGGCGTGGTTTCACGCTCGAAGCTGTAACGACAACCCGCGATGCTCGGACAACTGAACTACTGGGCCGCGCTTCCCGAGATCGTGATTCTGGCCTCGGCTTCGCTGATTCTGCTCGTCGATCTGTTCGTGCCCGAGACGCGCCGGCACGTGAGCTACTGGCTGACACAGCTCGCGTTGCTCGTCGCCATCTGTGTCACGCTCACGACGCTGCGCCTCGACACGATCACCGGCTACCACGGCATGGTCGTCGACGACATGCTCGCCGACTTCCTGCGAATCGCCTGCTTCATCGCCGTATCGCTCATGCTGTTCTATTCGCGCGACTACATGATCGCGCGAGGGCTCTTCCGCGGCGACGTCTTCGTGCTGACGCTCTTCGCGCTGCTCGGCATGCAGGTGATGATCACGGGCAACAACTTCCTGACGCTCTACATCGGCCTCGAGCTGATGTCGCTTTCGCTCTACGCGCTGGTCGCGGCCCAGCGCGATCATCCGCGCGGCGCGGAGGCGTCGATGAAGTATTTCGTGCTCGGCGCGCTCGCGTCGGGGATGCTGCTCTACGGGCTGTCGATGATCTATGGCACGACAGGCTCGCTCGACCTGCAGACGGTCGCGCGCGCAATCTACGCTCGACACGAAAGCACGCTGCTTCTGACCTTCGGCCTGGTGTTCATCGTCTCGGGACTCGCATTCAAGCTCGCCGTCGTGCCATATCACATGTGGGTGCCGGACGTGTACGACGGCGCGCCGACGTCGATGACGGTGCTGATCGGTACCGCGCCGAAGATCGCGGCGTTCGCGATGACGCTTCGCATCCTCTCCGGCGCGATGCAGGGCGCCGCGTTCGACTGGCAGGGCATGCTGATCGTGCTGTGCGTGCTGTCGATGGTGCTCGGCAACCTGATCGCGATCGCGCAGGTGAATCTCAAGAGGATGCTCGCGTACTCGACGATCGCCAACATGGGCTACATGCTGCTGGGTTTTTTGACGGCCAATCGCTATGGCTTCTCGGCGGCGATGTTCTACACGGTCTCCTACGCGCTGACGAGCCTCGCGTCGTTCGGCATGATCATGCTGCTGTCGCGCCAAGGCTTCGAGAGCGATCGTCTCGACGACTTCAAGGGACTGAACCAGCGCTCGCCGTGGTGGGCTTTCATCATGCTGCTCGTGATGTTCTCGCTCGCCGGGCTTCCGCCGACGCTCGGCTTCTACGCGAAGTTCATGGTCATCGAATCGGCGATCAACGAGGGCTTCGTCTGGCTCGCCGTGATCGCGGTTGTCACGTCGCTGATCGGCGCGTTCTACTATCTGCGGGTGGTGAAGCTCATGTATTTCGACGAGCCGCGCGAAACCGCGCCAATCGCCGTCCGTGGCGACACGTGGATCGCGCTTTCGGCCAACGGCCTGTTGTTGCTGATCCTCGGCGTGCTGCCGCAGCAGCTCATGGGCCTTTGCGCGATCGCGCTCACGCAGTCGAATTTTCCCTGACGGCAACGCCGATGCGCGTCGGCCTGTTCGTCACCTGTCTCGTCGATCTGATGCGCCCGTCGATCGGCTTCGCGGCGCTCGATCTCCTGCGCGCGGGCGGCGCCGACGTGTACGTCCCGCCGTCGCAGACCTGCTGCGGCCAGCCGTGCTACAACTCCGGCGACCGCGACGATACGATCGTGCTCGCACGAAAGGTGATCGGTGAATTTGAAGCGTGCGACTACCTGGTTGCACCATCCGGATCGTGCAGCGGGATGATCAAGACGCACTACGGGGAGCTTTTCGAAGGCGACCCTGCATGGTCATCGCGCGCGGCCGCGATTGCGGCGAAGACGTATGAGCTCACCGATTTCCTCGCAACCGTGCTGAAGGTCGAGCGTGTCCCGGGGAAATTTCGCGGCACGATCACCTACCACGATTCGTGCGCCGGGCTGCGTGAGATGGGCGTCAAGCGACAGCCACGTGCACTTCTTGCGAAGATGGACGGCGTACGGCTTACCGAGATGGCGGATTGCGAGACGTGCTGCGGCTTCGGCGGCACGTTCGCCGTGAAGCTTGGCGAAATCTCGGCCCGGATCGCTGACAACAAGTGCGGGCATATCGTCGCGAGCGGGGTAGACGCCGTCGTGCTCGGGGACCTCGGCTGCATGCTGAACATCGAAGGGCGGCTGCGGCGTCGAGGCGATGCGACGCGGGTTCTGCATGTCGCGGAAGTGCTGGCCGGAAACGAGGGCTGAACCTGGCCATGCAAGTCTCGTCGATGTACTTCAAGGAGCGCGCGCACGCGAAGCTCCACGATGCGCAGCTTCAGGCGAACCTCGCGAAGTTTCAGGGCCGCTTCGTCCCGGCGCGTGCACACGCAATCACCGAGCTCGACGATTTCGAAGCAACGCGCGATGCGGCCGCCGCGATTCGCGACCGCGCGCTCGACGACCTCGACGTGTGGCTTGCGATCTTCGAGGAGAACGCGCGGACGCGCGGCGCGACGGTGCTGTACGCGCAGACACCGGCCGAAATCAACGCGCTCGTGCTCGACATCGCGCGCCGGCATGGCGTCGCGAAGATCATCAAGTCGAAGTCGATGGTCTCCGAAGAGTCGGGCCTCGATCACGCGCTGGAGAACGCGGGATTGACCGTCGTCGAAACGGATCTCGGCGAATACATCCTGCAGATCAACAACTACGAGGCGCCCTCGCACATCATCGGGCCGGCGCTGCACAAGTCGCTCGACGAAGTGTCGGCGCTGTTCGAGCGCCGTCACGGCACGCCGCGCAAGCAGGCGATCGACGAGCTGTGCCTCGAAGCGCGGAGCGTTCTGCGCGAGCATTACCTGACCGCCGACATGGGCATCTCGGGTGGCAACTTCTTCGTGGCCGAAACGGGCTCCGTCGTGCTCGTCACGAACGAAGGCAACGCGACCCTGACGACGACGCTGCCGAAGGTGCACATCGCGATTTCGGGTATCGAGAAGATCGTGCCGACGCTCGAAGATGTCGCGGCGCTGATGCGTCTTCTGCCACGCTCGGCAACCGGCCAGTCGATCTCGAACTACGTCGACATCCTCACCGGCGTCAAGGGGGAGGGCGAATTCCACGGCGCCGAGCATATGTACTTCATCGTCGTCGACAGCGGCCGCACGGACGTGCTCGCAAGCGATGTGCGAACGGCATTGCGCTGCATCCGTTGCGGCGCGTGCATGAACCACTGTCCCGTGTATCAGAACATCGGCGGACACGCCTACGGATGGGTGTATCCGGGCCCGATCGGCATCGTGCTGACGCCGATGTATGTCGGTATCGAGAACGCGCTCGATCTGCCGTACGCGTCGACGATGTGCAATCAGTGCGGCGTCGTCTGCCCGGTGAAAATTCCGTTGCCCGATCTACAACGCAAGCTTCGCGAGCGCGAATTCGCGCGCAACCTGCGGCCCTGGTACGAGCGCCTGGGTCTCCGCGCCTGGGGATGGCTCGCGCAGAAGCCGGTGCTCTACGATGCGGCGACACGCATCGGCGTGCGCGCGCTGCGAACGCTCGCCGATCGCAACGGTATGATCCACACGCTGCCGCTGGGGAGCGGCTGGACCGACGAACGCGACATGCCTGCGCCTTCGGGTCGCACGTTTCGCGAACTGTACAAAGCACGTAAAACTCCCTCATGTGAACCCTCGCCGCGCAAGCGAGGCGGATGAGGGAACACGAAAAGAGACGCCCCGATGAACGCTCCCCACCCTCAGCTTGCCGTTCCGCACCTGTCGCGCCGAGGCGAGTCGCTCGGCACCGAGAACGCGTTCGTCGTCCTCGCCGAAGTCAACGCGCTGTCGAGAAGCGGGCAGGACATCGTCTCGTTCTGCATCGGGCAACCGGATTTTCCGACGCCCGACAACGTGCAGCAGGCGGCGATCGCGGCGATTCGCGTCGGCAAGCACGGCTACACGCCGTCCGCCGGAATCGACGAGTTGCGCGAAGCGGCGGCGCGCGATCTCGGCAGCCGCCGCGGCATCGAGATCCGCCCCGAAGATGTCGTCGTGGGCGCCGGCGCGAAGGCATTTATCGGCTACACGATCGCGTCGGTGACCGATTACGGCGTTGGCGACGAGGTCATCTATCCGGTGCCGGGCTTTCCGATCTACGAATCGCAGATCGTCGCCAACGGCGCGGTGCCCGTGCCGATCTTCCTGCGCGAGGCCCGCGACTTCGCGTTCGATCCGGCGGAGCTCGAGGTGAAGATCACGCCGAAGACGCGCCTTCTGATCCTCAATTCGCCGCAGAACCCCACCGGCGGCATTCTCTCGGCCGAAGACCTCGACGCGATCGCCGCGATCGTCGCGCGTCATCCGCAGATGTGGATCTTCGCCGACGAGATCTACTCGCGGCTGATCTACGACGGCGGCTTCGATAGCCTGGCGCGGCGCGACGAGATGCAGGCACGGACGATCATATGCGACGGCGCGTCGAAGACGTGGGCGATGACCGGCTGGCGATTGGGGTACGCGGCGAACGCCAGGCTGGCGCCGACGCTCACGCGCTGGATCACGAATACCGAATCGTGCGCATCGCAGATTTCGCAATGGGCGGCGCTCGAGGCGATCGACGGGCCGCAGGACAGCGTCGCGCAGATGCACGCGCGCTTTCGCGAGCGGCGCGATCTGATCGTGCGGCTGCTGAACGAAGTGCCCGGCATCTCGTGCAGAACGCCTGGCGGCGCGTTCTACGCATGGCCGAACGTCACCGAAGCGTGCAAGCGCGTGAAGGCGGCCGATTCCGAGGCGTTTCGCAAGCGCCTGTTGCACGAGGCGGGTATCGCGGTGCTCGCGGATATCCATTTCGGGCGGCGCGTGCCGGGCGACGGGCAGCACGTTCGCTTTTCGTACGCTGCATCGAACGAAGCGATCGAGGAGGGCATTGGTCGCCTCGACGACTTCGTGCGAAGGAACACGGCGTAACGTGGGCATCGATGACAACAGCGCGTCGCGCGAAGCTGTGCTCGCGCGCGTGCGCGCGGCACTTGGCCGTCGCGGCAGCGACGACGGAGCCCGCAAGGCCGCGCTTGCGTATCTCGACGCGCGCCGTCGCGGTCCGCAACCGGCCCTTCCCGCGGATCTCGTGCAGCGCTTTCTCGACCGCGCCGCCGACATGTCGAGCACGACCGATCGCGTCGGTTCCGTGACCGACGTTCCCGCGGCGGTTGCGCGCTATGTCGCGTCGATCGGCGAAACGGTGAACGCTGCTGGCGTATGCTGGCCCGAACTCGGTTCGCTCGACTGGAACGCGGTCGGGATGACGATCGAGGCGCGTCCGACGCTCGGACACGATGCGCTCGCCATCACCGGCTGCTTCTGCGCGATCGCGGAAACCGGAACGCTCGTCTTCGTGACCGGCGCGCAAACGCCGTCCGCGACGTTCCTGCTACCCGAGACACACGTCGCGATCGTTCGTGCCGATCAGGTCGTCGCGACGATGGAGGACGCGTTCGCGCGCGTCCGTGCGCAATGCGGCCGGCTGCCGCGTGCGGTGAATCTCGTCTCGGGGCCTTCGCGGACCGGCGACATCGAGCAGACGATCGTGCTCGGCGCGCACGGCCCGCGCCGCGTGCACATCGTGGTGGTGGGCTAGTCCGCGAATTCGCGCATCACCGTCTCGATCGCCGAGCGATCGGACAGGAACGCGTCGATGCACATCGGATCGAAGTGCTTGCCGCGCTGCGACTGCATGAAGCCGATCGCGTCGTCGAGCGTCCAGGCCTTCTTGTACGGCCGCTCGGAGACGAGCGCGTCGAACACGTCGGCGACGGCAACGACGCGCGCGACGAGCGGAATGTCCTCGCCGTGCAAGCCGTTCGGGTAGCCGGAGCCGTCGAATTTTTCGTGATGGCCGAGGGCGATGATCGCGCCCATCGACAGGTACTTCGACGGGCTGCCTTTCAGGATGTCGTAACCCATCCGCGGATGCTCGCGCATCACCTGCGTCTCTTCCTGGGTCAGTGGTCCTTCCTTCAGCAGCACCGCGTCAGGAACGCCGATCTTGCCGATGTCGTGCATCGGCGCCGCGACTTCGAGCACGTGCACGGTCTCGGCCCCGAGCCCGAGATGCTGCCCGATCAGCGCCGAGTGCTTCGCCATCCGCATCAGGTGATTGCCGGTCGTCTTGTCGCGGAACTCGCCCGCCTTCGCGAGCTTCGACAACGTCTCGAGTTCGCGCTCGTGAATCTCGGCCACCGACTTGTCGACCTGGTATTGCAGCACGCGCGCCTGGTCCGACAGCACGATCTTGTGACGGCGCAGTTCGAGCAGGTTCGCGCACCGCGCGCGCGTCTCGTGATCGTCGAGCGGCTTGATCAGGAAATCGGTGGCGCCGGCTTCGAGCGCGTCGTAACGGATCTTGCGATCGTCGACGACGGTGATCACGACGATCGGTACGTCGACGCAATGCGGCAGCGCGCGCAATTGCTTGACGAGCTCGATGCCGTCGAACTCCGGCAGCTTGTAATCGGTGAGAACGATGTCGACGCGGTTGTTGCGCGCGAACTCGAGCGCGCGCGACGGCGTGTCGAAAAGCTCGAGGTTCAGCTTGCCGTCGATTTGCCGGACGATTTCGGCGAGCAGCAGCCGACTCGAGAACAGGTCGTCGACGATCAGCACGGTGTTGCGTTGCGCGCGCGCGAACGCAAGCTCCGATACGACACCGGTCGCGGCTGCGGGACGTGCCAGAACGGCCGACATGGATTTCCTCAGCATGGCGCCCCGACGGTTGTACAGGACGCAAAGGCAATTGGGCGCATCAAAGCAAGAAGGGTGCCGACCATTCCGCCAATAGCTTACCGCTTCCCGGTCCGCTGCGATAGCGGAGAACGAAGCCGAACGCGGTATCGAATCAGGTACTTCGCCGCCATGTCTCGCGAAGGGGACGAATCGACATCCGCCGGGTCGAGGCCCGACCGTTGCCGCCGCGCGTCCGCGAAGTGACGGCGCGATTGGTCGGGGCATCTCACGGGGTTTCGCTTGCTAGGAGTCTGCGCTGCTTGCTGCATTATATTGCATGACATCGACGGGTATGGGCACTATAATGCACTCGTCCCCTCGGACCCCTCGACATGAAGCGAAGCGACGACACTGCGGTGGCCGACCTGATGCCCGCGCCGTCACCCAGCGCCGAGCGCTTCGCGGCCGATCTCGGTCGCCGCATCCGAACCTTGCGCGAGACACAGAGCCTGTCGCGCCGTCAGCTCGCCCTCGAATCGAACGTGTCGGAACGTTACCTCGCGCACGTCGAATCGGGAAGCGGCAACATCTCGGTCATGTTGCTCGCTCGCGTCGCGGACGCGCTCCGCGTCTGCGTCGTCGATCTGTTTGCACGCGACGATGACGTTCCGCAAAACGATTTATCGCGTCATGCGCGCATCGCGCTGATCGGCCTGCGCGGTGCCGGCAAATCGACGCTCGGAGCGATGCTTGCGAAAGCGCACCGCATCCCGCTCGTCGAGCTGAATCGCGAGGTGGCGCACGAGACGGGACTGCCGACGAGCGAGGTGATGTCGCTCTATGGTACCGGCGGCTATCGACGCATCGAGCAGCGCGTGCTCGAGCGCGCCGTGCACGAGCGTGCCGAAGCCGTGATCGTCGCGGGGGGTGGCATCGTCAACTGCGAGGAGGCGTTCGATTTCCTGCTGGCGCATTGCTTCACGGTCTGGGTCCGTGCACGCCCCGAGGAGCACATGGCACGTGTGCTCGCGCAGGGTGACTTGCGGCCCATGGCGGGCCATGTCGAGGCGATGGACGACCTGCGCCACATTCTCGCAACGCGCGAGCCGTTGTATCGGAAGGCCGACCTCGTGATCGATACGTCGGGCGAGACCGTGCGGCAAAGCTTCGCGAAGCTGAAGCGCGAGCTCGCCTCGATGAACGTCGCCGCATAGCGGCGACAAACAAACGCTCGCGAGAGGAGATTCCGCATGCAAACGGACGTCGCTTCCGAGATCACCAGCCCGGGCATCGTGGACTACCGCACCGATCCCGAACGCTACCGCCATCTTCGCGTGCGCTACGACCTGCCCGTCGCGACGATCGCGCTCGCCGTCGACGAGAACGCCGGCATCCGTCCCGGCTACAAGCTCAAGCTCAACTCGTACGATCTCGGCGTCGACATCGAGCTTCGCGACGCGCTCGAGCGCATCCGCTTCGAGCATCCGGAAGTGCATGCGGTCATCATCACCAGCGCGAAGGACCGCGTGTTCTGTTCGGGTGCCAACATCTTCATGCTCGGTCAGTCGTCCCACGCATGGAAGGTGAATTTCTGCAAATTCACCAACGAGACCCGCAACGGCATCGAGGACGCGAGCCGCCGCTCGGGGCTCAAGTTCATCGCCGCATGCAATGGAACGACAGCCGGCGGCGGCTATGAGATCGCGCTCGCGTGCGACGAGATCGTGCTCATTGACGACAGCTCGTCGGCGGTGAGCCTGCCCGAGGTGCCGCTGCTCGGCGTGCTGCCGGGGACCGGCGGTCTCACCCGGCTCATCGACAAGCGAAGGGTGCGTCATGATCTTGCGGACGTCTTCTGCACGACGACCGAGGGCGTTCGCGGCAAGCGAGCCAGGGAGTGGCGGCTCGTCGACGAGGTCGTCAAGCCGAGCGAGTTCGAGGCGTATGTGACAAGGCGCGCGCGTGAGCTCGCGAAGGAAAGCGACCGTCCCGTCGATGCGCGGGGCATCGCGCTCGCGCCGATCGAGAGAACGGTCGACGAGCGCGGTTACCACTACGAATTTGTCGACGTCGCGATCGATCGTGCAGAGCGCCGTGCGACGCTTCGCGTCGCGGGACCGTCGGGAACGCAGCCAGGCGACGCGCAAGCCATCACGCGACTCGGTACGCGCTTCTGGCCGCTCGCGATGGCGCGCGAGCTGGACGACGCGATTCTCACGCTGCGTACCAACGAGCTGGCGATCGGCACGTGGTGTCTCACGACGGAAGGCAACATCGATGACGTGCTCGCCATGGATTCGCTGCTGGCCGAAAACGCGAGCAACTGGCTCGTGCGCGAGACGATCGGACTCTTGCGCCGCACCTTCGCGCGGCTCGAGGTATCGTCGCGAACGCTGATCACGCTTGTCGACCGCGGTTCGTGCTTCGCCGGAACGCTCTTCGAGCTCGCGCTCGCGGCCGATCGGACGTACATGCTCGACTTGCCCGATGCGCCGCGCGTTGCGTTGTCGGAGCTGAATTTCGGTGCATATCCGCGAATCGATAGCCGATCGCGAATCGCGGCGCGCTTCCACGACGAGGCCGAGCCGATCGCGCAAGTGCGCGCCGCCCAAGGCGCGAAGCTTTCGGCGCACGACGCGGCTCGTCTCGGGCTCGTGACGGCGGCGCTCGACGACCTCGATTTCGACGACGAGATCCGGCTCGTGCTCGAGGAACGCGCCAGCATGTCGCCGGATGCGCTTTCGGGCATGGAGGCGAATCTGCGCTTCGGGCCGATCGAGACGATGGAGACGCGAATTTTCGGGCGCCTGTCGGCGTGGCAGAACTGGATCTTCGTGCGGCCGAATGCCGTGGGCGATACGGGGGCGTTGAAAGCGTTCGGCACGGGCAACAAGACGAGATTCGACTGGCAGCGCGTCTGATTCGTGCGCTGGTCGAACAAGGAGAGATCGATGCAATCGACGGTGGACTACGGCGACCGGATCCCGAACAACGTGAATATCGCGGACGACCGCGTGCTCGCGCGTGCGCTCGCGCGCTGGCAGCCGGCGTTCCTCGACTGGTGGCGCGAGACCGGGCCGGATGCATCCGAGAATCTCGACGTGTACCTGCGCACGGCCGTGAGCGTCGAGCCGCAGGGATGGGCGCACTTCGATTATGTCCGGATGCCGGAGTATCGGTGGGGCATCTTCCTCGCGCCCACAACCGGCGACGCGCCGATTCGCTTCGGCGAGCACAAGGGCGAGCCGGCGTGGCGTGACGTTCCGGGCGAGCACCGCGCGAACCTTCGGCGCATCGTCGTGACGCAAGGCGACACCGAGCCCGCGTCGGTCGAGCAGCAGCGCCATCTGGGGCGCACGTGCCCGTCGCTCTACGATCTTCGCAACCTCTATCAGGTGAATGTCGAGGAGGCGCGCCACCTCTGGGCGATGGTCTATCTGCTGCATCGCTACTTCGGCCGCGACGGCCGCGAGGAAGCGGAGGCGCTCCTCACGCGTCGCTCGGGGGATGCCGACAATCCGCGCATCCTGACGGCATTCAACGAGAAAACGCCCGACTGGCTCGCGCTTTTCATGTTCACGTACTTCACCGACCGCGACGGAAAATTCCAGCTTGCCGCGCTCGCCGAATCAGGCTTCGAGCCGCTCGCGCGCACGACGCGCTTCATGCTCACCGAGGAAGCGCATCACATGTTCGTCGGCGAATCGGGCGTCGCGCGCACGATTCAGCGGACGTGCGACGTCATGAAAGCAAACGGCATCGACGATCCTGATCAGGTGCGGGCGCAGGCCGTCGTCGACCTGCCGACGATCCAGCGCTATCTCAATTTCCACTACAGCGTCACGCTCGATCTCTTCGGCGCCGAGCAGTCGTCGAACGCCGCTACGTTCTATGCCGCGGGGCTCAAGGGCCGCTTCGACGAGACGAAGCGCGACGACGATCACGTGCTGAAGGATCGCGTCTATCCGGTGTTGATGCCTGAAGGCGGCCGGCTCGTCGAGCGCGAGGTGCCGATGCTCAATGCATTGAACGAAGTGCTTCGCGACGATTTCATCCGCGATTCGATCGCGGGCGTTTCGCGCTGGAACCGCGTGATCGAAAAGGCCGGCCTTCCGTTTCGGCTCGAGGTGCCGCACAAGGCGTTCCATCGCAAGATCGGCGCACTCGCGGAGCTCGAGGTTTCGCCCGATGGCCGGGTGATCGCCGAGGCCGAATGGAACGCGAACGTGAATCGCTGGCTGCCGTCGAGCGACGACCGCGCGTTCGTCGCGTCCCTGATGGGGCGGGTGGTGGAACCTGGTCGCTTCGCCAACTGGATTGCGCCGCCGCCGGTGGGCATCAACCGGCAGGCGCTGGACTTTGCGTACGTCCGCTTCAACTGATCGAGTGCCAACGATGGCGGCCACCGAACCGACCGCGGATTATGCGCTGCAGCACCTGATCGATCCCGAGGTCTGCATCCGTTGCAACACCTGCGAGTCGACGTGCCCGATCGGCGCGGTGACGCATGATGCGCGCAACTACGTCGTCGATTTCGCGAAGTGCAATCGCTGTAACGCGTGCATTCCGCCGTGCCCGACCGGCGCCATCGATCACTGGCACGCGGTGCGACACGGCGCGCCCTATACGCTCGACGACCAGCTTTCATGGGACACCCTGCCGCCGCCGATCGACGTTGCCTCGAACGACGCGAACGAGATTCCCGAGGACGTGCGGCGGCTGCGCGAGATCGCGAGCGCCGGGCAGGGCGGCGCGACCAAAGCGCCGTGGTCCGCGGCGACGCCGTGCGTGAATCTCTATACGCCCGCGAATCCGGCGATCGCGAAAGTGACCGGCAACCACAGGATCACTGCCGAGGGCGGATCGGCGGACGTGCGCCATATCGTGCTCGACTTCGGCAGCGTACCGTTTCCCGTGCTCGAAGGCCAGTCGCTCGGCATCCTGCCGCCGGGACGCGATGAGCACGGCAAGCCGCACCACGTGCGCCTGTACTCGATCGCCAGCCCGCGCGACGGCGAGCGTCCGGGACACAACAACGTCGCGCTCACCGTGAAGCGCGTCAACGCCGATCACGACGGGTACGCCGTCAGCGGCATCGGGTCGAACTATCTATGCGATCTGGCGATCGGCGCCGAAGTGCGGGTCGTCGGACCGTACGGCGAAAGCTACCTGATGCCGAATCATCCCGGCGCGTCGCTTATGATGATCTGCACCGGCACGGGATCGGCGCCAATGCGCGCGATGACCGAATGGCGCCGGCGCCGCCGCGCGCAGAACGAGAGGGGGGAACTTCTGTTGTTCTTCGGCGCGCGCGTTGTCGAGGAGTTGCCGTACTTCGGGCCGCTCATGAAACTGCCGAAGGAATTCATCGACGTGAATTTTGCGTTCTCGCGCGCGTCGGAGCAAGCGCGAACATACGTACAGGACCGCATCCGCGAGCGCGCGGAGAAAGTAGCTCGCATGTTGCAGGACGACGATTGCTACATCTACGTCTGCGGCGTCAAGGGCATGGAAGCGGGCGTCCTCGATGCGTTTCGGGACGTCTGTCGCGCGCATGGACTGGATTTCGACGCGATGAAGCCGGCGCTTTTTGCGAAGAATCGCCTGCACATCGAGACGTACTGACGCTTCTTCGCGCCGTTAACGCGTCAATGCGAGCGCGAGCGGGAGCCAAAAACCAACGATCGAAATCAGCGTTCCGGCGAGAATGCCGCGGATCGGATCGAGCGCATCCTCGGTGGCTCGCCGTTGCCGATGACGTGCCGACCTGCGTAGGTCCTGCGCAAGAGCGTAATGCATCGTTGCCTCCGCAGTTGGGATGAACAGCTACGATTGTCCCGCGCTTGGCGACGAAGCGACATCGGCACGCATCGCCTTTTGATGTAAGAATCGGCGCGCGACCGACGGTTCGTGCAGCGGTTTCGGTAGTCCGTCTCCTACCCGATTAGGCGCGCTCCACCGATAAACGGCGGCATGACGCGTCGCTAAGATCGGACGCATGCCGCATTTCGCGGTCGTTCATCGGAGGACCGATTCATGCGCAAAGGTCTCGCCGCCCTGGCGATAGCCGTTTCTGCTGCCAGCGCGTCTGCACTCGCACCGCCGGCATTCGCGCAGGTCAGTTTCGGAATCGATACGCCGGGCGTAAGCATCGGCGTGAACCTTAAC
>Ga0070731_10000745_pt1 | contig 39271 bp, 28 predicted proteins | sample Coa_R1_2_FD_66448 | JGI IMG/M metagenome (GOLD analysis project Ga0070731, IMG submission 66448) | Surface soil microbial communities from Centralia Pennsylvania, which are recovering from an underground coalmine fire - Coalmine... | ecosystem: Environmental > Terrestrial > Soil > Unclassified ...
TCGTGCACGGCCGGATCAGTCGGACGCCGACATGAGCCGGTCGATGTACGTCGACGGATCGACCCGCACGATCGCGCCCGTCGGGCACGACCGCTCGCACGCCGCGCCCGGGAGCTTCAGGTCCTCGCGTTCGCGGCAGAGGTCGCACTTGACCGCCATCTTCTTCACGTCGCCGGCGCCGTGATGTATCGGCGCGCCGTTGTCGCCCACGCCGAAGAGGAACCGGAGGAGCTTGCTCGGCCGCGGTCGTGGGTCGCGCGGCGCCATCTGGATGACGTGGTAGGGACAGTTGCGTTCGCAGTTCCCGCACCCGATGCAGTTGTCCATGATGAACACCTCGCCGTTCGGATGCCGGCGAAGCGCGTCGGGGGGGCAATCGGTCATGCACTTCGGATTCTCACAGTGGCGGCAGCTCGTGGGGACGTGAACCGAAGCGAACGTCGGACCCGCTTCGCGATCCAGCCGCGAGATGCCGCCGTGCGTGTCGGCGCAGGCGGTCTCGCAGTTGTTGCACCGGACGCAGAGCGACTCGTCGATCAGGAGGATGTTGGTCGCCTCGCCGGCGCCCACTCGCATGAGGAAGCTGACGATGTCGCTCGCGCGTGAATCGATGCGCGCGGCATTCTCCGCGAGCCGGTCGTTCGTGAGCTTCTGGACGACGCCGCGCATCACCTCCGGGTAGCGCTCGAGGAACGGCCGGATCGCCTCGGACGGGATCCGGACCGTCTCGGTCGCAACCGTCGCTTTCACGGTTGCGGTGCGCTTGCCCGCCGGGGCGCAGAGCGCCATCTCGCCGATCACGTTGCCCGCCGGCACGTAGGCGAGGACGACCTCGCGTCCCGCGGCGGCGCGCGAGATGGTGACCGACCCGCGCCGCACGATGTGCAACCCGTTGGCGTCACCCCCCTCGGCGAAGAGCGTCGCGCCCGGCGCGAACGTCTCGAAGACCGCGGTCTTCGCGAGCTGCTCGACCTCCGCGTTCGGCACGGCATCGTCGATCAGGTTGCGTAGACGCCGGAAGACGAACGCCTCGTCGAGCGTGCGTTTGACCGCGGCGTCCTTCTTCATGAGCGTGACGACCGCCTGGCGCGGCGACCAGAGCAGCACGCACGAATCGCGGGCGGTTACCGTCCCGCCGTGGAGGCGGTCGGAGAGGAGACTCATCTCGCCGAAGAAATTTCCCGGTGCGAGGTCGAATGTGCGAGTGTCGGGCGTCTTCGCGTCGGTATCCGCTGCGGTCTCGGAGATCGGAACGGTGACCGAGACCCGTCCCTGGACGACCGCGTACAGCGCGTCTGCGCGGGTGTTGCGGCGCGTGATGACGTCACCCGGCTGCGCGACGACGAGCTTCGACTTGCCGGCGAAGTCGCGCAGCTGGACGTTCGTGATCGAGGCGAAGAGCGGGATGGTCGTCTTGATCCGCTCGAGGTTCTCGGTGACCGAGCCCGCCAGCCCTGCGTTCGCGAAGATGCTGCGCAGCTTCGGCTCGTCGGCCGGCTCGACCGGCTTCCCGAGGATGTCGCGGACGACCTCGTAGCCCTGGTTGAGACAGTTCTTGATCAGCGGGTAGCCGATCACGGAGCCGACGAGATGGATGCCGGGGATCGCCGACTCGTACGTCTCGGACACCGGCGGCACGGCGTTCGGGTCGTTCGACGCCGGCGCGATGCCGATGCGCTTCAGGAAGTCCGTCGGCGGGCGTGCCCCGATCCGGCAGATGACGAGATCCGCCTCCACCCGGACCTCGCCCTCCTGCGTGGCGAGGACAATCGCCCGCTCCTCGAAGCGCTTCACCTGCGCGTTCGTGTAGTGGACGATCTTCTTCCCCTCGATCGCAACCCGGAGAAGGTCCTGGTTGCGCGCTTGGGCGCGCGGGAAGTCCGTCCCCGAGTTGACGATCGCGACCTCATTCTTGTCGCACAGCGCGAGCGCGTTCTCGATGCCCGCATCGCCGACGCCGACCACCACGATCTTCTGGTCCTCGTGCTCGTCCGGGTCGCTGAGCTGGTAGGTGACGTGTGGCAGGTCGGCGCCGGGGCAGTCGAAGCGGTTCAGGTTGCTCTGGCCGAGCGCGAGGACGACGTGGCTCGCCGCGAGCGAGCTCCCGTCGCGCAGCGTGACCGTGAACCCGCCCTTGCTCCCCGATACGCCGACGACCTCGTTCGCCGGCCCCGTCCGCACGTTCGTGCCGGCGGCCTTCGTGCCGTCCATCCATGCCTGCAGGACCGCCTCGCGAGAGCCTTCCTGGAAGCGGAGCGGATGGTCGGCTTGGAGCGGCAGATCCGCGGGCTCCGCCATCACGAGCTTGCGCTTCTGGTACCAGACGATGACCTGGGCGAGCTCGCCGCGCTCGAGTACGACGTGCGGGACCCCTTGGCGGGCGGCTTCCGCGCCCGCGGCGAGCCCGGCCGGCCCTCCGCCGACGATCACGATCTCGAACGCGGGCACGGCGGGGAAGCATGCCGCAGGAGGGCGAACGAGTGCAAGGTTTCGTGCCCACGACGGGCTTCATCGTGCTGGAACTCTAGACCGTGAACCGTGCGGGGCGGACGTTCCGCCCGGCCGCCGTTACGGCGCGCTCTTGAGCTCGGCCGCGCGGGCGGCATCGTCGTGGACGGCAGCCATCAACGTGGCGCCACACGGTTCCGACAGCCGGTGTTTGTGTGCGGCGTGTGCGATCGCGCGTCCCGCACCCCGGAGCTCGGCGACGGCCATGGTGAGAAGCCGCTTCCGCCGTGCCTTGCTCGTCGTTGCGGCCGACTCGATCGAGTGCTTCGCACGGGTGAGCCGGCCGAGGATCGCCGACGGGATCCGATCGGCGGCGCACGCCGCTCCGGTGCCGAGCTGACCGAGCGCGCATTCGAGCGAAGCGAAGCGGTCCGGGAGTCCGTGCATGCACCCGCCGATGGGGTCGCAGGTGTCCCGGGTGCATGGATCGCCGTCGTCGCAGTCGAGCGGAGTCCCGGCCTGGCACAGGCCGCCGCGACACGTCTCTGCGCCGTTGCAGACGTCCCCGTCGTCGCAGGAAGCGCCGTCGGTGCGCGGACGGTTCGCGCACGTCCCGTCGCAGACGTCAGTGGTACACGGGTTCTGGTCGTTGCACTCGGTCGCGTCCTGACACGTCTGACATCCGGGCACGTAGGGATGCACGCAGCCGGTGACCTCGTCGCAGCTGTCCGTCGTGCACGGGTTACCGTCGTCGCAGTCCCGCGGCGGGCCGGTCACGCATGACTGTGCGACGCAGCTGTCGAGCGTGCACGGGTTCCCCGTGCTGCACGACGTCCCCTCCGGCGGCGGCTTTCCGGCGACACACTCGGAGCCGCCACCCGTACCCGGCGCGCAGCACGGCCATGCATGCAGGAAGCAGCCCTCGCACACGCGACAGCCTTCCTCGCCGTCGCACGAGTTGTCGTTGCGGCAGTCGCCGTCAGTCGCGCAGCATCCGGGGAGCGGTGGATTGCTGCAGCCGGTGGCCGGATCGCAGATGTCCGCGGTGCAGCGTGCTCCGTCGTCGCAGCGCGAATCGTCCGGGACGTGAACACACGCCTGCGACGCCAGGTCGCACGTGTCGACCGTGCACGCGATGCCGTCGTCGCATCCCGCATCGGACAAGCACCCGGCCTCGGGACAAGCCACGGCACAGCAGCCGTCGCATTGTGGCGGGGGCGCCGCAATTGACGAGCAGTCGTCCACGGTGCAGCCCGCGCAAAGTGACATGACGCTGCACTCGAAGTCGCAGATGCCGTTGCAGAGCGTGCCCGACATCAGGTCCGGCGCGTGCGGGCACTCGGAGTTCAGGGTGCACGTCAGCTGACAGGCTGCCGTGCAGCGGTCGCCGGGTGTCCCGTTCAGCGCGCCGTCGTCGCAGACCTCGGGGCGATCCGCCGCGAATCCGCCGACCACCCCGTTCCCGCAGGTCGTCGTGGTGCAGTCCGCGTCGCAGCCGTCGCCGTCGTCGACGGCCTCGCACGTCCCAGCGACCCCGGCGAGGCATCCGTCGTCGCATTCTTCCCCGGCGGTCACGATCCCGTTTCCGCAGCCGTTCACCGGACACGCGTCGCCGCAGAACGAGAAGCGGTAGAGGACCCCGGCATCCAGCACGGGGTGCGGGCGGAGCGGGCTGCCCATGGGAGGCGAGAGGCCCCGGCGGCGCGGCGCGCCGACGAACAGGTCGGGACTACCTGCCGGCGCGGCGACGGAAAATCCGAAGCGATCGCCTTCGCCACGGAGGGGATCGAGGAACGTACCGGTCACGTCGCCGGTCGCCAGATCCATGGCGAACGCGGCGCCCGCGTTGGTGCCCTGCATCGAGTTGCCCGGTGCGCCGACGACCAGCTGGCTCCCGGCCGTGGCGATCGACGCGCCGAACGCGTCGCCCGACGACGCGGGGGGGTCGTGGAAGATTCGGCCCGGCGTGCCGCTCGCGCCGTCGAAGCGATAGACGGCGCCGATGCCGCCGTCGCCCGGGGCGCCGACGAGGATGTCGACGGCGCCGCCGGCTCCCGGTGCGGTCGCGACCGCGGCGCCCAGAAGGTCGCCGCTGGCGGGCGCGGTCTTCCGCAGGGTGAGCGTGGGCTCCGGCGTCGCCTCCGGGTGGTCGAAGACGAACGCTGCGCCCCCGTTCATCGCGTCGGTGCTCTCGAACGGTGCGCCGACGACGAGCCGTGTGCCCGCACCGACGACGGCGGCACCGAAGAACGCCTCGGGAGGCGAGGCATCGTTCCGCAGCGTCGCGAGCGGAACGGTCTCGTCCCGGGCGAAGAGGTAGACCGCCCCCCCGTGCTGCGCGGTCGACGAATCGAACGGCGCGCCGATGACCAGATTCGAGCCGCCCGTGCCGTCATCGACCGCCGTGACCGCGAACCCGAAACCGTCGCCGCCCCCCTGGCCGGGGTTCGTGATCGTCTGGAGGAGGGCCGCGTTGGAACCGTCGAAGAGGTAGGCGGCGCCGCCACCCGCCGTGCCCGGCGCGCCCACGAGGAGGTCGGCGCCGCCGTCGCCACGCGGGACCGCGGCGAGCGAGAGCCCGAAGCGGTCGTGCGCGCCGTTGCCCGGGTCCGCGATGGTACCGAGGAGCGCGCCGCTTACCGCGTCGAACCGCTGCACGGCGCCGCCGAACTCGCCGTGCGTGTCGTCCCCCGGCGCGCCCACGTTGACGGTGCTGGCGGTGATCGTGGTGGCGGAGCCGAGCTCCTCGAAGTCGGTCGGCATCGGGTCGACATAGCTCTGCACGAGGGACCAGTGCGCCGGCGAGGGATCCGGGGGTGCGGGCGTGATCGCGATCCCATGCACGGAGCTCGCGGCGGGCCGGGTCGTGGTCGGAATGTCGATGTGCCCGGCGATGTCGACGATCGTGATCGAGGGATCGCCCGCGTTCACCACGTAGAGCCGTGTCGCCTCCGGCGTCGCCGCGAGACCGATCGGACCGGCGCCGACCGACAGCGTGTCGACCACCGTCTGCGCGCCGCCGTCGAGGACGGACACGGTCGCATCGCCGGCGTTCGCGACGTAGAGACGCGTGTCGCCCGATGAGGCCGTGCCGATCGCCACCGCGACGGGAGACGAGCCGACCGCGACCGTGCGCGTCACGGTGTTGGTCGCCGTGTCGAGGACGGCGACGGCGCCCGCTCCATGCTCGGCGACGACGAGCAGCTGCCCGTCCGGCGTGACGACGCCGCCCGACAGGTCCATCGTGACCGGCACCGACGTGACGACCGTGCCGGTCCCCACGTCGAGCACCGTGATCGTATCGAAGCCCGTGACATAGGCGCGGGTCCCGGCGGGATCGAACGCCACGCTGACCGGCTCGGAAGCCACGGGCACGGTTGCGGTTACGACGTTCGACGTCGCGTCGATCACCGACACGGTGCCGTCGCCGGCGTTCGCGACGTACACGTGCGTGCCGTCCGGCGCGGCGGCGACGGCCTGAGGCGACGTGCCGACGGGGACGGTCGCGGTGACGGTGCGCATCCTCGCGTCCATGACGGTTACCGTGTCGGACCCGGCGTTCGCCACGTAGACATGGGCGCCGTCGTGGCTCACGGCGACGGCCATCGGGACGGCGCCGACCGCCACCGTCGCAACATCGACCGCCGCCGCCGTGTCCAGAACGGATACGGTGCCTTCGTCCGGGTGGCTCAGGTACGCGATCGCGGAAGCCGCCGCCGCGGGTCGCGACCAGAGCGCGAGGCACAGGATGCCGATCGTCGCGCGGCGCCGCGCCTCGGCGCTCGTCGGCATCAGGAGAGCCGGGCCAGCGCCGGCAGGCTCAGCTTCCAGGCCTGGATGGAGCCGACGTTCTTGGCTTCGACCGGACCCAGCTCCTCGAAACCGGCGCGCAGCGGCAGGCCGAGTCGCTGATAGAAGGTATTGCTCACGACGATCTCCGACGGACCGGCCGTCGTGTCGAGTCGTGCCGCGATGTTGATGCAGTCGCCGATCGCGCCCATGTTCGAGCGCGAGAACGGGCGAAGCGACATGATCTGCAGATCCCCGATCGCGATCCCGATGTGCACGCCGCCGGCGTTCTGGATACGGTCGATGTAGCGCTGCCACTTGTTCGAGACGGAATTGCCGATCTCGACGAGCGCGCGTGCACAGCCGAGCGCCGCGTCGACGTAGCCGGCGTCGCCGCCCGGGACCCCGAACAGCGCAAGGACGGCGTCGCCGAGGAACTGATACAGCATCCCGCCCGCGTTGATGACGAGGTGACGCGAGGCCGCGTAGAAGCCGGTAAGACACATCTGCGCGACGCGCGGGTCGGACGTGTCGCGCACGTAGCTCGAGAACGAGCACAGGTCCGCCATGAGGACCGCGACGTTGCGGTACACGCCGGGAGCGAGGATCGACCGCTTGTCGAGCCCACGACGCTCGCGTAACCCGCGCAGCCGCCAGAACGCGAAATGCCACAGCAGCGCCGCCTCGAGCCGATCGTTGTCGCACTCCGGACCGAAGGCGAAGCGGGCTTTGGCGCGATCGATCGCCTCGCGGACGTCACAGAGCCCGGCGACCGAGATCGGACGGTCGAGAGGGACGTCAAAGCGCTCGAGGACGAGCGCGGCGACCCGGGCGTGATCCCAGATCTCGAGCGCCAGCCGATTCCCTAGCGCACTTCGAATCGCGCGTTCGGTCTCCGCCCAGTCGGATTCGGGATGGTCGGCGGGCTCGATGATCAGGATGATTCTGGAGCCGTGATTCCGTTCCGATTCCCGTCCGTACTTGCGCGCGATGCTCTCACGCAGGTGCTCGAGCGGGTAGCCGTACTTCACCTCGACGAAGTACGGCAACGAGCCGGGAGCCACGACGCGGAGATCGGCAAACGCGCCGGGGATGCCGAGGAAGAACTCCTGGTTGTGCTCGTCGGGCCGGTCCGACTCGACGCTCGGCATGATCGGCGCTCTTCTAGGCCCGTTACCCCGAACGCGGCAAGGATTGGCGGCATCTGCGGTGGACCGCCGACCACCGTTCGTTTATGACGATCGACCGGGAGTGGGACGATGAGGAGGCGGCTCGCGGCGGGGCGATGTCTCGGGGCGGTGCTGGTTGCCGCGGTCGTGATTTCGATCGACGCCGCACACGCGCAGTTCGGCCCGGTATGCGGCGACGGCGTGGTCAACCAGGACACCGAGCGCTGCGACGAGGGACCCGCGAACGGCACACCCGGGTCGTGCTGCACAGCCATCTGTCAGTTCCGGGCGCCGGGCGAGGTCTGCCGTGCCGCGGTCGACCCGGTCTGCGACGTCGCGGAAACGTGCACGGGGACGACTGGGCCGTGTCCCGCCGATCAGGTCGCGTCCACGGCGACGGCCTGCAGCGTCGGCGACCCCTGTACGGCACAGGACCACTGCGACGGTGGCATGTGCGTGCCAGGGATCGACGTGTGCAGCGGCACCATCGCGCAGGCGGAATCCCGGAACGCGATGGGAGTCACGGTTCACCGGCGTCGCATCGACTTCACGTGCAGCGTGGACCGGACGGATCTGACCGGCGCCGCGAAGGGCGGCTCGTGCAGCGCCGTGGCGTTCTTCATGCGGAGCAGTCTGGCCCCGCTCGGCGCCGGAACCGCGCTCGGGTGTGAGACCGTCAAGCCGGGCGAGCCCAGTTGCGTGTCGGAGCACTCCAGCGATCTGCGGGCGACACGGCGACAGCGGAAGAAGCTCGGTCGCGACGGGACCGCACTGCTGCACATGAACCTGAATCCGCTCGCGCGGCGCGTGCTGCGGCAGCAGGGGACGCTCGCGACGGATCTGTGCGGGACGATCCGGCTTCTGGGCGGCTCGGAAGTGATGCTGAAATGCAGCCTGGTGCTCGCGCGCTGAACGGCGCTACGGCCGGATCGTCACGGGCTTGAACCGCGAGAAGATCACCTTCCCCCGCAGCTTGATGTTCAGCCGCACGCACATCTCGAGCGAGCCACGCTTCCGCAGGAGGCGGCGCGCGAGCGGGTTCAGACCCAGCGTCACCTTCTTCTGAAGGAAGTTTGGGTCCGATGAGCTCTTCAGCGGCACCGACACGCTCGGCGTCAACGCCTTCACCGTCGGAATGCACGTCGTGTCAGAGGTGTCGGCGGCTCTGATGCTGCGTGGGCTCGTGCCGCTGGAAAGGAATCCCTCGGTGGCACATTTGAGTCCCGACCCGTTCCCGGCGATCGCCTTCGGTACCTGGCACAGGACGTCGACCTTCGTTCCCGTACTTGGCGACAGGTCGGCATCGGCCGAGCACTGACCCGTATCCGGACAATCCGGGCTGATCCCATCGCAATTGTCGCCAGCGTCACAAATGCCATTGGTGAACGGCTGGCGACATACGTACGTCGTGTCCCGAAGTTTGCTCGCGCAACGGCCGCCTCCGTCACACGTATCGTGCTCCTCGCAGAGCCCTGGTGTCCGCGAACCGCATTGGAGTCCGATACGGATGATGAGGCACGAGCGGGAGCAGCATTCGGCGTTCGCGGAAGTCGTCGCCCCAGGGTCACACTGCTCGCCGGGATCGAGCTGGCCGTTGCCGCAGAGCGATGTCGTGGAGGTCGTGCTCGAGGTGGTGGTGGACGTGATCTCGGTGACCGTGGTCGTGGAGGACGTCGATGTCGATGTCGTCGACGAAGAACTGGTGTTGGTCGTCGGTGTCGTCGTCGTCGTGCCAAGGACCGTGGAGCTCGTCGAGGTCGATGATGTGATGGTCGTGGTGCCCGCGTCCGTGATGGTCGTCGTGCTCGAGGTGGTCGTCGTAGTTGCGGGTGTCGTCGTAGTTGAGGCCGTTGTCGTAGTCGTAGTTGGGGTCGTCGTTGTTGTCGTTGTCGTTTTCGTGGTCGTCGTCGTCGACGTGGTAATGGTCGTTGACGTCGACGTGGTCGTCGAAGTCGTTCCGAAGCTGAGTGTCCCCGCCGTGCACGCCGCGATGTCGGGAGCTCCCGTGGTCGGTCCCTGGGCGATCGGTGCCGTCTGAACGCAGCCGAGCGTCCCGTCGTCGATGCAATGTAAAATGAGATTCTCGATCGTGGACGGATCGGTGGTTCCCCACCAATCGTTTGTCGCAACGACGGCGGCTGATCCCGCCGGGAGCGTGTTCCGGATCACGTACGGACCGTTTTGCCCTACCGGTGCGGTCTGGATGAGGTTCGACTGTTGGATGTTCACGTTCCCCTTGCTGAACGCGGCGAAGCCGATGCCATCGCTGACGTTGTTCACGATCGTGGTCTGGAGGACCGTGCTCACTGTCGAGATTAGACTCAGGCCCGGTCCGTCATTCGAGCTGATGCAGCTTCCCATGATCGATGAGCCATACGCATCGATCCCGTCCCCGCCGTTGCCGAAAACGAGCGCGTCCAGGACGGTGGTGTTAGAGGTATTGAGTCCCGTTCCCGCGTTACCTGTGATCGACGGACGCTGCAGAAGCACAGAGTTCATCGTCGCGCCGGCTCCGCCATTCCCCGACACGAGGATATCCGACACGGTCGCTGTCGAGCTGCTAGAGATAGAGATGCCAGTACCGGGGCCGCTGTTGTTGGTGACCGCAACTTGGCTGACCGTCGAGGCGCTATTATTGGAGTGAACGTACACGCCATTGCCGTTCAGCGTGTTGTTCATGACAGTCAGACCATTCAAATCGACCAGGCCATTCGTGTATACGTACACTCCAGAGCTCGCGGTGTTCGACAGGACATCGACGTTCCGTAGGCGGACGGTCGCGTTGTCCGTCTCGAACAAGTAAACCCCGTAGGAGGGGTTGCAGTTTTGAATGGTCAGATCCTTCAAGAAGGGGGCCGCAGGGTACCCTTGAATTACGCCGGTGCCGCCCGTGTCCGTGGCGTATTCGATCGTGGCGAACTCGATGATGGAACCGCCCGTGTAGTTCCCTCCCGCGTCGTACGTCGCGTCCTTCGAGGCGTCCTCGAACCTGATTCCCAACCAATCGCCGGCCGCGGGAGGGTTCCTGTTCGTGGTGAAATGAATCTGACTCGCGGCCGTCCCACGCGCAATGAGCGTGCCGGACACATCGAGGACCTTGTTCGACGGCGAGAACCTCACTTCCACCCCGGGCTCGATCGTCAACGTCGCCTGCGCGCCGGTTCCGGAGCAGAATGTGGTGCCTCCGACGAAAACGCTGCCGGTTACGATGAACGGGCTATCGGTCTGGTGCCAGACCGTGTCGGTACAGATTGCTCCCGCGACGTTCATCATCGCCGCCGCGGGATTCGAGGCCAACATCGCTGTGACGAGTATTGCGCCCACCAGCCAGCGCGGATGACGTCGCGGGGACGTCGATGAGGGACGGGAGGCCAACATGCGCCGGGCCGCATACCGCCACGCAGCCGTGAACGTCAAGAGAAAGCTTGGGCGCTAGCCCGCCGATCTCCCGGATGTCTAAGTCGACCTGCTTGCGGCTCGGCGTGTCGATCCTGTAGACGGGCCGCGGGAGGCGGAGGGCTCTGCGGATGAGGACACTGGCGGCGTTCTGCGTAGCCGTGACCGCCAGCGTCATGCTCGCCGCCGACCCCGTCGCCCGTGCCGGCACGATCGCGGACGGCCTGCACGAGTTCATCGACCACAACGGCTTCCCGACACACGGCGAGTTCACCGAGGCGATCACCCCGATCATCGAGCGCCAGGCTGCGCGCGGCGTCGACTTCCCGGTGACGGCGACGACACCGGGATTCACGTACCAGTTCAACTTCGAGACGGGCGTCCCGGAACGGTCCTCCGAGTCGCTCGGGCCGGTCTTCGCCGAGCGTGCGGATACCGTCGGCAAGCGACGGTTCGATTTCGGGATGTCGTATCTGCATGCCGATCTCACGCAGTTCAACGGCAACGACTTCGCGAAGCAGATCGCCACGTCGGCGACCATCACGATCCCGACGACCGCCGGCGACGTGGGCGTGACGCAATCGTTCAGGGCGCGCGACTTCAGTCTCGTGAGCGACATCGTCGGATTGTCGGCGACGTACGGTGTCACGGACCGTCTCGACGTGAACGGGCTCGCGCAGCTCGTGCGAACGTCGCTCTCCCTGTCCGGCACCGCCACGGCGCAGCTCGCGGGAGGCGGAGGGCCACCGATATCGGAAGAGCTCCGATTCCACGACACGGCGTTCGGCTTCGGCGATACGCTTCTGCGCGCGAAGTATCGACTCTTCGACGCGCCGGTGAAGCTCGCCACCAGCTTCGGTATTCGTCTGCCGACGGGCAGCGAAGGCGACTTTCACGGGACGGGCGATACGAGCGTCGCCGGCGGTCTCATCCTCTCCAGGGCATTCGGTGCGCAGGACGTCCACGCGAACGTCGGCGTCGAGCTCAATGCCGACGATCTGCAGCGCTCGCGCGCTCGCTATGCGATCGGGGCGTCGTTGCAACGCTGGGAGCGGATCGCGCTGCTCGTCGATCTGATCGGCAGCTCGTCCTTCGTGAAGGACGAGTTCGAGCTGCCCGCGCCGACAGGCACCGTTTCCGTCCAGCATCTGTTCGGGAACGACGAGCTGATCGAGTCCGTCACTCGGAAGAAGATCGTCGCGTTCGTGCCGCGAAGCGACGTGGTGAACCTCGCCGTCGGCGTCAAAGTGAGCATCGTTGGTTCGGCGGTCGCCTTCGCGAACGCGATCGTGCCCGTGACGAGCGACGGCTTGCAGGCGGAGGTCATCCCGACGGTCGGCGCGGAGTACAGCTTCTGAGATTCAGCGCGCCTCATTCGCTTGACTCGCCGCGACCGTCCACACCTTCCCGTCCCGCACGTACAGCCGTCGCGCCTCCTCCTCCGTGAACGGCCGCGCGCCCCGCCGACCGAAGACGCAGAGCTGATTTCCGCTCTCGTCCACTGCGCGGTCGCGATCGAGCCCCTTCGACAATGCCACGGCCGGCCCGCGCGTGCGGTACGTCGCGATCAGACCGTGTCCGGGAAGGTCCGGCGTGGGTCGTGGGCTGAACCCCGTGTACCCCGGCGTATCCGGCGACATCAGCTGAATCACGCGGAGGCCGTTCTTTCCGTCCGCGACGTACGCGAACACGCTCGCGTCGGTCATCCCGACCTTCACCGCCCGCGCATCGTCGATCTCGCCACCCGCCGAGTAGACCTGATCGATGAACGGGTGCTCGGGGCGTTCGACGTCCACGATCGCGAGGCCATGTCGGCCGGCTGCGACGTAGGCGTACGTCCGTGCGACGTAGACGTCGCGCGCGTCGTCGAGCACGACGGTTGCCTGCGACAACGCGGCCGTGCGCTCCGGGAACGTCACGTCCAGTACCTTCAGCCCCTCAGCATCGACGACAAACGCGTACCGGAACTGGATCGCGATGGCCCTCGGCGCCACCACGGCCGGCGTGCCGACAGTCGTCACGATACGTGGTGCGAGCGGATCGTCGATGTCGACGACGACGATGCCGCGCGGCGTGCAGGCATATAGATAATGTCCGGCGATCGCACCGTTCTCCATGCCGGTGAGCGCGCCATCGGGATTGAATGCGGTCGTGCCGTCCTTCAGGCGGGCGCGCTCGAGGAAATTGTTGTCCGGGTCGCCGTCGAGGAGCGTCGCGGCGTTGGTGAGGATCAGGCCGTCCTTGCGATCGAGGACGTATAGAAACGCGTACATGAGGTGCGCCGGCTGCTCCTCGTTCTCGATGCGGTGCGGTCGCGCCGGGTCGACCGCGAGGGTGGACGGTGACAGCACGGCGGCGGCATCTGGTGTCCGGACGTACAGACGCTGTCCGAGGGGGGAAAGGACGGACGTCGTGATGCGTTCCGGGATCCCCTTGTTGTCGATGTCGGCGACGTCGTAGACGCGCAGCCCGCCGGGCCCGTTCGCGCTGTAGAGATACTCGCCGCGGAGCTGCAGCGCCTGCACGCTCTCTCGCTTCCACGGCGGTGTCAGGATGTCCGTGCCCGGATGCTCGAACATCCCGGAGCCCGGGAGCATCCGTCCGCGCGCGACGTGAGCGGCGAAGTGGTCGGGGTAGGCGAGCGCGTGGAGCCGGCTCCCGATCACCGCCTGTGGCTCGTCCGGCTCGGTCACCGCGACGGCCTCGAGTCCTTCACCCTCCTCCGCGACGTACACGTAGCGACCGAGGAAGTTCACGAAGTTGGTGCCCTGGAGCAGTACCTGCGCCATCCACGCGTTGTTGTCGCCATCCGCGGAGACGTGGCAGTCGACGCAGGTCTTCGTCTCCTTCCCGCGCACCGCGTGCGGGAAGTGCGGATTGAACGCCTGCCCGGAGTAGCCCTCGCCCGAGATCGTCTGCTGCTGCGAGTAGAGCCACTCGCGGTTCTGGTTCTGCGATCCGACCAGCACGGCGCTCGACGAGCGCACGGGCGCGATCCGGTTGCGCTTCACGCTGCCATCGCGACCGAGCATGAAGACGTCGTCGCGCAGCACCTGGTAGTTGTACTGGGTCCAGTTGCGCGTGAGGTCGCCCTCGTAGTGCAGCAGCGGCCGTCGCTGGTTGGCGCGCATCGGAAGGTGGCATCCGAAGCAGCTCGTCATCCACGACGTGTGGCAGGTGTAGCAGGCCATGTCGTCGTCGCGGTGGGCGAGGGTGTCGGCCCGCGCAATGCCCGGCTCCGGCGCGCGCGTTCCCCACGCCGGCGGGTCGGCGCCGCCCATGCGGACATCGGGCGTCCCAGCGGGAACGCTGCCCCACATCGTCCCGTCGCGACGGATCGTCTTTGCGAGCCGCGACGCCTCGCTGTAGTGGAGATTGCCGGGGGTGATCGTGTCGAGGACCTGTACGATCTCCCAGGTCCTGTCGGGCGCGATCATCGAGTGCTGCAGGACGCGGTCGCCGCGGCGCTCGAACACGGGTGCGCCGGACGGCGTTCGCATGAGCGTCAGGTCCGTGCCTTCGGGGGGCGCCGCGGGACCGGACGTGCGAAGAGTGGTACGCCCGCGGATGGTCCCGTGGCAGTCGACGCACTCGATCTCGACCGCGTTGCGCGTCTCGCCGTAGAGGTTTCCGTTCCCGTGCGCGTCCTGCTCGAAGTGGCAGTCGACGCAGTGCATGCCCTTCTCGAGGTGGATGTCCTTGAGATGTACCGGGATGCCGGCGCCGCCGTGCGCGCGTCCCTCGACCGGCGTCGTGAGCGCGACCTGCGTGTTCTCCGGCGTCACGTTCGCGATCGGCTCGTCGCGTGCGTCGAGCAGCCGACCCTTTCGGTCATGCTTGAAGATCGCGCGGAACATCCAGCCGTGGCCGTGAAAGTCGGCGAACTTCGTGAGCCGCATCTGCCCGTTCAGATCCGCGGTGCGCGCGAGGAAGTCCGGGCCCGCGACGTCACCCGCGTGGCTGGTCGCCGCGGGCCAGAGGTCCGACCAGAGGCCGCGCATCGCGGCCGCCTCGGGGTTCCTCTCGAGGCTCGCGAGCTCCTGCTGCGGCGTCGGATGCACGGCGTCGCGCGGATACATGAGATCGCCGTGCGTCTCGTTGTCCCACCACATGTAGCCCAGATACTGGTTCGCGTACGCCGTGCCCGGATGGATGTGGCACACGATGCACTGGCTCGACGGAATCGCGCGCGTGAAGGCGTGACGGAGCGGGTGGCCGGGCTCGTCGTGCGGGATGGTCGGGTCGGCGGTGATCGTCGTCCCGGCGTGACCGTACTGCGCGTAGCGGTCGGAGTGGAACGGGTCGCGATCGTTGGCGTAGACGACGTGACACGCCGTGCAGCCGCTGGAGCGGTAGTCGCCCGGGTGATCGTTCGTTCCGAGCTGCGACAGCATCGGATCGAGGAGTCGCGTCCGCTGTAGTCCCTGGAAGACCGGGTCCGTGCGGTTGATCGTGCCGAGCCCCCGGATGCTGAGACGATTGTCGCCGCGCTCGAACACGCGAAGGATGTTTCCGGCCTGCGTGATCTCGAAGTGCGGTAGCGGGTCGAGGAACGGCAGAATCCCGAGCCGGCGAGTCAGCTCCGGCGTCGGCAGTGGGATCGTCTGAAGGCGCTGCGGTCGGCCGTCGCGATCGTAGCTCTCCCCGAAGCGCGCATTCTTCAGCGGCAGCGCGCCGTTGTTGTAGAGCGCGGCCCCCCACAGCATCGCCCCGTGCGTCATCATGCTCGACTGGACCCGTGCGACCTCCACCTCGTGACAGCCCGACCGCCCGCACGTCTTGCTGGCGATGCGTAGATCGCCGGGATTGATGAACTGAACGAACTCCGCCGGCTCCGCTTGCAGCGCCGTGTACGAGCGCTCGGGGTTGGCCGACGTCGGCCAGCGTTCGGGATGCGCGGGAAGAACGTGGGCGCGGCGCTTGACCGCTTCGTACGCCGGCTCGCCGGGCGCGGCGTTCCCCGGACGGGATTCGCGCACCTGCCCGCCGTGGCAATCGATGCAGCCGAGACGGACCGTCCCCGTCTCGTGCATCGTCGGCGAGTCGGTTGCGGTATGGCAGCTGACGCAGCCCGCGCTGTTCGCCGCGACCGTCGCCTCGGTCTCCTGCTGGAGGAGCCCGGCCTGCGCGGTCGCGGCCGCGACCAGCAGCATGGCGATCGCCGCCCGCATCAGTACGTGAACGTCGCGGAGCCGAACGCCTGGAACAGCGTCCGGCTCCCGAAGATGTCGTGGAACCCGTCGAGCGGGCTGAACCCGCCGAGCCCGAGCACGAGCACGATGTTGTCGATCAGGAGCGGGCGATAGCGAAAGCCGATGCTGTAATCGACGCCGATGTCGTTTCCGATGTCGTTCTGCAGGAGCGTGAGCCGCAGGACGTTGGTGCTCTGGAACCGCAGGTAGTTCACGTTCGCGTCGAACGAGAGCTTCGGCGTGAGCCGCCCGGATACACCGACGTTGAACAGGAAGAGTCCCGGATTCACGAAGTTCGCCTGGCCCTCGTCCTTGCTGCTGCGCAGATCGGGAAGCAGGCTGAACCGGTTCACGAGGTTCACGTTCGTACCCGTGAGCTTGATGCCCTGCCGCTGCCAGAAGCTGAACGGACCGCCCGCGAACTCCGGATTGTCGAAGATCGAGTCGAAGCCGTGCGCCTTGCCGTCCTCCGGATTGTCGTCGCCCGACGCCCACAGGAACGAGGATTTGAAGCGTAGCCAGTCGCGGTCGTACGAGAGCTCGATGGCCGCCATCTGCGCGTTGATGTCCTGTGCCCGCTGCGCGATCGGGTTGTGCGTGTCCCGTCCGACCGCCTCGAAGAAAGCGTGCGTGATCCCGAAGCGCCCGATGTGGCCGTCGCCCGTCCAGCCGAGGTAGCCGACACGGACGGCGTGCCGTGTCGAGTCACCGATGTTCGCAGGGCGCACGAGAAAGCCGTTCTCGTCGTAGTGTCGGCTTGGCTCGTCGTCGTTGAAATTGAGGCTCAGCTGCGCGGAGTATCCCGGCCAGAGGAAATCCTGGCGGGTGATGTTCGCGATTGCGATGTTCTGCTTCCGGTCGCTGAACAGCGTGTTCAGCCCGCTGTTCGTGTCCTTCTCGAGCTGGCGGAAGTAGACGAGGTTCCACTGCGTCCGGTTGGCGTCGTAGTTGCCGAAGAGACGCAGCCCGGGGGAGAAATCCGAGAACAGAAACCCACGGAAGTCGCTCGTGAACCCCTGGATGCCCGCGCGCGCATCGACCGTGTCGTAGTAGGGGCTTACGTCCGCGAGCTTCGCGTCGCCGAAGAGCTCCTGGAACGCGACGTGCCCGTCGAAGCGGTCCGTGCCCCGGCGCGGGTCGATGTTGACGACGCCGTTCTCCTCGGCGTGGAGGTAGTTCATGTTGAAGACCGGCGTCGCTCGGATCTCCCAGTCGCGCGGCTTGAACGCGGCATTGCCGTGAAAGAGCTCGAACGAGAGCAGAAAATTCTGCTCGAAGAAGAACTGCTCGCCGCGACCGAAGAACTCCGGACTGTCGGCGCGCGCGCTGCTGACGTCGCTCGGTGTCGGCAGCCGGCGCCCCTCGAGCAGCGTGTCGCTCCGCGCCGTGAACGCGAGGAAAGTGTGCTGGCCGAGAATCGGGTAGTCACCCTTCAGGACGCTGAGATTGTACGGATCCCACCAGTGGCCGCGGACGTACGGCACCTCGTGCGACGTGCCCGGGTAGCGTTCGATGTCGGGCCAGCCGATGCGCCAACGATCGGGTAACGGAATCGCGGGCTCCGGCTCGTAGCTCTGCGGGCCGGGCGTGAAGCGCGCGAAGCCGGTGGGCTCCTCCGTTTCCGCGACCGGTGGCTCAGGTGCTGCTGGTGGCGGCGGTTCCGGCGGTGTCGGCGTCGGCAGTCGCCGCGGCGTCGCGTCCTCACCCGCGCCCGGTACAGGCGCGAGCAGTGTGACGAGCACGAACGTCGCGGCGAAGAGCCGCCACTCGCGCCTCATTGCGTTGGTCGCGCCGCCTGCCCAGCCCGCAAGGCGCGCGTGCCATAGCACAAGCTTGCAGGCAGGGTCTACGTTCGGCTAGACAGCCGCCCACCCATGTGGCGACGTGCGCTCGCGCTGAGCGCCGCGATCGTGCTCGGCGTCGGGCGACCCGCAACGGCGGGTCGGCTCAAGGCAGCGGACGTCGAGCGGATCATCGCGCAGGGCGTCGTCGAGGCGCGCCGGGTCGGGTTGCCGGTCACGATCGCGGTCGTGGACCGCGAGGGGAACCAACTCGGCGTCTTCGAGATGGACGGCGCGGAGAACGCCACGCTCCTCTGCGGCCGGCGCACTTGCCGGAGCACCACGTCCGGGCCGGGTTTTGAGGGATTCCCGATTCCCGCCGAAATCCCCGTCCTGTCCATGACCGGTTCTGACATCGCGGCGATTTCCAAGGCCGGGACCGCGGCGTTTTTCAGCACGCAGGGCAACGCATTCTCGACTCGGAGCGCGTCGTTCATCGTGCAGCAGCATTTCCCGCCCGGGGTCACCAATACATCGAGCGGCCCGCTGTTCGGGGTGCAGTTCTCGCAGCTGCCGTGCAGCGACGTGAACGCGGCGCTGCCGCTCGGCCTCTCGGGCGATCCCGGCGGCCTTCCCCTGTACAAGCACGGTCGCGCTGCCGGCGGTGTCGGGGTCGAGGGAGACGGCATCTACCGCGCCGACCTAAACCCGACGGACGACGACGTCACACGCGAGGAGCAGATCGCCGTTGCCGCGACCGTCGGTTTCCCGACGCCGGATGAGATCCGCGGCGACCGGATCTACGTCAATGGGCTCCGGTTGCCGTTCCGGAACGTTGAGCCCGGACCGCGCCGACGAGCGCCGACGATCGATCTCACATCCGCAGGCACGTTTCGCGTCGGGCCGTTTGATAGCCCGGCCTCGCGCATCATGCGTCGGACCCTCGGGGGGGTCCACGGCGGGTTTCTCGTGAACGAGGTGGGAGCTGAGCGCTTCCCGATCGTGGACGCCATCGACCCGCCGCCCGGGGACGGCGGCCTCACCGCTGCGGACGTACGACGGATTCTCGGGCAGGGCGCGCGGCAGGCCGACCGGACGCGCGCCGGGATCCGCCGCCCGATTGGCGACCGGGCACGGGTGAACCTGACCGTCGTCGACCGTGCGGGGACGATCATCGGCTTTTTCCGGACCGCGGATGCGCCCGTCTTCGGTATCGACGTGTCCGCGCAGAAGGCCCGGACGGCGGCGTTCTTCAGCTCCGCCAACGCGGCGGCCCGGTTCCGCGCCGAGGGTATGGCGCGCGCAGTCCGGATGATCCTGCCGAAAGACAACATCAGTGGTTTCGTAACGGCGGCGGCCCGGGACGGCATCGACCTCGATGGCCGCATCGCGTTCAGTGATCGGGCCGTCGGGTTCCTCAGCCGCCCGTTTTTCCCCGACGGCATCGACGCCGACGCCCCGGGACCGTTCTCGCGGCCGATCCAGACGTTCAGCATCTTCAACGATGGCCTCCAGGTCGAGCTCGTGAAGGAGGTCATCGTCGACCTGCTGATTAACGGGAAGCTGCCGACGGAGGGGTGCACCCGGGTGCCGGGGCTGCCGAACGGCATCCAGATCTTCCCCGGCAGCGTGCCCCTCTACCGCGGGCGAAAGCTCATCGGCGCCATCGGCATCAGCGGCGACGGCGTCGACCAGGACGACATTGTCGCGGCCGCGGGAAGCGCCGGGTTCGAGGCGCCGCCGGACATGCGGGCGGATCAGGTGATGGTCCGCGGGATACGGCTTCCGTACGTCAAGTTCCCGCGGCGGCCCACGGACCGCTGAGCCCCCACCCCCCGTTCGTTTGACCGCGAAACCGTACCCGCGCTAGGAGCGCCTGTCTTGGTAGATCCAAAGCGCTCTCGGCGCCCGTAGTACCGGGTAAAGATGGCCCTCGTCGACATCGAAGCGTACACCGCCCGCTCGCGTGCCCTCGACCTGACCGGCATTTGCTGGGAGGACGTCCCCCGTCATCCGTTGAGTCCGGAGGCCCTCCGGACGCTCCGCTACATGCAGGACATCGAGACGCACACGATCGTCTACCTACGCACTGTTCTCTCTACCCGCGCGATGGACGATCCCGAGGTCGCTACGTTCCTCGCATGCTGGTTCTACGAGGAGACGTTCCATGGCCGTGCCCTCGCGCGCTTCCTCGAAGCTGCCGGCCACCCCGTCCGGCCTCGCCCGCGTTCCGGAATGAACTTCCCGCAGTGGGCCGAGGCGCGGTCGACCGCGGTCGTTGCGCGGCTCTGGCCGGACTTCGTCGCGGTTCACATGACGTGGGGCGCCATCAACGAATTGACGACGCTCGTCGGGTACCAGCGGCTGTCCAGCCTGGTCGGGCATCCGGTTTTGTCGGAGCTTCTGTCCCGGATCATCCGGGACGAGGCGAAGCACTTCGCGTTCTACTACGCCCATGCCGAGAAATGGCTCGCACGGCCGGCGGCGGCCCGCGTCACGCGTTTCCTCGTCGATCGCTTCTGGCGACCGGTTGGGAGCGGAGTGCAGCCCGCAGCCGAGACCCGCTTCCTGGCAGAGTATCTCCTCGCGGGTGACGAGGGACGGGAGGCTGCCCGGACGGTCGACGACAAGATTCGTGCACTTCCCGGCTTCGACGGCGTCGCGCTCCTCGAGGCGTGGATCGATCGGGAAGCAGCAAGGGCGGCGCGACGCGCTCGGCCAACGCGCGTGACGGCACCGTCCTCCGCCGTCGGACCGGCGACGCTATCCGCCTGAGACGTAGGCGGTGAGCCAGGCCACGTCCGACGTCGTGCTGCGGAGGCGCTCGATGATCGCGGCGGTCGCGTTGCGATAGAACGTCGCGGCGAGGTCCGGTCGCCTGGTCAGCAGATCCCGCAGGGCCGCATAGGGCAGCAGCGAGACGACCGTCCGCTCGTGGGCACGCACCGCGGCGGACCGCGGTCGATCGTCGAGGAAGGCGAGCTCTCCGAACGTGTCGCCCGGCGCGAGCATGGTCGCCTTCGTGGAAGACGATGTCGCCAGGTGCGTGGACCGAGCGCGTCAGCAGCGACTCGAGCGTGCTACGGTCGGCCGGAGGAAGATCGCGAAACAGGTAGACGTTCCCCGCCGGCCGCCATGAGCGCGGCACTCTTATCGTCGCGGCGTCCTCGGCGTCAACGCGCGGCGAAATCACGCCTGCGTTATTGACCGTCCCCGCCTGGCTCCCTTAGCCTCGGCGCCACATGGCGACTCCGCGCGTTCGCGCCGGTGGCGGCTTCGCGGCGATGCGCTACGTCCTCCACAAAGGGCGGGAGGCCGGAGGCATCATCCCACTCTACCGGCGACTCCGGACGCGGAACGTCTGCAAGACCTGCGCGGTCGGAATGGGTGGCGCGCGCGGTGGGATGGTGAACGAGGCGGGCCACTTTCCCGAGGTCTGCAAGAAGTCGGTGCAGGCGCAGGCGGGCGACATGGCGGCGCCGATCGGCGAGGACTGGTTCCGGACGACGCCCATCGCCGCGATGCAGCGGCTCACGTCGGCGGACTTCGAGCGCCTCGGGCGGCTCGCGTTCCCGATCGTGGCGAGCGACGGCGACGCACACTTCCGCCGCGTGTCGTGGGCAGAGGCCCTCGATCGCGCCGGCGCCGCGTTGCGCGCGGCGCGCCCGGAGGAAGTCTTCTTCTACGCTTCGGGGCGGTCGAGCAACGAGGCGGCGTTCCTGATGCAGCTCGTCGCGCGCGCGTACGGCACGGCGAACATCCACAACTGCTCATTCTACTGCCACAACGCCTCGAGCGTCGCGCTCGGGCGGGTCTACGGCTCGGGCACGGCATCGATCCGGCTCGAGGACCTCGGCGCCACCGACCTCGTTCTCGTCGCCGGCGCGAACCCCGCGAGCAACCATCCGCGGCTGATCTCGCAGCTCGTCGCGCTCCGCCGGCGCGGCGGCACGGTGATCGTCGTGAACCCGCTGCGCGAGCTCGGGCTCGTCCGCTTCCGCGTGCCGTCCGACTGGCGGAGCTTCGTGTTCGGCTCGCAGGTCGCGGACATCTATCTCCAGCCGCACGTCGGCGGGGACGTCGCGCTCTTCAAGGCGCTGCTGAAGGGCCTGGTCGAGGCGGACGCGATCGATCGCACGTTCGTCGCCGCGCACACCGGCGGCTGGGACGCGACCGCGGCGGACGTCGCGGCGGCGTCGTGGACGGAGCTCGTCGAGCGCTCCGGCGTCGCCCGTGCCGACATCGACCGCGCCGTCGAGGCGCTCGGCGGCGCGCGCCGGGGAATCCTCTGCTGGGCGATGGGGCTCACGCACCACGAGCACGGGGTCGACAACGTGCTCGCGCTCGCGAACGTCGCGCTCGCGCGCGGCTGGCTCGGACGTCCGGGCTGCGGGCTGCTGCCGATCCGCGGCCACTCGAACGTGCAGGGCGTCGGATCGTGCGGCGTGACGCCGGCGCTGAAGGAGGCGTTCGCCGCGAAGCTGCAGGCGGTCTACGGCATCCCGATCGCGCCCGGCGTCGGCCACGATACGTACGCGTCGATGGCGGCCGCGTCCGAGGGTTGCGTCGCGGCCGCCGTCCTCCTCGGTGGCAACCTGCTCGCGAGCAATCCCCACCGGGCCTGGGCCGCGGCGGCGCTCCGTCAGATCCCGACGACGGTCTCCATCACGACCAAGCTGAACGAGGGGCACGTCCATGGGCGCGGCCGCACCGCGATCGTGCTGCCCGTGCTCGCGCGCGACGAGGAGACGCAGGCGACGACGCAGGAATCGATGTTCAACTTCGTGCGACTCTCCGCGGGCGGGACGCCGGCGGTGGACGGCGAGATGCGCTCCGAGGTCGACGTCATCGCTTCGATCGCCGAGCTCGTGCTCCCGCCGGGGCGCTTCGAGTGGTCCGCGCTGCGCGACCACCACGCGCTCCGTCGCGCCATCGCCGACGTCGTCCCCGGCTTCGGCGCGATGGCGACGATCGACGAGACGCGTGCGGAGTTCACGATCGCAGGGCGCACGTTCGCGGAGCCGCGCTTCCCGACCGCCGACGGGCGGGCTCAGTTCGCGCCGACACCGCTCCCGTCCTTCGCGCCGCGCCCCGACGAGCTCCGCCTGATGACGGTCCGCTCGGAGGGCCAGTTCAACACGGTCGTCTACGAGGAGGAGGACCTCTACCGGGGCAACCGCCGCCGCGACGTCGTCATGATGGCGCCAGCGGACGCCCGCCGGCTCGGCGTCGGCGAGGGCGAGCGCGTCCTGGTCGAGACCGAGGTGGGCGCGCTCGAGGTGAGCGTCGCGCTCGTCGACATCCGGGCCGGCAGCATCGCGATGTACTATCCCGAGGCGAACGCGCTCGTGCCGCGCCGGATCGACGCGCGCTCGAAGACCCCCGCGTTCAAGTCGGTCGCGGCGCGCGTCCGGCCGCTGCGGGTCACGTCCCGCGGTACATCTTGAGCCAGAGGAGCAGGAAGCCGATCAGCACGGTGAGCGCGGCGGTGTACTCGCCGTTACGCGCGTACAGCCGCCACGACCACGCGAACCTGGTCGACGCCGCCGCGCCGAGCCGCGGCCAGAAGCGCGGCACCCGGGCCGCGTACTCGTCGAACTCGGCGCCGTAGCGAGCACGCAGCCGGCGCTCCTCGCGCTCGATGACCGACGGATAGAAGACCGCGAAGTACGCGACGCAGAGCAGCCCGGCGATCCACGAGTGCGCGGCGACGAGCAGCCCGCACGCGATCATCGCGCTGCCGAGGTAGAGCGGATTGCGCGTGATCGCATACGGCCCCGAGGTCGCGAGCCCGGCGTGCTTCGTCAGATGGCTCGCGGCCGTTCCGCGGACGGCGACGCCGAGGAGCGCGATGGCGGCGCCGATCGCGATCGCGGGCGGGGTCGGTCGCGCGAGCCACGCGCATACGAGCACGAGCGGCAGCCCGACACGCACCCGTTGCCGGAGAAAGACGTCGGCAGCCGAGTCCGCCTCACGCGCGCGACGTGGCGAGCGCCGCCGATGCGGCGGCCAGCGCAGGAGGCGCATCCCGCAGCGCAGCCTAGCGTCGCGGCCGTGAAGCCAGTATGAAGCGAAGCGAGCGCAGCATGCGACTCCTCGTCGTCGAGGACGATCCCGGCCTGATCGCGCCGCTGGTCGACGGCCTCCGCGCGCGCGGTTTCGCGGTCGACCACGCGCCGGCCGCCGAGCGCGCGCTCGAGCTCATCGCCGTGAACCCCTACGACCTCGTGACCCTGGATCTCGGCCTGCCCGGCATGGACGGGCTCGCCATGCTCCGGAAGCTGCGCGCGCGCGGCGACGTGACCCCGGTGCTGGTGCTCACTGCACGTGGCGAGGTCGCCGACCGCGTCGGCGGGCTCGACGCGGGCGCCGACGACTACTTGATGAAGCCGTTCGCATTCGCCGAGCTACTCGCGCGCATCCGCGCTCTCCTGCGGCGCGGCGGCACCACGGTGGCCGCGGCGCCCCTGCGCGTCGGCGACCTCGAGCTCGATGCCGCACGTTTCTCGGCGTGCCGCAGCGGCGCCGCGCTCTCGCTCACGGCGAAGGAGTTCGCCATCCTCGAGTACTTCATGCTGCACGCGGGCGAGCTCGTCACGCGCAGCATGCTCCTCGATCATTGCTGGGACGAGAGCTACGAGGGGCTCTCGAACCTCGTCGACGTGCACGTGAGCCGCGTTCGACGCAAGGTCGACGCGCCGGGCCGGAAGCCGCTCTTCCACACGATCCGCGGCGCGGGCTTCATCCTCGGCGAGCGCACGTCGTGATGCGAGCGCGCAGTCTCCGGACGCAGCTCGTGCTCGGCTTCGCGGCGCTCGCGAGCTTCCTCGTGCTCGCCGCCGGTCTCTCTACCGTGGCACTGATCCGCCACGCGGTCTGGGCGCCGCTCGATGCCGCACTCGAGGAAGAAGCCGAGACGCTGAACCAGGCCGTTGGCGGCTCCGCAGCTTCCCTGTCCGCCGTGGCCGCGCGCGTCGGGAGCGAGACGAACCTCGGCGCGGGGAAGTTCATCCGGATCATCGCGCCCGACGGTGGCGTGATCGGCCGTTGGGGGGACTTGCCGGCCGCCGTCGCTGCGCTGCCGCTTCCCGCGGTCCCCGCCGAGGAGGGGACGACAGTGGGCGAGGACCGGGAGGCCGCCCGCGTCGTCCGCTGGCTCGCGCCCGACGGCACGTGGACGGAGATCGGCGTGCGCGCGCGCAGTCGGCTCCGGATGCTCCGCCATGCGACGCTTGCGATCGTCGGCGGGGCGGGAATCTTGCTCGTCGTCCTCGTCGGCCTCGCGTGGGAGATCACCGGACGCGCGACGCAGGAACTCGAGCGGCTGGCGGAAGAGCTCGAGACCGTCGAGGCGGGCTCGCTCCATCGTCGTCTCAAGTCGCGCCGCACGAGCGAGGTCGATCGCCTCGCGGCGGTGCTGAACCGCCTGCTCGCGCGGCTCGAACGCGCGGTCGACCATCTGCGCCGGTTCACCGCCGACGCCGCGCACGAGCTGCGCACCCCGATCGCCGCGCTCCGCGCCCGCATCGAGGTCACGCTCGCGCGCGGCGACTCCGCGGCGGTGTACCGCGATGGTCTGGTCGACGCGCTCGAGCAGACCGAGCGGCTCGGCCGGCTCGCGGCGGATCTCCTCACGCTGAGCGCGGTCGAGGCGGTCGCGGTGCCGGACGCGCCGGTGCGGCTCGACGGCATTGCACGCGAAGTCGCCGAGTTCCTGGAGCCGGTCGCACAGGAGCAGGGCCGCCCGTTCGTCTGCCGCGCCGACGACCCGATCTCCGTGCGCGGCGCGGAGGATCTCCTCAAGCGAATGGTCCTCAACCTGGTCGACAATGCCTTCCGCCACACGCGGCCGGGTGTCGCCGTGGAGATCGCGGTGCGCGGGATGAACGGGACGGCGGAGATCGAGGTCCGCGACGGTGGCGACGGCATCGACGACCCGGATCCGGAGCGACTCTTCCGCCGCTTCCATCGCGGCCCGACGTCGAGCGCCGGCGCCGGGCTCGGGCTCGCACTCTGTCACGAGATCGCGACCCGCCACCGCGGCCGGATCGTACTGCGCAGCGCGCCGGGGCGCGGCACCGTCGTGACCGTCACGCTGCCGCGGGAATAGCCGGTCCCGCCGCGGCTTCACGTCGGCTTCATCGACGGCGCGGCATATCGAAGCGCGCGCCGTGCGCGTCGCGGAGTCCCGTGCTACGAGCGGCAGCGATCATGACGCGTTGGTTCTTTCTCGTCGTCCTCACCATCGGCGCGTCGCCCCTCCTGGGCGCGGAGCTGCGCCTCGACGAGGCGATCGAGCGCGCGCGGAACGCGAGTCCGGACCTGCGCGCGGCGGCGGTCGATCTCGAGGGCGCGCGTGCCCGGCTCGGGCGCGCGCAGCTTCCCGCGGCGAACCCGGTGCTCTCGGGAGACATCGCGCGCCACACCGAAGCGGGTGAGGCGACGATCGACCGCGGTGTCGCGCTCGCGCAGGAGGTCGAGGTCGGTGGTCAGCGCGGGCTCCGCATCGCCGCCGCGCGGCTCGACGTCGCGCGCGCGACGCATGCGCTCGCCGACCGGCGCCGGCGCGTGGACACGGACGTCCGGCGCGCGTTCTTCACGCTCGCGGCGCGCAGCCGGCGACGCGCGGTGGCTGCCGACCGTGCCGCGGTCGCGGAGCGGCTCGCCGATGCCGTCCGGCGACGCGCACGAGCGGGCGATGCCGCCGCTCTCGACCAGGAGCTCGCGACGGTGGAGGCGGCGCGGGCGGCGCAGGCGCTCGCGGTCGCGGTGAGTGACGAGGCGGACGCAACCGCCGCGCTCGCCGTCGCGATCGGCGCGCGCGTGGGCGACGAGCTCACGGTGTCGGCGCCCGACCCGGACCTCGGCGATGTCGGACCGGCCGCTGCGCTCGTCGCACGCGCGCTCGCCGACCGTCCCGATCTCGCCGCGGCGCGGGACGAGGAGGCCCGGCTCTCGACGGAGGCCGTCCTCGCGCGCCGCACCGGCATCGTCCCGAACCCCGTCGTGAAGGCCTTCTATCGCCAGGAGCGATTCAACGAGCGGATCGCCGGCGGCGAGCTGTCCATTCCGCTGCCGATCTGGAACCGTGAGCAGGCGACCGAGACGTCGCTGCACGCCGCCGCGGCCGCGGCACGCGCCGACGCCCTGCGCCTCGCCGGCGAGGTCGAGCGGCAGGTGCACGTCGCCCTCGCGCGGCGTGCCGCGGCGGCCGCCGCCTGGGAACGCTACCGGCGCGAGACGCGTCCCGCCGTCGCGAGCGCGCGCGAGCACCTCCGTCGCGGCGCGACCGCCGGCTACGTCGGCGTGCCGGAGACGCTGGTGCAGGAGGACCGGCTCTTCCAGGCGGAGGAGCTCGAGATCGACGCGTGGCGCGACGCGCATCTCGCGACCGCCGACCTGGTGGACGCGCTCGGCAGCGCGGCGCCATGAAGTGGCTGCTCGCCGTGCTCGCGGTTCTCGCGCTCGCGTGTGGGGAGCGCGGGGAGTCGCACGAGGCGGCCGCGCCGGAGGCGACCGTACCGGGTGTCGAGACCGCGGTCGCGACGACGGCGACCGTGCGCGATGCCGTGCGCGGCGTCGCGACCGTCGCCGCCGACGCCGAGCCGGCGGAGGTGCGCGACGCGCGCGCGGCGCTGGCCGAGGCCGAGGCGCGCCGCGACCTCGCGGCGCGACAGCTTCGCCGGCTCGAAGGGCTCGCGGGCGGAGTCGCGCCGCGGAAGGAGCTCGACGCCGCACGCGCCGAGGCGGCGGCCGCGGCCGCGGCCGCGGACAAGGCGCGCGCCACGGTCGCGGCCTTCGGCGGGGCCGCGGCCATCGAGCCGGTCGGGCCCGACACCCGATGGGTGATCGCGCGCGTGATGCAGGGCGACGTCCCGCGCGTCGAGGGCGGCGGCGAGGCGTCTTTCGTCGCAGATGCCCTCCCGGGCGAGCGCTGGCCCGCGACGGTCGTCGCGCCGCCGGCGTACATTGACCACGCGACGCTGAGCGCCCCGGTCCGGCTGCGCGTCCGCGACCCCGAGCGGCGGCTGCGCCCGGGCATGACCGGCGTTGCCGACATCGAGGTCGGCCCGCCGCGCACAGCGGTCGTCGTCCCGGCGCGCGCGGTCGTCTACGACGACGTCCACCCCGTCATCTTCGTGGTCGACGGCGACGGCTACGTCGCGCGCCCGGTCGAGGTGGGCAGCGTGCGCGACGGCCAGACCGAGGTGCGCGCGGGCCTCGCGCCGGGGGCGCGCATCGTCGTGACCGGCGCCGCGAGCCTTCTCTCCCAGGGCCGTCTCCCGACCGGCGCCGCGGAGGATTAGACGTTGGTCGCACGCCTCGTCGGGGCGGCGCTCGCGCGTCCGGTCGTCGTGCTCGTGCTCGCCGGCCTCGTGGCCGCCGCGGGGTTGTGGGCGACGATCGGCGCGCCGCTCGACGTGTTCCCCGAGTTCGCGCCGCCGATCGTCGAGGTGCAGACGGAGGCGCCCGGGCTCGCCGCCGAGGACGTCGAGGCGCTCGTCACGACGCCGCTCGAGCGCGCGCTCGGCGGCCTGCCGCGCGTCTCGACGCTGCGCTCGTCGTCGGCGCTCGGGCTGAGCGTGTTGACGGTCGTCTTCACGTACGGCACGGATCGCGAGCTCGCCCGCCAGCGGGTCATCGAGCGGCTCGCGCTCGCCGCGTCGGTGCTGCCGTCCGGGGTGCAGCCCGCCGTCACGCCGCTCTCCTCCGTGCTCTCCTGGGTGCTCGCGGTCGGGATCCGCGCCGGCCCGGAGCTCTCGCCGCTCGAGCTCCGCGACCTCGCGGAGTGGACCATCCGCCCGCGGCTCATCGCGGTGCCCGGCGTCGCGAACGTCATCATCTACGGCGGCGGCGTCCGACAGGTGCAGGTCGTCACGTCGCCCGAGCGGCTCGTCGCCGGCGGCGCGACGGTCGACGACGTCGTCAGCGCGGTCGCCGCCGCCGACGCCGCGGCCGGCTCGGGCTTCCTCGACCGGCCCGGGCAGCGGCTCCTCACCTGGTTCGACGGGCGCTTGCACGGTGCCGCCGACATCGCGCGCGCGGCGCTGCCTGGCCGCGACGGCACCCCGGTACCGCTCGCCGCGGTGGCTGCGGTCGAGGACGGACCCGCGGTCCCCCTCGGCGACGCGATCGTGAACGGCGAGCGCGGCGTTCTTCTGATGGTCGAGAAGCAACCGGGCGTGAACGTGATCGCGGTCACGCGCGGCGTGGAGGACGCGCTCGCGGCGCTCGTGCGCGCGCTACCCCCCGGGGTGCGGGTGGACCCGGCGCTGTTCCGGCAGGCGAGCTTCGTCGAGCGCGCGCTCGGGAACCTGCGTCGCGCCCTGCTCGCAGGCGCCGTGCTCGTGCTCGTCGTGCTGATCCTCTTTCTCCATCTCCGCGCGGCGGTGGTGAGCGTGATCGCGATCCCGCTCTCGCTCCTCGCCGCCATCGGCGTGCTGCGGCTATTCGGAGCGAGCCTCGACGTGATGGTGCTCGGCGGGCTCGCGATCGCCGTCGGCGAGGTCGTCGACGACGCGATCATCGACGTCGAGAACGCCTGGCGCCGACTGCGCGGTGCGCCGCCCGGCAGCGCGCCGCGCGCGATCGTCCTCGCGGCGTCCGTCGAGGTGCGCAGCGCGGTCGTGTACGCGACTGCGATGGTCGCGCTCGTCTTCCTCCCCGTGTTCCTCCTCGGTGGCCTGGAAGGTGCGCTCTTCCGGCCGCTCGCGACCGCGTACGTGCTCGCGACCGTCGCGTCGCTCGCGGTCGCGCTCACCGTGACGCCCGCGCTCGCGTTCCTCCTCCTGCCCGCAGCCGTCGCGCGCCATCCCGAGCCGCCGCGGCTCGTCGCCGCGCTGCGCGCGCGCTACGCGCGGATGCTCGCTCGCATCGTCGCGCGCCCGCGCCCGGTGCTCGTCGCGAGCGGCGTCGCGCTCGCGGTCGGAATCGCGCTCGTGCCGCTGCTCCACCTCGAGTTCTTGCCCGAATTCCACGAGACGAACTTCATCATGCACATGTTCGGCGCGCCCGGCGTGGGACTCGACGAGTCGGTGCGGGTTGGCGTCGCGGCGGAGCGGGCGCTCCTCGAGGTCCCTGGCGTCGCGTCCGTGGCGCAGTTCGTGGGACGGGCCCAACTCGCCGAGGACTATGGTTTCGGCCCCGAGCGGAGCGAGCTCCTTCTCCAGCTCCGTCCGGATGCGGATCCGGAGCGCGTCACCGCCGCGCTCGCCGAGCGCGCGCGCACGATCGGCGGGTACACGTTCGACGTGAAGCAGTTCCTGAACGAGCGCATCGAGGAGACCCTCGAGGGTGCCGGCGCCGCGCTCGTCGTCCGCCTGCGCGGCGCCGACCTCGCGGCACTCGCCGAGGCGGGGTCGCGGGTCGTCGCGCGCGTCGCCGACGTCCCCGGCGCGGTGGATCTGCGCGCCGAAGGCGCGCTCGCCGCGCCGGGGCTGCGTGTCCGACCGCGCCGCGACGACCTCCTCCGTCTCGGCGTGTCGCCCGCGTCGCTCGAACGCGCGGTCCGGAGCACGCTCGGCGGGCTCCCGCTCGGCCGGGTCGTGGGCCCCGCCCGCCAGGCCGACGTCGTCCTCCGTGTGACCGCGGCCGCCGAGCCCGACGCGCTCGCCCGGCTGCCGATCGCGGGAAGCGGCGGCCGCGTCGTCGCGCTCGGCGAGGTGAGCGACGTCGAGCTCGGCAGCCTGCGCGCCGACATCACGCACGAGGACGGTGTCCGGACCGCGCTCGTGCGCCTGAACGCGCGCGGCCGCGCGCTCGGTGCGGTCGCCGCCGACGTCGCGCGAACGGTCGCGGCGACGCCACTGCCGGGCGGCGTCTACGCCGAGGTCGGCGGCGAGTATCGCGCTGCCGTCGCGGCGCGGCGGCGGCTCGTCGGGGTCGCGGCGATCGCGCTGGTCGGCATCTTCGTCCTCCTCGTCATCGACTTCGGCTCCGCGTCGCTCGCGGCGCTGACGATGGTGAACGTCCCGCTCGCCTTCGTCGGCGGGCTCGCGGCCGTGCTCCTCGGCGCGGACGGGCGGCTGTCGCTCGGCGCGATCGTGGGGTTCGTCACCGTCTTCGGCATCACGATCCGGAACGGCATCGTGCTCGTCTCGCACTTCCTGCACGTCGAGCGCACGCGCGGCGGCCCGCTCGACGCGGCAACGCTCGTCGACGCCGCGGCCGATCGACTCGCGCCGATCCTGATGACCGCGCTCGCGACCGGCATCGCGCTCGTGCCCCTCCTGGCGCTCGGCGGACGCGCGGGCGGCGAGATCGAGCAGCCGATGGCGCTCGTGATCGTCGGCGGCCTCGTGACGTCGACGTGGCTCAACCTGCTCGTCGTCCCGACCTGGTACGCGCGCCGCGGTGGTTGACGCCCGACGGGGCCGAACGGTATCCGGGACGCGTGGAGCGCCTCGAGCTGACGCGGATCCGTGTGTGCGACCGGTGCGGCCGCGGTAGTGCCGAGCTGCGAGCGGCGGGCGGTGCGACCATCGTCGTGACGCTCGACCCCGTGCGCGCGCGCCAGCTACGCGACCGGAAAACCGACGACGGCCGCACGTTGACGGACGTGGTGCTCGACGCGCTCCAGGCGAGCGGGGCCTCGGTGAGTGAGGTCGTGCTCGACGTGAGCGCGGAGCGCCTCGGTGGGCTCGTTTCGCTCGTCCACGACGGCGAGTCGGACGTCATCGCGTGCACCGCCGAGGAGGCGGTCGCGCTCGCGGTCCGCGGCGACGTCCGCATCTACGCGACCGCGGAGGCGCTCGCGCACGCGAGCGCCAAGCCCGCGAAGCTTGCGCCGCACGGCGGGGCTGGCGGCCCGGAAACGATGCACTAGCCGCCCGGGCGGGCCGCGTCGATCTGGCGGGCGAGCCAGCCGTCGCGCGCGGCGTCGACGCTCTCGGCGCCGGCCGCCCGGAACGTCTCGCGAACGATCTGCGCATCGGCGTCGCGCTCGACGGAGCCGACGACGACGCTGCGCCCGGCGCGCAGCGCTGCCTGGTAGATCGGCAGCTCGTCGCGCGGCACGCCGCCGGAGAGCACGTCTTCGAGCGTGTCGCCGACGGCCGCGCCACCAGCGGTCCCCGCGAGCCCCGCCGCGAGGAGTCCTGCGAGGACGAGCGGGCCGACGCCCGGCAGCACGATCGCGGCCGCCGAGAGGCCGACGGCGCCACCGATCACGCCCCCGACCGCCGCGCCCATGCCGGGCGCCTCCCCCTCGTCGATCGGAACGCGTCGCTCCACGTCCCGCGACGGCGTTCCGGGCACGAGGAGCCCGATGCGCGCGGGCGGTACGCCGTGCGCCCGAAGCGCATGGACGGCGCGAGAGGCCGCGTCGCGCGCCGCGAAGATTCCGACGACGCTCTGCACGTTGTCGAGTCCTCTACGACTTCCGGCTGAAGTACTCGTCCGCGCTCCGCTCCGCGTCGTCCTTCGACCAGCCGTAGCGCTCGCGCAGCTTGCCGATGAACTTGTCCTTCTCGCCCGCGATCACGTTCCAGTCGTCGTCCGTGAGCTTGCCCCACTGCTTCCGCGCATCCCCCTTCAGCTGCTCCCATCGTCCCTTGATCACGTCCCAGTTCATGCGCGCCCTCCTTCCCGCGTACGGCGGGTACGCGAGCCAGCTCGCAAGGAGCGTGCCCCGGCGGCGTGCGCGAGCGCGCCGTCGTCAGCCGAGCTCGCTCGGCGACAGCTGCCGGCACGCGGTGGGGGCGAAGTCGCGGGCGAAGCGCGCGGGATGCAGGATCGCCGCGAGCATCTCGAGGCTGTCGACGGTGCGCGGGCCCGGCCGGCTGAAATACGCGGAGCCGTCGACGACGTAGACCTCGCCGTCGCGCACCGCCGGGAGCCGTCGCCATTCCGGCACGGCGCGAAGGCGCGCGACGTCGGCGATCGTACGCGCGACGTCGAAGCCACAGCAGGCGAGGACGAGGACGTCGGGCGCCGCGGCGACGACATCGTCCCACCCGACACGCGCGGCGTCCTCGCCCGCGCGCCCGAGCGGCTCCTCGCCGCCGGCGACGGCAACGAGCTCCGGCGTCCAGTGTCCGCTCCGGAACGGCGGGAGGAGCCATTCGAGGACGACGCAGCGTTGCCGGGGCGCGCCGACAGCACGCTCGCGGACCGCCGCGATGCGCGCCTCGAGCGCTGCGACGAGACGGACGGCGTCGTCATCGGCGTCGAGCGCCGCGCCGACGCGACGGACGTCGCCCAGGACGTCGGCGAGCGTCGCGGGTTCGAGGTTCACGACGCGCGGCAGGCCGGGCAGCGTCGCCGCGAAGGACGTCACCGTGTCGTAGCCGACGGCGCACACGTCGCAGAGGCGCTGGGTCAGGATGACGTCGGGCCGGAGCCGGCGAACGAGCGCCTCGTCCATCGTGTAGAGCGTCCCGGTCGCGGCGAGCGTGTCGGTGACCCAGCGGTCGATCGCGTCGCTCGCGAGCGCATTGCCGTGGATCTCGCAGCGCGTGGCGCGTGGCAGGCGCGCGACCTCCGCCGGATGGTCGCACTCGTGGCTCACGGCAACGAGGTCGGCGACGCGTCCGAGTGCGGCGACGATCTCGGTGGCCGCGGGGAGAAGTGAGACCACGCGCATGCCGACGAATTACGCGTTGCCGCGGCGGGGGTCCAGACCGTTCACGCCGCTTCGCGCGGCGACACCACGACGGATCGGAGCGCGCCGTCCCGCAGCAGGCGGACCTCGACGGCGCCCTCGATCGGCCAGCGGTTGAGCGCGCGGTGGATGTCGTCGACTGTCCGCGCTGGCTGTCCCGCGAAGCCGACGATGACGTCGCCCTGCACGATGCCGGCGGCGGCCGCCGGCCCGTCGCGGTCGACGCGCAGCACCTCGACCCCCGAGCGTTCGGCGAGGCCGAGCCGGCGCGCGAGGCCGCGCTCGAGCGGACGATCCTGGCCCGCGATCCCGAGCCAGCCGCGTCGCACGCGGCCGACGCTCATCAGCTGCGCCAGGACCTCCTTCGCGGTGTCGATCGGGACGCTGAAGCTGATCCCCTGCGCGCCGACGATCATCGCGCTGTTCACGGCGACGACGCCCGCGCGGCTGTCGACCAGCGGGCCGCCGGAGTTGCCGGGGTTCAGCGCGACGTCGCTCTGCACGATGCTCTCCATCAGGCGGCCGTTCGCCGCGCGCATGGTGCGGCCGAGCGCGCTCACGACCCCGGCGGAGACCGTCGAGCTGAACCCGAGAGGGTTGCCGATCGCGACCACGAGCTGGCCGACGCGGAGGGTCGCCGAGCGGCCGAGCTCGGCGTAGGGGAGGCGGCCGCCGTCGACGCGAACGACGGCGATGTCCGTGGCGTCGTCGGTGCCGACCACGGTGACGTCGTGCGAGCTGCCGTCGGTCAGCGAGGCGCGCAGGCGGCGCGCACCGCGGACGACGTGCGCGTTGGTGAGCGCGTAGCCGTCGGGCGTGAAGAGCACGCCGGAGCCGCTGCCGGCGCGCAGGCCGTCGCGGCGCGCGCTGACCGTCAGGCTGACCACGCTCGGCCCGACGCGCTCCACGACCGTGGTGACGGCGCGCGAGTAGGCGTCGAGCAGCTCTTCGTCCGCCGGAGGCAGGGTCCCGGGAGCCGGCGCGCCGCCCGCCGCCGGTTCGTCCAGGGCGTGCACGAGCCGCGGACGCCGGAGCGCGATGGTCGACATGGCGTGGAACTGTAAGAACGGTCCGCGGCAGGGTCAACGAAGGACGATGGTCGCGATGTCGCTCGGCTCGGCATTCCTCCACGCGTTCGTGGCGCTCTTCGTCGCGGTCGACGCGATCGGGGTCGCGCCCGTGTACTTTGGGCTGACGCGGACGCTTCCCGCGCCTGACCGTGACGCTGTCCTGCGGTCGTCGGTGCTCGTCGCGGCGGCGGTGAGCGTGTCCTTCGCGCTCCTCGGGAAGGCCGTGTTCGTCTTCCTCGGCATCACGGTCGCGGACTTCCAGATCGCCGGCGGTTTGATCCTGATCGCGCTCGCCGGTCTGGACGTGCTCGGGACGGAGCCGCGCGGGCTCGCGGAGGGGCGGGACGCCGGCGTCGTCCCGATCGCGGTCCCGCTCATCGCCGGTCCTGCCGTCATCACGAGCACGATCGTGCTCGTCGACCTCTACGGCGCGCTCGCGACGGTGCTCGCGCTGCTCGCGAACCTCGCCGCGTGCTGGCTCCTGCTCGCGAACGTCGCGGCGATCGAGGGGCTCCTCGGCCGCACCGGCGCGCGGGCGCTATCGAAGATCATCAGCCTCCTCCTCGCGGCGATCGGGGTGCGGCTCGTGCGCCAGGGGCTGCGCGGGTAGGTGCGACGGGCTAGACTCGAGCCGTGCCGCTGCACGCGATCAACCCGGCGACCGGCGCGCTCATCGAGACGGTCGCCGAGACGTCCGCGGCCGAGCTGGACCGCATCCTCGATGCCTCGGTGGCGGCGTTCAGTCGCTGGCGCACCGCGCCTTTCGCCGAGCGCGCCGACGGCGTGCGCGAGATCGGCCGGCTCCTGCACGCCAAGAAGGCGGAGTACGCGCGTACCATGGCGCTCGAGATGGGGAAGCCGCTCGCGCAGGGCGAGGCCGAGGTCGAGAAGTGCGCCTGGGCGTGCGACTGGTACGCGGAGCACGCGGAGCGGCTGCTCGCGCCGGATCCACGCACGACGGATGCGACGCGGAGCTACGTCCGCTTCGATCCGCTCGGTCCCATCCTGGCGGTCATGCCGTGGAACTTTCCCTTCTGGCAGGTCTTCCGCTTCGCCGCGCCCACGCTCATGGCCGGCAACGCGGTCGTGCTGAAGCACGCTTCGAACGTGCCCTGCTCCGCGCTCGCGCTGGAACAGCTCGTCCGCGCGGCGGGGCTGCCGGCCGGGCTCTTCGCCGCCGTCCTCGTCGGATCCGACGCCGTCGCGCGCCTGATCGCCGATCCCCGTATCCGCGCCGTGACCCTGACCGGTAGCGAGCGCGCCGGGCGGGACGTCGCCGCGGCCGCGGGCCGCGAGCTGAAGAAGACGGTCCTCGAGCTCGGCGGGAGCGATCCGTTCATCGTGCTCGACGACGCCGACGTCGAGCATACTGCCGAGGCGGCCGCCGCCGCGCGCCTGATCAACAGCGGGCAGAGCTGTATCGCGGCGAAGCGGTTCATCGTGGCCGAGCGAATCGAGCGCCCGTTCCTCGACGCCTTCGTCGCGGCGATGGAGCGCCGGCGGGTCGGCGATCCGCTCGCGCCGGGAACGGACGTCGGGCCGCAGGCGCGCGCCGATCTGCGCGACGGTCTGCACGCGCAGGTCGAGGCGTCGCGAGCGCGGGGCGCGCGCGTCCTGACCGGCGGGCGTCCGCCCGACGGGCCGGGCGCCTTCTACCCGCCCACCGTGCTCACCGCCGTCGAGCAGGGGATGCCCGCGTTCGACGACGAGACGTTCGGTCCGGTCGCGGCCGTCGTCCGCGCGCGCGACGACGACGACGCGGTTGCGCTCGCGAACGCCTCGCCGTTCGGGCTAGGCGCGTCGATCTGGACGCGCGACGACGCGCGCGCGGAGCGCCTCGCGGCGCGCATCGAAGCCGGCTCCGTGTTCGTCAACCGCGTGGTCCAGTCGGACCCGCGGCTGCCTTTCGGCGGGATCAAACGGTCCGGCTACGGCCGCGAGCTCGCCGAGTACGGGCTGCGCGAGTTCGTGAACGTGAAGAGCGTCTCTGTCGCTTGACGCGGTTCACCGCTTCCTCGTCCTGACGCGCCGCGCGCTCGTGGATGCGCTGGAACTCGTCGCGCAGCTCTTCGAGCTCCGCCTCCGAGAGGTTCTCCAGATCGACGAACCGGGTGCGGGCACCCTTCACGCCGCGCAGGAGCTCATCGAGCTTTAGATGGAGCGCTGCGGCGTCCCGGTTCTGTGTGTTCTGGATCAGGAAGACCATCAGAAACGTGACGATCGTCGTTCCGGTGTTGATGACGAGCTGCCAGGTGTCCGAGAAGCCGAAGTGGGGCCCGAGGCACGCCCAGACGACGACCACCCCTATCGCAATGACGAACGCCCACGGCGAGCCGAGGCGGTCGGCGGTCCGGCGCGCGAAATCGTGGAAGAAATCGCGCACGCTCTGCTCCGTCCTGACCTGCACGGGCCCCCGAACAGCAATGGAAATGCCAGCGCAGACCACCGGTTTCCGGCTCCCGCCGTCGCGACGCACAACACGACACGCGCTCTCCCGTATTGCCGTGAAATGCACCACGGCGTGCCGTGGTGAAGGCGATCCGCAGTCGCAGGCGCTGCGGCATTTACTAATCGGCGCCGAATTTGCATTTGTTGATGCCGTTCGCTTCAACTGGTGAGAGCGGCTACCGCCTTCGGAGGCTGTCATGAGTAAGATCGGCGTCCTGCTCGTGGACGACCACGTCCTCGTCCGTCAGGGACTACGCTGCGTCCTCGAGTCCGATCCGGAGATCGAGATCGTCGGCGAGACGGGAGACGGCCGGACCGCGGGCGAGCTCGCGGATCGCCTTCATCCCGACGTCGTGCTGATGGATCTGACGCTCCCCGAGATCGACGGCATCGAGGCGACGCGCCGGATCACGAGCCGACGCGACGGGCCGAATGTGCTCGTCCTGACGATGCATTCCGACGACGTCTCCGTGCGCCAGAGCCTCAAGGCCGGCGCGCGCGGGTACGTCCTGAAGGACGCCGACGACGTGGATCTCCTGAACGCCGTGAAGGCCGTGGCGCGCGGGAAGTCGTACTTCAGCCCGGCCGTCTCGAAGGTGCTGCTCACCGCGTATCGCGGCGATGGCGGGCATCCGATCGAGGACAACCTGGCGCTGCTGACGGACCGCGAGTGCGAGGTGCTCCGCCTCATCGCGCAGGGCAAGCGCAACAAGGAGATCGCCGCCGAGCTCACGGTGAGCGTGAATACGGTCGAGACGCATCGGAAGCACATCATGGAGAAGCTCGACCTGCACAACACGGCGGAGATCGTGCGGTTCGCGGTCCGTAAGAACGTCGTGCACTGACCGCGCCGTTTTCCTCGGCGGTGGACGACCGTCAGCTGGCGGCGCGCTGTGGTTCGGCGACCTTCTGTAGGAGCGCGAGCGTCGCGGCTTCCGTGTCGTTCAGGCCATCGCGCGGGTTGTCGGAGCGGAACGCGTAGAGCGTCTTGCCTGCGGCGTAGGCGTCGATGACGGCGGGGTGGACGTAGCACTTACGGCAGATCGCGGGGGTGTTCGCTAGGCGATCTGCCGTACCCTTGATGGCCCGCACGACGTTGCGCTTCGCTTCGGTGGCCGTCTTGAAGACGGGTGCCGCGTCCAGGGCGACGGCGGTCAGGACGGTGCCGGCCCAGGTGCGGAAGTCTTTGGCGGTGAAGTCATCGCCGGTGGCGGTGCGGAGGTAGGCGTTCACGTCGGCGGAGCCGATGGGGTGGGGACGGCCGTCGTCGCCGCGGTACTGGAAGAGCTCCTGGCCAGGCAGGTCGCGGCAGCGGGCGACGATGCGGGCGAGACACGGGTCGGCGAGGTCGACGATCAGGCGCTTGCCGCCTTTCGCGCGGAAGCGCAGGCGGAGGTGGCGACCGTTCACACGCACATGCCGGTTGCGGAGTGTCGTCAGGCCGAAGGATCCGTTCGCGCGGGCGTATTCCTCGTTGCCGACGCGCAGGTGCGTTCGCTCGAGCAGGCGCACGACGGTGGCGAGCACCTTCTCGCGCGGCAATCCCGCAAGCGCGAGGTCGTGCTCGATCTGCCGACGGATGCGCGGCAGCGCCTCAGCGAAAGCGATCATGCGCCCGAACTTCGTCTCGTCGCGCACCGCGCGCCAGCGCGGATGGTAGCGGTACTGCTTGCGACCGCGGGCGTCGCGTCCCGTCGCCTGGAGGTGGCCGTCCGGGTGCGTGCAGATCCAGACGTGTGTCCACGCGGGCGGGATGACGAGACCGCGCACGCGTCGGAGGGTCGCGGCGTCGCGGACGAGGCGGCGTCCCGCGAGGTAGCAGAACCCACGCCCGATCCGCCGGCGCGCGATGCCCGGCTGCGTGCTCGTGACGTAGCGAAGCCCGGTGGCGCGGGCGGCGGCGACGGGATCGGCGACGGCGTGCAGCGCGCGAAGACGCGCCCGACGGCGCGATCGTGATACCGGACGGGAAGAGAAGCGGGGCATGCTTCGTGCTCCTTGCACGATGAAGGCCAGTCGCCGGCGCGCATCATTTGCGCTATCGGCGAGCCCGGGAGACGACGCGGTGGGTCTAACGGAGTATCGACGCAAGCGCCGTTTCACGGTCACGCCCGAGCCGGCGGGTGGAGCCTCGTCGACGCGAAAGCGGCGCGCGAAGCGTCTCGGCTTCGTCGTACAGAAGCATCGCGCGTCCCACCTGCACTACGACTTCCGGCTCGAGTGGAACGGGGTGCTGCTCTCCTGGGCGGTGCCGAAGGGGCCGTCGCTCGATCCGTCGATCAAGCGGCTCGCGATGCAGGTGGAGGACCACCCCATCGAGTACGCCGAGTTCGAGGGCATCATTCCCGAGGGCGAGTACGGCGGCGGCACGGTGATG
>Ga0070731_10000746_pt1 | contig 39240 bp, 34 predicted proteins | sample Coa_R1_2_FD_66448 | JGI IMG/M metagenome (GOLD analysis project Ga0070731, IMG submission 66448) | Surface soil microbial communities from Centralia Pennsylvania, which are recovering from an underground coalmine fire - Coalmine... | ecosystem: Environmental > Terrestrial > Soil > Unclassified ...
GGATGACACGCAGCTGCTCGACAAAGCGCTAGAGGATCGGCAGGTGCTGATGGCGCCAGTTGTGCTGACCGAACTGCTAAGTGATCCGACAATTCCTTCCGATGTGGCTGAGACACTCTCAGATATACCGATGATCGACCTCGGTCAAGGCTATTGGCAGCGCGCAGGAATGCTGCGGGCGAAGGTCCTGAGGAAGCGCCGCCGGGCACGCTTGGGCGATGCACTGATCGCGCAGAGCTGTATCGATCAAGGCATTCCTCTGATCACGCGAAATCGTGACTTTCAAGCCTTTGCCGAAGCTGCGGGCCTTGACATCGTGCTCGGCTCCGGATGGGACTAACAATCTCCCGTTCGCCGGACGCCACAGGCGCTCCAGTAGAAATCGCGGCTCCAAAGCAAGACCTCAGATTATCTCCGCCTACACATGTCGGCCCTTAGTCGCTGAAATTCCTCCGGTTCGAGATTGGAGAAAGAAAATGGGAGGTCTCCAGCGCTATTCATCTATTAATAAAGGATATGCAAGTCCCATGACCAGCTGCGCAAATGCCCGAACATGCTTGCCAGTCGCAGGTTTCCCAGCACATACGACGTAATCCCTGGCCAGCTGGGCTGCAAGGACTGAGCGATTTGGACTATTTCCTTTCCTCTCCCGTAAGTAGCCAGTCAACGGACTTGCCGAAGGCACGGCTGATTGCAAGTCGAGCCCGGAACGGAGGAAGGAAGCGGAAGCTCTTCCAGCTGCGTCCTATTAATCCTAATCATAATAATAAGGACCAGCCCTCCGAATGTGCACACTTAACACATGTGCAACAGCCAAGCAGGACAGCAAATGCTGGATGAACCCCATGCACCGCGAAGAGCATGGGGGTTCCCCAATTCAGCCGGTTTGCAGGCGGCTTAGTAGCTCTCGCGACTGCTCTGTAAGAGTTCGCCGCACGAGCTTGCGTTCTTCAAGTGCAGAGCGGGCCGGCTGCACGAAGCTATCCGATTCCTTCTTTTGAGTCTGCCAAGTTTGCTTTCTCTAGTGCTTGTGATTGTTGCAGGCAGGCTTTCTGTTGTTCTGCAACGAACCGGTAAATTCTAGCTCTGTCTTCTGCTTCGGTTGCCTTCATTCGTTTGTTTTCTTCAAGGATCTGCCGATAAGCGATAAGCGACCTTTCGGCGGGGCTTGGCTCGGGTGGTGGGCCGGCACAAAGCCCTTTTCCAGGTTTCGCGATCGCCTTCGGGGATCTGGTCGAGCGCAGCACAGACAGTGGCGCTTTGGTCTGTAGCGTTCGGCCGAGCGAGTCGGAGAAAGTAAGCTGCACCCAGGTGAATCTCTTATCCGGCAATTCCTGAGGAATTGGTCGAATACCTGAACCCAGCAACCAACCTTCGATCACCTGGCCCCGATAATTAAATCGAAGACCATCGAGTCGCTGGTTCAGAATCGTACTGGGATGAAAGTGGTGGCCGTGAAACTCAAAAACCAGTTTCTTACTAAAATCAGTCTGCAGAAATATATCTTGGTCGAACTCGCTGGTGATCTTGCAATCCGAGATAGCTAAGTTGGTGGTAACAGCTGTGAGGTGGACGTAGCAGGCATATCGGGCAACCGAGCTCTTATGGGTCTGCCATACGGTGTTCTCGATTGACGAGCCAACTTGGATGTCAATAGGGATAGTATCATCGTCCAGGTCACCAACATCCACGCCTTCTGCTTTTAACTCGCGCAGTGTCTCGAAATCCTCGATCTGTTCCGTCCGGCTGAGCCGGTGTTTCGTTGTAAGCATATTCCACTCCTCCATTTTGTGTTCTGCAATCTTCCCCCCAAAAAAACTACAAAAACTACCGAAACTACATAACTACTTTGTTTCAGCCCGCTTAGCACATTCGGGACAGCCATCAATAGACGGCAACTCGAGATCGTATTCGGCAGCAAGTTGATGAATCCGCTGCCGAATCTCGGGCGAAGAGATGACGACACCTCGTTTTGTCCGGAGTCCAAGCTTTCGCAGTAGCCATCCGATTTCGTAAGCATTGTATTTACGAGGATCGTCGCGCTGACGCAATAACGCATTGACTCTTTTGGCAATTCTTGTCGCCGTTAGCTTCACCGATTTATGCGCAGGCACCCAGAGGACCTCGACGATAATGACCCGCGGGTTGAGTAACTGCTGCTCGCGAGCTTGCTGCTCGCGCCATTCCAGCAGTGGCATCAAGCTCTGTAGAACTTCGGGGTCGTCTGCCGGCAGGCAAGGCGCGGGTCAAATCGGAACCTGGTAACTGCTGGGGCGCGGGATCGGGTATCTCGCCAGCCAACTTACGCAGGCGGTAGAGCTCGAGCTTCGGCTGAAATCGAGCAGCGGTTTCTGTGAGCACCTGAGGGCTCAGAGGCAACAATTTCTTGGATGGCAGCATTATGGGAATTGCATTGTCGCCCCACAGATCAGGAGGATCTCCCGGTTCCGAGAAGACCACGCGGGGACACGCCAGCTGGGATAATGTGCCCTTCGGCCCGCAGACCAGCATCCCGGGGTAGTTGCATACATCCCAAAAACCGCAGTCGTTGATCGAGAGCTTTGGGTCATTGACGATCAGAGTTGGCCGCAAGTGAAAAGGAAGGTTTGGTTTGAGTTGTGCTAGGAGCAACGCACGCCGGCAAAGCTTCGACAGCAGTTGAAACACGCGGAATGCTTGCGACATTGTGTCCGCAGTTATGCAAAACGTAGGGAAACAGGGCATGAGCTCGCCAAGCCAAGATCCTCTAGAGCAGCAGGCCAAAGTGTTCGCGCCATCGAGCGGCAGCTCACTGATATCGCGAAAAACATTCCTGATGTCATCGAAGAGCTGCTCGTCAGTACCATACTCAGAGACCCCCTGCGGAAATGGCATGGCACCTAGAATCGCCGGGTTTAAGTCAGGCGGGCAGTACCAGATTCCATCGGACTTAATTTTTGGGGCGATCTCGAGCGGTTGCCCCGTTCGATATCTGATGAGAGCAACTCCGGAGGGCTCGCGGATGAGATCGACTATGTCGCCGTTCGGCAGCACCTCGCCTACGGTTTCACGCAGCTGCGAGGTTCCTGTTTCAGGCTTGTCTTTCTTATAGCGCGTCGTGGTAGCCATTGCGTACTCCAACGGCCAACAGATGGTCGGACCGAGCGGGGTGATGAACACCACACGCTGGACTCAGCCAGAGCCGCAGGCCAATAGATTTTCTTGGGTATCGCTTTACTTACCTAGCGCTATAACAACGAGTAGAAACTGTTAAACCTGGCAACTTCACAGGATCAGCTTGCGAGTACATCACCTTGGACAAATGGAATTCAGGAGAATCTCACAAGCAAACGGATCTTATCATTGAAGGCACGCAGGTAGTGAGATTTTTTTCTTGAGCGCAACAGAAGGTTGACGTCTTTTGCGGAGCGTGCACCCAGAGTCCGCCGTTTTTTGCGAAATCGCCGAGTAATCTTTCGTAGGTTGTGATGTCCTCAGGCAACTTGCAGATTCGTTAGTTTCGGCTCGGAAAACAGTGACTTCTCGAGACCGCACCGATTTCACAAGTTAGCCAGTTTGAGCGAGATCGCCGCGGTTGCAGAAGAGTAACTTCGGAACTTCCCCTGCATCGCACAGACCATTGATTGGTGACTGTCCGCGAGCTGATATTGGATGATCAGCAAGTTGCCTGAGGCCAGCTGAGACGCTACTCGTTTTCACCGGGCCGGCGAGTGCGATCGACTTCGACTATTTCCTTTCCTCTCCTGTCAGTAGCCAGTCAACGGACTTGCCGAACTCTTCTTTAATAGACAACAGTACGGCCGCTCCTGGTTCCCGAGCACCACGTTCAAGCGCTGATAGGTGACTTTGGGTAATGCCTATCCTCCTGGCAAATTCGTCTTGCGTCAGATCGAAACCTCGGACTTCGCGAATTCGTCTGCCAACCCCTTTGAGGTCAAGTTGACGCTTACTTGTTGCCTTGCCGGTCGGCCTTTTTGCGCTCACTTGCCAAACTCCACAATACTGAACGTAGTTGTATAAAACTAGTTGTATACTGACTAAATAAGTTGTATAGTTCTATTGCGCCCACCGTTTTTCGGGCAGAGAACCGTACGATGAAAAGCCAAATTAATGTTGCACAGGAACTCGCTCTTGCAAAGTCACTATTGCAACAACCGTCGGAACTCGTGCTAGGACAGTTAGAAAAACTGGTCCGACTTCACCGGCTCTCGCTGTCGCAAGGCGACATCACTTACCTGGACCGTTCCTGGTACGTCACACATTCGGGCTTACTCAAATTAGCCGAGCGGCACCATTGTGCTGGCATACACGTCAGACCTGTCCTGAAGTCCTGTGACCCAGCCAACTCACGTTGGGTTTTCAGAGCTGCCGTTTACAAATCGCGCTCATGCAAAGGATTCATTGGTTACGGCGATGCCGATCCTTCGAACGTTTCTGCCCTGGTCCGTGGTGCCGAAATGCGTGTGGCGGAAACTCGTGCGGTCAATCGTGCTTTGCGCAAAGCATATGGAATTGGCATTTGCTCAGTGGAGGAGATTGGATTTGTTGCTAAGAAGGCTTCACAACCTGCGAATGGCAATGGGAACTTGGGGGGACGCACCGTGCGCGATCGGCTCTGTCAGCTCATTCGGCAGCATCAACTCGATGCGAGTTTGGTTAAGTCATACGCGACCGAGTTCTGCGGCGTGAAAGCCCTGCGGGATGCCACTCGCGAGCAGGTAGAAAAATTCGTGGTGCACCTGGCCGAGCAGGCCGAAAAAGATCACAGCGGCCTGCTTTGCCAGCTCAACGGCTATGGGAATTCGAAAGCGGGTGCCGCATGAAGCGCCGCATCGAAGGCCTGCACGAGGCTGATCCTTCAGGAAGCGTCCTTCTTCCCGATAGCCTGTATCTGGTCCGAGTCGTTCGTGCCCAGTATCGCTGGCATATCGAGAAGCCCTACTACATTCTGCGGTTGCTGGTGCTGGAGCCTGAACATTTCGCCAGTCGATCCATTACAGGTCGCATTTACTGCACCCGGCGAGCTCTCTGGAAGCTTAACTGGTTCCTGCGCGATTTCGGCTACGATAGCGACCTGCTCGGGCAAGACGAGATCGATGAGAAGAGCTTGGTTGGACTTCAAGGCGTAGTCAAGATCGGCCATGTTGTCGTAAACGGCACCACATTCGCCAACCTGGAGGGCTTTGCTCCAGCCGGTCAGTGGCAGGAGCTGTCACCCGCAGTAGTGTCGCCACCAACTGCTGCAGGATCAGAGGTGGCCTGATGATCTACAGCTACACCCAGATCAGCCATTACCTGACCTGCCCTCGCCGCTATCGCCACCGCTACCTCGATGGCTGGCAGGAGAAAGACACTCGTGCAGCCATGCTCTTCGGCCGTGCGTTCGAACGAGCACTGGGTGCCTACTTCCTTCGCCAGGATGCAGCCGAGGTGCTGTTTCGGGAATGGCAGACGTATCAAAACCAGGGGCTGCATTACACCAATGGCGACAGCTGGGATCGTATGCTCGAGCGAGGCGTTCAACTGCTCGACCGATTCTGCCAGGACGATCGCGTCCGCATCCGGCAGGCCCGGCAAACTCTGCAGATGAAGTTCACTCGACCGATCTCTGCCAATAGTGAATTCGTGGCCTATATCGATGCCATTGGCAAGCTTGATGGAACCGGATGTCTTCTGGAATGGAAGACCACATCCAGCCGCTACCCGGAAGAGCCACAAGGATTATTGGCTCTCGACCCACAGCTGGTTTGCTACTCCTGGATCACGGGCATCTCGGAAGTCGCTCAGGTTGTGTTCGTACGCAAACGGCTGGTCGAAATCCAATATCTTCGAACAACCATCACTGATGACCAGCGGCGTGAGTTCGGCCACATTGTCGAGGACACGATCCGGCGAATCGAATCGGCCGAGTTCCTGCCGCACTCAGGCATTCGCTTTCCGCAAAACCCCTGTAGCAGCTGTCCCTATATCGGACTGTGTCTCAATAGGAAGGATTTGGCCGAAGCCGCCCTGATACGGCGGCCAGGAGCAGAAGATCTTGGTTGGCTTGACGAGCTTACTTGGTAGGGAACCACCGGTGCTGCCAAAGTTCAATCGTCGACGAGCACTGTTTGTGCTGGGCAAGATTGACGAGATTCTGGCCTGGGAAAAGCAACGCGAGATGGAGCGCGACACGAAATTCGTGGAACTCGGGCGCTATCTGTGCGAAGTACGGGCAGGGCAGTACTGGCGTGTGGAGAACCTGGCGTCCTTTGATGATTTTCTGGAGAGGAGATTCCCCGAATCGAGAAGGAAGGCGTACTACCTGATGTCAATCCATGAGCACCTGCCACCACAGGCGAGAAGGGAACTGAAGAAGGTGGGGTGGAGCAAGGGAATCGAGTTGGCCAAAATCGCGCGAAGGGATAGACAGGACTTCGATTGTGCAACCTGGTTGCACAAAGCCAGAGAGTTGCCGAAGGAGGAGTTTAAGCAGGAGGTCGAGCGTGAACTGACCGGAAAAATAACAGAGCCGTGGGAAATTGTCTACTTCAAACTGTACAAGAGTCAGATCCCGATTATTGACCAGGCGCTTGAGACGGCAGCCCTGATGCTCGGAACCGCCAACTCACGTGGATACTGCCTGGAGATGATCTGTGCCGACTTCCTGGCGGGGGCGAATCTCGAGAGTGGCAATTCGCAAGTGGTACTGAAATCGCTGCTGCGATTTTTCAAATTCCTTCCGCACGAAGATCAACATGAATTTGTAAATCAATTCAACAAATTGAGAAGGTGTCGTGAAATTACTTCTTCAAAGGCGCTCCCGGCTACGGCTATCTGCTCAAGCATATGAGCAGCTTCGCAACCAGGTTCTTCAAAGGGATGGATGGAGGTGCCAAGCATGCGGCATCAGGTCAAACCTCGAAGTGCACCACAAAGAATTCCGTAGTCAATCGGGAGTAGATTCAGAAGACAATTTGATTACGCTTTGTACTAAATGCCACAGTGGCATTCATAGACGGTAGAACGCGTCTCTTCGACTTTGCAACGCTCACAATAGTTTTTCTCGTGGTTTTGACTATTCTACCGTCGCCGATTTCGCCAAGGTCTCCAGTCAACAGTGACTTTGAACAATGTCACCTAATGAGACGACGCTTAAGGAGGTTAGCAGCGCACGACGTTATTTAGACTTATACCTCGTGTTGCATTTCGCGTGTCTACAACAAGCTGCGCTTGCTCGACAATGCTTGAGTAGTCGTAGTCTGAATGGTCAGTAACTATAAGAACACAGTCGTATTGCTGGATGCTGTTTAGGTCGGCGCATCTCATCTGCAGCTCGTATTTCCGGCCTCTTCCTACAAATGGGAAATATGGATCATGATAGCTAACCTCCGCACCTTTGCTTCGCAACAACTCAATGATGGTCAAAGCCGGCGACTCACGAAGATCATCACTATCTTTTTTATATGCTATGCCCAGCACTAAGATCTTTGAGCCCTTGACCGGCTTGTGATAGCTGTCAAGTGCTGACGCTACAGAGTTCACGACGTGGTAGGGCATCGCCGTGTTAATTTCACCCGCCAACTCAATGAAACGAGTGCGAAAATCCCATTCTCGCGCTTTCCAGGACAAGTAAAACGGATCAACGGGAATACAGTGACCGCCCAGTCCAGGTCCCGGATAAAACGGCTGAAAGCCGAACGGCTTGGTCGACGCGGCCTCAATGATCTCCCAGATATCTAGACCCATTCGGAGACAGAGGAGTTTTAGTTCGTTTACGAGAGCGATGTTAACGCAGCGATAAATGTTCTCTAAGAGCTTAGTCATTTCTGCAGCAGCTGGGCTCGAGAGCTGCACAACACGATTGAAGATAGTTTCATACAATGCCGATGCAAGCTCCGTAGCTCGTGAATCCAGCCCACCTACAACCTTTGGAATATCGCGCCGCGCGACTGTCTGATTTCCGGGGTCCTCGCGTTCCGGAGCATAGGCCAAAAAAAAGTTCTCATTCTCTGCCGTACTGTGCTCGACTGACGCCTTGAGGCCGAAGTGATTTCTCGATTCCAAAATCGGTAAAAGCATCTCCTTCGTCGTGCCTGGATAGGTTGTACTCTCCAGAATAACGAGTTGGCCTGCGTGCAAACGTGGTGCCACAGCCTCAGCAGTTGAACTAATATAGCTGAGATCTGGTGCTCGGTATTCATCAAGCGGAGTAGGCACGCAGATTATAATCACATCCATTGTCGCCAAAGCCGCGAATTCGTTAGTAGCACGAAATCCCTTGGCATTTGCCGAGCTGATCTGAGTGCTTGGTATGTGCTGAATATATGACTCGCCGCGGTTTAGGTCGGTTACTTTATGTGTGTCAATATCAAAGCCAGTGACTGGGAAAGATTGTTCCTCGAAGAGCAGGGCTAGGGGTAGCCCCACATAACCGAGACCGATAACACCAATTGCTGCGGCGCGGTTGTCTATTTTTGCATGCAGAGTTCCGACATCTGTCAATGGAAGGGCTGTAGAGAGAGTCATTCTATTCTCCTTAGAGGGTTAGATATTGTGCGCTGCCGTTGTTCGAGGTTGCCCCTTAAGCGGGCTTAACGGTGGAATGCACCTGCCCAAAACGGCTCACAAAAACAGCTTAGGACCCGGTAGAGCTTATGCGCTCCCAGTCACAGATGACCTGGCCATGCGTACATAGCAAGGCTAGGACTTTTGATACCAATTAATGGGCAGTACACGATTGAAAACCGAGGTACACTCCAAGTGACAGTTTCTTCTCACGGAGTGACCCACGATGTTCCAGGCTCGATCTCTTCGAATCTGGTGCCTCACAGCTTGCTTTGTAATTTGTCCGTTTGGCCTACTTGGTTGTGGAAGTGCGAAAAGCTCGCAATCACCTCTGAAACCGGTGTTGCCCTTTCCATCGGGCATAATGGTGTCCCAAGACGCTGACGCTCATCATGTCAGTGTTTACGCAGGACCACAGGCCATTGGCGGCCGGCTCGTTATTGACGATAGTCCGACTTTTCGTCACCCGATTATTGCTCAAACACTGAAGCAAGCTGATCCGACATTCGACAGCTGGGAATTAGGGTTGTCCCCTGGTACGTTGTACTACGTTCAGCTTCAACCCAGCGGTGCGCAGGCCAGTTTTGTATTGTCCGTTCCTAAATGGACAGAACCTTACCTCACATATGCATATGCGAAACAGGCGTGGCAAACGGCAGGCCGGATGTGGGTAAGCCAATATTCTGGGGCGACCTGGAGCGAATCACAGCAAAACTGGCTGTTAAATACTCGCTGGCCTGATGCTTCGAATATGGCCGCACAAGACGCATACTTCTTGGAATATCCCCTCCGATCTGCGATTAATATGGGTCTCGTCCAACAAGATATTGGCCTGCTTGATGAAATAGCCAAATTTTTTGTCGCATATGAGCCACGTTTCACGACTTTGGGGGCGCTGCGAAAATTAAAGACATCCGGTCTAAATACTGCAGAGCTTACCGGCGAGGGGCCTGATTCCATTCGGACACTGCCTTGGATAATGTCTAATCAAGGCTCTCCGGATTTGGTCGAAACCTGTTATTTGTGTACGGCGCAATTTCTCCACCCAGCCGCCCGTCTTCTCCGCATAATCAGTACGCTCCCAGCTAAGAAGCGCACGCCGAGTATGACGGCATTTGCTGCTTGGTACGGCCCGTTGCTTGTTGAAGACCACCTAATGAACATCCTCTACAATGCGCCGTATGAGAATAGAACGGCTCGATGGAACGCTTTGTGCGCTCGTATACCACAAAGCGGCATGAGCGACCTAGATTTATGGTTGCTTGCAGCTACGGCGGAAATTGTTGGTGCTAATGGCAATGACCCAGCAATTGTTCATTTAACCCTCGATGAACAATCCAAGTTACAACAAGCAATAGAGACTGGGACGAAGTTACTTCAACTAGAACGAACTGTTGACCAGAGTACCAGAAATTTTGAGGGTTCCAGAGTTGGAAGCACCTCATACTTCAATGGCGACGACGTGAAGTTAAGTGACTACGCGTTTTCGGCGTATACTGGCGAGTCATTTCCTGTCGCAGCGGACGCCAGCGTTAACGTCGATGCAAGCTGGGATACGAGTCACGTTTATCGTCTCCCGGTTGCCTTGCGCTCTCTCCTTGACAATCGTAAAGTTTCACACCTGACCTTTCCCGGATGGATGGATGTTCAACTTCTTGCAAATCAGTTCGCGTACCGGGTATTTCAAGGTGACTTCGGGAAGCCGCTGTTTCATACCTACTTTGACGGAGGCAATGGTTGGTACCGGGTTGGGTATCACGGTTCAAACTTTGGCTATCCGCCTGCCGAATATTGCAACTCACCAGTGTACCGACATATATATGTGACTTATTGTGTACAGGCCGGTGCGATTCAGGGCTGGGGAATGATTTCGTTCTGGTCTCCTGACTTGCTCACAATTCAGCATGCGTTACTGGCATTGGCTGCATCCCAAGATCCTGAAGCAATCGCTTTCCGGGAACAATACTATCAGTACGAAAAACCATACTCATTTGTAGACGATGAAGGTCGGCCGCAGTATCCGACCTTCTTATTGTGGATCCTCTCAGGAGTAGCAGAACGTTTGCAGTGAGAGCAGTTACGCTACCGTGGGGGCTGCCTTGTTCTGACATTGTGAGCCCAACAGGTATTGAGGGAAGTGTTGAAATGGTATCATCTGTCTCTTGCATTGTCGATGGGGGCGAAGGCACATGCAGGAGTTCGATTGTGCAACCTGGTTGCACAAATCGAGCCAGATACCGACGGAGTGTAAGCATGCGGTTGAGCGCGAGCTGACGTAAACGGTCTACTTCCCTCGAACACGCTCCCGGTTGCGGCTGCCTGCAGGAGTTCGGTTTAGAGAAATAGGTTTCACTGAAATATAAACTGAAGCAGAAGTTTCAGAAAGGCGAAACGGTCAGTTGAACTCGGAGAGTAAGCGTCTGCCCTGATCAGCCGTATGTACCGCCATGTTTGATTCGACACAAGCGCGATCACGCAGGCGATTGCCGAGCTGAACTAAATCTGCGGCTATCTGATCTGGATTGTGTCGAACGAAACCGTTTATTTCCTGAAGATAATTGCCGAAAACGATGTTCACTCTCAGCGCTCCGAGGCTTTCAATGTCCCGTTTAACCTCAGTAGCTCCGTCTTGGAGGTACCTCTTGCTTGTTTCGCGCGAGGTGGGCGCCTGATTCAGCATTATGTAATCAATAATGTTTGCATGTGCGTGGGCCCTGAGTACGCGAACGTGATCAGCAGCTGTGAGGCTTATGGTCTCATTTGGCTGGGTCATAAGATTGCAGATGAAAACCTTCGTTGCAGGGGAAGCCACAAGTGCTTCAGATATTCCTGGCACGATCAGAGTGGGAACTAAGCTCGTGAATAGAGATCCCGGTCCTATGGTAATCATGTCGGCAGTTGCAATCGCCCGCAGCGTTTGCGGTAACGGTTTGGAATTCGATGGCACTAACCTTACTTCTTTTATTGCGCTTTTGCTCAGTGTAATCTGAGTTTCCCCTCGCACGCTGCTGCCGTCCGCTAGAACCGCTTCGAGTTCTATGTAGGAAGACGTCACGGGGTAGACTTGACCACACGTGGACAACATTTTCGAACAGAACTCGACTGCCTCACTGAAATCGCCAGTAATTGCTGTCAAGGCCGTTATAAACAAATTTCCCAGATTGTGCCCATTTAAGTCCCCAGAGGTGAATCGGTGCTGGAATAATTGGGAGAGAAGCGGTTTGCTTTGTGATAAGGAGACCATGCAGTTCCGAATGTCGCCAGGGGCAAGTACGTTAAAGTCTGTCCGCAAGCGGCCACTCGATCCACCATTATCGGTGACTGCGACGATTGCGGTGAGACTATCAACGCAAACAGAACACGCCGGCCCATTCAGCGTAACAACATGTGCCTTCAATCCCTTGAGCAGGTTTGCTAGCCCCGTGCCACCCCCGAGCGCGACGATTCTCATGCCGTTACTCTTCGTCTGTGAACTCATAAGCCACCCTGACTACAATGAGAGATCGTTCAAATAGCGCCGGCAGCGGCTAATAGACGTATTAGCGTGAACTTGCAATCGCTTCGGGCTTCCGCCAAGAATCAATGGAGAGCCACCAGATTAGTCGCAGCCACTCGGTTGCGGTATTCTTTGCCCACTCGCGATTTTCCCACCACGTAGTCTCGAGCTCTTCGGGATTACCTACCGGAGCTACAGTCAGTTTGTATTCGGAAAGTACTCGCGTGAAAATCAACTGTGCCCGACGGCTTTGGAAATCACGGACTAGGAGGAGAATTGTCTGAACTCGCACTCGACAAAGACACGCCCGAACATTTCGAGCTTCGCCAAACAGGGAATCTCCTTCGATGCGGCATACTTGCATTCGTCCAGCAGTCTCCGGCGACGCATCCCGAACAAACTCTTCGGCTAACTCGGCACGATTGTAGCCGTAAACTTGAATATCAGCGCGTTCATCGATCAGAAGTTGATGGGCATATCCATGCTCGAGCATATTGATTCCCCGTGCAACACGGTTGTAGTTGTCGGCACCGCTGAGTACTATTACTAAATCGGAAGCTTTTGCAGAATTTACTTTCAGAAAAGTGCCGGCAAATCTTGACAAAAATGCCCCGAAGCCGAGAACCAGTGCTGTCACTAGCAATGATAATTGGATTGGACGATTCGGCACTGAAGATCCTTTTAAGAGTGGTCCGCCGCTAAATCCAGACCTATTAGGCAGAGCCATCCGATAGCGGAATGCGTCCAGAGGCTTATCGCATCTGGGCTATGCAAAAATCTAGCGCGCAAGTAATGGGCTCCTCTCATCGAGGCTGATCATTCCCACTGGACCCGTCTGTCTGTATCCACGGGTACATGTGTGAGTAATCGCACTCTGCGTGCAGATTACTCTCGGTCATGCCCATGATGATGATTGTTATGCCTCACGTCTGAGCAACTTCTTGAGTTGGATCGACTGATGTAGAGATGAGAGTGCCGGGGTTGCGGTCTGGTTTGATCGCTACCTGTTCGATGATATGGGTAGGTATGTTCAAACATAGTGCACTGACGACGCGCTTGGACAGGTTGCACGGCCCGATGCACGTGACAAATGTCGCAAGTACGAGCCGCATATCGCTCGAGAACGTTCCATATCTCATGTATCGGGTATCGATAAGGGTCTTCAGCGGCTTAATTCGCGCACCGTAAAAGGTTTCTAGCTCACTTGTAGGAATACGCCGGAGGAGTTCCTCTTCGCGGCGGAACGCCAGTGTGGCGGCGCCAGTAATTCCGGGACGATATGGCCGATCAAGGATCTCGGCATATTGCGGTAGCTTGGGCCGAGGCCCAATCAGGCTCATATCGCCGCATAGCACATTGTAGAATTGAGGTAGCTCATCCAGCTTAAATCTTCTTAACCATCGCCCGATTAACGTGATTCGATTATCATCGTCCCGGGTGAGCGTTGGCCCAGTGCAGTCAATCCGCATGGTTCTGAACTTGTACATTGTGAATAGCTTTCCGTTGCGGCCTACTCGCTTTTGCACATAAATCGCAGGCCCTTTAGAAGTGAGGCGGATCATCAGTGCGATGAGCAACGCGGAAAGGCCGAAAATCAAAAGAACGAGGCTGGAAATAACAACATCGATCACGCGCTTAGTACGAGAGTGGCTCCAGTCCTGCAGGCTCGCGGCAATGGACAAGTCCTGAAGTTCACGATCGATTGCCGGATCGCGAAGGGTGTGGTTAGATGACCAGGCGGTCGACCCATCACTGTCTCTAGAAACCGGAATGCAAGACACTACTTAAACCTCCTGTGTGGCTGTTTGGGCGTCGGGATGTGCAGCGCAGACGGCATCCAGTGTGGACAGCGGCAGACTGAAGAACTGAAAGGAAGTGTTCGTTGCCGACGAAACCGGGAGAATCTCGCTTACGTTTGAGTGATTGCCACTGACTGGCCAGCCTCAGCTGGAATGGCGCTGAGGAGGATGCGCTCCAGATTTTCCGCCAAACTCTCGATGCTATGATATTTCTCTACGTATTCGCGGCCCCGACGGCCCATAGCCAAGCGCTGTTCATCCGTGAGCAGCGCGAGTGTCTGGATGGCATCCGCTATTGCTGGGGGATCTTCCGCGGGAACCGTCACTCCAGCCCCGGCTTCCTGTACTGGATTATTTGACGACCCTGTAGCAAAAATGATCGGCCGGGAAGCGGCCATGTAGTGATAAAGCTTGTTGGGACTTACCCCAAATTCATACAATTTCGCTTTGCGGAGTGGCAACAGCAAGGCATCTGCCGCGATCATGAGAGAAGCGACCATGCTTTTCGGGACCTCATCGAAGAACCTGATCGACCGAATGTGCTCTCTGTCAGCACGAGCTTGCAGCCGGGCTTTTTCTGGGCCGTTGCCCACGAGATGAACTTCGATGCTGCGGTGCGATTCTCGCTTGTCTAGGATGGCAGCTGCGTTTAAGACGGCGTCGAGGCCATTTGCAAGGCCATGCGCGCCGGCATACAAGACTGTGAAAGGCTCATTCGGCGCTCCGTTGTGGCGGCTCTGTAGCCTTTGCAGTTTCGCCCCGTTTGGTAGCCAAGACACGGCATCGGCCTTTCCACCGCGATCGACAATGTAATCTTTGGCTCCTGGCAGAAGGCTAATCACGTGCGTAGCGTGGCGATAAAGGTGGCGTTCAATCACGGAAAGGCCCAATACAACTGGGTGCTTATCGGACATGCTTCCAAGATCAACAAGGGATTGAGGCCAAAGATCGCGGATTTCAAGAACAAACGGAACCCGGAACTTGCGTGCCAAATGCTCTGCTGCCAACGCAGCGAACAGAGTTGGCGATGAGCCCATCACAATATCGGGTGACGATAGCCTCGGTAGAACAGCCCCTTTCTTCGCAATTGAGGTCGCGAAGTGAATCATGTTCCAGATGCGGCGAGCTCCGTTGCGCTTATATTGTGGAGATTTGAGCCAAAGATAACGAATACCATCTATCATTTGAATTTTGTATGATTCTCCATTCGTGAGCCGCTGCTCGACGTGGGAAAAATGATCAAAACTCGATGCGATAATTGAGACACAATGGCCACGCTGGATTAACTCATAGGCCATTTCATAGTGCCGCATCGGCCCGGCTTGAGATGGTGTGGTCGCGTACTGGTTTAGGATCCACAGATTCATAAACGTTTCTTATTTGCACACCTGGAGAAGTAGGTTAACAATGTCGCCGACTGGAGCTGCACCATGAATCACTAGCCCGGCCGTACTGCCGGTTAATAAGCATCCCGAGCTGCCCGGAGCATCGAACCATTGGGCTTCCTTTAGTACTCCTCCGGAATCAGTTACCACGACACGATATCGGAGACATAGAATATGGGATTCGCCGTTGGTGTACCCCTCTCGAGCCGGGGCAGAGACGATCAGGTCGAGCAAGGCTGAGGCCGCATCAAAGCCCGGCTTGAGAAAGGCGCAAGCCGGGCAATCACCTACTGTGCCGCGCGTAACCCTATCCCATACGTTGCAGCGCCAATAGCCCCGCCCTCCGCAATACGTTGCATTGCGTCCAGTGTTTTCTTGGTGCCACTATCGGGAATATAAAGAATGTCATTCGGTTGTAGGACCTCGTCTTCGCTTTTGTTAGAAAGAATGCTTGCAATGTCGACAGGGAAACGCTCACGTGGCTTCCCGTCGACCGAGGCTCGGATGAGGAGTGCCCGTTTGGGAGCAGCAATCGGTTTGATCCCCTCGGCCAGAGCAACAGCTTGCAATGTAGTTACGCCGGAGGCTGTATCGGTAATCGCGAAGCCTCCCGGTCTATTCACTGCACCGATCACATATATTATCGGCGCAGCCGATACGTTTACCACGTCACCGGGCTGAATTTCGATGTTTCCTGTTCGATCTTGTCCGCGCGCTAACTTCGAAATATCTATACTGCGGGTTGCGAGATCAACTGGAACACCTGTTCCTTGATGCGAAATCGTGATGGTATTGCCAGCGTTTGGAGATAACCCACCAGCATGTGCAATCACGTCCAGCACTCGTGTGGGTCTTTGCAACGGATACTCGCCAGGTTTTGCCACTGCGCCGAGAACTTGAACCGTACGGCTGTGGTATTCCTCGACCGCAACGTTCACGATAGGATCCGTCAATATATCCGATTTCTTCAGCGCCTCAGTTAATGCCTTGGTCACCTGAATTCCATTGAGACCAGCAACCTTCAATTGCCCAATGTAGGGCAGCGCCACGATACCGTCGTTGCTGACCTGAAACGCACCACTCATCTCGGGCGAATCAGTGATTGATATACTAATCACGTCACCAGGGCCAAAGACGTAATCGGCCACGGTTATGCCCTGAGGCGGATGATAAGATTGTTCGGAGTCTTGTTGCACGTCCGTAGTAGTTGCTGCGTCGTCAACCCTCGACTTAACACGATGCTGCGCGATCGCAGGTATGGTGAGAGTACACATCAACAACAGTAGTTTGCGCGTTAGTTCAAACCTATAATTAGCCATAAGATACTGCTCACTTTCTATAACGAAGTGATCTGCTGTTGTACATCGGCTAACATCTTAGTTGTTATCCATAGAACAGTAGAACTGCAACAGAGGTTAACAGACGGAGTCATGCCTTCCGCATTCGTATCGCGTGGGTATACTTTATCGATTCCCGAACACGATTGACGTCATCAAGTACATTTTGTGTAATGCTTCGTACCCACCCTTCGGGATGCACAAGTAAATGGATTACGGGGACGGCCTTTAAGAAACTGACGTTTGGCCCTCCCTCTTCCTGCCAAACACGTGGATATTCTCGAGTCACATCCGAATGCCGCCTGACCTCTAAACTAGGCCAGTTATCATAAGCCTCGACATCGATACCTGCTTCCATTCGTAACACGCTGTCCTGCAGGATAAGTGTGTTACAAATGCGTAACTTGCGATTTGCAAAATCTCCATGAGCTGCGACAGATCGCATTGGAACGCCGATAGTGTTCCGCAACTCATAGAGATTCTGCCTGAATGCAGCACGGGCGTTATCCAATTCTTTAAGTGCCCCTTGGCGGTTGTTGATGCCTTTAACTTTGATTAGTGTAGAGAGCTCCTCATAGTGGTAGCTAGCTTCGCAACCGGATGCGTGTAATTCTCTGGCTAGGAGTCGGTCCATTGTAGTCAGTCGAAAATAGTAGGAAGAGTGAGTATTTAGCTTTACTTCGGTATCCCACATTCGGCGAGCGCTCTTAGAGGTGATATCTACATCATGCCGAATAACTAGGTATTTACGATGTGAGTCAAGTTGGTTTTTGTGTAGGAGCTCCCAGAAGGAGTGAAGAGTGAGGCCTTCGTACCCGAGATCGTGGGCAAACCGTAAGAAATCGGCGTATTGATTGAGCCGACTGCACTGGAATAGATCGCTATAAACTCTCCGAAGGCCGCGTAATATATGATGGGACCTTGTATGGCTCCTCGACAAGTTCATATGTCGAACGGTATTCGTCTCATCCAACAAGACGGGTTTACTTGCTTAAACTGGAAAATCCGCCTTAGTCAATTCAATGCTATACCGCACGATCTCGGATTATAGGCGGTACGCAGTACTGTTTGTAAGGTGCAGTTAGCAAGCATTGTTTGTGGTCGTTGTTAGGTTGATTCCGAGGCAATAGCCGACGTCTGCTGAATTGAAATGAGGAATAATACTACTACCAATGCCTGATCTCAGTGTGACACTCCGGCCGCGTAAAGTTGGAGGTGAGCTCGGTAAATCGTAAAGAAGGCAGACGTTCGAGAGCCAAAGAGGTACATCTTAGTTCGTATTTGTTAAGATGGTTTCGTACAGATTGAGAAGTGTCGGCTCTTCAGCCTCCCAATTGTACCGTTGCTCGAATGCTCTGCGGCTATTCATACCCATACACGTTGCTTCGACCAAATGCTTCAGCAGGTATTCGATCGCGTTCGCAATCGTGGCAGTATCTTGGGGATTTGCGACTAGTCCGCAACCGCCTCGCTCGACAATTCCACGCCACAATGGGAAATCGGAAGCAACGAATGGAATGCCAGCAGCCATGTATTCGAAAAATTTATGAGGCCCAGCTTCATCATGGTTGGGAGCAGGTTGGTATAGTACCAGGCCAATGTTTGCCTTTTCTAAGAGAGCCAGAATTTCCTTTCGTGTTAGCATTCCCAATAGTTCGACGCGGGCCCAGCCCGTGAGACGTCGCGCGCGTTCAATTAGAATTCTCAAAGGTTCCGGCGAGCTTTAAGGTAGCATTTATTTCTCCAGGTAATCTACCCATTGCTTCGACCATGGCGAAAATTCCACGGCGTTCGGCGATTACCCCGGCGAAAACGACCCACGGCCTGCGACTCTCTCCCGCATCTCGCACCGGGGTGAATTCTCGAAGCTCTGGAAAATTGCTCACAACAACTGCATTGCTGTTTACTCTTGTGAAACGTTTTGCTATGGCCGGCGTGGCGGCAACGACTCCTGTGAAAAATGAGCTAGCCCGTTTCTCGAATTTATCGGCCGCGCGTGCTATGAAGAACCTAAGTCGCCTTGGAATATATAGTTTACAGAGAATATCTTCAGGTAAACATTCATGCGCGTCATAAATAACCTTGTTGCCCAAGCTCCGCAGAAGGAGGGTCATGAAAATGATAGACCTGTGCTTTTTTCACGAATCGCATGTTGGCACACATCCCATATGACCACGCAAAGTGACAGTCTAGTGCCACGACGCGGCACACCTTTAATCAAAACACCGTCTGAGTTCTCGCTGCAATGGTGAGGTTGCAATCAAAACAACTTCATAACCTGCGCGAGCTAGCGTTCTGCATTCGCGCTAAAAAATCCTAATATCAAATGCGCTATGAGCACTGGTAAGATGAACAATCTTTGTCTCCTTTCGCAGCGATGGCATTCTTGTTTTGAGATTGCTACTTTTGAAGAATTACATAAAGCGCGTCGCTTAGAGTTTCGAACGCAAACGTAACGAAAGAGTAATCAGAAATGTTGACGTGCCCACATCTCGGCAATGAACACTCGTGAAATATCATTAGAAGCTATCATTCTTGACCCGAGAAACCTTCGGTAATACGCCAAAAAACGTTTATCGTAGATAACATCCATTTGGTTTAACTTACTGTCCCGAAAACAGCTCACAATCGAGCCGCCAAACTCGTTCCTGATCCATTGCTCTTCGGGCGTAGTAAAGCCTTTCTTATCCCTGCGCCATCTTACGCAATCAGGCAATTCCGGGAAGCCTTTCCTGAGTACATATTTGGTCCAGCCTCGGTATATGTTTTGCTCCGTGCGTACATTGATAGCAAAATTCACCAGACGGTGATCAAGAAAAGGATGTCTCGTTTCTAATGAATGAGCCATGGAATTGCGGTCCTCGTAGCGTGCAAGTGCAGGCACTGAGTACAAATCCAGATCATCCATTTGCCGTCGCATCATGTCAGATTCATCCATTCGGTTCACAAATTGATAATCGCGGCGAAGTATGGTTCTAAACTTGTTCATGGGTTTCAGGTAGCGGCGCGCTTGGCCGACTGAGAATTGCCTAATGACGGTTTTGAGGAGAATACTTGATAAGAGCTGGACTAACGCCGAGCTGTATTGGCGTTTCTTGATTAGGTCGCGCAAATAGAAGAAGAAATATTTTAAATATCCGAGTAGTAACTCGTCACCTCCTTGACCACTTAGCAGTACGGTCGCGTTTGTATTCGCCCTCACGTCCTTGAACAGTTTGTACTGAGCTAGCACACTCATCCCGACGAACGGTTCATCATTATGAAAGAGTGCGTTGTTCAGTGTATCGAGTGCATCAGACGAGCTGAAAGAGATTTTCCGTGTCCGAAGTTGTCTGGCGCTGGTCATCGCATCAATGAATCGTTCCTCACTATATCGATGGTCAGAAGAGACAATCGAATACATTTCAGTAGTGCCCATCGTGAGCTGATTTGCTAATAATGCGATTACTGATGAATCTAGTCCGCCACTGAGTAACACCCCTAATTTGACATCACTTCGGAGCCGTAACCGTACACTATCAATCAAGAGGTCCCGGAAGTGCTCGACGGTCTCAGCTGGTTTCAGAGGTGCCGAATAGGAATAATCCCAATAATGATGTTCGTGTGCGACGAGCGAAGTAAGATCGACTACTATGCTGGTCTTTGCAGGAACCTTTGTAATCCCTTTGAAGAAAGTCTCGCGGCTGTGCTCAACGAGGCCTTGAGTCAAGAACGATGACATGACACTGCGATTAAGTTCTTTTGTTGGAAGAAGCGGCAGCAGCTGCTTAATTTCACTAGCAAAGAATAATGTCCCCTCACGGGTTAACATATAAAGTGGCTTCAAAGAGAAACGATCACGGCTCAAGACCAAACGTCGACGGGGCAGATCAACAATCGCGAGTGCCCACATCCCATTAAGCTGCGCAAAGGCCTCAGGTCCGTACACTTGATACATTCGAAGAATCACTTCCGTATCAGTTCCGCTTCTGAAAGAATGTCCCTCGGCTTCTAAGGCAATACGGAGCTCCTGGAAATTAAAAATCTCCCCATTGAAGATAATCCAGTGTCCGGATCCATCATGCATCGGCTGATGACCAAGAGGCGAGAGATCCAAAATAGACAATCGACGGTGACCAAGGAACACATCACATCCATCAGCTCTGCCGCCTGTGCTCAAGGTAACCGTGCCGCAGTCACTCGGCCCACGATAACTGACCAGGTTCGTGAGTCCCACATACCGGTTCACGTCTTTAGGATCAAAAAACCCTTTCGTCGTAACAGCACCGAATAGTCCACACATATAGAACTCCGTTGGTTGCATCTCCGCTTTAAGCGGCGCTGAGGTCTGGCGCAAAGGCGCTAGTGGTTGAGGCCGTAGGCGAGTATCGGTATCGCGCAGATTCGATCTGCCGCACGTAGAACAACAGCGAGTCAATGGCTGCTGCTGCATCCACAATATAAGTCCAACAACTTCCGCTCTTCAGCCTGCCAGTTGTAATCGCGTTCCACTGCATCTCTACCCGCTTGGCCCATCAGCCGAGCTTCAAGTGGATTGTCGAGGATATATAAGATTGCATCTGCAATGGCTTTGGGATCGAGTGGATTTACCAGAATGCCACAACGCAAGGACCCTATAACTTTGCGCCATTCGGGGAAGTCTGAAGCTATGACGGGAAGACCAGCCGCCATGTATTCGAACATCTTGTGTGGCATGGCAGCAACATTATTTGGTAAAGGGTGAAAAAGAACAAGGCCTGCCCTCACGGTTCCAAGAAGATGGGCAATCGCTGCACGGTCTAAGTGACCATGATCTTGTACTCTTGTCCAGCCTGGTTTTGTACACGCAGTTTTATAAAGATCTGATGGAAACTCGGGATGAGCAAGTTCTAACGTCACGCTCGGAAGAAGTGCAACTGCGTCTATCATTTGTAGAATGCCCCGATCCTCCATGATGCCACCAACATAGGCAACGGAGTTAGTGCGACGTTCAGAAGCAGTTGACCCCCCGGTTCTGAGTTCTTCTATACGTGGGAAATTGTAAACGGTAATGGTGCGACGGTTAAATTTACATAGCCGATCACAAATATTGGGAGTAACCGCAATCACGGCGTAAAAACAACGAGAGCATAATTGTTCGATGCTTCGAACCATCGAAGCCAAGGGTCGGCGTACAACAGGATGCAAATAGGACTTTCCTAAAATGTCTTTCGGAACATCCTCGTGGACATCGTAGATAACTTTACGCCCAAGAAGCGCGAGGATAATCCCAACAGGCAGCAACTCCGGATCATGAAGGTGGTATAAATCCGCCTTGGTGTTAAGCGCTGCCCAGAACACGTCACACACGCTCAGTGTAATGCGCGCTAGACGCTTCCTTCTTAACCGCACTGCCTTTATATGGATACCATCCACAATGCTATCTGTCTGATATGGAGCAATGAGCACAACCTTGTGACCTGCCTGAACAAGTGATTTGCACTCCTTGTGAAATATACGGACATCAAATGGACCGTGAACAGACGTAAGGTGAACTACTTTCATGTACTTGGCTCGAGCGGGTTGCTACTCGACTGTACTGATGAACCTGAAGAGTGATTCTTCGATGTTGGCCGCTACTTCAGTGAAGTGTTGGGAGCCCGATCTAAACTGGCATGGCATGCTTGCCAGTATTTTGCCAATTGCGATAAAGCAATCAAGTGCAGAGGGTCAGCATGTCCCGTATCGTCCATTACCTCATCAGCAAGATCATTAACACCTGTGCACGATGCTTGTAGGAGGGGTAACCAGCGGGCGAGAGGATATGGGTCTTGCTTCGCTTGAGTTGCGGCCAAATGACCCCCTGATTCTCTCCGATCTAACGCTAAACGCTCGTTAAAGGAACCAAGAAACCGGTTTAGATCGCTCTTGTCGAAAATGATTCCATTCTGTGCGGCCAAAACAGCAAAATCAACGTCAATTGCACCATGGGACGCATCCTCACTAGATGCTGACCTTGAAAGGGCTCTATCGTACCAGTACGTCCACATGTATGCTCCGGATTCGTCTACCTGCACGTGATCCTTGAAGTGTTTTGCCAGTGCGCGCGCTTTCGCAAAGTATGCGGTTTTATGCGTTAGTTTCCAAAGCACAATAAAACTACGGCCAGCAGCTAATTGCATGTTAAACGGAACCGGCACTTCCGCTCCGGCCGATGATTGATAATCGGGCTGATCTTTCTCAAAGACATAGTGCCCCTCTTGAGAATCGGAATCGTACCGCCATTCATTGTCAAACTCTTTAAGGGCTGCTTCCGATACCTTTACGTAACTCTCAGCATTATGCGAATAGGTCGAGTGGATCGAATGCTGCTTTACGTCCAATGCAAACCGAAGCAAGGGATAAGTAATCATGCCAGAATGGGCTAACCAAACCACTCTCGCCCTATCGCCGGAATAGGCAACACTACCCCAGCCGGTTTGCTTTCTTCCCTTGTAGTCCGCCATTCCTCGTTTCTTATCTGTCACATCCAATATGGCATCAGCTAACGTCACAAACCTGTCCAGGTATTTGTGATCGGAACTCACCTCGTACATGCCCAAGTACGAATTCAGTAAGTAAGACGTATTCCATGCCAGACTTCCGCTGTCATTGTTGTGGCTTTTCCATTGACTGAGGTCAACGGCTTGACGTTCGATGATATCGTACCTATTCACAAGGTGCGCTAATGTGAGGTCGTCCTCTGTAAAGCCGGTCGTGCTCAACACCAGAATACTTCCCACGACCAGCAAGAGTAATCGACCTATGCGCATGTAACGAAGCCGGATTGATTAAGCTAAGTTGTCAAGAAGCTCTTAGCTCATCATAAATCGCAATGAGTTTTGGCTGCTCTCTATCCCAGCTCAAATCGTGAGCAGCCTGGACAGCCTGTTGCCGATAAAATCTAAGTTTTCTCGGGCTCTCCAAGATGGAGTTAAGCGAGCAAGCGAGCCCATCAGCATCACCGGCGCGAAACACCTCACCTATCTGGTATTGCGTAACGAGCCGTGCCATCTCGGGAAGATCACTTGTGACCACTGGCAGGCCGGCTTGAATATACTCAAACAATTTATTTGGAAGGCAATACCTGTAACTCAGGCAAGTGGCTTCGATGGGTGCGACACCAATAGTGGCTCCACGTGCGTAGCGATGTAGATCGTGCGGTGGCACGGCTGGCACGAAGCGCACACGATGTCTAATCCCCAGCGCGTTCGCCTGCGCTTTGAGTGCGTCCAAAAATGTGAACCCCGAGTTGCCACCATTCTCAAGAGTTCCTAACAGCACTGCCACTGCCGGAGACCGAACGCTCCGCATGGCAGTTAGTAAAGTTTCGAGTCCCCGACCTGGGGAGATCATGCCTAAGTTAAGAATAACAGGGACATCCGAATTCAGGGAAATTAGCCGGTGCAGCTCGCTTTTGTCGGTGTCTTGATTAGAGTTACATGCAGGAATGTTACGAATTACGTGCGGGACCCGAATGTTTAGAGTTACTGACATGTGCTCGGCGATGCTGTCGCAAACAGTGACTACTCGGTCTGCTTTCTTGGCCATAGCCTTTTCAACTCTCTCTATAAGCCATGAGACCCACCGTGGGTACGGACGATCGTAGGCAGCATCGAACCATAATTCGTGGGCATCATAAATCAATTGCGCACGACACAGATACTTGAGGGCTAGACCGATCGGTAAACAGTCAACATCATTTGCATGCACGAGGTTGGGATTTAATCGTAATGCCGTCCACAGCATTCGGAGAAGGCATTCAATATACTTCACTACCTGGATTGGCTTAGTACGTGGGAGGCGCTTGGTTGTGAGCTTAAAACGGTACAGTCGATAATCTGCGCAACAGTAAGACAGGGGCAATTCGCCCGCGTGAATGGCGAAAATGTAGACTTGGTAGCCACACTTGGCCAGTGTCTCTGCTTGTCTCAGAACCCGGCTGTCATGCGTAAAGTTGTTTAGGACGAGAATAACCGCTGTCATAATGGTTTTCACATTGCCGCATGGATCTCAACAACCAAGGTATTACGAGAAGAAACATTAGAAACTTGCCTGACAGGATTGAATTGAAACTCGGCAGCACGAAGCAAACGCAGGCGAGATATAACAAACCAAAATAAGCATCATCTTTCCTCCGCAGTAGGAATTCAAAGCCTGCACATAGAAGAGCAAGACTGACCCAAGCAGCGCCGAGCAGCCCCGAATACAGCGCGGCCGAAATTATTGGATTATGAGGATAATCCTCTTTGGTATGGGTCTGAAACTCGCTGGCAAAGGTTTGTAGGTAATCGAACCCATTCCCGAAAATTAAATCGGCGGCACTTGAGCCCTGTAGCAACGCAAGGCTATATTCCCATCTTTCAGAGCGGTCTTTAAAGGCTGCATCAGGGTCGGTCAGTGTTAAAAATCGATTGCGAAGATCGTCTAATTGATCGTCGATGCCACGATTCGGGTTAGTCGTAACATGTCCGTATCGAAGGGCGAACACAGCAATGAAGCCGACGACAATCATAAAAGCTACTGCGTTGCGTAATTGTTGATTGCTGATAGCGGCGTTAGCTCGCAATTTTACAATGAATAGCATTGCTGTCCAAAGTAGAAAACAAGCAAGAGCGGCGAAGAGAACCGCCTCTGTAACCCACCCTCTCCTAGACCCCGCGAAAGTCATAGAAATGATCGACAAGAGAAAAGTTAATAGATAGTAAAGCTTACGAGCAACACTATTGACCCGCCAACAACAAAACAGTGACGACAATGCCCCCACGAGCATGGCATAGGCAAAAAAATTATAGTCAGTGACTAGAGAAGTACCCCAAGGGTATGGCCGTCCCTCGACCCAAAACAGAGGCACGTTCACACCAAGTGTTATTAGGTTGAATTTGTAAATGCCGACCACAGCTATGAGAGCAGAAACCGAAGAGTTCACACTTTGTGTGGCGTCACGGAATTTTGTAAATTCGCGTGCTGTCAGGCTGAACAATAGAGGGATAATCAATATAAGCCCAAAGGCGTTTTGCAGATCTCGTCTGTTCTCATCATATGCCACGCCGGTCTTAAGTAAGCCAATGCAGTAAAACAATAGGGACCCCACAAAAAAGACAACGCCGCCGTTGAGAGGCAACAGAAACCGTTTTCGAACGAGCCCGAAGTATCCGAACAATACCAGTGCCAACGGAAAGAACAGAGGTATCCCGTACGGGAATGCCTCACTATAAATCGCTAAACAGAAAATCGCTGCCAATGCGCGAGGCAAGTGACAATCAACGTTAGCTTTAGTGCAGTGGGCAGGCCCCATCATGCAAGATCAAATCTTTCCATCCAGCAATGAACAGAAATTGCACGCCAAAGGCTGAATTCACCCTGTATAAGGCAGTCGTTGCCAAGTAACCATTTCCGCAATTTTGGTTGGTCCAGCCAGAGCTGGATTGGGCTATTACTATTGAGAAGCAACTTTCGAATACGATCCAAGTTACCATGGATCCAGGCGGACTCAGGAGTTACAAAGCCCTTCTTGTCAACACGTAAACGAACTTCATCGGGCATCGACCCTGCCATGGCTTCGCGCACAAATGGTTTCGTCCAGCCATCACGAATCTTGTATATCCCGGGCATATTAAGAAAAAGCTCTACGATACGGTAGTCCAGGAAGGGAGTCCTCGCCTCAACTGAGAATGCCATTGAGTTGCGGTCTTCATATCTGAGCAGTGCCTGCAAGGAACCGAAAATTGCGTACCAGAGTAGCGCCTGGAAACCCACTTCTTGCTGTTTATTGGGCGCTACATGCTCAGATCTAATCACCGGGCAAAGTTTCGCTGGCCTCAAAGACGGTAGCCCTAATAACCGACGGCCTGCCCGCATCAGCAACTGCCACGCCGAGCAGCTTTTTGATAGAACTGCGGCGTCCAAAATGCCCGTTTGTCGCATGGATAATAAGCTTTGAACGGTATTTCTTATTTGCCAGCTTCTGAGAAGAGATATTATGTAATCTAATACAAAGTAATGATAGCCAGCCATTACTTCGTCTGCGCCTTGGCCATCTAGCAGCACCTTTACACCGTTGTCTCTGGCTAGACGCATGACGTTCCACTGGGCATAAACAGATGTGGAACCGAAGGGTTCATCTTGGTGCCAAGTTAATTCGGACAATTCGTCCCAAAGTTTCTCCATTTGTGGAAAGACAGTGCAGGCGTTTACCCCTGTTGCTGAGACAACTTTTGAGGCGAAACTCCATTCATCAAATTCACGATCCTGGAAACAGGATGTAAAAGTTTTCTGCTGAGGTTTGTGACTATTGCCTGATCTCAGTAGCCGATTAGCCGTAGTGACGATGGCAGAGGAGTCTAATCCACCACTCAGGCATGTTCCGACCGGGACATCACTTCGCAAGCGGAGTTTGATCGCATCAGTTATTAGGTCTTGAAATGATTGACGGTATTCCTCTAGTTCTCCGTTTGGCGCCATCTGATGATTGATATGTGGAGAGTAGTAGCGAATTATCCTTATTGCATTTGGACTGTGAGCAACATTCCAGTACAAAGCTTCACCTGGTAATAGCTGGTGTATTCCCTCAAAAAGTGTTTCTCGGGCAACATTGCTGTTGCCGTACAAAAGAAATTGCGCAACACCTGACCGATGTGCTCGCCCGGTGCCGAATCCTGCAGCCCTTAATTGCTTTATTTCCGACGCAAATCCGAAGCGATCCTGGTCCACTGCGAAGTAAAACGGCTTTACCCCAAAGCGATCTCTGCTACAAAACAAAGACTGTGTCTCGGAATCATAGATAGCGAAGGCCCACATGCCATTGAATAACTGGAGGCATCTGTCACCCCATTCTGCATATGCCGCCAGAATAACTTCGGTATCCGAACAGGATCTAAACGCGTGACCTTTCCGGTATAACTGTTCACGAATCTCCCGGTAATTGTAAATCTCCCCGTTAAACACAATCCAATAACGGCCATCGGGAGAACTCATTGGCTGTCGCCCGGCCTGACTCAAGTCCAATATCGAAAGGCGCCTGTGCCCGAACGCTATGGCCACCCGAGCGTCAGTGTTCTTCTCGCGGTGTAGCAACCTGTTCGTGCGCTCCAGCATTTCTATGTCCCGAACATCTCCCCAACAGGCGAATCCCTCGTCGTCTGGTCCTCGGTACGTGACGAGATCCGACATGTTCTTTAAAACATCAGCCTTGATGGGCTTGTTACAGGAAACTAATCCGGCTATTCCACACATATTAAGCGTTGCTCTTACAACTGGGGCGTGGCGGGCTGCAACTCTGGTTCGACTTCTTCACCGATAGCAGCAAGCCGTTGTTGGTGAGATACCTTGCATGCCACTGAAAAGACAACGGCAAAGTATACGAGGTAGACCACAAATTGCGCGACTGAATACATAAGAACTGCTTGTGTACCAGTCATGAGAAGGTAATGTGCCAACCATAAGGAACAGAACCCAGCGAGCGCAAGTAAAAGTTGAATCCACAACAGTAACCCTTGCCGATCTGCAACAATCAAGAGGTTAGAGACTGGCGACACGACGATAGCACCCCAATAAATCGGAATGAGAGCAGCTGAAACAGTAGCGGCCGAAGCCCATGCCTTTCCCAGAGCAAAAGTGAAAAGAAATCGTCCGAAGTAGACGAGCCCGGCCAACGGAACGAGACACAATAGAGTGGTCATAACAGCCCAGGTAATGAGTACCTTAGGCATACGAGCTTTTACGTCCGCTTGGGTCATTTTTTGAAACAGTACTTGTGCGGATGCCTGTCCCACCAATGAAATTGGCGTCCGGAGTAGTCGGTCAGCGATAGCATACATTCCCAAGAAATTAGCACTGTAAAACACGGGTAGCAATAAGACTGGAAGCCGCTGGGCAATAGCATCGATTAAGCCTCCCCAAGGCAAGTAAATGGGGTACCGCTTGTAAGCAGTTATCAAACTACAAAAGGTCGCAAAAACCCGCTTCCGGTGGTCACGGAACCAAACGTTCCACTCGGACCTTAGCCCACTCCGAAGGGAAATCGCTGATCCCGTCAATCCCGCAAGTTGGCCGCATACCAGTCCTAGCCAACCGTGAATTATCGGGGCGGCTATTCCTTGCCCGCAAACAGAGACACTTGACTGGATCACCTGCGAAACAGAAATCGCTCGGTAACTTTGCCGACGAATCGAATATTGTCGAAAAGCTTGATAGATGCCACTGACCGTAACTCCAACTGGCAGGATCCAAAGGTACTTGAGAAACAGTTCTGCCTTTAACGTCCTGATTATTGCAGGCACTCGAAGCAGAATACTGAGACAGACGCCAACTCCAATGGAGATGATACAAGAAAGCACGACAAGCCCGAATGCTTCATCGTTATCACGGCTGGGTACTATCGCCAGTTCATATCGTGCGGAGACCATGGGACCAAAGATGAATAGCACTGTCGAAAAGACCGCCAAAACAGCAAAGTCTTCTGGGCGATATAGTCGAGTGAGCACCGGTGCCAGTAAGATTGTCAGCAACTGTGCAATAGCAGCGCCGGACATCAGCGTCATAACATGGAAGCCAAAACCTCTGCGCTGCCGCAGCAGCGCAAGCTGCTGAAAGATACTGCGCAGCAGTTTGGAAAGCGGATTGCGCATGCGATAACGCTGCCTAAAGTACTCACAAGACCTTAACACGTGTGTGCACCCAACGGGCGCGTGCACACCCAGTCGCAAGATTTGCTTGTTATGGAGGCGACGATCCTTTCGGCAGCATGGCCGTCTTCCCCCACGGGACTTTTGCCCGAGAAGTGGTCATTAATACCATAGACATACCTAAGAATGCGAAATCTGTCTACTCCAGCTACAAAGTTCCACCCGGACGCGACTGTTTCAACCCATTCGGTTTCATCTCTTAACGTCACACAAGGTACGGAGAGCCAAAAGGCTTCTTTCTGCACTCCTCCCGAATCCGTGAGTATCGCCTTCGCATTGCTCTCGAGTTTAAGCATATCGATATATGAAACTGGTCTAGTTAGTATCATCTTGGAACAAGTGACATCTAAGTTGGTTTCGGCAAGCTTTTTCCGTGTTCGCGGGTGTAGAGGGAGAACAACAGGTGTGCCAGACCGCGACAACTCCAATAAGGTCTCGATAATAATAACAAGCTTGCTGAGATTATCGGTATTCTCGGCACGGTGAATTGTAGCCAAAAAGTAGCTCTTCGGACTTAGAGTAAGCTTTTGAAGAATGGTCGATTGGCTATCGGCTACCAGGTGGTGTTGCCAGAGGGCATCGAACATCACATCGCCAACTAGTTGCACGCCGTTGGTGATGCCCTCTCGTGCTAAATTATCAACTGCCGTGTTTGTTGGGCAGAACAGGCGGCTCGACACGTGGTCTGTCAGAATCCTGTTCAACTCCTCAGGCATTCTGGAATTAAAGCTACGAAGTCCAGCTTCCACATGCGCTATCGGTATTTGCAATTTTGCAGCTGCTAAAGCCCCTGCTAAGGTGGAATTTGTATCACCATAGACCAGAAGGACTTCAGGTTTTTCTTGTAGTAGAAGATTTTCGATGGCAATCAGCATCTCGCCAGTTTGTTTGGCGTGCGTTGCTGAGCCAATTCCAAGATTATAGTTCGGTTCAGGAAGTTGGAGTTGGTGAAAAAAGCAGTCACTCATGTCCAGATCATAGTGTTGTCCTGTGTGCACCAAGATTTCTGTCGCACACTTTCTCAAGCACCGAGAGACAGGAGCACACTTTATGAACTGCGGTCGAGCGCCAATAACTGTCATTATTTTCATCAATGAACTTCTCCAGTCAGGCGCTAACGGCTACTTGTCTGGAGTCATTTACTTGATTGACTCTCTCACGAGGCACGGAGTACGCCCTCAATCCAGTACCGTTGAGCTCGTATATGGTTTCACACGCGCGGCAGGTCACGAGCTCATGCTCACTGGAGCTCACGTGCTGACCTCTCCCGTTTCGGCCGCGGCTTTGTGGTTTTGGGGTAACGGGTAGACGCATGCCACATTGACACATCCAACCCACCTGTTGGGCAGGCACGCCCATCACGAGAGCGTGGTCCGGGATATTATGGGTCACTACAGCACCCGCTGCGACAAATGCATATTTCCCAATCTCGACGCCACAAACTACTGTCGAATTCGCACCTAATGTTGCTCCTCGCCGCACAATAGTTCGGCGGTACTCATTCTTACGGTTAACGTGACTTCTCGGGTTTACGACGTTTGTAAAAACCATTGAAGGACCACAGAAAACATCATCTTCCAGTTCCACACCTGTGTAGACTGAAACATTATTCTGGATTTTTACGTTGTTTCCTATTCGCACCCCTGAAGCAATATGCACATTCTGTCCGAGATTACACTTCGAGCCTAACTTCGAGCCTGACATGATGTGAGAGAAATGCCACACTGCACTGCCTTCGCCAAGCTCACAGGGCTGATCAATGACAGCTGTAGGATGAACAAAGAATGTCGAGACCACAGGTCGTATCGCCAACGGCTGCCCGTGCTTTCTGATCGACTCTTCACATGCATGCAAGATTCTTAGTACGGCAATTCCGTTTTGCCCATCTGTTCTTGGAGTACTCCTGCTACGGACTGAATCAATGAAGTGTTGGCATTCGGTCCTCAGAGGTTCTTCGGCGCTGATTGGAACGTCAACCCCTTCAGCTTTGCGAGCAACAGGAACACGATTTACCCAGTCCACCTGATGTGGATAGAGCACTAGCTTTCTGATCGGTTCAGTATCGTTGAACACCGCCATTTTGCGGTCACCGACTACCACAAGTTTTTGCTCTTTGAAAGGGTGTAGCCAGCTAACAAAAATGTGAGCTTTCGCACCACTTGCAAAATCAAGATTTGTGAGGGTGACATCAGAAATGGAATGATTTAGGTAACTAGCACCTTCTGAAGATACCGATTGCGGTTGCTCATTCAAGAGATAGAGAATAGCGGAGATATCATGGGGCGCGAAACTCCAAAGAATATTCTCCTCAGTTCGAAGTTTGCCAAAATTAAGTCGAGAGGAATAGACATAATTCACGCGACCGAGCTCACCTGCTTGCAATAGCCGACGAAGTTCCAGAATAGCAGGATGATACTGTAAGAGATGTCCCACCATTATGATCCGATGTAGCCGGCTCGCTAGGTCCACCAGTTCTTCGCCTTCATCCAAGCGCAAAGCCAACGGTTTCTCGACAAAGACGTCCTTGCCGGCGACCATAGCTCTTTTTGCTATGTGGTAGTGCTGCGCTGCTGGGGCGGCAATAACAATTGCGTGTATGTCAGTTAACGCCAAGATCTCATCCAGAGTACTGCAAGATTTGACGCCGTACTGCGAAGCAAGTTCTTTGGCCACACTCGAGTTAACATCGCAAATAGCCGACAAGCTGCCGAGCTCGTGGAAATTGCGAACAAGGTTCCGGCCCCAATAGCCGCAACCGATAACTGCAACACGTGTATTTGCTTGACTCATAACTACTCCTTGCCATTAGTGTTAGGTAGTGTAGAAGGCCGCAATGTGACTTACTACGGCAGTTTGTTGCTCGTTGGAGAGCTCTGGATAAATTGGCAATGCAAGCGCTTCGTGGCTGGCTGCTTCAGAATGTGGGAAATCACCTGGCCTATAGCCGAGATAATCAAATGCAGGCTGCAGGTGGAGAGGCGTGGGGTAGTAAATCTCGGTTGGAATTCCGCGATCCCCAAGAAAGGCTCTGAGCTCGTCACGCTCACGACAACGAATCACGAATTGGTTGTAAACGTGATATCGATGTGCGAATTCACTTGGGAGCTGCACAAAAGCTTCTAGGCCGTGTTCTTTGAACAATCGTCGGTAGAGGGCGGCTTTATATCTTCGGCCTTCGGTCCAGGTTGGTAAATGCTTCAGCTTCACTCTCAGAATTGCTGCCTGGAGTGCGTCGAGCCTACTATTTACTCCCAGAACGCTATAGTGGTACTTGCGATCGCTTCCATGCACGCGCAACAAACGAAGTCTCGCAGCAAGGTTGGCGTCATCTGTCGTAAGCATTCCACCGTCCCCAGCACCGCCAAGATTTTTAGACGGAAAGAAGCTAAAGCATGCAAGTGATCCCAACGTACCAACATGATCGCCCTTGTACTTTGCTCCGATCGCTTGTGCTGCGTCCTCAATGAGTGGTAGCTCCAGTCGACTGGCTATAGCCGCAATGCTGTCCATATCAGCGCATAGTCCAAATAGGTGGACAGGAATAATAGCCTTGGTGCGCTTGGTTGTTGTCCTTGCGATCTGATCAGGGTCGATGTTGAAGGATTGTGGCTCAATGTCTACAAACACGGGCTTAGCGCCGACGCGGGCAATCGCTCCCGCCGTTGCTACAAAAGTAAACGGCGTCGTGATCACCTCGTCGCCAACCCCGACCTTCAAAGCAAGAAGCGCAAGCAGCAAGGCATCCGATCCCGACGCACATCCTATGGCAAACCGCGCACCAATAGATTGCGCGACCTCACTTTCGAACGCTTGCACCTCGCTTCCTAAAATGAATTCCTGCCGGTCCAAGACCTTCAGAACGGCACTAATGACCTCATCATGCATACCCTCGAATTGCGCGCGCAGGTTAAGAAAGGGAAAAGTTGTTGAGTGAGGTGACGTGAAAGTATCTGAGGGACGCAGTGTCGATTGTAAGGGTGTAGAAGCTGCCATTGTTCTCCTCGCGGTGATAACCGTAAATATATTGACCGTTGCCTTACTTGTTGTTGATTCCGGCCAAAGGCTAGGCGGAAACAGAATTGTTGTACTCATTGTAGTAATGAGGCGTGCTTGACATTCCGTTGATGACAATACCCAGTAATGGTGCACCTAATTCCTGGAGTGCTGAGGTCGCTGCCTGCAAATTGTTTCGCGTTGTTGAACCCCATCGACCAATCAAAACAACGCCGTCTACTAACGTCGAAAGGATCCGCGCATCAGAAAAAGGTAATATAGGAGCAGAATCGATGACAACGTAGTCAAAGCGTTGAGACAGTTTGTTTATAGTGCGCTCGAGCTGCCTCGAGCTCAATAATTCCGCGGCATCATCGGCTGGTTCACCAGCTACAAGAAGTTCGAGATGCTCAATACCTGACGCCATCAGGTCCGCATTTGGCGAAGCGTGACCTTGCAAAATATCCTTCAACCCGTGAGAACCAGAAAGTCCGAACAATTTGGCGAGTGATGGCCGACGCAGATCTGCATCTATTAAGCATGTTCGAGCGCGCGTTGCTAGTGTGATCGCAAGATTGGCTGCGACCGTAGTTTTTCCCTCGCGTGCAGATGCCGAGGTCACCAAAATGACACGCGCTGCGCTCGTTCGAGTTGCTAATAGGATGTTCGTGCGCAGGTTTCGTACGGCCTCCGATTCCGCAGAGCTGGGCTTCATTGCTGCAAACGTGACCTGAGGAGTGATACTGCGAGTTCTTAAAAGCTTTGGTTTGAGCGGTGACGGTAATTTGCTTCTCCAACTTACAAGTTCTTTCACAGTTGGAACGACTCCGATAGCGGGTAGTCCAGTCCAGGTTATGACATCATGCTCGTCCCGCACTGTTGTATCGAAGGCTTCTGTAACCAAGACCAGCATGAGCCCACCGGCCAAGCCCAGTAACAGGGCCAATGCAAGATAAAGAAACTTGTTAGGCCGTGTGGGAGTCTCAAGCACACGAGCGTAGTCGACTACCCTCGCGTTGCTTGACTTCGAAGCGGCAGCGATTCCTGTCTCGCGGATTTTCGTGAATAGCGTATTGTAAAGCTCAGCATTAGCACTGGCTTCTCGTTTTAGGACATTTAACCGAACGCGGGCCTCATTCTGGTCATTAATAGAAGATTTCATTTTGTCGAGTGTTTCACGCATCATTAGTTCTCGGGATTTGGCCGATCGATAACTTGCCTCTATGCCGTCAATTAGACTGGTTTTTAACTGAGTGACCCTGCTTTGCAACTTTCTGATGTGAGGGCTCTTAGTACCGAACACGGCGGACTCCTCGACAAGGTCGGCTCGCGCCTGCAAGTAATCTTCTGTGACATTCCGAAACAAATCGTTATTGCGAAGCTCCGGAACGGAGTCAATGTCACCTTCCCGAAGAGCATTCAGATAAGCTGCTAATTGAATGCGCTCTGCTTGGGCCTCTGTAAACTGGTGGTTTAGATCAGAAAGTTTGTCACTGAGGATGTCATCGTGCTTGTCGTCGACATCTAGAAAGCCAATCTTACTTTCGTAATCTGCTAGGGCCTGGTTAGATTGCTCGACCTTTCGACGTATGTCGTCGAGTTGGCGTGTGAGCCAATCAGAGGACTTCGTAATTGCAGCGAACCGAGTCTCGTAAGTCTGATCCACGAATAAGTTGACAAGGGTGTTTGCCACACGGGCTGCCAACTCAGGATCATGTGCGGCATATCGAACCTCCACGAGCCGACTGTTTCTGAACAGCGCAACTGTGAGTTTCTTCTGAAATATTTTAAGAACAACGTTTTCTGGGTGGGACGGGTTTGCAGTATCAAGCCCCTGCCTAGGCTTCGTAGAGGTTAGCTCTTTGGTCTGGTACTCAGGGTTATGAACCAGATCGAGCTTCCGAATCACAGCTATTGCAAGAGTATCGCTTTTGAGGATTGCCGCCTGAGTTTCCAAGTAATCCGTAGCTTCCGGGTTAGGGATTGTTCCATCAAGCGAAAAGGTTTCTGCACCAGGAGGGTCTATAACCACCCTAGCTACAGGCTCGTACGTAGGTCGCACGATAAGAAATAGCGGCAAGCCAGCGAGCAATAGAACACCAAAGACGACTGCCACTAGAAGTCGCCATCTGCGTTGAAGCGCCGCCTTCAGATCTTCCAAATTAAACTGCATTCCTGCGAGGTCGGACGTTTGGAAGTCCAGGATAGAAGCATTGCCAGAGCCTGCATGTGCGCCCCGCCTGAGCTGGGCGCGCGCTTTACGTCTTGAAACGTATCCACAACCCGATTGTACGGAGTCAATAACAGGATCCGGACTGGATATGCCATCAGGGTTTTCGGACGAGAACTTTTGTAATGCGTCGAAAATATCGCTCATGCTTTATCGCCTCGTACTGCTCTTGGACTCAGGTCATTGTGTACTCTCTGGAAGGCGGCTAGAGCATCAAGAAGTACCTGTGCTGCCCGTTTTTGATCGGCGAAGTCGTCCGCCGGCGGCTCAGTTGGGCAGCTGAGATCAACCAGGCGGAAATATTGCGCTGCTTTCTCGACGATCTCGGGGCTGACACTCATCTCGCCCCTCGCATAAGCAGAGATAAGTGATTTTTCGCAAAGCGCGTTGATGAGACGCGGAATGCCTCGCGAGTAACGGTAGACCAAGTTACTGGCCTCTGAAGGGAAAAGATGAATTTCAGGAGAGGCGCCTGCAACCTCTAAACGACGCGCGATGTATTGTGTCGTCTCTTCGGCCGTCAACGGCTGGAGCTGCGTGCGAACGGAAATTCTCTGCTTCAATTGTCTAAGCTGCGCAGATTCCAATTTGTCATCCAGTTCAGGCTGTCCAACAAGGACAATTTGAAGTAATTTCTCGTCGGTCGTCTCGAGATTTGTCAGTAACCGAATTTCTTCAAGGGTCTCGAGTGCGAGGTAATGGGCCTCGTCGACAATCAAAACTGTGTTTAGTTTATTCATCCCACGCTCGACAACGAAATGACACAGATCGAATAACACCTCGCTTTTCCTCTTACCCGCAGGTTGAAGACCGAGATCGGTCGCAACGTATAGCAAGAAATCGGTTGGCGAGAGGTGGCTGTTAAATACGTACGCATAAGCTACGTCATTGTGTTGCTTCAACTGCTTAAGGAAACAGCGAAGCATTAATGTCTTGCCGGTTCCAACTTCGCCAGTCAGAACAACAAACCCTTTCCGCCATTTGACGGCATACTCGAGGGCTGCCAGCGCTTCGTTGTGACCTTTTGTCGGAAACAAGAAGGATGGATCTGGTGTAAGATCGAATGGGTTTCGGGTAAGGTGATAGAAAGATTTGTACATTGTGCGCGGGAAGTTGTAGGAGAGTGGCTCAGACAGGCTCGATATCGTAGCCCTCAATTCGGACAGCGAGTGATCTCTGAATTGCCTCGATTGGGACCACCAAGCTCTGATCACCGTCTCGAGAGGTCAAAATCCCCTCTACGCCTCTCAAGGCTCCATTGCGTACGCGTACGCGCTGACCGATACGCAGAAATGGATGGGAGCAAATTGGGAACTTCTGCTCGACTAAGATCCGGATGGCATGGATCTGTTCATCCGGAATTGGCGTTCCCATACCGGCTGCGCCTACCAACTGAAAAACGCCATCGAGCCGGAGAACCCGTAGACGATCTTCATTTGTGGGCCTTAATTGGGTGAATAGATAGCAGCTGAAAAGAGGTAACTCCACTTTTTTCTTGCGATCACTCCAGCGGTGTACCTCGGTGACGAGTGGAAGGAACGTGGTAATTCCTCGTTCATTGAGCCGGTGTGCAATCAGTTTTCGTGTCGAGCGCGTGTTTGTACTGCGTACCAATTTAAACTCTCGATCTGAGGTGAATACTGGACCGGGGGCGCGGACAAATTTAATGGGTGCACATTCGTGCTCACAGCTTCGCCCCCTCAGTCCCATTTCCCGGAACCGCTTACCATTTCCACAATCCTGTGTCGTCCTTCCGTCAGTAACTCTCGGCTAACTTTGTTCGGGAAGAATGTCTTCTATGTCGGTAAAGTCACAACTGACGGCGTATCCTAAAGTCGGTCCGCCCTGTTCAACTCGCATAACGGAGCCGCGGCTACACAATCGCAACTCCTGCGAATCTGCCCGCGCATTCGGGAGCACGACCGTGACGGCAATCATTGCTGCTTCTGGTGGAAGCTTCGAGCTGATAACAAACGCCCCGCGAAGACAAACATCCCGGGTAAATCCACCACCAAACTGTGCCCGACCTTCTGCATCCGTCCACTCGGTAACAACCGGCAGCTGTACGCGAAACCGTGACGACCTGCGCCGCTCCACGTGTCCTCCGGACCCCGATGGATCACGCCACTGCGCGGGGACTGATGAAACATCGATCTGCAGTACCCTTGTCGACTTGCCGTTTACGCTCAAAGTCGATTAGGACCTTCCGTCGAAACTCGCTACGATTCCTCGCCCTTCGACCGCAAACGCACTTTTGCGCATTAGACCTCAGGCGCCGGAAGACATGACGACCATAGCTGGCGCCGGAGATCACATACAAGAAGGTGCTCTTCTCAGAGAGACAGGAGATTTGGCTTTCTTTTCACTTAGTAAATTGGAACGACTAGAGGTTCATGCTTGCGGTCCACATCTAAGTACTACGTCCTGGATGCAGTGAGAAGGTTTTCTCACGTGCGCGCCAGAATTGCCTATGAGAGGGTTTTCTTATCTGCGGTGCCTAAGTCGATGCGATTCTTAAGTTGCCAGTCTTTCGCAAGAATTGTGATGGGGTCACTGCAAGTGACAACTCGCACACGGTATGATCCGCAGGTCTTCGAGATCGGTGGGGCCAGTCGTAGCGAGAAACCTGTGGAAAACTCACTAATCACCTTGCGTTCTCATGATCTCTTTGGTACAAGGGCAGCGAGCGTTGGTATTCCCTGAACAGCTAGAGTTGCAATTCCTGAACAGCAAGCATCGGTAATCCCTTAACAGCAAGCGGGCCCTGGGTTCTTCACATCATTAGTTTTTGGAGCTAGCGATATTTTTGCAGCTAGCGATTCTGGCCTAGGAGTAGCGTATGCCGCCGCCAAGTCCAATTCCTATATTCATTGCTGACCGCAATGTAATGAGCAGTCAACTTCTTGCGGAGTCGCTGGCGCGAGACCCGCGTTTCGAAGTGGCTGCCGTAAACCCTCCGCCTAACATATTGTCGTTGCTCCCACCCAAAAAGCCTGGAGTAGCCATCATCAGCGCCGAGCTTGATTCCGGACCAACGAAAGGCTTGAATCTCGCTCGGTCCTTACGGGCCCGCACTCATGATTTATCGATTGTGATTCTGCTTGAGGCGTTGGAGCGTGAGCAGGTGATCGCGTCTTTCCGCAGTGGAGCGAAGGGCGTCTTTTGCCGTACCGAACCGCTTGCCGAACTCTACAGCTGTATCGATCGAGTGTCTCAGGGCCGGATTTGGGCGCGTGCAACGGAAGCTGAGTACCTGCTGGAAGCCATTCAAAGTGCACCTACCTGTGACGGATTGGGTGAGGTCACGAGCCTAACTAAGCGCGAAACGGCCGTCGCGGAGCTGACGGGACAAGGCTTAAGCAATAAACATATCGCGCAGAAACTCGGTATCAGTGAGCACACTGTTAAGAACCATCTGTTCCACATTTTTGACAAATTAAACGTCGCGAACCGGATCGAACTTTTGTTTTTGATGGTTAAGGGTCGGGATGCCCATTTTGAAGATTGGCTCAGTCGCATCTTTTCCGAACACGGATCTGTGGCACCCGCAATGCTAGCAGCTGCAGACGCTGGTTTGCCAGCGGCGCAGCTGATGCTCGGGATGGCACATCTTCGAGGTGAAGGCGTCGAGCAGGATAACCTTGCTGCATACCACTGGCTCCGTCTTGCTGCTGTGAATTCCGCCCGAGTTGTGGAAGAGAGTCGCGGCGCGATCGACCAGCTGAAATCGTGCATGGATTCTGCGGAGATTGAATATTTGGAGCAGAAGA